>Ga0247718_1000600_pt1 | contig 10516 bp, 12 predicted proteins | sample 21E_DmetaG_FD_189045 | JGI IMG/M metagenome (GOLD analysis project Ga0247718, IMG submission 189045) | Soil microbial communities from hillslope of Landscape Evolution Observatory, University of Arizona, Oracle, AZ, United States - 2-1-E_D | ecosystem: Engineered > Artificial ecosystem >...
CCACGTAATCAAACGCCTCCGGCGCCACACGGCCCCGGGCAAGCCCCTCAAGCTCACGAAGATTCACAAACATGGAATATCAGTCGGCCGCTCGATACTTGACGCTTCGGGCTTCCAGACGTTCCATGCGAAACCAACTTATACCGGGAGCGGTTTAGGGGGGATGCTCCTGCCCCTGGCAGGAACATGCGCCCGTGGGGTAGTTTGGATATCCTTGTGGCCTGCGGAGCCATAGACCCGTGTTCGAATCACGGCGGGCGCGCTCGATTACCGGTAAAGGCTTATATGCTCCAGAGGAGGCTCTGGACGCATGAGCGCCCGACACCCCGGTTCGCAAACCCCTTGTTTCTGGGGGGCTTGACCCGTGCCGCCCAAGAGCATTGCGCAGCGGCGTATTGAGATTTATCTCCCCAGCGTCGGCACGCGGGAGGAGTGGGTGGCGGCCGCGGAGAAGCGCGGCGTGAGCCTCTCCGAATTTGTTTTCGACGTTGTCCACACCGCCCTCACGGGGCAGGGCGGCGACCTCCGCCTGGCGACCTCGGAACTCCGGAAGCAGGTCGATGCGTTGACGGGCCAGGTGGCCGACCAGCAGCGCCGGATCGAGGAGCTGGAGGCCCAGAAAGCCCGCCTCGAGAACGACATCGAGGGGTACCGGGCCGAGCTGTTCCTGACGCGGACGCCGGGCGGGGGCGACCCCGTGGTGAAGGTGGACCGGCGGCTCCTGCAGGTCTTCATCGACGCCAAGGACCGCGACGGCGCCCCCCGGCCCGTGACGGAGGAGGAGCTCCGGAAGCGCTTCCGGCTCACGCCGAAGGACATCGCCGGCAACAAGGCCCTCAACATCCAGGTGGGCATCCTCGAGACCTTCGGGCTGATCAAGCGCACGAAGTGGGGGTGGGCCCTGGATGGCTGAAGCACGTAACCGCCGCGGCACGCCCGCCATGTCGGAGGACCGCGCCAAGCTCCACGCGGGCTACCTCCGCGACTTGGAGGCCCGCAGCGTCACGCCCAAGACCATCCTCACGTACGGGTCGGCGACGAAGCTCTTCCTTGAATGGCTCGACCAGATTCCGCCCGAGCGAGTGGACCTTGCCGAGCTGAAGGACTTCAAGGACTACCTCGAGAGGGTCCGCAAGATCAGCCCCAAGTCGATCATGCGCTACTACTCGGCGCTGCAGAGCTTCTACGACTACCTCCACTTCGAGGGCAAGGTCAAGGCAAACCCTGTCCCGACGTACCGACGCCGCTACCTGAAGCCCGTGCGGCGCGAGGCCATGAAGGACCGATCGGGGCTCCGCCAGGTTCCGGACATCGAGACTACGAAGCGGTACGTCCACAGCATCATGGACGTGCGCGACCAGGCGCTCGTAGTCCTCCTGCTGAAGTGCGGTATCCGCAGGGAGGAAGCCGTCGACATTGACCTTGAGGACATCGACTGGCGCGAGTTCTCGATCCTGCTCAAGCCAAAGGCAAAGCGAACGAACACACTCGTGTACTTCGACGACGAGACGGCCCGCGTGTTGCGCCGCTGGCTCTCCATCCGGAAGGCGCGTGGCGCCGGCGACAGTGGCCCCCTGTTCATCAACCAGTCCCGGGAGCGCTTGCAGCGGAGCGGCATCTACAACGGGGTACGCAACTCCGCGGCGGAGGCCGGCATCCACGACCCGAAGGGAGGGCTTCGAGCAAAGTTCACCCCGCACGCCTGTCGCCACTGGTTCACAACGCACTTGAGACGTGCTGGGATGCCGCGTGAGCACATCCAGTGGCTCCGAGGCGATGCGCCTCAGGCGGCCATGGACATCTACATCCAAGTCGACAAGAACGCGGTGCGCGAAACGTACCGGAACTGCATCCCGCAACTAGGATTGTAAAAGGAGGCCCTCCATTGAAACGTACCCGAGTTAGCGACAGCTCCGTCGATGTATCCTCCCCGAACGACCTGCGCGTCATCACCGAAGCGCCTGCGCGAAAGCATCTTCGGGCGGCGATCTACGCGCGCGTTTCGAGCCCCAAGCAGAAGACTGTCCCGGCGCAGCTTGAGATCTGCCGTCAGCGCGTCGCTGAGCGCGGCTGGAAACTTCACATTGAACTCCACGACCACGCGCTCAAGGGGCACGACGCGTCGAGGCCGGGGTTTCAGGCGCTGATCGATCTCGCAGAGAGTAAGGCCATTGATGTGGTCGTCGTCTGGAAGCTCGATCGCCTCGCGCGGAGCCTTGTCCATTCCGTCGAGGTGGAGGACCTATTTCATACGCATGGCGTAGCGATCCACAGCTGCACTGAGCCCATTGACACGACGACCGCGACGGGCCGCTTCATGTTCGGCATCCTCGCGAACGCCGCGCAGCTCGAGAGGGAGATGATCGGCGAGAGGGCGAGGATGGGCAAGTACGCCCGCGCCCTCAAGGGCAGGTGGCCCGAGTCCCAGGTCCCGTTCGGCTACAAGCGTACAAAAGGAAACCACCTCAAGATCAGGGAAGAGGAAGCCGCGGTAGTTCGGGCCGTTTTCGAGACCTACAAGCGAGAACCCAGTTACGCGGAGACGAGCCACGTGCTCAACGTGGAGGGCCTGAAGTTCAGGGGAGACAACTGGAACGTGCGGCGAGTCCGCATGATCCTAGAGAACGGAATCTACGCGGGCCATTACGCGATGTGCGGCGTCAAGAAGGAGATGCCGCACCTGGCCATTGTCGATCCAGGACTGTTTGAAGAGATCCGTCAGCTGCGCGCGAAGAAGACCCGCAAGGGCCAACGTGCCTCGAACGCGCTCCGCGACGCTGCGTTGGACTCCGTGTTCCGGCAGTATCTTGAGTCGCTAGACCAGTTGGAGGATACAGGCGGTCAAGGTTGAGCCGCTCCCACTCGGGGAGATGGAGGTGCTTCTGGAGCGCGACGCGGACATAAGCAGGGCGTAGCTCCATGGCCGATTCGAACTCCAAGCCGCACACCTTACAGTGGACATGCAGGCGCTTTTTCGCCCCGACCTTCACAAGGCGCATCGTGACTCCACCAACCTGCCGGCAGCCCATGCACCGAGGGTCGTCGCCCTCGCGCGCGAGCGCATCGAGGGCCTCAGACCCTACGCGGGTCTCGTGGTCGGAGGGGCAGATGAACACATCAACCCAGTCGGTCGAGGGGCTGGCGCCTTTGTAGGGGGTTGCGATCGCGACGATGGCCGCCTCTGCACATGTTTGGCAAATGAGGCCGAGGTGGTGGCGGATCGTATGTTGCCCCCAACGGAGAGCAGTAATGGCGCGTTCAGGGGTTGTCTGGCTGCCGACTTCCACCAGCCGGATCGGCCTTATTTTTGGGGCACTCGCCTCGTGGAGGCGTTCGAGGAGGAGGCGAACCTCGTCAAACTCATCCTCCGGTGCCAAGGCCATCCGCTCGTGGTAAGTTTCTCCCTCGAACCCTCGACCCTCTCCACGCCCAATAACCCAGCGTAGCGCTGCGTGCTGCTCGACGTGATGCGGCTGGCACCCCCATCTGTTGGCGAAGTCCTTGATCACGTTGGTGCTGAGGTCCCGGCGAAGGGTATCGAGGAGTTCACGGAATCGCTGGGCGCCATCCGGTCGAGCTACGACCTCAGCCTGCTTGTTGGGCCCTTTCTGGATGGTGTGGAAAGGCCAATTCCGTGCGTGCTTGGGGTCGCCTGGGTACAGACCATCCTCAATCATCTGCTCGATTGCATCATCAGCCCGCTTTGCAATCATGAGGCGCTCGGTCTCCGAAGCGGCCAGAGACATACACGTGATGCCCCACTCGATCGGATTGCTCATCCGCGCTCTTTGGAGGACGAAATCTCGTGGGAAATAGAAGTCACAGCCGATGGACGATAACTCAGTGAACTTTGCCAGCCCAGCAAGCCGCTCACGGGACGCACGGCTGATATTGGAAGTGATAACGCCCGATGTGGCTCCTCTCCGCACATTGGCTTCGAGAGCCTTCCATCCCGGGCGGTCAAACGTTACGCCAGACTTGAAATCCCACGCGGCGCCCCCAACCACGCGGCCGTTCGTGAGGGTCAGGTGAACCCCTTCCTTGAGTTGCCCAAGGACGGCACTGCTGTCCAGTTTTTCGTTACTCCTCCGCCCATAAATTGACCACATGCGCTCGCTCCGGTCGGGAGACGGCCACGGCCCTTGCCACCCGGGCGGACGGGGCAAGTCAGAGGCATCGATCGCCCCAGCGCGAGGGTTGCGATTGTACTCTTTCCGGATCGCAGCGTTGACGCCGTCCGCATAAGAAGGCGCTGGGGGAGCTATATTAACCTCCCTCCAGGCAGTCCAAGATATTGGGGTGCTCAGGGAGGTTTATAAGCGCGTCGGCCCAGAGCTTCGAGACCCCTTTTTGCCCGCGCGGCCAGTCCAAACGAGAGAATCCGCCCACGCCGGGGTGCTGACAAACCGCTACCCCGGCGGACGGCATCAGAGGGCCTCCCCGATCACCCGGACGGCGAGGCAACCATCGGGCTTAACGAACAACATCACCCGGGCGCCCGCGGTGACGTCAGGGCTAACCTCGAGGCTCGCCGCGCTGAAAATGAAACGCCCGTACGCCGTGTCTACCAACACGGCGTGCTCCGCCTCGGCGATGGCCACGAGGTCCGCACTGATCACGCAGTCCAGGGGCTCAAGGCGCCGCCGCTGGAGTCCAGGGGGGTTGAGGCTTGCCTCCTCATTAGGCTCGGAGCGGTCGCCCTCCTTCCCACTCGGAGGCGCGGTCGCCCCCCGCTTCGAGCGCCTCAGCTCGAATCCCCCCTGGGAAGTTCGGCAGAAGTGGCCGCGTCTTCTCCAGAACCGTTAACGATTCCTTCAGGGTGCCTGCCGCGGGTAGGAAATGAAGCCCCCGAGCAAGAGACACAGCGCGAGCCCGCTGCGACCCCTTCCGATTGGACGAGCGACCGACAGTCCCGACCTATTTCCGCTGTTGCCGCGCCAACGGCCATTCAACGGGGGACGGCATTACATCGACTAATACCCTCGGGGTTTTTTCAATTTGACAAGCCTTGGCCCTTGCGGGGGCGCGTCGATCGATATTCGCCTATCCTCAACTGGAGCTTTTGCACCTTCTCCGGGTTCCGGAGCAGTGCCGTGACGCGGGGCTGGTGGCCACCAAAGATATCAAGCGAGGGGGGCTCCTGGGAGCGCCTGCTGAGGGGGTCAGTCTCCATGATGGGGAGATTCCTGAGAAAAAGGCTTCCCCTCTCGGCAGTCCGGGGGTCAGTGCTCTGGGCCCTCTCCTTGTTGGCCGCTATTCTGTCTGGGGGGACAGCAAAGAACACCTCGGGATTTAGTTCGTAGAAGATGCCGTTCGTAACCTCGCGACTCGACACCTTCCCTTCGTCCACCAGCGCACCGAGTTCCGCCTCTACATCGTAATGTCTAATTCCGGGGAGACGCTGTCGACGAAGCTCTTCGTGCATTGCTCCGACCGTGACCGGGGTGCGCCGCTCGATGAAGTTGTCCAAGAGCACGGCAAGGATTGCGTCCCGCCACTCGAACTTCCGTGTTGGGTCGACCTCGCGCTTTCGGCCCTCGTTCACGCCCCCGGGTGGACTTTAACAATGATAACGCTTCCCGAGGGGTGGGGAAAACAACGTGAGTCGGAAAGACAGGAAGTCCAAGGACCTGACCGCAGCACCGGCCGGCAGCCGATCCCCATCCCAGTGTCGCGGTCGCCCAGCTGCAACGGAGCGCAGGAGCAGAGCTGCGGAGCATCTCGTGCGTTCGCACCACCGCTTTCAGTGACCTCGGGACAAACGCCATCCGCTGGTTCGAGGCCCTATCCCCGCATGTCGCACGACGCGTCATGTTCCTCCCACCGTCTGCCGACGCCGTATCGGCAACCTCGGGTCGCGGACGAGGCAGCATTCTTCGGCCACTACGAACCCAGCCGCGCACGCGTACAACTCCTGCTGGACTACGCCCTCGCCCATGAGCGCGATACCTTCTGGGCCGCACTCGCACGCCGTTTGCGGCGGCCCAGCGGAACCTCTCCATGGAACGAAGCCATCGCGGCCGCCCAGGAGACTGGCACGGAATGGAACAAACGCGCTCGGGCTCGACGCATCGTGTACGGCGTCCTCTATGAGGGGCGCGTCGCGGGACGATACCGGGCGCCTCCGTTTGATGACGCCCCGGAAATGGGGTAAGGCCTACAAGCCGGCCATCAACCGCGGCGATCTCCAGCCGCTCTTGGACGAGGTCGGGACAGGGTACGAGCGCGACGTCTTCGAATGGGCTCTCACGAGCGGCGTCGAGTGGTTCCAGCAAGGCATGTACCCTAATCCCGAGATGTACGCCGACGTCACAATCGCAAGCCCTTACCACCCTCGTGGATCGCGAAATCCTCGAGCGCCGAGGCGAGACGCGCGGCTCGCGGTACCGTTTGAGCGAGGACCTTCTGCGGAGCATCTACGGGCGGCGGGGTGGGGCGCCTCCCAAGACCTGACTAAGGCAGACCTGCATGAGTCGGTCGGTCCCACGGCCATCGCCCTCAAGGCCCGTCGCTCACGCGTCAAGCGGGCCCTCGGGGGCCCGCTCGGGTTGACACGCCGGGGTGTACATTGCATTCTTGTATGCAGCCTCCATGGGTCCCGGAGAAATCGCCGGGGGCTGAGCTCCTCTGAGCGCGAATGACGGAATCGTAAGGAGCGCACGCGAGGGAAACTGGCGCATTGGCTACGGTCCCCGTTGCGGATGAATCCGCCGCCGGCAAAGAACGGCGGTGATGTGGGGGAATAACCTCGCTTGCGCGGGGGCGAGCACCGCAGAGCATTTTAGGCAGGACAGAGATCCCATAGAGGTGGGCGGCTACTACGATAGGCCAGGTCTCTCGCCCGTTACAGCGGGGTTGGTCGCCTCGGGGCTTATTCGTCCCGGAATGTTACTCCTCGAGATTGGCGTTGGAGATGGCTTGGAAGCCGTGGAGCTCGCCGAACACGGGATTCCGGTGGTTGGTATTGACACCCACGTCCAGCAAGAGGCAATAGACCTTGTGAAGAATCGTGGGTTGGATGCCTCGGTACTTCTTTTCAGGGGAAAGGCTCAGGGCCTCCGAGAGTTGTTTGATCCGGGGCAGTTTGACATTGTGCTCGATGTCCTCGTCCACAATAACGTCGCCCTTAGCCGTGATGGCCGCTGTCACCTGCGAACTCGGGCCCGTGCCTATGCACGTGGCGTGGCGAGCGTCCTCCGCCCGGGGGGGTTCTGGATCGTACAGGGGCGTATTACGACCGATCCAACTCACCAAGAGGACTTTGAATGTGCGTTGCCCTCCGACGTAGGGCGGTGGTTTCACGTAGGACCGGCCGTCGCGACGCACCTGCCTGAGTATGTCTCTGCTCGGAGGAGGCAGGGGTTCACGCCCATTGGGGTCCAGGTACTTATTCGGAGATGATTGGACGAGCTCCTGATGGTCGCCAAGCGCACCGCATGGATAGCGTATCGGGGACAGCCATAAGTTCCAGTGAGGTGAGCAATGAATAGGCCGCGGCCGTCCGAGGTCGGCACATCATCCACGGCGCCCCGCCCGCGAAGGACGCATTAGGGGCCGCCACCTCCCCCCTGCTTTCGCCGTTCCTCTGGCGTAGGGATAAGGCCCGACAACGGCCGCGATCGCGTGGCAGCAATCGTGCAAAGGCTTCAATCCCGCTGCACCCGTTTTATACCCGCAGTACTATCGATACGCATGGATGCGCGTAGCAGCGTCGGTTACCTCCTTGCGCAAGGGCGTGCCTTCGAGCAAGAGGCGGCTTCGACGCTGGGCAAGCGACAGCGGAAAGCGGCTGGTAAGCTCGGCCGGCTTGCCGCACGGGAACTCGGTATCGGCAGTGTGGGGCAGACGCTTTCGGGGATCCTATTCGACGCTGAGCTGAAGAAGCGGGGAGCTGACATCGAGGCGCGGTACCGGTTCTTCTACAACTCAGTCCATGAGCAACTTGCGCGGACCTCGGTTGCCAAGCCGACGCTCAGACTGGGCGGGAACAGCGCCGAGCTGGTGCGTCGCCTTGCCCGAGCGAACGACGCTGTGAAGCTCCTAACCCGCGTGCAGCGCGTGAACCGTTTCCTCGAGCGCCTTGCCCAGGAGCCGCTCGTGCACAATGGCGATATTCCCGCGCTCCTGAAACAGCGCCAGATCCAGCGGTTGCAGGAAGAGCGCGAGCGGAAGGAACTCCGCTACATCGACCTCACCGACCTCCCGCCGGGTTTTGTCTCGATCCGGTTCCCAAACCGCGAGGCCCTTCTCAGCCGCTTGAATGAATTTCCAGCTGTGCGAGAGACCATGGAGGGCGCCATCCACGCCGCCTCCGGTGATGCACCGGATGGAAGGCAGCAGGCGCTAGGCTCGTGTCGGCGCGCCCTGGAGGTTCTGGGACGAGAGCTGACCGGCAAGGGGGATTGGCGGGAAGTGGTCCTTCGCGTCGCCGATGAGGACGTCGGTGCGCTACTCAAGAAGCTGTATTCACTTCTGTCAGCAAAAGGCGCACACGGCGGAAAGCGCGCCTCCGAGGCCGATGTCGAGTTCGGGACTCAGCAGACGTTCGGCGCACTCTTCTGGATGATTCAGCATCGAAATGACTTGAAGGTAGGGAAACCACGCCAGTAAGGCTCGCGTGCTCGCGTCGCCCCCAAAGGCCACGCCGCACGGCGCTGGCATCGAGGGGCATTCGAACTCCCGTATCCGGCGCATCGTGGACACCGCCCTCCCCGGAGGAGTGATCGCAAAGCGGCATCGGCCAGCGGCGTTCGGTTGAATTCAGCCGCGCGGAATGAGACCGCCTCGAGGGCCAGCCTATCCAATGCGCCCGTTCTGCAACCAGTCCGGCGGAGCGTATCCTTGTGCCCGCGGGTGGTTCGTCAAGAGGAGCCTTAGGAACCGCAAAGCCCGATACGCCTCATCGACAAGTTCCTCTTGCTCTTTGCGAACATTGTCATCGAAAGCGTCTTCCTCGACTCGGTGTGCTGGGGCTTGGCGCAACTTTCGGACTTTACGAAATGCGCCAGTGATACTTAGCGGGAAGTTATACTCGGAGACTCGCCATTGTGTCTTGAGGTAGTCTTCAAGGAGCGCGATTGTGCCCCGGTCGGCAACCTTGACTCGACCGTCTGCCATCGGTTCCTCTGCATGGAGCTCCACTTTTCCGCGGAAAAACTCCTTGTTGAGGTTTTCGCTGAGGAGCTTGTCAAGCAGGTGAATGAAGCCGTCCAACGCTGCTCGAGTAGGCTTCGTTAGCCAGGCAAAGCCTCGAGGCGGTTCACCCTCGTAATCCTTTCGAAAGAGGGGTTTATCCCCCGTGAGAGCACAGATCTTGTTTATTTCCACAAGTTCTTGCATGAACGCGCGGAAAACCGAAACCCGATCAGTCCATTGGCCTTCGAAGGCGCCCGCCGCGAAGTCGGCGTCAAGAGCGTGGCGGCCCTCAACCTCATAGGAAGCCCAGTGCTGCTGGTGGGGCAATGGGAGATCATCCAGATGCTTCAGGACGGCCGTCACGAGACGTTCGTTCGATTCGGTGTAGGCCGCACCGAATTGGATGCTAAGCTTGTCGGATTCCGCTGTAGCCTCGTCCAGGTACCACTTGTCACGGATGCTTATGAAGCCATGGATGCCATCATCGTTGAAGTGGTAGCGGGGGTCCTCGCGATAGCGGTCGAGTACCCCCCGCCGGAAGTACATGGATCGAACCTGGCTCGCGCCCAGTCGTAGCATCTTCGTGTAACGCCCGACCTTTGCCTCCTGCAAGTCATCGTGGCGTTTGAGCAACTGCTCTTGAGGATAGACCCAGCGCTCGTTGTCCACAAGTCGTGTCGTAACGTCGCCGCGTGCGTCTAACTCCAGAACAAGCCCGTCGATTTTGCTCATAGAGAGGTCTGGAAGACGGTCGTTTAGATGGGAAACAGAGAGCCCGCAATACAGGTTCTCCTTCAGCCAGTACTTCGCTATGGCGGAGGACACGCGATCGAGGGGGTCCTTCATGTCTCTCAGATAGGGGGCATCCGGAAGAAATATTCGCTCGCGTCCGAGATTGCTCGGTTCCGGCGCCGTAGGCCCCTCACGGCCTGCGGTTGCGCGTACAACCCCGCCGCGAACCCCTCCTTCGGCACCTCGACACCGCGTCTGTAGCCTCAGTTCGTGGATAGCGCAGCCTTCATTGGCCCTCATGAACCACACAGCGAGCGCGTGTCCAACCCCTTCTCGACTATGCGCTCGCGCATCAGCTCAATCCATTCTGGCGCGGGCTCGCATGGCGGGCAACATCACGAGGGTGCGGGCCGCCGTAGAGCAGGGGGATCGCCGCTGCGGAGGGTGCGGATATGGCGTGGGAGTTGGACGAACGGATTTACGCGCTCATCCACCGTGCCTATGCCAGATCACATTAGGGTGGCGACCGTCCCAGTGGCAATCCCGCCTTTTGGTCGCACTTGGCTATTATGAGCCCGTAGTTGGTGCTTGCAAATCGCGTTCCGGCCAGCCAACCGTGGCGCGATCTGTATATGTGCCCGCCCACCCG
>Ga0247718_1000601_pt1 | contig 10498 bp, 10 predicted proteins | sample 21E_DmetaG_FD_189045 | JGI IMG/M metagenome (GOLD analysis project Ga0247718, IMG submission 189045) | Soil microbial communities from hillslope of Landscape Evolution Observatory, University of Arizona, Oracle, AZ, United States - 2-1-E_D | ecosystem: Engineered > Artificial ecosystem >...
CACTACGGCGGTGCGTGACGTGGTGCCGTTCGCGCAGGCGGTGAAGGCGTGGTCTGTGATCTCGCTGCAGACCTTCGGCGGCCCGGCCGGACAGATCGCGGTGATGCAACGCCACCTCGTCGACGAACGCCGCTGGATCGGCCAGAAACGCTTCCTGCACGCCCTCAACTACTGCATGCTGCTTCCCGGTCCGGAGGCCCAGCAGTTGGCGATCTACGTCGGGTGGCTGCTCAACGGAATCCGCGGCGGCCTGGTCGCCGGCACCCTTTTCGTCCTGCCCGGCGTCGCGGCGCTGCTCGCCCTCTCCGCGGTGTACGTGCGCTTCGGTGACACCGCCGTCGTCACGGCCGTCTTCGCCGGCCTCGCCCCGGCCGTCGTCGCGATCGTCGCCCAGGCAGTGTGGCGGGTCGGCCGCCGCGCCCTGGCCAACCGGGTGCTGGTCGGCTTCGCCGTCGCCGCGTTCGTCGCCCTGGCGGTCCTCGCGGCGCCGTTCCCGCTCGTCATCGCCACCGCCGCAGCCACCGGCTGGGCGCTGCAGCGCTGGCGGCCCACTCTCATCCCCGTCGGCGGCGGACGCGCCGACGCCAGGGACGGGTCGATGCCGTTGATCCCCGACGACGCCCTGCACCACGACCGGCCCACCCCCCGGCGGGCGGTCACCATCCTGACCGTCGGGCTGGCCGCGTGGTTCCTCCCCGTCGCCGCCGTCGCCCTGGCCACCGGTGCCGGCAGCATCTACACCCAGCAGGGCCTGTTCTTCTCCGGCACCGCCGTGGTCACCTTCGGCGGTGCCTATGCCGTGCTCGCCTACGTGGCCCAACGCGCCGTCGAACACCACGCCTGGCTCTCCGCCGGGGACATGGTCCGCGGCCTGGCCCTCGCCGAGACCACCCCCGGACCCCTGATCATGGTCGTGCAGTTCGTCGCGTTCCTCGGCGCCTACCATCACCCCGGCGGACTCAACCCCTGGGCCGCGGGCGTGCTGGCCTCGCTGTTGACCACGTGGGTCACCTTCGTGCCCTGCTTCCTGTTCATCCTCCTCGGCGCGCCGTACGTCGAACGCCTGCGCGGCAACCGCGCCCTGTCCGCCGCCCTGACCGGCATCACCGCCGCCGTCGTCGGGGTCATCGCCAACCTCGGCCTCTACTTCGCCCTGCACACCCTGTTCCACCGCACCCGCACCGTCACCGACGGGCCGCTCCACCTGCAGGTACCGGACCTCGCCTCGGTACGCCCGGTCCCGGCCGTGATCGCCGCCGTGGCCACCGTGCTGATCTTCCGATGGAACTGGTCGCTGCTGCGCGTACTCGCCGTGAGCGCCGCCCTCGGCCTTGCCGCCGGCCTCGCCGGCCTGCCCGGTGTGTGACCGCCGCCGCGCGGTGGGTCCACTCGGGATGCGATCAGCGTGACGGTCCGGGAGCATGAGCCGCCGCGGCGTCAGGGCGTTACCCGAGGAGGCCGGCTTCTGCCCGACGACCTGGTCGATCGGGAGCAGCGTTCCGCCGACCATCGCGTTGGCCAGCCAGCCAACCCGGCCTTACCGGCCTGATATGCGTGGCCCGGTCCACCCGGCCGCCGCAACGTCGTCATGTTCGGCCCGCGCGCGGCAGGCTCGCCTACCGGGCCCGGGTTTTGATCCGGGCGGTCGTGGGCAGTCCACCGGCCATGGACACCGAAGCGGCGCGCGGGGCGCGCGAGCTGGACAGCACCCTCGACGCAGGTATTGATCTTGACGAGTTGAAGAACGGGGGCCCGACGCGTACGCCCGGCATCAGGACCACCACCGGGGGCACCGCCGGTCCGGCCAGCACCGCCGGCCTGCGGACACGGTCGCCGGCCGCCGGCCCGACGACGGGTGACGCCGGGAGCAGCGGTATGGACGCCTCCGCCGGCGGCAGCACCAGCGACGCCACCACCACCGACGGATCCGGTCCGGTCGGTACCGGCGAGTCGGGCGACCGCCGCCACTGAGCGACGCGGCCGTCCCGGTCATCGGCACCCGGTCCAGCACCGGCCAGGCCCTCCAGGGCCAGGGCACGACTGCGGACATCGTGAACCGCGGTGGCCTCATACGCCCGTGGCGGCGCGGCACTCGGCACGAGCACTGGGCTGGAGTCGGAGGCCGGACCGCAGCTCAGGTGGCGCGGCGCAGACGCTCGGCGGCGGCGCGCGAGTCGTAGTCGGGTGCCACGCCGGTCGCGATGATCACCTCCCCGGTGATGTGGCGGGTGCGCCACGGCAGGATCTCCTGGTACGCCGGGGAGGCGTACCAGGCGTGCGCCATGGCCCGGTCCGGGAACTCGATGATCACGACGGTCCCGGGCCACTCGCCCTCGAGAACGTCGACCCTGGCGCCGTGCACCAGGAACCGGCCGCCGTACGGGTTCAGGGTTTCCCCGATGCGCTCGAGGTAGCAAAGCAGCTCCTCGTTGACCGTCGGGGTGCGCAAGTGGGCGATCGCGTAAGCAGGCACCCCACCATCCTGCACCGACTGGTAGGCGTTTGCGCGTCACCTCCGGCGTGCCGCCCGGACGGGAGGTCCCGGCCGGGCGGCACGCTCACGGCCAACAGGCCGAGGATCTGAGATCAGGCGGTGCAGGAGGAGACCACTACGCCCGGGGTTGAGGCTGAGAGCGTGTGGGTCTTCGGTCCGACCGTCACCAGAACCGGACCCTCCGGGCCGGTGCCGGACAGCGTGGCGCTCACCCGGACGGTGACGGTGGTGCTGGTGGACACTCGGACGGCCGCGCCGTCGCTACCGGTGGGGCAGGCCACCGGCTCGAGCAGAACGCTGCTCGCGGCGGCGTCTGCGGTGACCGACGCGGTCAGCGCGAGCTCCGTGACGGCGGGAGTCGAAGCGCACGTGGAGTCGACGCACGCCGAGACCGGGACCCCCGGCGCGCTCACCGGGCCGACCGTCACGGTCACGGTGTGCGGCTCGGCGAGTGCGGGGGAGGCCCACGCCAGCGGGGCGGCCAAGGCAGCGGCGGTGGCCACAACGGCCACTGCCACTCTCCGAGTGCGGTTCACAGATTCTCCTTCCGAAGGACCGATGATCCCCCCGTGTCGCGTGACGTCAGCATTGCCCCGACGAATCGCCGAAGTCAAGGGTGGTCGGTCAACTTGGTGATCCGTTCAGCTCCCCTACCACAAGGGCAGGAGGTGCTCTACTTTGGAGCGGAAGTTGGCGGCGTCCCTCCACCTCGACGGCACTCGGTGCCGATGGTCCGCGGCGTACCAGATTGCCGGCAACCGCACCGCGGTTGTCGCCAGATGTAACGAACCCGCCGCCCGGGGGCGACGGCCCTGTGGCGCTGCGGTCCACCTTCCCGGCCTGCCCTCAGTGCGGTGCCCGCCCAGGCCGTCCCACCCGGCTGTCGGTGTTACGACGTTGCCCGGCGAGTTTGTCCGGTGCCATTGTGGTACGACGGCGCTGTACCACCCACCGCATTTCCTCCTGCAACCAGAGGCAAGGAGCACCAATGCGAAGACTCCTCATTGTTCTGACGGCCCTGACCGTCGCTGTTTCGATCCCGGCGCCGGTGACCGCGGCGCCCATCCCGGCCGTACCGGCGGGACCGACGCAGGCATGTCTGCCGACCTGTACGCCCCGGGCCGCGATCGATCGGATGGTTGCCTACATCCGGACCCAGCAGCAGCCCGACGGCTCGTTCCCCAGCGTGGGGCAGAGCTCGACCGCCGACGCGGTCTACGCCCTGGTCGCCTCCGGTGTCGACCCGTCGCGGGTGACCAGGAACGGCAAGTCCGCCATCGACTGGATCTACACGCAGACCGGCAACCTGCAGAGCACCGGAGTCGCCGCGAAGCTCCTGCTCGCGTTGATCCTCGCCGGCCGGTCCACGACCGCACCCAACGGGTTTGACTTCGTCGCCCGCGTCCGCAACGCGTACAACCCCGACACCGGGCTGTACGACCCCGACCCCACCGGGAACGCCTACGCGCTCATCGCGTTGCGAGCCGCGGGCCAACCGATACCCGGCCGTGCCCTGAGCGCGTTGGCCGCACAGCAGCAGCCCGATGGCGGGTGGAGCGCCTACATCCCGCCGCAGGCCACCGATACCAACACCACCGCCGTCGCGATGATCGCCCTGATCGTCAACGGCCGCCGCGGACCCATCACCCGCGCCTTGGCGTTCCTGCGCACGCAGCAGAGCCCCGATGGCGGATTCACCTTCTCCACGGCGTTCGGCACCGAAAGCGACGCCAACTCCACCGGCCTGGTCATCCTCGCCCTGCTCGCCGCCGGGCAGAACCTCGCCACGTGGGAACGCCGCGGCGTCGACCCGGTGGAACGCCTCCTACAGCTCCAGAATCCCAGCGGCGCGTTCCGCTACAGCGACGCGTTCCCGGCCGACAATGCGTTCGCCACCTTCCAGGCAGGCCAAGCCGCGGGCGTCACCCGCTGCCGCCGCTAGCGCCCCCTGGCATGGCAGTTCACCGAGCCCCACGCCTGCCGGTCGGCATCCCGGCCGTCGGGAGGCGTGGGGCTACCACGTCCGCCCTCGTTCAGCCCCGACGGCCGGACGCTGGCCACCGGAGGCCTCGCCGGTGAGGTTGACCTGTGGGACGTCTCGGCCAGAGAGCATCCGCGCTTCCGGGCGACGCTGTCGGCCGGCGTACCGCGGGGCCTGGTCGTCGACCTGGCGTTGCCGGTCCAGCCCGGCGTTTCGACGGTGGCGGTGAGCGTGAGTCCGGTCGGCGGGCTGTTCGCCGTCGCACACACCGATGACACGGTCCGGATCTGGGACGTCGCTCAGGCGAACGCCCCACGCCTGGTAACGGAGCTCCGCACCGGTTCCCAACCGCGGGATGTGGCGTTCAGCCCGGACGGCACCATGCTCGCCGTGGGCCTCGACAGCTCGGTGAAACTGTGGAGCATGAGCCAGCCGCGGCAGCCCCAGGAGGCCTCCACTCTGAGAGCACGGACCGGGACCCTTGCGGTGGCGGTGAGCCGGGGGAGCGCGATGCTCGCCGCGATCGGCAACTCCAGACAGGGGCCGCATCGGTCGCTGCAGCTCTGGCATACCGACACCGCCCGAATGGCTGACCGGATCTGTGGTGTCGCGTGGCCCAGGCTGACCCGCAGCGACTGGGAAAGGCACTTTCCGGGCGTCCCCTTCCAGCCGCCGTGCCCGTAGCGACCCGCCCCCAGGGCCGTTGCGTAGTCGGTGCCTGTGTGGGTGATCGTCCTGCTCACTCCGATGATCCCGATGCCCGGCGGAAGTCCTGGGGACCGGTGGGGAACCACCGGTTACCGCGGCGCATGGCCGGGAACCGGTCAGCGCGGAGTGGAACGAGCCGTGGCCTCAGGATGCCCGGCCGGACGTGCCGACGAAGGTACTCACTACCCGAGAGGACCGGTTCTTCCCGGCGGACTTCCAGCGCCGGGCGGCCGCCGACCGGCTCGGCATCACACCGGACGAGATCGACGGTTGCGACGCGGTGGCGCTGAGCCACCCGAAGCACCTCGCCGACCGGCCGACCGGTTGACGGCCCCGCTTCTTCAGGAATGACAGACCGTCAGGAGTTCGAGCCGGTGCGGCGTTCCAGGGCTTCGATCACGGTGGGGCACACGTCGATGTCGTAGAGCCTTTCGACGCTCTGCATCCCGCCCGGGCTCTCCGCGTTGATCTCCACGACCTTGTCGCCGATGAGGTCGATGCCGACGAAGAACATGCCGTCGGCCACGAGCTTCTCGCTCATCGCGTCGATGACGCCTTGCTCCACGGCACCGATCTCAAGGGGAACCGAGCGACCGCCCTTGCTGATGTTCGCGCGCAGGTCGTTGCCCATGGGCACACGCCGGAAGGCCGCCACCTTCCCGTCGCGCTCGAGGAGCTTTCCCTCGAGCAGGAAGATCCGGGCATCGCCGTCCTCACCGCCGTCGACGAACTCCTGAACGATGGCGTAGCCGTCCTGCAGCACGGCCTCGGTGATCTGAGCGAGGTTCGGTTCTGCCTCGTCCTCGACCATGAACACGTTCCGGCCCTTGGCCCCGTACAACGGCTTGACCACGGAGCGGCCGACCTTTGCGACGAATTGCTCGATCGCTGCAGGGTCGCGCGTCACGAGCGAGCGCGGTCGGATCTTCTCGGGGAACTCTTCCAGGTAGAGCTTGCTCGTTGCGCGTATGAGGGACATCGGGTCGTTGACCACCGTCACGCCCCGAGCCTTGAGCATCTGGCCGAAGACCGCACCCAGCGGACTTGCCCACGGCCGCTGCTGTAGGTCGTCGATCGATTCGTTGCGCAGGAATAGGGCATCGAGGTCGTCCATGACGATGCGTTCGGCGTCGCGGTCCTTGAGGGCTGTCATGAAGCTTTCGAGCGTGTCGCCCTCATGAAATTTCGCGACATGAGCGCGGGCGACGAGCCGCCCGTCACTCTCTCCGAGTTCGACGTCTCCGACCCCGATGTACCAGACTTCGTGCCCGCTCCGGCTCGCGGCCCTCGCCAGCCGCGTCGTGGTGTACTCGTCGATCTCGGTGGCGACGTCGTTGACGAAAAATGCGAGCCTCATGCTGACCTATATCCTTCATAGAGGTCCGTGACCGACGCGCCCGCGCGCAGCCTGTCCAGGCGCTCCTGAGCGCCGGGTACGTCCAACCAGCGTGGGCGGACCCAGGGTGCTTGTAGCACCCCGCGGTCGAGCAGGTCCTGGATCAGTGGAATGTGGTCAAGTGAAAGCTTGCCGACGAAGAGTGCGTCGAGGCTGATGCCCTCGGCGAGAGCTTCAAGCAGGCGGGAGATTCCACGAAGATAGATCGCGTCCTTCACTGAACCACCCGCGACGGTGACCCGGGCGGCAATGGTCCAGGCGGTCTTCCGCGGCATCAAATGATCGGTCCGCAACGATTCGAAGATGTCCAGGAAGTCGGCGCCGTCGAGCATCTTGTCGACGGCAACAACCCTCGCCGCGAGCACGCGAAGACGCCGAGGGTCCAGCCCGCCGCTCAGGTACTCGGCGAGCACCGCCAGGCCTTCCTGGGTCTCGTCGTAGCCAGGCAGGCCGATCGTCAGCAGCTTCAGGGGTTGCCTGGCGCCGTTCTGGTAGGTGACGACATGGGTGCCGATCTCGTGGTGCAGCAGGGGCTCGACCCGGTCCGCCCGAACGTCGCGGCTTCGGGGATGAGCAGTCGGCCGAACGACACCATCAGCTCGGAGATGTCGTCACGGAGGTCGATGTGCATCGGGAAACCTGGGTACACGGCACGATAACGGTCGATTTCCGCACGAGCTGCTTCGGCGAACGCCCCGGCGGTGACGCTGGGGACGGTGGGAGGTTGAGCTGGGACCGTCGTCAGCAACTCCTCCGCGGCAGACGCCAGAGACTGGGTGATCCCTCCGTAGAGCTGCAGCGACCCGTGTACGAACCGTGACGTGTCGCGGTCCTCCAAGGCCGTGATCTGTCTCGCTATCTCGTCCCGCTTCGCCCTGAAAAGGGTGTTCAGCGCAGGGTCGGTGACGTTCTCGATCTCCAGGTTGTACAGGTCGCGTCGCACCAGGTCAGGCTCGAACTCCAGCGGTCTGAGACGAAGCGTGGGTCCGGTGCCGAAGTCGCTCCGCTCGAAGTCCGCCCAAGCCTCTGCTGCGTTGACCGGCGTGACGTTGAGCAGCAGGTCCACGCTGCGCTCGAGCTCGGTGAGGCGGGCGTCGATCGCTAGGGCAGGCGCAAGCTGCTGGGGTGCGGATGTCACGCGACACACATGCCCACCCACCTGTCCGGGCAATCGTTGGCGGAGGGCGCGCGCGGCAGGCTGGTCGATGTGGCCTTCGCCACCGCGCCCCTCGAAGGAGTCCCCATGTCCCGAATCGTGCGGACGCTTGTCGTCGCGCTCACCGGGCTCGCGATCTTCGCGCCCGCGGCGCCAGTTGGCGCGCCGGAGTTCCACCAGGAACGCCCGACCCCCGTCTTCGTCACCGGCGAGGCTCCCGGTGAGGCCGAGAAGGCCGTTCCCGAGCGGTCGGTGCGGCTTGCCGTCCCGACGTGGCGTTACTACATCACCGCTTCCTGTGCCAGCCGCGCCGCCGACATCCGCCGGGGGCCGCCTTCTGGGGCAACGGCGTTGAGACCACCGGCAGCGGCACGCCGGTGGGGTGCACCTCCGGGTACGTCACGGGCTGCGGCGCCGCTCGGGCCGTCGGCTGCAACTGGGGCTCCGTACAGCGGATCATGCTCTCGACCATGGTGAGGGACTTCGCCCTGCTGTCGGCGCACAAGGTCGCCGGCCACGAGAAGGTGCGCCGTAACGGGTACGACGACGTTCCATGGGTTGATCTTGTTGACCAGCCGGTTGCGGGTCCTGGCAGCCACGCCGGTGACACCGACCGGCGAGACCACCAGGATGTCGCGCTGACCGCCTGGGAACCCGTCCCTAGGCGCGGGTGACGATCTCGACCAGTTGGTCGATGACCTGGCCGATGCGGTGGTCATCGTCACCGGCGTTGGCCATCACGGCGATGGCCCGCCGCCGCACCGGCCGTACGATGAGCACCGCGAAGAAGGTGCCGGCGCTGCCGGCGAAGATCAGGTGCGGGTCGTCACCCTCGTCGAGGCCGACGGCGCGGTGCAGCGAGCGGATCACGCCCGGCTCGATCCCGGCGTCGCGCCCCAGCATGCCGTTGAGGTATGCGCGGCCGAACGTCGCCAGGTCCGCAACGCTCATGTGGGTGTCTCCCGGTGCGGCCAACAGCGGGCTCGGCGGTATCGACTTCTCCTCGTCGACGGGCCGTAGCCCCGCGTCGGTCTCCAGATGACCAACGGGCGCGTCGGCCGCGGCGTACGCGGGCCAGCCGAAGCCGGCGCTGTACATCCGCAGCGGCGCCAGCAGGTGGGCGCGGAACATGTCTTCCCAGGCCCGGCCGGTGACGCGCTCAGCCATCGCCGCGGCGACGGTGTACCCGGCGTTGGAGTAGAGCACTTCGCCCGGGCTGGTGGCCGGCGGCGCGGCCAGCACCCGGTGGGCGAACCGCTCCCGCTGGCCGGTCGGCGGGTCATCCCAGCCGGCGAACGCAGTCCACTCCCCGGCGGTAGTGAAGCCGGCCAGCCCTGACCGGTGGGACAGCAACGCGGCGATCGTGGTGTCGCGCAGCCGCGGGTGCATGCCGGCGGCCGCCTCCGGGAACAGCTCGGCCGGCGTGGTGGTCCACGCCAGCAGCTTCTGCTCGACCAGCGACGCGATCACCATGCTCGACATCGGTTTGGTGATCGAGCCGATATGGAACGGATCGGCCACCGTGACCGGCGCCGCCTCACCCAGCCGCCGTACGCCCGTGGCGCCGACCGCCCAGAGCCGGTCCGGGTCGGTCAGGCCGGCCACCATCGCGGGCCGGCCGTACGCGCGGTTGACCTCGGCCACGGCTGGCCCGATGTCCGCAACGTGGTTTCCCAAAGGGTTGCCTCCCGGGCGGAGCGCCTAGCGCGCAGCCCATGCGTTCGTACCAGACGAATCTGAACACATCGTCGCACGAATCGACACTGATATTCCGCGCTGTTCAGCGACCTTCAAGCCGAACCCTTCAGCCGCTCGGAGCGTGGTCCGTCTCCGAGCGGGCATGGACGCTGGGGCCGGGCCGTCCGGCCGGCATGCCATCTCCAGGACACGGGAGTCCGGCTGAACGGGGAGCGTGTCCACGATCGCGGCAAGGCGGGGCGACAGAGGTGCCGGCACGCCTGGCAGGACAAGCCTCAGCAGTGTTCCGGTGCCCTCGTCCGCCCGCGCGGTGCGGCGCCGAGCCGTCCGCCGCGGTGGAGCCTGCTGCTCACGCCTTCAGCGCAGCAGGGTCATCACGGACGACCTGGCTCGTCATCACTCGCTGGCGTGACGAGCAGGCGTTCCAGGCGTGGGTCACTTGGCCCTGGCCGACGACACCCGCCACCCGGCAGCGCCGGCCGCTGGTCGACCCGCCGCGGGTGACGCAGGCGTACCGCTCTGGCGACGACGTGCTGGTCCTCGCCGATGACGGGACCGAAGCGCAGCTGGTCGGACACGACTGGGCGACCCTGCGGCCGCGCTGGCGGTTCCTCGGGCCGGTGAGCCTGCTTGGCCGGTGCGGGCCCTGGTTCTGCGTGGACGGCGGGGAGAGCACCGCCGCGGTGAACCCGGCCACCGGGCAGGTCCGCCGGCGGCGTCCCGGCCTGCCCGCCGTCCTCGGGCAACCGCTGGTGCTGCCGGGGTAGGGCGTCGTCACCGACCACCGCCGGCGTGATGGACGCTCAGCTCGCCGTACCGGCCCAGCACGGCGGTCAGGCCGTCGGGCCTCCCTCGCAGGATCGGGTCGAGAAACGCCAGGCAGGCGGCGGCGGTGAGGCGAGGGCCCTCCGTACGGCCAAGGGACCCCACGAGCGCCGGCACGGGCGGCAGGTAGAGCGGGGCGTCGGTGAAGGTGAGGTGCGCCGTGCCAGCGACTGTGAGCCGGTAGCTTCGTGCGGTGCTGAGCCGCAGGACCTGCGTGAGGCGGGGGAGGTAGGTCGGGTT
>Ga0247718_1000603_pt1 | contig 10490 bp, 11 predicted proteins | sample 21E_DmetaG_FD_189045 | JGI IMG/M metagenome (GOLD analysis project Ga0247718, IMG submission 189045) | Soil microbial communities from hillslope of Landscape Evolution Observatory, University of Arizona, Oracle, AZ, United States - 2-1-E_D | ecosystem: Engineered > Artificial ecosystem >...
TTCTCGGTGAAGTTGACCGCGATCACCGTCTCGGTGCGGCAGCCATGGCGCTCCGGATCGGCGCGGAAGCTGGGCAAGTCGATGATGGTGTATTCGGGCGCGAAGCTCGCGAGCTCTTCCGCCGTCGGGCGCACCAGCAGGGTCCGGATGAACTGCGAATGCCAGGCGTACTGGGTGATCACGCGCACCGAGACGCGATATTCCGGCTGCGAACCGCCGAACAGGTCCGCCACATACGCCTTGTCGAGCCCGCCGAGCGCGCTGAGGAAATCGGCCTTCAGCGCGGCGAACTGAGCTGGCGTCATGCTGACATTGGTCTTGCCCCACCAGATCGTGTTCTCGGTCTCGGCATCGCGGACGAAGAACTTGTCCTTCGCGCTGCGGCCGGTGTGCTTGCCGGTGGCGACGACGAACGGACCGTCTGCCGAGAGCACGCCTTCGCCATTGCGGATCGCATGCTCCACCAGCGGCGCGGTGCCGAGGTTGGCGAAGATCTGCGCCGGTTCGGGAAGGCCCTGTTGAGCGAGGGTCACGTTCAATGCGGTATCAGACACAATCGGTCTCCCATGGCAGGTTTGCCTGGTGCCCGGGCTTGTTGGGGCTCCGGGCGAGGCATGGCCCCGCGTTGCAATCACACCCAGAATGCTCTCGTCCGCCGGCGAATCCGCTGCATGACTGCATACGAATGCGCTGAGTCTGTTCTGGCCCTTAGCCACGCCGCCATGCTGCGTCAAATGCCGTAGGGGCAACCAAGTTTTTTGCGCAGCAAGTTGCATCTCGTACAACTGCACCGATCCGGAGCGGATTGCCGGCCCGGTTGCCAGTCGCGCGGCGAACCGGTAATCCCGGCAGTCTTCATCCGCTGCCAGCAAGACCGGAAACGCCGCCCTGTCCGAAGCCTCGCAATCGCCGGTCTTGTCCAACGCGCGCGGCGATGATCCCCGGGTGATCGCGCTGGTCGATGATGACCGGAATATCCTGACCACCGTCTCTATCGCGCTGCAGGCCGAAGGCTTCGCCACGCGCCTCTATTACGATGGCGACGCAGCGCTGAAGGCGCTCATCGAAAACCCGCCGGACCTTGCCGTGTGCGACATCAAGATGCCGCGGATGGATGGCCTCGAACTGCTCCAGCGCCTGCGCGAAAAGAGCCAGCTCCCGGTCATTTTCCTCACCAGCAAGGATGCAGAAGCGGACGAGGCGCTCGGCCTTTCCATGGGCGCCGACGATTACATCGCCAAGCCCTTCAGCCAGCGCCTGCTGATCGCGCGCATCCGCGCGATCCTGCGCCGCTCGGAAATCGCCCGCAGCGATGCAGCCGGGCCTGCCGAGCCGGGCGAGGACGCCCAGCCGCTGCCCGAGCCGATCCGCCGCGGCCGCCTCGTGATGGATCCGGCGCGCCACACGGTGACGTGGGACGGCGAGGGCGTTTCGCTCACCGTGACCGAGTTCCTCATCCTCGAAGCGCTCGCGCTGCGTCCCGGCGTGGTGAAGACGCGCAACCAGCTGATGGACGCCGCCTACCACGACGACGTCTTCGTCGACGACCGCACGATCGACAGCCACATCAAGCGGCTGCGGCGCAAGTTCCGCGCGGCGGATGCCGAGTTTTCCGCCATCGAGACGCTCTATGGCGCCGGATATAGCTTCACCGATTCCTGAACCGGCGCCGGAGCCGAGCCGCGGAGGCCAGCGCCGCCGCTCGTGGCGCGTGCGCGGCGTTTCGCTCACCGTCCGCATCCTCGCCGTCAACGTCATCGCGCTCGCGCTGCTCGCCGGCTCGTTCTTCTACCTCGACAGCTACCGCAAGCAGCTCCTCGCCGAGCGCTTCAAGCTCGCCCGCGCCGAGGCGGAAATCGCCGCCTTTGCCCTCACCGAAGCGCGCCCGGCTAGGGCCCGCGAAGTGCTCGCCGAAATCGGCACCACCCAGAAACTGCGCCTCACGCTCTACGATGCCAGAGGCGGCCTGATCGCCGACAGCTTCCGCCTTGCTCCGCCGCCTTTCGCATTCGCCGATCCGGACAAGGAAGCCTGGTACACCAGCGCCGCGCGCCTGCTCGATCGCGGCGTCGATTTCATCGTCGGCGCCCCCCAGATCGAGCGCTACCGCGAACCGCCCGAAACCGGCGCCGCCAACTGGCCCGAAATCGCCCGCGCCCGTACCGCGCGGGCGACCGAGGTCTATCTGCGCTATGCGCCCGACCGTACGCCCGTCATCACCGCCGCCACGCCCGTTGGCGACAAGGGCGAAATGCTGCTCGCGCTGCGCAATGCTACCGACGTCACCCAATCAGTCCGCGACGCGCGCCAGTCGCTGGGCATCATCATCGGTGTCGCCTTCCTGCTCTCGATCCAGCTTTCGCTGTTTCTCGCGCGCACCATCGTCCAGCCCTTGCGCGCGCTCGTCCGCGCTGCGGTCCGCGTCCGCCTGGGGCGCGACCGCGCGGTCGTCGTCCCGCGCCTCCCCGAACGCGGCGACGAGATCGGCCTTCTCGCCCGCGCCTTTTCCGACATGACCACCGCCTTGCGCCAGCGCATCGACGCGGTGGAAAGCTTCGCCGCCGATGTCGCACACGAGCTCAAGAACCCGCTTGCTTCGCTCTCCAGCGCGCTCGAGACGATGGAGAAAGTCGACGATCCTGGCCTGCGCCAGCAGCTCGCCGCCATCGCCGCGCACGATGTCCAGCGCATCGACCGCCTGATCACCGAGATCGCCGACGCCAGCCGTATCGACGCGCAATTGAGCCGCGCCACTTTCGCCCTGCTCGATCTGGCCGGTCTCGCCGCAGACGTCGTCGGCGCGCGCGGTGCCCGGCCGGACCGGGAAGCCTGTCCGATCCGCATGATGCGCGGCGGCGGTACCGCGCTCGTTCGCGGCGATGCGCTGCAGCTGGAGCGCGTCCTTGAAAACCTGCTCGACAACGCGGTCTCGTTCTCGCCTCCCGGCGGGACGGTCGAAGTCGTCGTCTGGGCCAGCGAGGGCCGCGTCTTCCTCGCCGTCTGCGACGACGGCCCGGGCATTCCCCCTGCCGAGCGCGAGAAGGTGTTCGAACGCTTTCACTCGGTGCGCCCCGATGCCGAGGCCTTCGGCGCGCACAGCGGCCTCGGCCTCGCCATCGCGCGCACGATTGCCGAAGCGCACGAAGGCACGCTCACGATCACCGACCGCCCCGGCGGCGAACCCGGCGCGCAGCTCGTGCTCGAGCTGCCGATGGCCGGGGAGGACGAGGAATGAAACAGCCGATCAAGCATGTGGCAACCTGCGTCGCCATCGATGGCCGCGGCATCCTGATCGAGGGACCGCCGGGTGCGGGGAAGTCGAGCCTCGCGCTGGCTCTCATCGATCGTGGCGCGATTCTGGTGGGTGATGATGGCGTTTTGCTGGAGCAGGACGGCGCGCGTCTGCTGGCCAGCCCGGTCGCGGAAACGGCCGGCCTGCTCGAAGTGCGCGGGCTCGGTCTGGTTACTATGCCGGTCCTTGCGGCTATACCTGTCGCGCTTGTCATCGTGCTGGACCGCGCCGCGCCGCGCTTCATCGAGGAGCCGGAGACCGTCACTCGCCACGGCATGACGCTGCCCCTGATCAGCCTCTGGCCTGACAGCCCCGTCCTTCCCATGCGCGCCGAACTCGCGCTGCGGAAATACGGTCTCGCCGCTTGAGCGGGGTGTCGCAAAGCGAAACATTGCTGCGGCCTTACCCACGCCCGTTGCACTCCTGCGGTCTTTCTTTCGTGCGGCGTTGGGCGCAAACCTCCGCACATGTCGGCTGAGTCGGAACCGCAACCCAAACCGCAGCGCATCCTGCTCGTCACCGGTGTGCTCGGTGCGGGCAAGACGACTGCGCTGCGCACGCTGGAAGACATGGGCTGGGAAGCGATCGACAATTTCCCGATCCGCCTGCTTGATCGCCTGCTTGAAACCGAGCCGGGCTCGGCGCAGCTCGATGCGGGCTCGCCGCTGGCCATCGGCTTCGACACGCGCACGCGCGGGTTCGATCCCGCCAAGACCATCGAACGTGTGAAGCGCCTCACCGCGCGCGCAGACCTCACTGTCACCACGCTCTTCCTCGATTGCGGAGGGTCCGAACTCGAACGCCGCTACAACGAGACCCGCCGGCGCCACCCGATGAGCGAGGACAAGCCCGCCGCCACCGGCATCGCGGCGGAGCGCGAACTGCTCGAGCCGCTGCGCCGCTGGGCGGACGTCGTGATTTCCACCACCGATTTCTCCACCAACGATCTGCAGCAAGCGATTCGCGAACAGTTCGGCGATCATACGCCGCAGCGCACCACGCTCACGATCAGCAGCTTCGGCTTTTCGCGGGGCACTCCGCCGCTGGCGGACCTCGTCTTCGACATGCGCTTTCTGGATAACCCGCACTGGGACGATACCTTGCGCCCGATGTCCGGAAAGGATGCGCCCGTTGGCGAATATATCCGCCGCGATCCGGCATTTAGCGAGGCTTTCGCGCGCATTCGCGATCTTCTTCTGCTGCTGCTCCCGCGCTTTCAGGCGCAGGGAAAGGCCTACGTGAACATCGCTTTCGGTTGCACCGGCGGGCGCCACCGTTCGGTGTTCATGGCCGAACAGATCGCTTCTGCCTTGCGCGACGCGGGATTTTCTCCCACATTGCTGCATCGCAACCTGGCGTCGCGCGCCGCCGACATGGTCGAAGGCGCGCAGACATGAATAAAAGAGACATCTGCCATCCATCCGGGGGGAGAGGCAGGGATCGGGGGAATGGGCATGCACTGGAAGTTGGCGGGACCGACACGGCAATCAGCCGGATGCGGCACCAGCCGAAAGCCATATTGCCCATGCTGAACGCGGCGCTTGGCCGCCACGCCCTTCGGAGCCACCTCAACAGATGATCGGTCTCATCCTCGTCACCCACGGCGCCCTTGCCGACGAATTCATCCATGCGATGGAGCACGTCGTCGGGCGGCAACCCGATATCGTCGCGGTCTGCATCGGCCCCAACGATGACATGGAGCGCCGCCGCAAGGAAATCGCCGATGCGATCAAGCGCGTCGATTCCGGCTCGGGCGTGATCATCCTCACCGATCTGTTCGGCGGCACGCCTTCCAACCTCGCCATTTCGCTGATGGAAGCGGGCAAGGTCGAAGTGATCGCGGGTATCAACCTGCCCATGCTGATCCGCCTCGCCAAGGCCCGCAGCGCCATGGGCGTGCGCGAAGCCACCGCCGCCGCGCGCGATGCCGGGCGCAACTACATCACCATCGCATCCGAATTCCTGGGGCAGGACGCCTGACCATGACCGACAACGCCGCCGACACCTCCGTTAGCACGGCGCGCGAGACGGTGCTGATCATCAACCAGCGCGGGCTTCATGCGCGCGCCAGCGCAAAGTTCGTGAACATGGTCGCCCGCCTGCCCGAAGGCGTTGACGTGAAAGTCATCAAGGACGGCACCGAAGCCCAGGGCGGCTCGATCCTTGGCCTCATGATGCTGGGTGCGGCCAAGGGTGACACGGTCGAGATCGTGGTTACGGGCACTGACGCCGAGGCCGTGCTCATGAAAGTCGCCGGGCTCGTCAAGGACGGCTTCGGCGAGGACTGAGGCGCGCGCCAAATGACCCGCCGCCAGATCACCGGGTTCTCCAACCCGACCATCAAGGCCGTGCGCGCGCTGCGCGAAAAGAAGCACCGCAAGCGTGAAGGGCGCTTCCTTGCCGAAGGCCTGCGCCTGCTGACCGACGCGCGCGAATGTGGACGTCTGCCGGAAATCCTGATGATGGCCGAGGGGCGCGAGGGCCATCCCTTGCTGGATGCGCTGGAAAACGCGGTTGCGCGGGCGGGCGGCGATGTGATCGAAATGCCCGAAGACCTGCTTGCGAAGGTGACGGGCAAGGATAATCCGCAAGCCGTGGCTGGGGTTTTCGCGGAATGGGATACCCGGCTCGAAGCGCTGGACCGCACCAGCGCGCCGCTGTGGCTGGTGGCACAGGCCATGCGCGATCCCGGCAATCTTGGCACGATGTTGCGCACGGCGGATGCGGTGGGAGCGGGCGGCGTGATCCTGCTCGATGATTGCGCCGATCCTTTCTCGGTTGAGGCCGTGCGCGCGAGCATGGGGGCCGTGTTCACCGTGCCGCTGGCGCAGGCGCGCTGGGAAGAGTTCCTGCCGTGGCTGCGTGCGGAGCAAGGCCAGCTCATCGCCGCCAGCTTGCGCGAAGCCGTGCCCTATCGCGGAGCGGCCTATGCTGCGCCGTGCTTCGTGATGGTCGGCAACGAATCGCGCGGGTTGCCTGAGCACTACGAGATGGCCTGTGATCTGCGCGTGACGATGCCAATGAAGGGCCGGGCAGACAGCCTGAACGCGGCCGTCGCGGCGGCGGTGCTGGCTTATGAGGTGCTGGCGGCGACGGGCGGATAAGCCCACCAAACCCATCTTCGTCATTCCCGCCTTCGCAGGAATGACGAAATGAGGGGTCAATCCCCGGCTATGATTGATATAATCCGCCAGCCCTTCTTCCCGCGCTCGGCGATTAGACGGTAATCAATGAGACTGCGCAATTTCGCGCCTTCCATGTAGCCTGCTCGCCCATCCGGCAGGTTCACTTGGACGATGCTCTCTGTCGGGTCAGTTCCTTCTGCAATGGTGACAAGGGCCCAATTCAGCCTTGCAACTACCGGAGACGTTGGGCTGGCGTTGGCGCGCACTGATACATCGTTACCAAGGACCAACATCGCAGAATACGGGTCGGCAATCTCCGGTGCATTCCAGTAGATCCATGGGAGAAAGGCTTCGCCCTTCTTGAACCCGCAGCCTAGCGGTAGCAGGGCTGCAATTTGATCCCAAAGCTTGTAGTCGAACTCGCTTTGGCCGTTCAGTCGCTGCTTCAGTTCAGCAAGGCCTTGCCCGCCGCCGAAATCGAGCTGTACGTTGGGATCGGAAAGCGCTGCCAGCGCTTCGGCATCATGGGTGGCGACTGCCTTTTCCAACTTGCCGCGGAACTCGGCCCAGCCCGGAAGCGCGGCGCACTCATCGCGAGGTGGATAGCTGGCAGCCTTGAGCAAGGGCGCGGCGGGCTCTGACGCAGTTGAAGCTTCGGCTGATGCAGAGGCAGGTGCCGGCGTTTCCGGCGCGGCGGAGGAGGCCGACGGGCCACCGGACGGGGTCGGGCTTTCGCCGCAACTGGCCAGCAGGCCAAGCGCAATCAAGGCTGCTGCCGTGTGTTTCGTCTTCATCGGTGTCCCTCAAGCCCACGAATGCTGCGGCCAAAATGTCGCATGCGAGAGCGCGGCCTGTCCAGCCACGCCGACCGGCATCTACTCGGCGGCTTGCTCGGTATCCTCAGTCTCTACGAGCGCGAGCAGCGGGTTTTCGTCCGCGTGTCGCGGAACCAGATCGACCAGCGGCACATCCTCGATCTCACTGCTGATCTCGACCCCCTTGTCGCGAAGCCGCCTGGCCGCAGACTGCACATTGCGTTCAAAGCTGCCGACGAACTTGTTGTAGTTGCTTACCGCAGACTGCAGACCGCCGCCAACGCGCTTGAGATGCTCGGCAGCCACGCGGATTCGATCATAGATCTCGGTCCCCATCTTGCCGATCTCGCGCGCCTCACGGGCAAGCCCGTCCTGCCGCCAGACTTGCGCCACCGTGCGGGCGATGGCGACAAGGTTGGTGGGCGAAGCCAGCAGCACGCGGCGCTCGAACGCAAAGTCCCACAGCGTCGGATCGCGTTCGAGCGCGGCGGCAATGAAATGCTCGCCCGGCACGAACATCAGCACATAGTCGGGCGCTTCCTCGAACTGGCTCTGATAGCTCTTGGCGCCCAGCGTTTGGATATGATTGCGCATCGACTGGACGTGTGCGGTCAAGGCAACCGTGCGAGCGTCATCGTCTGCCGCTTCAAACGCGTCCTGATAGGCGTTCAGGGAGACCTTCGCGTCGATCACGAGGATCTTGTTGCCCGGCACCTTGACGATGGCGTCGGGACGCAGCCGCCCATCCTCGGTATCGACCGAATGCTCGGTGACGAAATCGGTGTGTTCGGCGAGGCCGCATTGCTCCAGCACGTTGCGCAGCTGCAATTCGCCCCAGCGCCCGCGCGTCTTGGGGCCGTTGCGCAGCGAATTGCCCAGCTGCAGCGCGGCAGTGCGCACGGCTTCCTGCCCCTGCCGCATGCCTTCGATCAGGCCGCTCAACTGCCCGAAAGCATCGACGCGCTTGGCTTCCAGTTCCTGCACCTGCTGCTCGTACTTATCCAGCTTCGCGCCGACCGGTTCGAGCACGGCCTTCAGCCGCGCCTCGCTGGTCTTCTCGCTTTCGGCGAAGCGCGCATTGGCGCGGGCGAGGAAGGCTTCCTGCGCGCGTTCGAGCACCTTGTGGCCAGCGTTTTCGAACTCTTTGCGCAGGCTCTCTTGTGCTTCGATCAGCAGGCGCTTCTGCTCGGCGAAGTTCTCCGCATCGGCCTTCATCCGCTCCAGTTCGGCGCGCAGCGCCTCCCGGTCCGTGCGCAGGGTCGCAAGCTCGGCACGCATCCGGTCTGCTTCGGCGGCGCGTTCCTGCACGGTGGCAAACTTCGAGGCGAGAACATCGCGCTCCTCCCGCAGCACCGCAGCTTCGTTCAGGGCCGAATCGTACGCCTGCGCCTTGACACTGGCAGCGGCCAGTTCAGTGATCGCGCGGCGAAACTTCTCGTCGAGATCGCGCGCCTCACCATCACGAGCGGTAAAGCGCGCCTGCCAATCGGCAATCGGCCGCGCACCAAGGACCCAGCCGACAGCAAGCCCCGCCAGCAGCGCAATGATCACAAAAACAAGGGCAAGGGTGCTGTCCACGCCGACTCCAAAACTGGAACGAAGCGTGAACTTATCCTGCTTCTACTCGCAGCGCAAGCGCGGCCCGATCACGCCGCGCGGCGCATCTTTTCCAGCTTGCGGAGCACCATCTGGCGCTTCAGGCGCGAGAGGTGGTCGATGAACAGGATGCCCTGGAGGTGGTCCATCTCGTGCTGCAGGCAGGTTGCCATCAGCCCGTCCATGTCTTCTTCGTGGACCGTGCCGTCAAGATCCTGCCAGCGCGCGCGGATGCGGGCCGGCCGCTCCACCTCGGCGTACATTTCGGGCACCGAGAGGCAGCCTTCGTTGTAGACGCGCTTGTCCGCCGAAGGATCGAGGATCTCGGGGTTGATGAACACGCGCGGCTCGCGCTTGGTCGGCTGATGGTGATGGTGGTGGCCATCGTGGTTGCACGGCACCGGTTCGGCATCCGGATCGTCGGGCTGCAGGTCGATCACCAGCACGCGCAGCGGCACGCCCACCTGGACGGCGGCGAGGCCGATGCCGGGCGCGTCGTACATCGTCTCGAACATGTCGGCGACGAGCGTCCTGAGCTCCTCGTCGAACACGGTGACGGGCTTCGAGATCTGCTTGAGGCGCGGATCGGGAACTTCGAGGATTTCGCGGATAGCCATGCTGGTCAGATAGGCAAGCCGCACGCGACTCGCAAGGTGCTACCCTACAGGTCGCCGCGCCCGCAGCGCCTGCGCCAGCGTGCCTTCGTCGAGATAGTCGAGTTCGCCCCCCACCGGCAGGCCGTGCGCCAACTGGGTGACGCGCAAGGGCAGCGTGTCGATCCGCTCGGCGATGTAATGTGCGGTGGTCTGTCCTTCGAGCGTGGCGTTCATAGCGAGCACCACCTCGTCGATCCCACCCGCTTCCAATCGCGCGAGCAGCTGGCCGATGGAAAGGTCCTCCGGCCCCACGCCGTCGAGCGCGGAAAGCCGCCCGCCCAGAACATGATAGCGTCCGGTGAACAGGCGCGAACGGTCGAGCGCCCAGAGGTCGGCCACTTCCTCCACCACGCAGAGCGCGCGGGCATCGCGGCGCGGATCGGTGCAGATGGAGCAGGGATCGGCGGTGTCGACATTGCCGCAGGTCTGGCATTCGACCAGTCGGGCGCGCACGCCTTCGAGCGCTTCGGCGAGCTGGACGAGGCTCGTCTCGCGCCGCTTGATCAGCCACAGCACCGCGCGCCGCGCCGAACGCGGGCCCAGCCCCGGCAGCCGCGCCAGCGCGCTCGCCAATGCCTCGATCTCTTGCGATGCCATGGGGTGAGAGATAGGGCCGCCTCACGCAAACGAAAGGCCTTTCACGCGGTTATGCGCATTGTCTTCATGGGCACCCCCGATTTCGCGGTGCCGACCCTTCAGGCGCTGGTGGAAGCCGGGCACGAGGTTGTGGCCGCCTACAGCCAGCCGCCGCGTCCGGCGGGGCGGGGAAAACAGCTCCAGCCCTCGACGGTGCACCGCGCGGCGGAGGCACTAGGCATTGAAGTGCGCACGCCGTTGTCGCTTAAGGGTGCGCAGGAGCTGGCCGATTTTGTTGCGCTGGCAGCCGATGTCGCGGTGGTCGCCGCCTATGGCCTGATCCTGCCGCAACCGATCCTCGATGCACCGCGCCTTGGCTGCCTCAATGTCCACGGCTCACTGCTGCCGCGCTGGCGCGGGGCGGCAGCAG
>Ga0247718_1000604_pt1 | contig 10486 bp, 8 predicted proteins | sample 21E_DmetaG_FD_189045 | JGI IMG/M metagenome (GOLD analysis project Ga0247718, IMG submission 189045) | Soil microbial communities from hillslope of Landscape Evolution Observatory, University of Arizona, Oracle, AZ, United States - 2-1-E_D | ecosystem: Engineered > Artificial ecosystem > Mesocosm...
GCGCTCGTCGCCGTCGACGCCGCGCCCGCGATGCTGGACCGCGCCCGGCGGCGCCTGTCCGGAGTGCGTCCGGCGCCGCGCCTGCTGGTGGCCGACGCCCGCGCGGTGCCGCTGCCCGACGGCGCGGCCGACCTCGTCGCCATCGGCTACCTGCTGCACCTGCTCGACCCTGCCGACCGGTCCGCGGTGCTCGCCGAGGCGCGCCGGCTGCTCGTGCCCGGCGGACGGGTGGTCGCGGTGGTGCACGGCACGCCCGGCGGGCGTGCGGGGCGCCTCTACCGCCGCGGGTGGCGCGCCGTGGCGCGCCTGTCCCGCGGTCTGGTGGTCGGAGGCGGACCGATGCCCGACCTTCCGGAAGTGCTCACCGCGGCCGGGCTCCGGGTGGAGGTGTGCCGCACCGTGCCCGGCGTCTACTGGAGCGCGGTGTGCGTGGCGCGCCGGCCCGCGGAGGCCGTCGGCGCCCGACCCGGTGCGCCCGTCAGCGCACCAGGCGGGCGGCGTCCTCGGTGAGGATCCAGGTGAGCGTGCCGTCGGAGGGGCGGACGCGCCCGGCGGGCAGGGAGGGGTCACCGGCGACCGCGCGGGCGATGACCTCCGCCTTGGCGCCGTCCGAGGCCAGGAACATCACCTGGTGCGCGGCGTTGAGCACGGGCATCGTCATGCTGATCCGCCATGGCTGCGGCAGGTCGGGCCGGTGCACGGGCACGCACAGCCGGTCGGCCACGTCCAGCTCCGGCGCCTCCGGAAACAGCGAGGCCGTGTGCCCGTCGGTCCCGATGCCGAGGATCATCAGGTCGAAGCGCGGGACGGCCTGCCCCGGGAACTCCCGGCGCAGCTCCTCCTGGGCCTGCGCGGCGCCCTCGGCGGGCGGGAGCTCGCCGCGCATTCGGTGCACGTTCTTCTCCGGCATGTACACGCGCTCGAGCAGCGCGTTGCGCACCATGTGGAAGTTGCTGTCCGCGTCGTCGGGCGGCACGCAGCGCTCGTCGCCGAAGAACAGCCGCAGCTTGGCCCACGCGACGCAGCGCGAGCCCAGGTGCTGGTAGGCGACCCTGGGGGTGCTGCCGCCGGCCAGCGCCAGCGTGGCGGGGTCGTCCCAGTCGGCCGCCACCGCGACGCGCTCGATGCGCAGCGCGGCCTCGACGGCGAGGGCGTGGGCGTCGGGCACGACGACCAGCTCGGGGGTCCGGACCGCGTCGGTCATCGTCCGGCCACTGTAGCCGCGAGCGGCAGGGCACGCTCGAAGGGCCGGTCGCGCCGCTGCAGCTCCAGCTCGCCCGCGAGCAGGCCGGCGCGGGTGGGCTCGGGCAGCGGGAGCACGCGCCGGCGCGAGGGCTCGCCGGGGCCCGAGACGATGATCGCCGCGGAGCTGCGGCCGGGGATGCGCTCGATCGCCAGGCGCATCCCCCGCAGCGACTCCAGGTGCACCTCCACGAGCCCGCCGTCGGCCACGTCGGGCCGCGCGTGCAGCTCGATCAGCAGCCGCGCGCCCAGGCAGTCGCGCAGCCAGCCCGCCAGCAGCAGCGCCTCCATCGTGTGCTCCGGGCCGGCGTGCCAGATCTCGGCGACGCCGCCGGCGCGCATCGTGGCGACGTGCTCCGGTCCCACCAGCTGCGTGACCAGCTGGCGCCACGGCGTGATCGCCCCCCACGCCAGGTCCGTGATCGCGGCCCCCTCCGACGCCACCGTCCGCAGCAGGCAGTCGAGCGCCCGGTGCGCCTCGTGGCCGCGCCCCGCCTCGGTGACGACGCGGTCGGCCGTCTCCGCCAGCGCGTCCAGCAGCGGGTCGTCCGGGTCGGGGGTCCGCGGCCACCACAGGAACGTCGGCAGGTCCGAGCGCAGCAGCGGCAGGACCGCGCTCGCGGCGGCGCGCGTGCGGTCGCCGTGCAGCGTGATCCGCGCCAGCTCCACCACCACGTTCGCCGACCCGGACAGCAGCTGGGCCCGGGCCTCCAGGTGGGCGTCGATGCCCTCGCCGTCGGGGTCCAGGGCGACCACGACCGCGCGCGACGGCTGATGGTCCGCGAGGGACTCGATGAGCCCCTCCACCTCCACCACCTCGCCGACCAGCGGCACCGCCACCAGGTTGAGCACGCCGGCCACCGGCAGCGGCGGCCCGCCCGGGCGGTCCCGGAGCGCGCCCAGGCGGCGCGCCAGCTCGGTCACGTTCTCGACGTGGCCGTCCCAGGCGACCTCGCGCCCCTGGGCGAGCTCGGCGCCGGGCCCGGACCCCTCGACGTTCACAGCCGCCGCCACCGCCGGCCGTCGCGGGCGATGAGGTCGTCGGCGGCCTCGGGGCCCCACGTGCCCGCCTCGTAGTTCGGGAAGTCCGCCCCCTGGGCGGCCCACATCGCGATGACGTCGTCCACGATCTCCCAGGCCCGCTCCACCTCGTCCCAGCGGGTGAAGAGCGTGGAGTCGCCGATGAGGGCGTCCAGCAGCAGCCGCTCGTAGGCCTCCGGGGAGGCGCGCAGGAACGACGACCCGTAGGCGAAGTCCATGCTCACCGTGCGCAGGTCCACGCGCGTGCCGGGCACCTTGGCGACGAACTTGAGCGAGGCCCCCTCGTCCGGCTGGATGCGGAGCGTCAGCAGGTTCGGGGCGATCGCCTCCACCGGCGTGTCGATGAACGGCAGGTGCGGCGCGGACTTGAACTGGATCGCCACCTCGCTGGCCCGCCGGGGCAGCCGCTTGCCGGTGCGCACGTAGAAGGGCGTGCCCGCCCAGCGCCAGTTCTCGATGAACAGCCGCAGCGCGACGAAGGTCTCGGTGTTGGACGCCGGGTCGACGCCCTGCTCGGTGCGGTAGCCCGGAACGGGGGTGCCGCCGATGAAGCCGGCTCCGTACTGGCCGCGCACCGCGGAGCGGGCCACCTCCTCCGCCCGCAGCGGCGGGATCGCCCGCAGCACCTTCACCTTCTCGTCGCGCACGTCGCGGCTGGCGAAGCGCGCGGGCGGCTCCATCGCGACGATCGACAGCACCTGGAAGATGTGGTTCTGGACGATGTCGCGCAGGGCGCCGGACTGGTCGTAGTAGCCGCCGCGGGTCTCGACGCCCAGGTCCTCGGCCACGGTGATCTGCACGTGGTCGACGTAGCGCCGGTTCCAGATGGGCTCGAAGATGGCGTTGCCGAAGCGCAGCACCAGCAGGTTCTGGACGGTCTCCTTCCCCAGGTAATGGTCGATGCGGTAGACCTGGGACTCCTCGAAGACGGCCTCCAGCCGGTGGTTGAGGGCGCGCGCGGAGGCGAGGTCCTCGCCGAACGGCTTCTCCACCACCAGCCGGCTGAAGTTGCCCTCGCCCTGCCCCGACAGCCCGACGGCGCCCAGGCGCTCGCCGATGAGCGGGAAGAACTCCGGGGCCGTCGCCAGGTAGAAGAGGCGGTTGCCGCGCGTGCCCATCTCCACGTCGAGCTCCCGCAGCAGGGCGTCGAGGCGCGCGTACGCCTGCGGGTCGTCGAAGCTGGCGGGCACGTAGCGCAGCCGGCGCGCGAAACCGTGCCACACGTCCCCGTCGGTGCGGCCGCTGCGGCTGTGGGCGTCGACCGCGCGGCGCATCTCGTCGCGGAACTCGTCGTCGGTCCACGCGGTGCGGGCGACGCCGACGATCGCCATCTCGGGGGGCAGCAGCTGCTGCAGCGCCAGGTTGTACAGCGCCGGCATCAGCTTGCGGTGCGTCAGGTCGCCCGACGCCCCGAAGATGACCACGGCCGCGGGCGCCGGCGTGCGGCTGAGCCGGGCGCCGAGGTCCCAGGGCGACTCGGCGGCGGGGGTGAGCGCGCCGATCATGACGAGCGCACGGAGTGCCCGCCGAACTCCCGGCGCAGCGCCGCCACCACCTTGGCCGTGAAGCTCTCGTCCTGGCGCGAGCGGAACCGCTCGAGCAGCGACAGGGTGATGATCGGCGCCGGCACGTCGGTGTCGATGGCCTGCGCGACCGTCCAGCGGCCCTCGCCGGAGTCCTCCACGTAGCCGCGGATGCCCTCGAGGCCCGGGTCGTGCGCCAGCGCCCGCGCGGTGAGGTCGAGCAGCCAGGAGCGGATCACGGTGCCCTGGCGCCACGCGTCGGCGACCGCCGCCAGGTCGAGGTCGAACTCGCTCGCCTGCAGGATCTCGAAGCCCTCCGCGTAGGCCTGCATCAGGCCGTACTCGATGCCGTTGTGCACCATCTTGGTGAAGTGCCCGGCCCCGCTGGCGCCGGCGTGCACCAGGCCCCCGCCGGGGGGCGCCAGCACGCGCAGCGCCGGCTCCAGCAGCGCGTACGCCTCGGGCTCGCCCCCCACCATCAGGCCGAAGCCCTCCGTGAGGCCCCAGACGCCGCCGGAGACCCCGACGTCGAGGAAGCGCAGGCCGCGCTCGGCGGCCGCCGCGGCGCGCCGCTGCGAGTCGCGGAAGTTGGAGTTGCCCCCGTCCACGATGACGTCGCCGGGCTCCAGCAGCCCCATGAGCCGGTCGACGACCGCCTGGGTGGGATCGCCCGCGGGCACCATCACCCAGGCGACGCGCGGCCCCGTGAGCAGCCCGGGCAGCTCGTCCAGCGCGTGTGGGCCCTCGCCGCCGCGGGCGGCGACCGCCTCGGCCGAGGCCGCCGGGTCGACGACGACCACCCGGTGCCCCGCCTGCGCGAGCCGGCCGGTGAGGCCCGATCCCATCCGGCCGAAGCCGATCATCGCCAGGTCCACGTGCTCTCCCTCGCTCGGCGGGTGCCCGGCCGGGCTACCCGGTGTGGTCCCCCGACAGGTGCCGGGTCAGCGCGCGCAGCCCCTCCGGCGCGTCCGCGCCGATCCCGACCCGCGCCAGGCGGCGCCCGCGGTCGGCGAGCGCCTGCGCGTCGCCCAGCGCCTGCGCCTGCTTGAGCTGGCCGAAGGTGTAGGGCCGTCCGGGCACCGGCAGGTCCTCGGGATCGTCCGAGACCACCTGCACGAAGACGCCGCTGTCCGGGCCGCCCTTGTGCAGTTGCCCGGTGGAGTGCAGGAACCGCGGGCCGTAGCCGAAGGTGCTGGCCGCGCCCGTCCCCGCCCGGACGGCCCGGCGCAGGTCGGCGGCGGCGCGGTCGGCGGCGGGGGAGGGCGGCACGAAGCCCAGCACGGCCACGTAGTCGCCGGGACGCGCCTGCCGCACGAGCCGCGCCGCCTCCTCGGGGCCGCCGCGCGCGTCGGCCGCGGCGTCGCCGCGCTCCATCGCGCCCAGCACCCGCGCGGTCGCGTCCTTGGCCGCCTGCACGTCGGGCTGGTCGAAGGGGTTCACCTCGAGCAGGGCGCCCGCGGCGGCGGTCGCCAGCTCCCAGGTCATGTAGAGCGCGCCCAGGTCGAGGTGGTCGCGCACGTCGAGCACCAGCACGGGGTGGCCCGCGCGCGCCACGGCCTCGCAGTCGAGGTCGCGCTCCCCGGAGAGGCGGTGGTACACGAACACCCGGTCCTCGCCGTACTCGCCCGGCTCCCCCACCGGCTCCTGCGCCACCGGCACCAGCCCGCGCCCGTGCTTGCCGAGGCTCTCCGCCACCAGCTGCTCCACCCACAGGCCGAACGCGTCGAGCGGGGGGTCCGCGAGCAGGGTCACCTTGTCCCGGCCGGCGGCCCCCAGGGTGGCCAGGGCGACGCCGAGGCGCATGCCGTCCTCACGCCCGCGGGCGGCGTCGGCGCGGTCGAGCACCGGCCCCGGCGGCACGCCCACCAGCGCCATCGGCACCAGCCCGAACAGCGACAGCGCCGAGTACCGCCCGCCGATGTCCTCCGGGTTCTCGAAGACGGCGCGGAAACCGCGCGCACGCCCCTCCTGCGCGAGCGGCGTGCCCGGATCGGTGATCGCGACGAAGCGGCCGGCCGCCGCCTCCGCCCCCAGGGCGGCCTCGGCCCGCGCCAGGAAGTGGGCCATGAACGCCAGCGGCTCCACCGTCGTGCCGCTCTTGGACGCCACCAGGTAGAGGGCGCGGGCGGGGTCGACGCCCTCGCCCGCGCGCCGCACGGCGACCGGGTCGGTGGAGTCGAGGACGCGCATCTCGATGCCCGAGGGCGCGCCGTAGGTGCACCGCGTGACCTCGGGGCACAGGCTGCTTCCGCCCATGCCGAGCACCAGGGCATGGCGCACGCCGTCGCGCGCGGCGGCGCGCACCAGCGCCTCCACGTCGTCGACGTGGGAACGCATCTCGATAGGCGCCCGGGTCCAGCCGAGCCAGGGGGCCGCGCCCTCGGCGTGCGCCCCGAACAGGGCGGCATCGCCCCGCGCCAGCCGGTCGGGCCAGTCCGCCCGCCGGGCGCGCTCCCAGGCCTCCTCCACGGCGGGAGCCGCGTCCCCCAGCAGCGCGCGCACGTCAGCGCCCCAGCAGGTCGCGGGCCGCCTGGGCCACCGTCTCCCCGGTGATTCCCAGGTAGCGCAGCACCTCCGCGCCGGGAGCCGAGGCGCCGAAGCGGTCGATGGCCACCACGTCGCCCTCCAGGCCGACCCAGCGGTGCCAGCCGAGCGAGGCCGCCGCCTCGACCGCGACCCGCGCGCGCATGGCCGGCGGCAGCACCTGGTCGCGGTAGGCGCGGTCCTGCGCGGCGAAGAGCTCCCAGCTGGGCATGCTCACCACACGTGCCGCGATGCCGTCGGCCGCGAGCAGGTCGGCGGCCTCCCGCGCCGTGTGCACCTCGGCGCCCGTGCCCATGAGGATGCAGTCGCCGCCGTCACGGACCACGTAGGCGCCGCGGGCGACGTCGGCCGCCCAGTCGACCGTCGGCAGGCCCTGGCGGCTCAGCACCAGCACGGTGGGCCCGTCGTGGCGCTCCATCGCGATGCGCCACGCAGCGGCGGTCTCGCGGGCGTCGGCCGGGCGGATGACCACCAGGTCGGGGATCGCGCGCAGCGCGGCGAGGTGCTCCACCGGCTGGTGGGTGGGGCCGTCCTCGCCCAGCGCCACCGAGTCGTGCGTGTACACGAACACCGACGGCAGCCGCATCAGGGCCGCCAGCCGGATCGTGTTCTTCATGTAGTCCGAGAACGTGAGGAACGTGGAGCACACCGGGCGCAGGCCGCCGTGCGCCGCGAGGGCGTTGGTGATCGCGCCCATCGCGTGCTCGCGGACGCCGTACCGGATGTTGCGCCCGGACGCGTCGCCGCGCGTGACGTCGCCGCCCGCCTTGATCGTCGTCGAGGTGGACGACGACAGGTCGGCCGCGCCCTGCACCAGCTCGGGGATGCGTTCGGCGAGCGCGTTGATGACCTGGCCCGAGGCCGCCCGGCTCGCGATCGTGCCCCCGGCCTCGAACTCGGGCAGCGCCTGCTCCCACCCCGCCGGCAGCTCGCCGCGCAGGCGCCGCTCCAGCTCGGCGGCGTCCTCGGGGTGGGCTTCCCGGTAGGCCTCCATGCGCCGGTTCCACCGCTCCTCGGCCTCGCGGCCGCGCTCCCGCAGGGCGCCGGCCCACGCGCGCACCTCGTCGGGGACGAGGAACGGCGGCTCCTCCGGCCAGCCGTAGTTGCGCTTGGCGCCGGCCACCTCGTCGGGGCCCAGCGGGGACCCGTGCGAGGCGCTGCTGTCCGCCTTGGTCGGCGCGCCGAACCCGATCTGCGTCCGCACGATCACCAGCGTCGGGCGCCCGTCGCCGTCGGCGGCCTGGCCCAGCACCCGATCGAGTTCCGCGGCGTCGTTGCCGTCGGCCACGTTCAGCACGCGCCATCCGGTCGCCGAGAACCGGCCCGCCACGTCCTCGGAGAAGCTCAGCCCGATGGGCCCGTCCAGGGAGATGCGGTTGTCGTCGTAGAGGCCCACCAGCTTGCCGAGCCCCAGGTGCCCGGCGATGGAGGCCGCCTCCTGCGAGATGCCCTCCATCAGGTCGCCGTCGGAGCAGATGAACCAGGTGCGGTGGTCGACCACCTCGTGGCCCTCGCGGTTGAAGCGCGCGGCGAGCATGCGCTCGGCGAGCGCGAAGCCGACCGCGTTCGCGAAGCCCTGGCCGAGGGGGCCGGTCGTGATCTCCACGCCGGGCGTGTCACCCCGCTCCGGGTGCCCGGGCGTCTCCGAGCCCAGCTGGCGGAAGGCCTCGATCTCCTCCAGCGGCAGCTCGTACCCGCTCAGGTGCAGCAGCGCGTAGAGCAGCATCGACGCGTGCCCGGCCGACAGCACGAAGCGGTCGCGCCCCGGCCACAGCGGGTTGGCGGGGGAGTGACGCATGTGCCGCGACCACAGCGTCCAGCCGACCTGGGCGAGGCCCATGGGCGCCCCCGGGTGGCCGCTCTCGGCCCTCTGCACCGCGTCGATCGACAGGGTGCGGACGGTGGTCGCGACGAGCTCGGGCGGAGCGAGGTCGGTGGGCACGCGCACCTCTGGTGGTCGCGGGTCGGGGGACAGGGGCTACTCTACCCACGGGTCCGCGCCGCCCACATCGGGCCGCCACCGCCGTGTCACGGGGCTAGGCTGGTCGGCATGCGGGAGATCGCCCCCGGCCTGTTCCACTGGAGCGTGCCCCACCCGAGGATCGGGGCCGAGGTCAGCTCGTACTACCTGCGCGACGCGCGCGTGGTGATCGACCCCATGCTGCCGCCGGAGGGCCTCGCGTGGTTCGCCGACGGCCCCGCCCCGGCGCACGTGGTCATGACCAACCGCCACCACGACCGGGACGCCTGGCGGCTCCGCGACGCCTTCGGCTGCACCGTGCACTGCCCCCGGGCCGGGCTGCACGAGCTGGCCGGCCGCGGCCCGGCGGAGGGCTTCGATCCGGGGGACCGGCTGCCCGGGGGCATCGAGGTGCACGCCGTCGGCGCCATCTGCCCGGACGAGAGCGCCCTGCACATCCCCGCCCTGCGGGCGCTGGCGATCGCGGACGGCATCGTGCGCTGGCCGGGGGCCGACGACCTGGTGTTCGTGCCCGACGCCCTCATGGACGACCCCGAGGGGACCAAGGCGGGGCTGCGGGCCGCCTTCGGACGGCTCCTCGACCTGGAGCCGGAGCTGCTGCTGCTCGCCCACGGCGCCCCCGTGGTGGGCGGGGGCCGGGCGGCGTTGGCGGAGTTCCTGGCGCGGGCCTGACGCGCCGCACCCGCCGTCGGCCGAGGCCGGCGCCCGGGTGGACGGCGGCGCAGGCCGCCCGCCCGGTGCACTAGCCTGCGGCCGGGACGGCGAGGGGGACGACATGAGCGACATGCGTGCGATGGTGGCCACGGCCTGGGGCGGCCCCGAGGTGCTCGAGGAGCGCACGGTGCCCCGTCCGGAGCCGGGCGAGGGCGAGGTGCTGGTGCGGGTGCGCGCCGCGGGGGTCAACCCCGTCGACCACAAGACGCGCGCGAGCGGCGGACTGCTGGGGCGGCGCGGCGTCGCGCCGCCGGTGATCCTGGGCTGGGACGTGGCCGGCACGGTGGAGGCGGTGGGCCCGGGGGTGACCGCGTTCGCCCCGGGCGACGAGGTGTTCGGCATGCCCCGCTTCCCCGACGTCGCCGGCGCCTATGCCGAGTACGTGGCCGCTCCCGCCGACACCCTCGCCCGCATGCCTGCGGGGATCGACCATGCCGAGGCGGCGGCGCTGCCCCTGGTGGCGCTCACCGTGCTGCAGGCCTTCGCCAAGGCGGCGCTCGCCGACGGCGCGTCCGTGCTGGTGCATGCGGCGGCGGGAGGCGTGGGGCACGTGGCGGTGCAGGTCGCCCGGGCGCGCGGTTGCCGCGTCGCGGGGACGGCCTCGGCGGCCAACCAGGAGCTGCTGCGGGAGCTCGGCGTGGACACCCCCGTCGACTACGGCGCGCAGGCCTTCGAGGAGGTCGTGCGCGACGTGGACGTGGTGCTCGACCCCGTCGGCGGCGAGGTGCGCGCCCGCTCCTGGGGCGTGCTGCGCCCGGGCGGCGTGCTGGTGTCGGTCGTCGGTCCCCCGAAGGAGGGCGAGGCCGAGGCGCACGGCGCGCGCGGCGCGGCGATCCTCGTGCGCCCGAGCGGCGAGGGCATGGCCGAGGTGGCCCGGCTGGTCGAGTCGGGCGCCCTGCGCCCGGTGGTGAGCGCGCGCCTGCCGCTCTCGGAGGTGGCCGAGGCGCACCGCCGGCTCGAGACCGGCCACGGGCGCGGCAAGGTCGTGCTGGAGGTCTGATCCCGGGGGCGGCGCCCCCGTCCGCCCCGGAGGGGCCGTCAGACGGAGCCGGCGGCCCCGTGCGGGTGGCTCTCGCGCAGCCCGGCCGGGGTGATGCGCACGAAGCGGGCCCGCTCGTGCATCTCGGGGATCGTGGTGGCGTCGCTGTAGCTCATGCCCGAGCGCAGCCCGCCCACCAGCGTACGCACGATCTGGGCGGCGGGATCGCGCAGCGGCACGACCGTCTCGACGCCCTCGGGGACCACGGGGAAGAACTCCTCCTCGTACTCCTCGGCGCGCCGCCGCGCCTCGGCGGCCGGCGCCGACGCCATCCCCCGGAACACCTTCACGCGGCGCCCGTCGCGCACCACCACCGTGCCGGGGCTCTCGGGGGTGCCGGCGAGCATGCCGCCGATCATCACGGTCGCCGCGCCGGCACCCCCGAGAGCCCCGGCACGGTGG
>Ga0247718_1000605_pt1 | contig 10473 bp, 8 predicted proteins | sample 21E_DmetaG_FD_189045 | JGI IMG/M metagenome (GOLD analysis project Ga0247718, IMG submission 189045) | Soil microbial communities from hillslope of Landscape Evolution Observatory, University of Arizona, Oracle, AZ, United States - 2-1-E_D | ecosystem: Engineered > Artificial ecosystem > Mesocosm...
GTGAGGGACGGATCCTGCACCGTTGAGGGGTCATTGAGGCCCCTCGCGGGTCTCGGTCCGTTGTACCAGAAACCCCTTCCTCCTTTTGTCCGCAGCCGCGGGCGTTGACCGATCTTTCTCTCTCCCTCCTCAGCCCCTACTATCCCCGCGCCGACCGCGGCTCCGTGGAGGACGGGTTCGTTGGCGGCGTCGAGGTGGCCCAGGACTGCCTCTCCCGCGCCCTCGCCTCCCTCGGGGTGGACGTCACCGTCTACAGCACCGCCACCGAGGCCGGAGAGGAGGTCATCGAGGGCGTTCGCCACGTGCGCGTGAAGCGCTGGGGCACCCTGTTCCGCACCCCCATGAGCGGCCTCCCCTTCAAGCTCCCTCTCGAGAGCGACATCCTGCAGGTGCCCGGCACCTATCCCCTGTGGAGCGACGTGCCCATTGCGCGCGCCCGCCGCCGCGGGGTCCCTACGGTGCTCGATTACCATTTCGACGCGCACCCCACGAGCGTCCCCATGGCGGCCGCCGTGAAGACGTACTACCCGACGCTCGGGCGCCTCGCGCGCCGCGCGGACCTCGTGTTCGTGAAGAGCCTCGACTACGCCCGCGCAAGCGTGGGCCTCCACGGTATCCCCGAGGCGCGCATCCGCGAGCTCCCGAACGGTGTGGACGTCTCCCGCTTCGAGGGCGACTTCCTTCCCGGCAACCACGTGCTCTGCGTGGGCCGCCTCATCCCCTACAAGGGCGTGGACGTGCTCCTGCGCGCCATGAAGGAGGTGCAGGAGCGCCTCGATGCGCCCGTGTGGATAGCGGGCACCGGACCCCTCCGGGAGGACCTCGAGCGCTTCGCGGACACCCTGAAGGTGGACGCGAAGTTCCTCGGCTTCGTCCCCGACGCGGCCCTCCCGCACCTCTACGGCAGCGCCCGCCTCACCGCCCTCCCCTCCCGCAACTCCCAGGAGGCCTTCGGCATCTGCCTCCTCGAATCCATGGCCGCGGGCACCCCCGTGGTGGCCCCCGATCTGCCTGGTGTACGCGGCGTCGCTTCCGAGGGCGGCGTCGTCTTCGGCGAAGCCGGTGATGAGCACGCGCTCGCCGAGGCCATCGTGCGCATCCTCAAGGGCGACACGCCCGTCCCCCGCGGCACCGCGCTCCGCGAGCGCATCGCCGCAAAGTACAGTTGGCACGCCATCGCGAAGCGCGCGCTTGCCGAGTACGAGCGCTTGCTCGAGGAGGGGCCTGCGTGAAGATCCTGGGCGTCACGCCCTACTACCTGCCCGAAGGCGGCGGCCTCGAGCGCTACGCCCACGAGGTGTTCCGCCGCCTCGCCGCCCGCGGCCACGAGGTGCACGTGGCCTGCTTCACCCACGGCAGCGAAGGCACTGTGGACGTCGTGGACGGCGTCACCGTGGGCCGCTGCGTGCCCCGCTTCCGCGTCAGCAACACGCCCGTGGACCCAGGGTTCCGGAAGCATCTCCTCCGCATTCTCGAGACGTACGAGCCGGACGTCGTGAACGCCCACGGCCCCGTCCCCTTCCCCGCCGAGATGGCGGCCCTCGCCTGCCGCCGCACGGGCACTCCCTTCGTTTACACTTACCACGCGGGCCGCCTCACGGGCGGGTCCGCCCTCACGAAGGTGGCGGCCGCCGTGGACCGCCACACCCTGGAAGCGCGGGCCCTGTGGGCCGCCGACCGACTCATTGGCGTGAGCCAGTTCGTGCAGGAGAACGCCCTCCGAAAGCACCAGGAAAAGGTCCACATCATTCCCCCCGGCGTCGATCCCCTCCGCTTCCCTGCTTCTCCCTACCCCAAGGGGAGCCAGGACATCCTGTACGTGGGCGGCGTGAGCCGGAGCTACCGCTGGAAGGGCCTTCACGTCCTCTACGACGCGTTCCTCCAGGTGGCCGCCCGCTTCCCCGACGCGACCCTCACCCTCGTGGGAGGCGGCGACCTCGTGGACCACTACCGGCAGCGCGCCACCGCGGACGGCGTTGGCGACCGCGTGCACCTCCTGGGCCGCCAAGACGACGCCGGGCTCCTTCGCGCCTACCAGCGCTCCGCCATGGTGTGCCTCCCGAGCATCAGCCCCGCCGAGAGCTTCGGCATGGTGCTTGCCGAGGGGAACGCCTGCGCCCGCCCCGGCGTGGGCACCCGCGTCGGCGGCATCCCGGAAGTGATCACGGACGGCCTCAACGGGCTCCTCGTGCCCCCCAACGACGCGAACGCGCTCGCGCTCGCCTTGGGCCGCCTCCTCGCGGACCCCCAGCTTGCCGCGCAAATGGGAGAGGCGGGCCACCTCCGCATCCTCCAGCACCACGACTGGGGCAACATCGCGCGCCGCACCGAGCACCTCCTCCTGGAGGCCGCGGGCTACACGCGCCTCAAGACCCAGGTGGCGGGCCCCAATTCGGTCTCGGCGTAATCACTGCAACGTCCGCGCCCGCAGCCGGAAGTACGCTTCCTTCAGCGGGGGCCATGACGTGGGCGCCGTGCCGGGACCGAACCAGGCGCTACGCGCGGCCTCCGTGAGCACCGTCTCCGTCGCGAGCAGCGGGTCGGCCGCGAGCAGGAGGCGGTGGGTAAGGCAGCGCGCCGCGAGGGAGGGGCGGCGGTGGAAGCTCCAGGCACCTGCACGAAGGCTGCGAGTGGCGTACACGAAGGCGTCCGTCACGTACGCGGGCGCGCGGGCGCCATAGTCCTCGGGGTCCCGGTACCCGGCCTTGGCGAGGACGTGCACGAGGGTGCCGAGGAGGGCTTGGCGCGCGTCGGCCCACGCGCGCGCAGGATCGGTCGTGGCCGCGGTGGTTTCGGGCGCGAGCTTGAAGCGGGTCGCCCACTGGACGTGCGGGAGGAGCCGCTGGGCTTCCCCGTTCCCTTCCTGGGCAAGAAGCTGGAGACGGCGCAGGCGCTCCTGGAGGCTCCCGTTGTACTTCCCTTCGCTCACGAGGAGCGCTTCCCCCGCAGCAAGGCAGGCCTTCGAGGCCTGGATGAGCGTAAGCTGTGGCTCGAAGGGCTTTCCTGGCCCGGGGTACGCAAGGAGGAGGCCTGCGGCGCGGTTGTAGAGAAGGCGCACGCCCTCCTCGAGCGGGAGCTCTTCGGCCCGCATGGGCGGGAGCGCGGTGATCAGCAGGTCGGGGGGACCCCACAGGACGCGGCCCCAGCCGCGCGTCTCGTACCAGAAGATCTTGGGCTCGACGCGGGCGAGGCGGCCCTGCCACACGGGGAGGAGGTCCACGTGGAGGCCCAGCTTTTCCTCCAGGCGGTGCGTGAGCTTCGCGTAGAGGCGGGGCCGCGGGAGGGGAGAGGCGCGGACGACGACGAGGTCGTAATCGTTCAGGGGCGCTTCCCCCCAGGCGCTTCCCTCGCCGCGGGCGAACCCGCCGGTGAGGATGACGGCGCGGGCCGCGGGATCCGCGGCGCGGACGCCCTCCACGATCTGGCGGAGGTCAGCCTCGATGCGGGCCCGCAGGCTCGGCGTGTCGGTCGCCGTGAAGGGGAAATCGACGAGCAGGGACGAGGGCGTCATGGCCGTCGTCCCCGTGGGGGTTGCAAGCTCAGGGCGCATGGACAACAGTCTGGGGGATGAGGCTCTTGCCCTCGTTGGTGGGGGGCGTGGGGACGCCCACGAGGTTGCACAGGGTGGGGAACACGTCCACGAGGTTGCGGTTCCCGAGCTCGAGGGGGCCCTGGACGAGGGTGCCGCCGGAGGCGAGCACGCCCGTGGTCTCCTCGGGCTTGTCGATGTAGCCGTGCATGCCCTTGATGTCGTGCTCGACCACGTGGAAGTAGTCGGGCCAGAAGAGGACGCCGACGTTCGCGGCAAAGAGGAGGTCGCCGTAGCGGCGGTGGGTCCACCAGACGCGGTGCTCGCGGCGCTCGGCCTCCCGCATGATGCGCCCGTAGGGGGCCTGGTCGAGGAGGTTCGTGATGAGGTCGCGGGCACGGTCGTTCTGGAACCAGAACTCGGCGATGGTGCTGTTCACGAACACCACGTAGTCCTTGCCCGCCTTGAGGGGGAGCTGCTTGAGCTCCTTGAGGATGTTCACCTTCTCCTGCACGGGGGCCATGCCGTGGTCGCCGATGGCGAGGAAGGCGAACTGGGGATAGTTGGCCTTCATGGCGTTGTAGATGGCCTCGCACTTGCGGTCCACCTCGCGGATCTCGCGCTTCATGACCTCCACGTCGGCGGGCTTCTGGTTGCGCGCGGGGCGGCGGCCCTCGGGCACGAGGGGACCGTGGTGGTGGCCGCGCTCGTCGAGGTTGCTGAACTGCGCGAAGACGAGGCTGTGGGGCTCCTTGTTGTTGTAGGTGTCGAGGAGCATCTGGAAGATCTCGTCGTCGTTGCCGCTGATGGGGTGGGCGAGATACTTGAAGCTCTTGCCCGCGTCGCGGCAGAGGTCGAAGATGCTCGTGAGGGGGAGCGCACCCGGCTCGAAGATGGGCTTCCCGTCCTCCACCACCTCGAAGTTGGGGAGGTAGGTGGCGGGAATCCACGCAGGGTCCGTGTGGTAGTGGCCGCTCACCCACTGCGTCACCTTCTTCACGGCGAGGCGGGCGGGGAACATGACCTTGCGCGGCTGGTACAGGCTGTTCAGGGGCCCGAGCTTGCGGAGCCACCGGAAGGGCGAAGCCTCGGGGTTGTAGCCGAAGGCCTGGAAGTTGCCGCTCGTGTCGGGGTAGGTGCCCGTGAACATGGTGGTGCGCTGCGTGAAGCCGGGAGGGGACTCGATGCTCGCGCTCACGCCGGTCTTCAGGAGACCGGACAGGAAGGGCGCGTTCTCGGGCGTGAGGTAATCCCGGCGGCAGGCGTCAAGAATGAGGAGGAGCGTGGTGGGCGGCGGAGTGGTCGTCATGGGGCTTTCACCAGTCCTTTCAGGTAGTTCACGACAAAGATGAGATCGAACAACGGGCTCACGGCGACTCCCGCCGCGAGCGCTCCCGCGGGATAGCTCCGCGGCACGGAGGCGAGGCGGCGGAGGGTCGGCGCGTAGAGCACCCCAAGGAGAAGCGGGACTCCGAGGAGGGGAAGGAAGGGCGTGGCGATGGCGGCAGCGAGGATCGCGACCGCCCACGCGAGGTGGGCCACGCTGAGGCCGAGGTCCTTCACAAGGCGGCCCCCGGCGTAGCCCTCACGGGCGTGCTTGCGGAGCTCCCCCTTGAAGGAGGCCACGTCCTTGTGGTGGACGATCATGCGGGGATTGTAGGCCACCTTCAGGCCGCGGGCCCGCGCCTTGCGGGTGAAAAGGACGTCCTCACTCGCGCCCACGGTGGGGTCGAAGCGCTGCTGGGTGAACACGTCCCGGCGGAACCCGGCGTTCACGTTGCTCGCGTAGGCCGTGGGGTCGCGGTCGTCGCGGTTGAAGTGGTGGTAGCGGAGGCCGCGGCTCGCGGTGGCGGCGTTCATTTCGCCGGGGGCGTGGAGCTGGCGCCCGTACACGATCTCGGCCTCCTGGAGGGAGGTCGTCATCTCCTCGAGCCAGTGCGCGTCAGGGTAGGCGTCCGCGCTAACGAAGGCGATAATGCGGCCCCGCGCCTGCTCGATGCCGATGTTGCGGGCTTCCCCGAAGGTGAGGTTCACGGGGGAGGCCACCAGCGTGAAGGCCTCGGCGCCAATCTTCTCCCCGTAGGCCCGCAGCACCTCCACGGTGGGGTCGGTGCTCGCGCTGTCCACGGCCACAATCTCGAAGTCGCGGAAGGTCTGGGTCATGAGGTGGCCGAGGCAGTCGGGAAGATTGCCGGCCTCGTTCTTCGTGATGAGGATCACGCTGACGGCAGGGGCGCGCTCTCGCGGCACGTGGCAGACCTCCTGAGGTGCGTGGGAATCCGGATGAGGCAATACCCTGCCCCGAGGGCGTTCGTGAGGAGCCAGGCCCAGGCGAGGCCCATGAGCCCGAAGGCCCCGAGGGCGGCGTAGGCCGCGGTCACCGTTGCGGCGAGGAGAAGCGTGGGAAGGAGCACGAGCTCCACACGCGCATCCCGCGCCTTGAGCAGCGTGAGGTACAGGTTGGAGACGGCGACGAACACGCCCGACCCCAGGAGGACGAGCAGGAGCGGGTACCCCTGATCCCGGTACGTGGGTCCGAACAGGCTCAGGGCGACGCCGCCAAGGAGGGCGCCTCCGAGGAGCGTGGGGGCGACCACGAGGCCGCTGTGCTTGGCCCCTTTCCGGAGGAGCGGGGCGAGGTTCTCGGGCTGGTGGCTCATCTCGGCAAAGGTGCTCTGGCTCACCGCCTTCGTGAAGAAGAAGGCGAGGCTCGCGAGGGTCCACGCCATGTAGAACACGGCGTTCTGCTCGGGGCCCGCCACGGCGAGCACGAGAAGGGGCAGCACGAGCGTGGGCAGCCACTCCGTGACGTTCACGACGTAGTTCGCGCCGCTGTAGGCGAGGAAGGTGCGGCGGGCGGGAAGCGCGGCTCCTCCTGTGGGAGCAACCCGCTGCAGGAGGCGCGGCACGGCCAAGGCGGCCACGGCCACCGAGGCGGCGATGCCGAGGCCCCACGCGAGGGGGAGCGCGAAGCTCGAGGCCGCGATGACGCCGACGAAGGGCAGCGCCACCTTGAGCGCGTTGAAGGTGACGTTGCGGAGGAGGCTGAGGCCCGCGCGCCGCTCCGCGATGAAGTAACCATCGAGCACCCACGCGCCGCTCATGAGGACGGCGAAGGCGCAGAAGAGCGCGGCATCGAGGGGCCGCGCGTGGAGGGCCGCAAGGGCCGGCGACAGGGTGGGAAACAGTCCAACCATCCCGACGGCGAGGGTGAGGGTGAGCACGGAGGTGAGGGCCAGGGACTCCGCAAGCAGCTTGAGCCTGCCCCGCCTGTCCGCTGTGGGGACGTACCGGATGAGGGCGGCGTCCACGCCGAACTTCCCGAAGAGCGCCGCAAGGGTCATGGCGCTCACCACGCCCACGGCGGTGCCCACTTCAGCCTGCGTGTAGAGGCGCGCGGCCACCATCCAGAAGAGGAAGCCGAAGCCCGCCCCCGTGAGGCTGTTCAGCATCAGATAGTACCCGTTCCGGTAGAGCGGGTCCCGCCAATGGCTCCGCAGCCAGGCGAGCTTCCCCCGCGGGGTGGCGGCGGCTCCCGGCGTGGCTGGGGCCGGGTTCGCGACGGGGAGCACACTGTCCGCAACGGGGGCCGCAGGATCGGTCAATGGACCCACCTTCCCGGCTTAGCGTGCATAACGGTTTCCGCTACCGGGCGGGCCTCATCACCCGTAAGGGAACCCAGGATCGGGTGACTGCGAGCATTGTACCTGAAACCCAAAAGGCCCCCCACCGGGAAGGCCAACCCATGTTCTCTGGCCGATCCGACCCGACCGGCACTCGCGGAGAAGCCGCCCGTCCCCGCGCGAGCGCGGAGGAGGCGGACCGGCCCCGCCGGTTCACCGCGACCCACGCGGTGGCCCTCGTCCTGCTTGTTGGGATCTCCATATACGCGGGCATGGTCCGCACGGTGGACCCCGCCTCCACCCCCGTGGTGGGCGCCGAGGACCCCTACACGCACATGGTGTTCGTGAAGGAGCACCTCGACCGCGGCTACTTCGACGACTCCTTCTGGATCGGCACCGGCCTCTACCCCCCTGGCATGCACGCCTGGGTGGCCGCCGTCGTCGCGACCACGGGCGTCGATCTCTACGAGTTCACCCGCTGGGCCCCCATCGCCTGGGGCGTCCTCGCCGTCATCGGCACCTTCCTGCTTGTGGCCCGCTACGCGGGCGTCACCGGCGGTGCTGTCGCGGGCTTCCTCATCGCCCAGTCGCCCGAGCACATCTTCCGCACGACGCTCCTGTTCCCCACGGCCCTCGACCTCGCTCTCATGCCCTTCGCCTTCCTCGGGCTCCTCCTGCTCGTGGTGGACGGGGAGCGCTGGGGCGGCGCGGCCCTCTTTGGCATCACGACCCTCGCCCTCACCTACGCCCACCCCTGGATGGGCTTCATCATCTGCGGCGTGAGCGGCATCCTTCTCGTCGTCCACTACCTGTCCCTCATCCCGGCCCACCGCGACGGCACCCGCAACCCCAAGATGGATCTCACGAACCACCTCGTGGCCACCGGCCTGATGGTGCCCCTCTTCGCCTTCGCCGTGAACTACAACGAGCGGTACGACGGCGACAAGGGCTTCCTCGGCTCGGCCTTCGGGCGCGTGAACGGCGTCCTCGAGGGCTTCGTGGGCAGCGCCTTCATCGGCTGGGTGCTCCTCGTGGGCGGCATCGCCCTCTTCGTGAGCTGGGCCCTCAAGCGCAGCTTCGGCCCCTACCGCGAAGGCGTCACGAAGGGCAACCACCAGAAGGCCCTCCTTGCGTGGATGCCCCTCGGCCTCCTCCTCGGTGCCGGCCTCGCGTGGCAGATGTACAGCCACATCACCACCCACGGCCACGAGCTCCCCGTGTTCGTGAACTACAAGGCGATGCTCGGCATCCCCCTCATCGTCCTCGCCCTCGCGGGCATCGCCATCGCGTTCATGACGCTCAACCCCGCGGGGCTCCTCGGCGCGCTCACGGTGGCGCTCCTGTTCCCCGTGACGGTGGCCGACCTGTTCAACTCCTGGTACCTGCCCCACCGCACGGTGGTGTACGTCCTCTTCGGCGCCGCCGTCGCGGCGGGCGCCGGCGTGGGCGCCCTCGCCGAGCACGTGCTCGCCAACCGCGCGCCCGTGAAGTTCCGGACCCCCGCCCGCGCCACCCTCGGCGCGGTCGCCATGGCGGGCGTCCTGTTCATCGCCACGACGAACGCGGCAAGCACCTACGACTGGTACCGCCTGTACGAGCCCGACGAGTTCGAGGGCATCCAGGACGTCATCGGCATGATCCGCGAGGACGAGACGATGTTCGTCGCGGCCCCCAACTGGCAGTCCAACCTCCTGCTCCGCGCCCTCGGCGACGGCGTCGAGGACCAGGTGGGGTGGGGCGAGAAGCTCTTCACCACGCCCGAGTGGCGCGAGCGCTTCATCCACAACCACACCCGCGACGGCCACACGCTCTACGTGATCATGGACGGCCACATGCAGAAGCAGCTCGTGAAGAAGCCCGAGAAGTACTACGGCGACTGGCTGCGCGACACGAGCCGCTGGCAGCCCGAGCCCGTCTGCTGTGACGGCAACCTCACCCTGTATCGCTACATCGGCCCCAAGGGAGGGACCGCTTAATGACCATCGAAACCACCGACGCCCTTCGGAACGGCATCCTCGCCGCGAACGCGAGGTCCAGCGAGTCCCTTCACCCCTTCCAGGGTCCCCGCGGCACCGTCACCATCCTCCTCCCCGCTAAGAACGAGGAAGAGGGCATCGCGAAGACCCTCGCTGCCCTCCCCGTGCAGGCCCTCCAGACGGCGGGCTTCGGCGTGGAGGTCCTGGTGGTGGACGGCCACAGCACCGACCGCACCGTGGAGATTGCAACGGCCAGCGGCGCCCGCGTCATCCGCCAGGAAGGCAAAGGGAAGGGCTGGGCCATCCGCACCGCTCGCCAGCACGTGCGCGGCCGCTACATCGTCATGCTCGACGCCGACGACTCCTACCCCGCGGAGGCCATCCCCCAGTTCGTGGCCGCCCTCGAGTCCGGCGTGGACGTGGCCCTCGGCTCCCGCTTCCGCGGCGAGATCCTCGAAGGCGCCATGGGCACCGTGAACCGCTTCGGAAACCGCGCCCTCAGCCTCCTCGCGAGCACCCTCTTCCTGCACCGCGTCACCGACGTGTGCACCGGCATGTGGGGCTTCCGCCGCGAGGCCTTCATGCAGATCCCCCTCACCTCGCAAGCCTTCGAGGTGGAGGCCGAGATGTTTGCGCGCTTCGCAAAGAGCGGCCACCACATCGTGGAGCTCCCCATCCAGTATCGGCCCCGCGCGGGCGAGACGAAGCTCGGCAAGCTCAAGGACGGGGTCCTCATCGGCCTCGAGATCCTGAAGCAGCGCTTCATCCCCGCGGGCGCGCCCCTCTTCGTGGAGCCCCTGCCGGAGCTTCCGCCCCCGACTACGAGCGCGCCCCTGCGCTCCTTCGACGACGCGCCCTCCACGGCCGCGAAGCTCCCCCGCCAGTAACCTACCGGCGGCGCTCCCGCACGTCGCTTGGCGCCTGGGCGGGTCCCTGGCGCGGGCGGCCCCACAGGAGCCGCGCGTCGAAGTACACGAGAGCCGCGTAGAGCGCCGACACGATCCCGAGGGCCGTGACCACGGCCCCTTGGGCCCCGAAGTCGATGAGCGGGTTCTCCGCGAGCGCCTCCACGAGCAGCGCGGCGACGGGCGCCCCGAAGCTGAGGACCGCGCCCCAGCGGGCCCGCCCCTCGAACAGGGCGTTGCCGCCGAGGCTCTGCACCCGCGCCCTCAACGCAAGGAGCAGGCACCCGTTAGCGATCCCGAGGGCCGCGTAACCGCCCCAGGCGGCGGCGCTCTCCCGAGTCTCCCACGGAAGGAACGGGAGGACGTAGGTCGTGGCCCCGGGCACGTTCAGCAGCGGGTAGCTCGCCACAAGGCCCACCAGGGAGGCGGCGAGGGCGCCC
>Ga0247718_1000606_pt1 | contig 10459 bp, 4 predicted proteins | sample 21E_DmetaG_FD_189045 | JGI IMG/M metagenome (GOLD analysis project Ga0247718, IMG submission 189045) | Soil microbial communities from hillslope of Landscape Evolution Observatory, University of Arizona, Oracle, AZ, United States - 2-1-E_D | ecosystem: Engineered > Artificial ecosystem > Mesocosm...
AGAGTTTCTTATCAAATCAGGCAGTGCGCTCAGCATGGGCGCGCTAGCCGCACACTCCGAGTATTTCGGACTTATCAACTCGCTTGCGCAAAAGCGCGAGGACGAGTCGGTGCCGTCTGATTACCGAGCACTGGTGTGTGTGTTCTTTATGGGTGGTAACGACTCAAACAACACGGTCATTCCAAACCACAGCGACGCCAGCGTCAGCGGTTATGCAGCTTATAGCGCCGCACGAGCGCCTCAAGGATTAGCCCTGGCTCAAAACACATTGCTGCCGATCCAGGTCCCGCGGGTCGGCAATCTAACATATGGCCTGCATCCGGCTTTTGGTAATGTCGGCGGCCTGAACGCCGGCCTGCATCCCTTGTGGGCGACGGGGAAAATGGCAATTGTTACAAACGTCGGCACCCTCGTTCAGCCATTAACCAGGACTCAGTATCAAACGAACAGCGCGCCCCGGCCGATGCAGCTGTTTTCACACTCTGACCAGATAGCTCAGCATCAAACTTCACGATCCGACATCAGAGTGTTATCCGGATGGGGAGGGCGGATTTCCGATCGGATGACGCTTGCCTCTAATCCCGGAGCGCTTATTCCTTCCATCACATCGACCCGGGGCACATCGCTCTTTACGGTCGGCGAATCGACGCAGCCACTCTCGGTCGCGCCGGCTCCGACACCGCTCGGAAATGTTCTGGCCCTCACCGGCTTTGACAACACTCCGGCATCAAATGCGCGTTTACAGGCTCTGACCGATGCTCTTGATCTCGACCGCGGCAACGATTTGATCGCGGCCTCGCAAGAATATCATCGAGAGGCGATCCGAATAAGCCGTACACTTAATAACAATTCGGAAGTGACCACTGCCTTTCCGAGCACGGACATCGGCAACCAGCTAAAGCAGATCGCGCGAATGATCAAGATGCGCGCCGGCTTCGGAGTCAACCGCCAGATCTTCTATTGCGCGCTGGATGGCTTCGACACTCACACCGGACAGCTAAACTCTCACACCGCTTTATTGGGGAGGTTCAGCCAAGCAGCTCGAGCTTTTTATGATGAGATGACGGTGCTGGGGCTCGGGAACAAAGTGACGCTGTTCACGATGTCGGACTTTAACCGAACGTTTAATCCGGGCGGCTCAGGTGCAAATGTCGGGAGCGATCACGCGTGGGGCGGGCACGCCTTTGTTATCGGCGACGCCGTGATCGGTGGAGATTTTTACGGAGTCAGCACTTCAAACGGCACTCCATTTCCGACGCTCATTCTTAATGGCCCGAATGACGCTGATAGCGGCTCAAACGCGCGCGGCCGGTGGATACCTACGACGTCCGTGGAACAATACGCCGCGACCTTGGCGAGATGGTTCGGACTTGGAAACTCCGACGTATCTTACGTCTTTCCGAATCTATCAAATTTCTCCGTGAGTGATTTGGGGTTCATGCAGCCGGGTTGAGGCCCGGTGCGGGCGAACTGTTATTCGGGGTAGCCAGTGATCTCGACATCTTCGCCAAGGTGACGAATGTCGAGATCCTTTAGCTTTAGCGCTTTGTCCAAGGCGGAACTTCCTTTCCCGCCAACCGCCACGGGAGCCTCCGTTCCACCGATTACGATCGGTGCAGCGATAAACGTAATTTTGTCGACGTACTTGGCGTCGCAAAAAGCACCCGCGACTTCGGTTCCACCCTCAACAAGTATGCTTTGAATACACCTTATTCTCAGGCACTCAAGTACAGAACTCAGATCGCGTGCATCAACTCGAATAACAACAACGCCGGCCGCTTGGAGAGCGTCAATCTGCGACTGGTCCTGGGAATTGGAAAAAACGACCGTGGGTGTTTCTTGGGCACTTGTTACGAGCCGGGAGCCAAGCGGGAGCCGAAGTCGGTTGTCCAATACGATACGGACGAGCGGTCTTCGCCGCGGTCGCCCGCTCCGGTCAGTGAGACTCGGATTATCGACGAAAGCAGTATTCCCCCCAATAAGGATCGCGTCGTGTTCGTGACGAAATTGCTGGACACGCTCGCGAGCGACCGGCCCGGTGATGGTGGTTGAGACGTTGCGGTTCAATGAGATTCGTCCGTCAAGCGACATCGCAAGTTTGAGGTGCACAAAGGGACGTTTCTTCTCATGCCAACAGATAAACTTCTCGTTAAGTCTCGTGGCCTCATCGGCCAACAGACCCGTGCACACCTCGATTCCGGCTTCTCTGAGTCGGTTGAATCCCTGCCCGGACACGAGCGGGTTGGGATCCTCGATCGGACAGACAACGCGCTTGATGCCGGCATTGATCAAGGCTTCAGTGCACGGCGGCGTACGATTTTCGTGATCGTGCGGTTCGAGTGAAACATATGCGGTGCCGCCGCTTGCTTTCGCCCCGGCCTGCTCGAGAGCTATCGCCTCTGCGTGCTTCACGTCGTCATAAACGTAGCTGCCCTCACCCACGACCTCGCCTGATCGCGAAAGGATCACACAGCCGACAAGTGGATTCGGGGACACTAGCCCGACACCTCTTGCCGCGAGTTCGAGCGTACGTTGGAGAAACTTTAAATCAGTCTCGGTTGAGTCCATTTAACTGAACAAGCCGTTAACATAAGCTTCGGGATCAAACACCATCAGGTCGTTGACTTGCTCACCGACGCCGACATAACGGATTGGCAAATTGAGTTCCTTCGCGATCGCGACGGCAATACCGCCTTTGGCGGTACCGTCGAGCTTGGTGAGAACGACGCCGGTAACATTCGCCGTTTTCATAAACTGACGTGCTTGTTCGAGTCCATTCTGTCCGGTAACCGCGTCGATGACGAGCAATGTTTCGTGCGGAGCCCCCGGCACTTCGCGCCCGGCTACTCGCTTCATCTTTTCCAGCTCAGCCATGAGGTTCGCTTTATTGTGCAGCCGGCCGGCGGTATCAACGATCAGCACGTCCGAGTTACGTGATTTGGCGGCCTGGAGCGAATCGAATAGCACTGCAGCCGGGTCAGTTCCCTGTTTCTGCTGCACGATCTGTACGCCTGCCCGGCCGGCCCAGATTTCGAGCTGATCGCTCGCCGCTGCGCGAAACGTGTCGGCCGCGCAGATGAGAACATCATTGCCCTCGTTCTTGATCCTCTGCGACAGTTTTCCGATGGTAGTCGTTTTGCCTACGCCGTTGACGCCAACGACCATCAGCACGTACGGCTTGATGGCCTCATCCACGTTTCGTTCATCCGCGACGCCCTGCTTCTCAGCTCCATGGAGGATGGTCAGCAGCTCGCGTTTCATCGCGGCTTTCAGGGCGTCCAGATCTTTGATCTCCTGGCGGGACACGCCGCGGCGTACAGAATCGAGCACCTGCATGGTGGTCGCAACCCCGATATCGGTGGAGATCAGCATCTCTTCGAGTTCGTCGAGAAAGGCGTCGTCGATCTGTTTGCGTCCCTCAAATATCGTATCGAGCCGTGAATTGATTGAATCGCGCGTCTTTTCGATCGCGTTATTGAAGCGGACGCTTAGTTCCCGCTCGACTGCTGCCTCCTGCGCTTTGAGTTCCTCGATCGATTTATCGAGACCCAGCACCGAGGTCGAAAATTTGTCTTCCTTTTTTCTGCGCCAGAATGCCATAGGTAAAGCTCGGATGTTTCCGGTAAACCTTTGATTATAGAAAAACGCCGCACGCTTAACAAAAAACGTGCGGCGCGGGCTGCCTGCTGCATTTGTGCATGCTGTCCTCTAAGGCCGAGGACACCGAGAATAGGGAAACTGTAATGAACTACGCGCGAAGCGTAGCCTCCTCGAAACTGACTGGCTCGTCAAGGAGGTCAAGCTCCAGCAGGTCATCGTCTCCGGGGGGCTCATATCCCGTCGTCTGGGCTCGTTGACGAACGACACCGTTAGCAACATCGCCTTCTCTGCAGGCCTCGATCAGGGCCTGTACGACTCGCTCGTCGTAGCGAGTCCCAACAAGCTCTGAAATCCGCGCCAGAGCGGTGTCGAGCGGGAGCGCCTTCGAATACGGCCGGTCGATCGTCATCGCATCAAAGGTATCGGCGACCGATACGATGCGTGCCTGCAGGGGTATCTCGTCACCTTTCAAGCCCTGCGGATAGCCCTTTCCGTTGACCATTTCGTGGTGCATGTACATGCCCGGCAGGTAATCTTTCATCGCGGGGATCTGCGACATAATCTTGTAGCCGCGCTGCGGGTGAGTCTTCATTATTTCAAACTCTTCCGCGGTGAGGGCGGCAGGTTTTTTTAGGATCGCGTCATCTATCGCGATTTTGCCGACATCGTGCAGGAGGGCGCTCATCTTCAATTTGTCCAGTTCCACTTCGTCTAGATCCAGCCTTCGTCCGATCGCCACCGAAATCCGTGCAACCCGCTCTGAATGACCGCGCGTATATTTGTCTTTGCCGTCGATGGCCGCAGCCAGCGCCTTGACGGTGCCCACGAAAAGTTCACGATTCTCAGTGGCCGCTCGCTCGAGATTGGTAATCTGTTCCTGGATCTTATCGGTCATCAGATTAAAAGCCTGACCGAGCGTGCCGATCTCCGTGATATTGTTCGCGTCCACGCGTGACGAATAATCGCCTCCGGCTACTCTTTCGGCAGCATGTACTAGGCGTAGAACCGGTGACGAAAGAAACCTCGTCCCAAAAAATCCCGTCAACAGCGCAAAGCACGCAAACGCTAGACTTATCATCCATGTCTGCGTTCGCATCTCGGATACGGATGCGAGGGCGTTACGCTCGTCCTGCATGGTGAAAACACCAAACGTCGCGCCGGCCCCGAAACTCACGGTTGAATAAGCCCCGACCATGTTATGGCTGCGACCGTCTATGGAAACAGTGAAGGGCACGAGCGCAGACTGAACCTGCCGGCCAGACTGCTGCCATTCCTCAACAATCTTCAGATTTGAAAGCGATCGCTGCTCCGCAACTAATTGGGGATCAGGATGAAACAGCGCACGTCCCTGATCGTCCAGCACAAATATGATTGGGAGGCCCGATTTCCAGAGTTCCGCTTCGCTCGTCGGAGGGATACCGACAAGGTTCCGCCCGAAGTCTTCGAGCGACACAATCGCGGTTACTATTGCGGCCGTCGAATCATTCAATCGAACCGGTGAAGAAAACGTCATAACCATTTCACCAGTTGAACCGACCAGGCGCGGACTCCCAATTTGAAGGCGCTGCGCACTTGCGACTGATCTAACCTCGTCGGCGAGCTGCTCTATCTCGTTAAGATTGATTCCTCCGGATCGCCGCACCACCACTGGAGCAGACTCCATCGGATTGACAGCGATCGCCAGGATCGAAGGATTCTCCTTCAGGGTGGCGCCGAGCTTTTGCTCCGTTTTAGCTGACAAAAGCACATCAAGATCGCCGGATAATTCGAGCGCCATCGAGATGCTGGTGACCAGGTCGCCATAACTCTTCCCAAACACCTCGATTTGGCGCGCCTTTTCCTGAACAAGTTGTATCTGGTAACGGTTCTCAACGGCCCGCAGCTCCACCGCGCTTTTGTCTGAGAGCAGCCAGCCGGTCAATATAAGCGGCACCATACCCACTATCAGGAGCGTGAGCACGATAAAATAAACCAGGCTGACCTTATGTCGTTTCGAGGGCATGCGTCTGAAGGGACTGGGAAATGCTAGTCGGGCCGGGCGGGATTGGCCCAAAACATTCTATTACAAAGGCGAGCGCCGTATCAATAGAATTTACATATAAAACAAAACACCGCTTTGGTTGTCGCTCCGTGGATTCTGAATGCCGATTCGTAGATAATTGGAAAAAATGACCCCCGAGCGCTGGCAAAAGATCGAATCAGTTTTCCAATCCGCGGTCGAGATCGATGAACAGGAGCGCGAAGCGTTCCTCGTGGCCGCCTGCGCGGGCGACGAAGATCTGGCCGCGGAGGTGAACAAGCTGCTTGTTGATCTCAAGTCGGCTGACCGGTTCATCGAGACTCCCGTTTGGAGCGATAGTTCCCTACTCAGCACAACTGCGAAAAAGATGTTCTCTGACTCTATCGGCAGGGCTGAAAAGCGGGGGGCCTTCAACTATACGGGGCGCCAAATCGGTCCTTACCGATTGGAACGCGAGCTGGGCCGCGGCGGTATGGGAGCGGTCTATCTGGCAGAGCGAACCGACGGAGAATTTCGTCAGCGGGTCGCCGTTAAACTGATCAAGCGAGGAATGGACTCGGATTACATAATCCGGCGGTTTCGGCATGAGCGTCAGATTTTAGCCTCATTCGAGCATCCGTATATTGCCCGCCTGTTGGACGGTGGTACTACGGACGACGGGATCCCGTACTTCGTAATGGAGTACATCGAAGGCGACACACTTTACAACTACTGCGATGCAAAGCATCTCGAGACGCGCGACCGGCTCAAAGTTTTTCAGAAAGTTTGCTCGGCTATCGAGTACGCCCACGAAAAACAGATAATCCATCGCGACATAAAGCCCAGCAACATTCTCATCCGGCGCGACGGCTCACCAAAGCTTCTTGACTTCGGGATCGCGAAGATACTTGATCCGGATCTGATCCACGAGTCTATCAATCCGACCGCCTCGATGCTGCGCATGATGACACCGGAGTACGCGAGCCCCGAGCAGGTCCTCGGCGAGAATGTAACACCCTCGAGCGATATTTATTCGCTTGGACTCTTGCTTTACGAGCTGGTTACCGGCCACCGGCCTTATAGTTTCGCCGGTCGCGCTCTTCATGAGATCTCCAGGGTGATTTGCGAGGTGATGCCAAGTCCGCCCAGCGCTGTACTGCGTGAGGATGACAATTTGTTAGCGAAATATGCGGCATCAAAAGCTTCGTTCCTGGAGGTCCGGAGCACATCCGAAGCCGAACTCGAAAAAGTACTACGCAGCGGCCTCGACGACATCATCATGAAGGCGATCGCGAAGTCACCGCAGGATCGGTACTCGTCGGCTGGAGAATTCTCAAAAGATATTTCCCGTTATCTGAAGGGAGAACCCTTGACAGCCCCCAGATACGCGGCGCGACCGCAGGTCTCAGACGATTTATTTCTTAGGCTCCCGGAGAACAGCAAGGCCGTTGCCGTGCTTCCGTTCAAGTTTATCAACCTCGGCGACGCTGACGACAGTGAACACAAATTTCTCGGCCTTGGTCTGGCGGACGCGTTAATCATGAGACTCAGCAAGGTGCGCCGGTTCGTCGTTCGTCCCACAAGCTCAATAATCGGCTATGGCAGCGACACGGTAGATCCGATCTCTGCCGGCCGAGACCTCGGGGTCGACTATATCCTTGCCGGAAATATTAAGAAGGCGGGGAACAGATTGCGGACTTCGGTGCAGTTGCTTAACGTACGCGAGAACGCAGCAGTCTGGGCGACCTCGATCGATGAAACGCTTTCGGATGTTCTGACGCTTGAGGAAACTGTCGCCAATAAGGTCGTCGAGGTACTGCTGCCACAGCTCACCGGCAGCGAACTTGCCGATTTTTCGAAGCGCGGCACGGATGTTCCCGAGGCTTTCGAGCACTACCTTCGCGGCCGATACCATTTTAACAGTTTCACCGAGGACGGCCTGGCTAAAGCGTTTCTTAGCTTTCATAGCGCGATCGCGGCGGACCCCGGCTATGCCGCAGCTTTTGCTGGCATTGCCGATTACTACAACTGGCTCGGGATCATCGGGGTGCTGCCGCCGAAAGAATGTTTTCAGCCAGCCATTGAAGCCGCTTCGAAGGCGGTAGAGCTTGACGAAAGCCTTTCGGAAGCTCACGCGAGCCTCGGCTTCTCGCTCCACGCCGGAAACTACGACTGGTCACGCGCGGAGCATCACCTCCGTCGTGCGATAGAACTCAACCCCGGTAATGCGAACGCGTACGTCTGGTATTCAATCGTCCTCTTCACTCAGGCGAGGTTCGACGAGGGGCTTTCTTTCGCACTTCGTGGTGTCGACCTGGATCCCTTGACCCCATTTAATCATCACAACGTCGGATGGGGGCTTTACTATGCTCGCCGCTACGACGACTCCGCGCAGCGTTACGAAAAGATGGTTCAGGATTTCCCCAATCACAACCTTGGTTATTACGGCTTGAGCAAGGTCCACCGGATTGCGGGCGAAACACGAAAAGCCCTGGCCGAAAATCAGACCGCTAACAAACTGGCGGGCGGCAGCATCTTTACTCAGCTCGCTCATGCCGAGTGTCTCGCGGCGGACGGGCAGCCGGAAGCGGCCATCACAAAGCTCAGGGAACTTGAGAAGATGGCCGCTGATCGTTTTGTGTCGCCGTATCAGCTTGCGCTCGTTTACTGCTATCTTAACGACCGCGATAACGCTATCAAGAATCTAAAAAGTGCAAAGAACATCAATGATCCGTGGCTAAACTGGATGGGCGTCGAACCTGTGTTCGATCTTTTGAGAGGCGATAATCGCTTCGATGCGATTCTGGAAGAAGTCGGTTACAGGGTGTTTTTCAGCAACTACGCCGTAAGCAGCGCCAATCTGGACACGACCGCTCCTAACAGTCGCCGTGGCGCAAACAACGATAAGCATCGACTGCATGACGTTACGACGCTGGTCATTGACGATGCGGAGAAGACTGATAGCGGCGAAGTCCGAGAATCGCCGCCCGCCCGCGGGACCTCGAGAGCCTATATGTACGCGACAGCGGTCCTCGTCCTCGTCGTTCTCGCCGGCGGAACATGGCTTTTGACCCGGTCATTTGCCGACGAATCTTCAGCGGCCACCGCGACCACCTACTTCGGGAGCCCGACAATCGTCGTTCTCCCATTTTCGGGTGCAACGGAAGCCGACCGGAGTCTTGGTGTCGGACTAGCTGACGCCTTGTCGGGCAAGTTGGGAGGCGTAAAGAGCGTGAACGTGATCTCCGCCGGCACGGGCCGCGCTGTTGCGGAACTTGATCCACCGTCGATCTCCAGACTGCTCGGTATCCCATTCGTGCTCCGCGGATCCGTTCGCCGAAACGAAGGCAGCACAAAATTGGCGGTCGAACTGATTAATGCCAGCACCGGTGCTGTGCTGTGGTCGCAGCCTTTCGACGGCCCGGACGCGGAGATCTCGTCGCTGCAAACCCAGATCGCCGACGGCGTGTTGCGGGCCCTAAGGGTCGACCCGCTACCGCTGGAACGGCAGCAGTTATCAAAACGCTACTCCGGCGACGTCGAAGCGTATGAGGCCTATCTATCCGGTCGCTCACTTCTGGCTCGGCGATCGCGAGAGAATCTGCGGGGAGCGATCGACGCATTCCAGAGAGCGATTAGTGAGGACCCCGGATTTCCCTTGCCGTATGTCGGATATGCGGACGCGAAGATTCTGCTGAACACCTATGACATCGAGGCGAAGGCTGACGTCTATCGCGAAGCGCGGCAAGCGATCGAAACGGCGCTTAGACTTGATGATGATCTCGCAGAGGCCCATGCTTCCCTAGGTTACATAAAATTCTTTCACGACCGCGATCGCGCGGGCGCTGAATTGGAGTTTCGCCGCTCGATCCAGCTTAATCCGTCCTACTCTCAGGCTCGTCATTGGTTTGCTCTGGCACTTTCGTACATGCGGCGGCCGGTTGAGGCCCTGAGCGAGGCGCAAACAGCGAAGAAGCTGGATCCGCGGTCGCCGTCGGTGAAGGCCGCTACGGCTATCGTTTACTACATGGATTCGAAGTATTGGGAAGCCGTAAACGAGTGTGAAGAGGCATTAGCAATTGATCCGAATTTTGTTCCCGCTCTCAAAGTTCAGCGGTGGGCGTTCACCATGCTCGGTGACAAGGAAAAGGCGCTCGCGGTATTCGACCGGGAGCTGCGCGCCAGCGGCGGTTCGCTCGAGGATCCGGGATGGAAGATCATTCAGCTCCAGATCGATCCGAATCCCGACCGCAGGGCTGCCATCAAGGCCGTCGAGGCGGTCGCGGAGCATCCGACGCTTAGATCGAACGACCGCGGATTTGCTTTTGAGGTAGCGCTGGCCTTCAGCGCCGTCGGCGAGAACACTCGCGCAATCGAGTATCTAGAGCGGGCAGAATCCTCGCTGGCCCACAGTTTCAATCTTGTCGAGGTCGAGCCGCGTTTCGCAAACCTGCGGAGCATGCCCCAATTCCAGAAGCTGGTAGTTCGGTTGCGCCAGCCGCTGTCTGACCGATAGCCGCCTTATTTGACCCTCGTTGCCGGCCGGTGTCAGAATAGCGTCGCACACTTTTCTCACTTCCTTGGTTTACTACAATGGATCAGGCCGATGGACCCGCTGAGGGATCTATGACGGGAAAGATTGTCGGACCGTACCGACTCGCCGAAGAGCTCGGACGCGGAGGCATGGGCGTGGTCTATCGCGGTGAGCGTGTCGACGGCGAATTCGAGCAGACCGTCGCGGTTAAGCTAATCAAGCGCGGCATGGATACCGATGCTATCCTGCGGCGGTTCCGGCGCGAGCGCCAGATCACGGCGGCACTAAACCATCCCAACATTGCGTACTTCTACGGCGGCGGGTCC
>Ga0247718_1000607_pt1 | contig 10458 bp, 11 predicted proteins | sample 21E_DmetaG_FD_189045 | JGI IMG/M metagenome (GOLD analysis project Ga0247718, IMG submission 189045) | Soil microbial communities from hillslope of Landscape Evolution Observatory, University of Arizona, Oracle, AZ, United States - 2-1-E_D | ecosystem: Engineered > Artificial ecosystem >...
GGGTGCTGGGGCGCCTCGAAGCCGGGGCGGAGCGTGCTGGGGTTGAGGCGGGACTCGGTGCGCTGGGCGTACTCGGTCGTGAAGTCCCGGGTGGGAATCTTGCGGGGGATCAAACGGTCACCTCCGGGACGCCGACGCGGAGCCGCTTCTCGGCGAGGTCGAGCTCCGTCATGGCCTTCTCGTATTCGTCCTTGCTCGGGGGCTTGCCATGGAAGGAGAGGGTGCCTTCCATGTAGCTCACGCCCTTCCCCTTCACGGTGTGGGCGATGATCATGGTGGGGCGGCCCGTGATACGGTTCGCCTTGTTGAGGGCGTCGAGGATCTCGCGGAGGTTGTGGCCGTCGATCTCGATGACGTACCACCCGAAGGCCTTCCAGCGCTCGGCGATGGGCTCGATGCTCATGATCTCCTCCGTGGGGCCGTCAATCTGGAGGCCGTTGCGGTCGAGGATGGCGGTGAGGTTGTCGAGGCGGAAGTGGCTCGCGGCAGCGGCGGCTTCCCAGATCATGCCGGCCTGGCACTCGCCGTCGCCCACGATGCAGTAGACGCGGTGGCGGCTGCCGTCGAGCTTCGCGGCAAGGGCCATGCCGACGGCCCCGCTGAGGCCCTGGCCCTCCGAGCCGCCGTTGAACTCGACGCCCGGGGTCTTCTTCATGTCGGGGTGGCCCTGCAGGTAGCTGCCCGTCTTGCGGAGGGTCTTCAGGTCCTCCACGGGGAAGTAGCCCGTCTCGGCGAGGCAGGCGTAGAGGGCGGGGCAGCAGTGGCCCTTGCTCATGACCAGGCGGTCGCGCCGGTCCCACTTGGGGTTCTTGGGGTCGTGGCGCATGTGCTGGAAGTAGAGCGCGGTGAGGACGTCGGTGCTCGAGAGGGAGCCACCGGGGTGGCCGGAACCGGCCGCGTACACCATGTCGATGATGTGGCGCCGAATCTTGAGCGACTTGAACTCCAGGTCCTTGAGGGCGGGTTCGAGAATGGTCATGGGATGGGCCCCGAGCGGGTCACGGAGCGGGCGCGGTCCCCGGGAGCGGCCCCACGAGAGGGCGGCCACCGGCGCACCTGCTGCGGCCCCGGATAGCGGCCTAAAGGGGGACTCGGGTAAAAACATTCCCTATTCCGGGATGCGGAAAGGAGGAGAACCATCAGGAAACGATAACCGGTTCATATCGTGACACGGGGTCGTTTTCCTGTGGCGCCGGTGGAAACGGGCCACGGCCGGGCGACTATTCGAGCGTGGCGTGCCGCGCGCGCATGCTCTCCTCGGTGGCGCCCCGCCGCTCCATGAGCTCCGCCGTGAGCCCATCGAAGAACACCTGGCACGCGTCCTCGAACAGGGTACCGAGGGGCGCGAGCTCCTTCTGGCGGCCGGAGGAGGAGGTGCGCAGCACAATCGTGAGGTCTCCCATCTTGCCGAGGGTGCTTCCCGCGTGGCCCGTGACGGAGACGATCTTGCAACCGAGCTTCTTCGCAATCTGGCCCGTGACCGTCACGCTGAAGGTCTCACCGCTGCCCGAAATCAGGATAACGAGGTCGTCCTCATGCACGGGCGGCGTGATCGTCTCACCCACCACGTAGCTCGGGATGCCGAGATGCTGGAGGCGGATGGCGAGCGCGCGGCCCACGAGGCCGGAGCGGCCGCGGCCGAAGATGACCACGGACTTCGCCTTCTCGATCATCTCCACGAGGCGCCTCACCTGGTCGTCGGGAACGTCGTCGACGCTCGCCCGCATCTGGTTGAGGATGTAATGGGCCGCCTCGCGCAGCTTCATGGCCCAACGAACGAGGACGCCCGCCTTAAGCGCTTTGGGTCGCTTCCGCGTAGGCGTTCCGGGTCACGTGAAAGCCCACGGTACGGCACTTGCGGCAGCGAAGCCGCGCCGCCAGCGCGACCCGCGTCGTGGGGCGGTAGTACCACGCCTCCTGCCCGCACCCCGAGCAGGCGAGAACCACCTTGGGCGCCTTCGCGGGACGGGCCGCCGTGCACGCCCGCGGGTGCGCGCCGCAGAGAACGGCGTGGCGCTGCCACACGGGGCCGTGGCCGCGCTCCCCATCCAGGAGGAGGGCGGCGGCGTGCGCGATCTCATGCCGCATCGTCTCCAGGCGGGCCTCGGGGTCCGTGAAGTGGCGCGAGAGGCGGAAGGGCCCCAGCTCGACGCGGATCCCGCGGGGCGTGAGGACGCGCCGCCAGTGGGTGGACCCGGCGCGGGTCAACGCCCTCGTCCAAACGAGCCCCGGGAAGGGCGGGAGGCGCCCCCGGTACACCTCCAGGTTGAGGCGGTCGTACTCGGCCCGGAACTGCGCCGCGACGGGGTCTGTGGCGACGGGGATCAGGCCTCTTCCATGGGGGGCTTGTAGACCCCGCCCATGCCCTGCTGGCGCTTCTCGAGGATGCGCTCGAGCAGGATCTTCATGAACATGGCGTCGTGCTCCACGATGGGGCTGTTGCTGATGACCGTGATGTCGAGGTTGCGGTCGAGGATGGCCTCGGCGAGGAGGCTGAAGTCGAGGTCGCCCTTCTTGATGGGGACGTGGTGGAGCTCGTTGTAGTTCGCGTACTTCACGCCCGTGAAGTAGCTGTGCACGTGGTCGAGGCCGAGGTGCTCGATCTTCTTGAAGATCTGGTCGAAGTCGCCCTTCGTCTTGAGGCCGCCGTTGCCGCGGGCGTGGATGTGGGCGAAGTCGATGACGGGGATCACGCCGGGCACCTCCTCGGCGAGCTTGATCATCTGGTCGAGGTCGCCGAAGCACTGTTGCTTGCCCATGACTTCGAGGCCGAGGCGGCAGGCGAAGCCGTTGTCCGCGTAGTAGTCGCGGATCTGGGTGGCGTTCTGGACGGCGAGGTCCCAGGTCTCCTGCTTGGAGAGGGAGGTGTAGAAGCCGGTGTGGGCCACGACGAGGTCGGCCTTCATGATGTCGGCGAAGTAGCCGCTCATCGCGATCTTGTCCATGGACTTCTCGATGGTCTTCGCGTCGTCGCTCACGATGTTCGTGTAGTAGGGCGCGTGAACCGTGAGGCGGATGCCGAGCTCCTTCGCGAGCTCGCCGACCTCGAGGGCGTACTCCTCGTCCATGCGGATGCCGCGAACGAACTGGACCTCCATGGAGTTGAGGCCGAGTTCCTGGACATGCTGCACGCCCTCGAGAGTGGTGCGGCCCTTGCACGAGAGGGGTACGCCTGCGGGTCCAAGATAAATCATGATAACCACCGAGCGAAAGACGGCCGGGTCCGCCTCGCGCCCTCCGAGATTTCGGGGCTTGGATATAAACACTTGCCCTCCCTGTCGACGGGGGGCGTCGTGACGCATCGGCGGAGCCCGGAGGCGGCCCCCGGCGGGCGCTCGGGCGGCCGGGCGGCGCCGCGTCAGCCTTATCTGCCCCCGGGTGCTACCCGAGCACGACATGAAGCAGCCTTGCGAGCTCATCGTGGCGAAATTCCTCCCCGCCATGAGGGGCGTCCTCGTCCGCACCCTGCTGAATGATTACGGCCTCAAGCAGATGCAGGTCGCGAAGGCCCTCGGCCTCACCCAGGCCGCCGTCTCCCACTACTACAACTCGGCCCGCGGCACCGACCCCGAGGTGCTCGCGCGCTTCCCCGAGATCGCGGAGCACGCGCGCCAGATCGCCCAAGAGGTGGCCCGCGGGTCCGACGAGGCCGCACAGTCCGCCATGATTTGCGAGGCCTGCCACGAGATCCGCGGCACCGAGAACTTCTGCAAGTTCCACCACGAATCCGGCCGCGCCACCATCAGCTTCGGCGACGTGGTGAAGCTCAACCGGCGCGCATGATCCGGCAGCCGCATTGGGCCGCCCGGAGGCGGCCCGATCCAGGGGTTTTGGTCGACACCGCAGCGGCGTTGCCGCGGGGCGCGGCCGACCCCACGTCGGCGAGCGTTTTCAAAAGGTCGTGAGAGTTCCACCACGAATCCGGCCGCGCCACCATCAGCTTCGGGGACGCGGTGAAGCTCAACCGGCGCCTGACTCCCGTTGTTCCTTGTGGGTGGCCGGGAGGGCCCTGTTCACGCGAAGAAGCGAAGGACTACGCGAAGGTCCGCGAAGAGCTTGCGGAATTTTTCCGTATCCTTCGCGGACCTTCGCGTTGCCTCCGTCGCTTCGCGTGAACAGCGTGTCGGGCACTCGTGAAGCGAGCAAAGCCGTCAGGCCGGGGCCTCAATTCAAGTGCGCGTTCCGCGCCCACACCATGAGCCGGCTCTTTCGCACTTCGCGCTCGAGGATGCGCGTGGCGAGGGCGAGGCGGCGGCCGGCGCCGTCCGTCATGAGGAGCGCCTGCTTTTCCTCCAGGGGGACGAGGAGGGCTTCGCCGATGCAGTACCCTGCATCCTCAGGCGAGGCGCGGAACACGTGGGGGCTGATGGCGAGGAGGGCCTTCCCGAACTCGGGGGGCGCGGCGCCCACCATGGCTTCGACGTAGGCAGTGAAGGCGGCCTTCGCGCGCTCGGCCTCCGCCGTCACGTCGACGCCGGGCTCGTGGGGGTCCTCGAGGAAGGTGACGTCGGCCTCCAGGAAGGGGCGGTTGCGGTGGACGCGGTCGATGCGGAAGCGCTGGAGCCCGACCGTGTCGAGGGTGCGTGTCGTGTCGGGCGGATCGACCCGGGTGATGCGGGCGAGGGTGCCCACGAGCTCGGGTTCGGCCTCCGTGCCCACCTCGGGGTCCTCCGTGAGGACGACACCGAAGTAGCCCACGGCGGGGGGCGCGGCGACGCGTTCCTCGGGGAAGGCCTCCTGCACGAGGGCGACGGCCTCCGGGGTGAGCACCTCGTCAAGCATCACCTGGTAACGCTCCTCGAACACCTTGAGCGGCAACTCCATCCCCGGGAACAGGACCACGTTCAGGGGAAAGAGAGGGATTCGGAGGTCCGACACAAGGGGGCCGCAGGGGGTGGATCCATTTGGGGGTTTCGGTGGCCTGCCCGCGTGCCCCGACGGAGCGAGAAAGCGGGGCACTGCGGAGGCCGTCGAACGCCGAAGCCGGGTTTCGCCGAGGAAACCATGGGACTATACCCGCCACGGGCCCTCGGGACGTGATCCCCTTGAAGGTCCTCCTCACTGGTGCCACCGGGTACATCGGTTCCGCCGTCGCCGCCGCGCTTGCTCGCAACGGCCACACCGTCCTCGCGCTCTCCCGCTCCCCCGACTCCGACAAGCGGCTTGCCGGGAAGGGGTACGAGGTCGTGCGCGGCGACATCCGCGAGCCGAAGGCAGTGGCGGAGCTCGCCGCCAGCGCCGACGCCGTCGTCCATGCCGCCACCACGAACGACGCCGAGGGCGCCGCCGTGGACACCACGCTCCTGCAGACGCTCCTCGCCCGCCTCGAGGGGACGCAGAAGCCCCTCGTGTACACGAGCGGCGTGTGGAGCTTCGGGAACACGGGCGAGGCCATCCCCGACGAGGACTCGCCCGCGATGCCCCTCCCTCTCGTGGCGTGGCGCATCCCCGTGGAGGACGCCGTCCGCGCCTCCGCGAAGCGGGGCGTCCGCGGCGTCGTCGTGCGGCCCGGCATCGTGTACGGTGAAGCCGGAGGCATTCCCGCGATGCTCGCGAAGGAAGCCCGCGAAACGGGCACCGTCCGCGTCGTGAACACCGGCCGCCAGGAGTGGTCCTGCGTGTACGTGCACGACCTCGCGGACCTCTACGTGCGCGCCCTCACCGCTCCCGCGGGGAGCGTCCTCCACGGCGTCTCCGGCCCCTACTACGCCGTCCGCGACCTCGCCGTGGCCGCAAGCATCGGCCAAGGGAAGGGCGGCAAGGTGCAGGAGTGGCCCCTCGAGGAGGCCCGGAAGGCCTTCGGGGGCTTCGGGGACGCGCTCGCGCTCCATGAGCGCGTGAGCGCCGCCAAGACCCGCCGCCTCACCGGCTGGAGCCCCACCGGGCCCTCGATCCTCGAGGAGCTTCTCCTGGGATCCTACGCCCGGAAGAGCTGAAAGAAACGGAAGGGCCCGGGGTGCCCCGGGCCACTGGTGTTTACGCCTTGCGGACGGCCTTCGCCGCCTCGGCGAGGGCCTTCGCGTTGAGTCCGTACTTCGCGTAGAGCTCGGTGGGGGTGCCGGACTCGGTGTAGCGGTCGTAGATGCCGACGCGCTTCATGCGGGTGGGGTGGTGCTCGCCGAGGAACTCCGCGACGGCGCCGCCGAGGCCGCCGATGACGCTGTGGTCCTCCGCGGTCACGATGTACCCGGTTTCGCGGGCGGCCGCGAGGAGGGTGCGCTCGTCGAGGGGCTTGATGCTGCTCGCGTTCACGACGCGGGCGCTGATGCCCTCGGCCTTGAGCTGCTCGCGCGCGTCAAGGGCCTCGGCCACGAGGGGGCCGCAAGCAACGAAGGTAACGTCCGTGCCTTGGGCGAGGACGTCCCACTCGCCGATGCGGAACTGGTGGTCCTCGGGGTAGAGGGTGGGCACCTTCTGGCGCGTGAGCTTCATGTAGGCGGGCCCGTCGTGGGCCGCGAGGGCCCACACGGCCTTCTCGGCCTCGACGACGTCGGCGGGCACGAGGATGGTCATGTTGGGGAGGGCGCGGTAGATGGCGACGTCCTCGATGGCGTGGGCGCTCGTTCCGTCCTCGCCGGTCATGATGCCGCCGTGGCTTCCCACGATCTTCACGTTCATGCGGGGGCGGCTCACGGCGTTGCGCACCTGCTCGAAGGCGCGCTCCGTGAAGATGGCGAAGGTGCTCGCGAAGGGAATGAGCCCCGTGGAGGCGAGGCCCGCGGCCGTGGTGACCATGTCCTGCTCCGCGATGCCCATCTGGAAGAAGCGGTGGGGGTGGTGCTCGCCGAACCACTTGCTGCGGGTGGATTCCGCGAGGTCGGCGTCGAGGGCGACCACGCGGGGGTTGGCGTTGCCGACGGCGAGGAGGCCCTTGCCGTACCCGTCGCGGGTGGGCTTGCCGTCGCGGCGGACCACGGTGATCTGCACCATTCAGGCCACCTCCCAGTTCTCGCCGAGCTCCGCCATGGCGCGCTTCATCTCCTCCGCGGTGAGGGCGCGGCCGTGGTAGTCGGCCTTGTTCTCCGTGAAGCTCACGCCCTTCCCCTTGAGGGTGTGGGCGACAACGATGGTGGGCTTGCCCTTGGTGGCGAGGGCCTCGTCGTAGGCGCGGAAGATCTGGTCGTAGTTGTGGCCGTCGATCTCGATGACGTGCCAGCCGAAGGCGCGCCACTTGTCGGTGACGGGCTCCAGGTTCTTCACGTCCTTCACGAAGCCGTCAATCTGGATCTTGTTGTAGTCCAGGATGGCGGTGACGTTGTCGAGCTTGCGGTGGGCCGCGCTCATGGCGCTCTCCCACACGTTGCCTTCCTGGATTTCGCCGTCGCCCATCATGACCCACGTGTGGTAGCCCTTGCCCTGCACGCGGGCGCCAAGGGCCACGCCGTTCGCGAACCCGAGGCCCATGCCGAGGCTGCCCGAGCTCATGTCCACGCCGGGGACCTTGATGTCGCTGTGGCCCTGGAGGAGGTTGCCGGCGCGGCGGAGGCCCGTGAACTCCTTGCGGTCGAAGAAGCCGCGGCGGGCGAGGACGGCGTACTGCACGGGGCAGCAGTGGCCCTTGCTGAGGATGAAGCGGTCGCGACCGTCCCACTTGGGGTTCGCGGGGTCCACCGTCATGTAGGGCTTGCCGGCAGTGGTCTTCCGCTCGCCGAAGTAGAGCGCGGTGAGGAGCTCCGCGGCGCTCATGCTGCCGCCGGGGTGGCCGGACTGGGCCTTGAACGTCATCTTGAGGATGTCGACGCGAACGTCCCGCGCGATCTGCGCAAGGACGCTCGTGTCCCGCGTCGCCTTCTGCATGGTAAGCGCTTCCGTGAGAGTCATGAAGGGGCCCCGAGGGCACGGGGATTCCTGCCTTCCCACTTAAGCGTTTCCGAGGCCGCTCTATCTGGTTTGGAGCTCGACTTCGAGGCGGTGGATCTCCTCCAGGAGGCGCGTGAGGTGGGGACCCACCTGCTCGGCACGGTCGCGGCTCGCGCGCAGGTCCGCTTCCATGGCTTGCGCGAGGCTGCGGATCACCGGCACGAGGCGGACGGGCACGTCGGCCTCCGCCTTGGGGGCCGCGGGGCGCAGCCCGCTTTCGCCGCCGCGGGCCCCCACCGAGGCGAGGGGGAGCGCGGGTGTGGGCAGGGGCGGCGTCGTTGAGGGCGTCACAGGCGTGACGGTGGTGGACGGGGCGGGCTCGGTGTCCTCGCGGAGAAGCGCGTTCCACGTCGCTTCGGTCCAGCCGCTTTCGGGCACCACGGGCGTCGGCTCCTTGGTGCGGGCGCGGCGCGCCATGCCGAGAAGCGGGTGGCGGGCGCGGGTGGCCGTGCCGCCGGCACCCTCCTCCCGGGGGACAACGTAGGAGGCGACCTGCCACGCGAGGAGGAGGGCACCGAGCCCGGCGAGGACGTACCCGGTTCCGGGCGGCCACGCGAGGGTCGGAAGGTTGGGATGGACGACGCGCGTCTCCACGGCCCAGAGGGTGACGAGGAGGACGCTCACCAGGGTGATGGACAGAGCGAGGACCACGGCCGCGACGAAGCGGGCGAGCCCCGTCCGCCGCGGGGGGTAGCGCACGGCTGAGGCCTGGGAGTTCACGCTAGGTCTGGTGGAAAGAACACCTAAAGGGGTTGTCGAACAAACCGTGGAGCGCGCGCTTAACGCACCTGCGCGGCTGCAAGCCGGTCGGCTGCACGGGCCACGGGTGCAACCGAGCGGTTGTGCTCGTGGTCGTGACCATCGGTCGCGCCCTCGCCTCCGCCTTCACCGGGCGGGTTGGCCACCGACTCGTCGTACCACACCGAGTAGCTGGCGCCTGGAGCCTGGAGCGCCACGACGTCCCAGCGGGTGGCCTCGTCGAAGTCGCGGGCGCGGACGCCGTAGTACACGCCCTCGAAGCGGTTGTCCTCCACGAGGAGCGTCGCGGCCTGGAGACGGTAGGCGTCGAGGCCGGCCACGCGGCCAACGATGGGGCCCGTGGCGGCGGTGTTGCCGCGCACCACGACCTCCCCCATGGCAATGTCACCGAGGCGGATGGCGCTGTCCGTGAGGTCGCGGAAGGTGTTTCCCTCAACCGTGAGGGTGCCGCGGTACATGTCCTGGTGGTAGCTGTCGGGGGCGTTGAACACGTCCACGAAGAGGCCCGCGCCCTCGAAGCGGTTGCCCAGGATCCGGAGGGTGGTCCAGTGGGTGTGGTTGCCCACGAGGTCGGGGTTCGTCTCGCTCGTGGCGGTGCGGTCGTCCCCCGCGTGGTCGCGGTCGTGGACCCGCAGGCCGCGCCCGAGGGGGTCCACGAAGCGGTTGCCCGCCACGAGGAGGCTGTGGTGGCGCTCGCCGTGGTCCTCCGCGTCCTCGAGGGCGTGGTTGTGGCTTGCCCCGTGCGTGCCGCTGTGGTGGTGGCCGTGGAGCTTCATCTCGGCGTAGCCGTACACGGTGTTGTTCAGGATGGCGGCGCCGTTGTAGCCGTCAAGCAGGAGCACGCGGCCGCCGAGAGCGGGGCGGGACTTGTCACCGATGATGTTGCCGCTCAGCACGCCGTCGAAGTGGCGGAGCTGCCCGATCTGGCCGATCTCGTTGTTCGCGATCACGGCGGCGGTGGGCATCCCAACGCGCTCCACGTTGCGGTTGACGCGGAGGTCGCCGACGTGGTTGTGGTGGACGAAGCCGCCGAGGTTCGTCCAATCGAGCACGAGGGTGTTCGCGATGTAGCTGTTCCGCACCTCGAAGAAGGCGTTCGTGTCGCTGAGGTGCAGCACGTCCGTGTAGACTCCTTCGATGACGTAGGGGCTCTCGAGGGTTCCCTTGCCGCCCACGACGCCCGCGGCGGGCGTGAAGCCGTCGTCGCTCGCGATGCGGATGCTCGGGAGGCGCTTCAGCTTCAGCGCCTCAAGGAGGGTGGGCACCTTCCCTTCACCGGTGCGCATCCGGAGCGCCTCCACCTGCTCGGGCGTCCAGGAGGCGGGAGCGGCATGGGCGCCGCGGTCGTGGCCGTCGTGCGCCGGGGCGGGACCGGTTTCGACCTCCGGGGTCGCGAGGGTAGGGAGGGCGGCGATGGCTCCGGCGACGGCCGCGCCCGTGACAAGAAGGGCTGCGAGCACGAGGGGCAGGGGACGCATCATTGCGGGAACACCGCGCCCTCCGTCCCCCGGAGGGTATTAAGGGAGATTGGATGGCGGTTTTGATCGACGCCACTGGAGAAGCGGTGAACAACGGACCTGTCCAGGCAGCGTCTCGTCTCGATGGAGGCGCACGCTCCCTCCGGCCGCCGAAGGTCCGCTCATGGAGATGGCGTTGGACGGGGGAAGTGCGGCGGGGGAATGGGAGAAGTGCCGCCCCCACACTGGCTCCGCCTCGACCTTCAGAAAGGTCGATCATCACGCACGGGCGACCTGCGGTCGCCAGGTCAACAGACCCCCCTCACCCGGAGAACGGGGGAGTGGAGGTGTCGCCCCCACACTGGCTCCGCCTTCCTGCGCG
>Ga0247718_1000608_pt1 | contig 10450 bp, 13 predicted proteins | sample 21E_DmetaG_FD_189045 | JGI IMG/M metagenome (GOLD analysis project Ga0247718, IMG submission 189045) | Soil microbial communities from hillslope of Landscape Evolution Observatory, University of Arizona, Oracle, AZ, United States - 2-1-E_D | ecosystem: Engineered > Artificial ecosystem >...
GCCGGCGCCATCCTGGTGGCCTCCCTGCCGCCCACGCTCCGTGCGGCGCTCGCGGTGGCCGCAGGGCTTTTGCTCTGGCGCGGGTTCGTGCTCGTCTCGGACCCGGCCCTCGGGCTCTCCACCTGAGAAAAACAGAGAGTTAGTGGCGAAAGGAAACTCAACACGTCAACCCGTTTCTTGGCCCCCGAGAGCTACCCGCAACAGGGTGGCTTCGATACCCTTATTGCGCAAAAATCGGCCACCGGAAACGAAGGTTTATCGTCTTTGGAAGGGCCCGATTTCACAATCTTTATCCTGACCGGCCCCGATAGTATATAAATCAGGGCGGAACCATTAAATAATTGAGATTGTGTATGGGCTATCTGTCCTGCGCATGCAGGCTTGGATGATCGCCATGGCAGCTGGTTCCGTCGGAAAGGTCGTGACCCTTACCGCCCGCGGTTCCCTTCTCGTGAAGGCCCCGGGCCCCCTCCGCATCAACGCGGCGGGACGCAAGGACACGCCTCGCGCCGAGAACGGCCCCGCTGTCAAGGTGGGCAGCATCCTCGTGGATGGCCGCAAGGAGACGGCGGGCAAGGTCATGGACATCATTGGCCCCGTGACTGCCCCCTACCTCGTGGTGAGCCCCCCGAAGGGATCCAAGCCGAACCGATTCCTCGGTCGGGACCTGTTTGCGCGCTGACGCGCCCGTAGCCCCTCCTGCGGGCGAGGTGAAACAATGGCCGAATTGAAGAAGAAGGGTGAAGGAGACGAGCAAGTCGAAGAGATCAGCCAGTGCCCCGAGTGCGGCTCGAAGCACCTGGCCCGCGACTACGAGCGCGGAGAACTCGTCTGCGAATCCTGCGGTCTCGTTCTCGACGAACACTTCATCGACCAAGGCCCCGAATGGCGCGCCTTCGACCACGAGCAGCGCGAGAAGCGCGCCCGCGTCGGTGCGCCCATGACCTACACGATCCACGACAAGGGTCTCTCCACGGAGATCGGCTGGCGCAACAAGGACTCCTACGGCAAGAACATCCCGACAAAGAGCCGCGCCCAGCTGTACCGTCTCCGCAAGTGGCAGCGCCGCATCCGCGTGAGCAACGCCACGGAGCGCAACCTTGCCTTCGCTCTCAGCGAACTCGACCGCATGGCGTCCCGCATGGGTCTTCCCAGGAACGTGCGTGAGACCGCCGCCATGGTCTACCGCCGCGCCGTCCAGAAGAACCTCATCCGCGGCCGCTCCATCGAAGGTGTCGCCGCCGCGTCCCTGTACGCAGCGTGCCGCCAGTGCAACGTGCCCCGCACCCTCGACGAGATTGCGGACGCGAGCCGTGTCAGCCGCAAGGAAATCGGCCGCACCTACCGCTTCATCGCCCGTGAGCTCAAGCTCAAGCTCATGCCCACCTCGCCGATTGACTACATTCCGCGCTTCTGCTCGGAACTCAAGCTCTCCGGTGAGATCCAGGCCAAGGCCGTCGAGATCCTCAAGCAGGCCGCGGACAAGGAGCTTACCTCCGGTCGCGGTCCGACCGGTGTCGCCGCGGCTGCGCTGTACATCTCCTCCATCCTGTGCGGTGAGCGCAGGACGCAGCGCGAAGTCGCTGATGTGGCCGGTGTGACTGAGGTCACCATCAGGAACAGGTACAAGGAGCTCGCGGAGAAGCTCGACATCGACATCATCCTCTGAGCGCGAAGCGCGAAGAGATGATGGAGAAACCCAACCTGAGGCGAGCGACGCAGGACCTGTTCCTGAGAGGCCGAGCCCGCGGGCTCGGCCGTATCCGCAACCGCTACAAGGAACTCGCGGAGAAGCTCGACATCGACATCATCCTCTAAGCGGACTGCTTAGCGCTCGCCCCCGGCGGACGGGGGCACGCTCTCCTTTTACCACCCCCGGCGCGCCACCAGAGCAAACGCGCCCACCGTCCCTGCTGTACCCCCCGAGGGAGTGCACCATGCACCAGATCCTAAGGGTGAAGCTCCAGAGGCGGGACATATAGACGCAGCGCCGCAGCGCGTCCGCAACAACGCTGCCCGATGCACGGTCGGGCCGCACCGCTATCAACCGCCCCCGGAGGAAATCCGCCACGACCCCTCTCATGAGAATTCGCTGCGTCGACCGTAGTTGACTTGAAGCGGAGGCCGGCAGAGCTTCCCAGAACCTACGCCGGACCTCAATGGATTTGGTGTTGAGTGCAGAGAACCAGGTCGCGCGCAACCCCCAGGGCAGTGACCTTCAGATTAGGACCCCCTGCGACGGCCGGATAGATCCTTCCGACCAGAGAGGGGCCCCCGCATTTTACCGGCCCTCTAACGAAGGTCAAAATCCAAAGCCGATTTTTGCTCGAACACTCCCGTGGCGTGAGTTCCTATCACGACCCCCTCCGGAACCTCCCCGTCGAGCTCTGCGAAGTAGGAGTAGACGTCGTTATCGAGGACAAGATAGCCTCTAAGGGCGCTAGTGGGCAGGATGGCGCAGTAACCCCCATCACGCATCCGCCACACGAGGTTCGCAGACCAGATCTTCAATTACTTGATCCGCGGGTTGCCAGCGATGTCCTCGACGAGTTGGGCGATCCCGCCACCACGACATGTGATTCACGTACGACCGCGACCTACGGGTAAAGGAGCGTTTGGGTGGTGCATCGAGGATTTAGACTTGGGACGCCGAATATTGATGATGGAGAGCAGCCAGGCTAGCTAGAACCGGGAGCCGGCATTACATGAAATCGATCCGCCGGCAAGGGTGCAGCACCACCCGAGTCTTCGCCGGCTAAAGGGGCACTAATCCTACAATTTATCTCCGTCTTCTTCGCCCTCCTCTGAGCGATCGTATATCGACCGAAGCAGGGTTGTTCTGTATGCATTTCGAGCATCAGCGCATCAATTGATTCCCTGCAACTATCTCCGACAGCGACACCATACACATCGAAATCCGTTGCACAACATTCCAGATCCCCACTTCGATATGCCGGATCGCCCAACCCGGCAACCCACCAGACTTCCAGGAACGAATTTTGTCATCCCCTTCGAAGGGGGTGCAATTTCGACGGTTGAATGACCCCGAGGACACAAGCCCCGTCAATAATGATCTCCCCTATGCCGCCCCCGAGGCCAATAGGTAGGGCGGTCGCCGCAGATGTTGAAAGCAGTAGACGACACATATAGGGCCACCAAAACGCTTATGATAATCACCGGAGGTCAGCAGCCATTACCCGGAGAACCAGCGATGGTCTGGCTCGGCGCTGATTGAGTATGACCGATGAGAAGTCGATTTCGGTAATCAATGCGGGAGAATTGGCAGCGCCAGTCAATACATTGATCAAGAAAATTTCTGCAGCTATTGGTGGTGTCTTCGAGCCCTGGCAGATAAAGCGGGTTGCTATAGCGAAAGCAGAAGCCAGTTTGATCGCGGCGAAGGCAGATATCGAGGTAACGGAACTCCAGCGCAGGGCAGCGCTTCGATGGATTGAAGAAGAGACGCGGCACCAAGCGAATATGGAACAAATTATCATCAAAGCCGCATCCCAATTGACCGGCGAGGCGGACGCGGCCAATATGGAAGACGACTGGATCATGAACTTCTTCGACAAGGCCCGCATCGTCTCTGATGAGGAAATGCAGAACCTCTGGGCCGGCGTCCTCGCAGGTGAAGCGAATCGCCCCGGATCCTATTCAAAACGTACAGTAAACATGCTCGGGGACCTTGATCAGCGAGATGCCAAAGCCTTCCTTGCCCTGTGTCGATTTGGATGGCAAGTCAATGGATTTACGCCGCTCGTATTCGATGTCAAGGCCCCAATATACAACAAAAACGGAATCAACTTTGAGGTGCTCACGCATCTGGATAGCATCGGCCTCATTAAGTTCGAGCCGCTAACCGGATTTATTCGTGTGGGACTTCCGCGTACTTTCACGGTGTCGTATGGAGGCCGACACTTGACACTCCAAATGCCCAAGGATGCTGACAATGAACTTGAGCTTGGCAGTGTCCTCCTGACGCAGACCGGAAAGGAACTGGCGAGGATCTGCGACGCCCCCAAAGTAGACGGCTACGAGGAATACGTGAGAGAGGTATGGAAAAAGCATCTTCCCCCCCCGCCTAAGGCGGAACACGTGGGTTCAGCCAGCCCCCATCCCGGGGCTGGCTGACGGGGGCCGTCATCTGCCCCGAGAGCGTTTCGGGGACGGAAGAACATGAGGCGGAGATTCAGGAACCCACACCTCGGATTACCGCATTCACAGAAATGGAGCTTTCCAACGTCGTGGTCTTGACCGGCGCAAGCGGGCCCGGCAAGAGCCACTTCTTGGGGGCAATTGAAGCCGGCTATCCGTTAATTGAGGAGTTCGGCGACCCCCTATCGTATGCCTCGATCATAGCTCCTTCACACTGGCTGACTAGACCCCGTTCAACGCTCAGCCGATCAGAGTTGACTATCAACAAGCTTGGCGGTTCTTCGCAACGAACATCAAACCCAGGACAGTTCAGTGGAAGCACCAGCTCGGTGAACCATACGAGACAGTTAAGCAACAGTGCATAGCGACTTCGTTCACTTGAAACACCCCTCAGAGGAGATTGAGCGGCTTCGTGCTGAAGGTTAGACCGACAGCGGTGCCGACGCTACCCGAGTGCACCCGGATCAGTGCATGCAAGGTTAATTAAGCAAACCCTTAAGTATCTCCACGCCAATCAATTAAGCAGATGCTTAATCGTCCCGCGACCGACCTGCCCGCCGTCTTCGCGGCCCTTTCCCACCCCATCCGTCTCGCCATCGTGGAGCGGCTGGCACTGGGGGAGTGCACGGTGAGCGAGCTGGCGGAACCGCACGACGTGACCCCGCCCGCCATCTCGCAGCACCTCCGCGTGCTGGAGGAGGCGGGGCTTGTCGTGCAGACGCCGGAGGGGCGCGTGCGCCGTTGCGCGCTCGACGCGCGGCCCCTGTCGGAGGCGTTCTCGTGGCTCGTGCGCTACCGCGTCTTCTGGGAGGACGTCCTGGATGACGTGGAGGCCCGCAGCGTCAGCGAGGGTGCGGACGAACCCGCAGGTTCGTCCAGCAGGCGCGCGACCGCGCCCGAGGCCTCGCCGCCGGCGCCGAAGCCGAAGCATCGCAAACGGAAGTGACCCCCCATGGCAACGACACCCCAGACCTCAGAGCCGAAGCAGAAGACGGGCACCGTGCGGCTGCACCGCATCATCCGCGCCCCGCCCGAGCGCGTGTACAAGGCGTTCCTCGACGCCGACGCCATGGCGAAGTGGCTCCCCCCGAAGGGCTTCACGGGCAAGGTCCACTCCATCGACGCGCGCGTCGGCGGGGGCTACAAGATGAGCTTCACGAACTTCGGCCACGGCGTCTCGCACTCCTTCGGCGCCACTTACGTCGAGCTCACGCCCCACACGCGCATCCGGTACGTCACCCGCTTCGACGACCCCAACATGCCTGGAGAGATGGCCGTGACGGTCGACCTCAAGCCCGTCATGACGGGGACCGAGGTCACCATCCTGCAGGAGGGCATCCCCGCCATGGTCCCCGTGGAGTTCGCCACCATGGGCTGGCAGGAGTCCCTCGAGCAGCTCATGGCCCTCGTGGAGCCCGACATCCCGGCCGGCGCGTGAAGCCCGCCGCGCGGGGGCCCACAGGTTTTTCGGGGCCTCCGCCTCTCCACAACCGATGACTCCAGGGGAGGACGACCTCAAACACGCCCCGGCCGCGGGACCGGCTTCCCGGAGCAAGCCCCCAGAGAGCCCCGTGGGGGATGTCCAGGGCCCCCGGGGTCACCCCGCTTTCTGTACAAACCACGGCGAGCCGGGGGGCCACCGCGACACCTACTGCGAAACCTGCGGATGGGAAGGGTGCACCGGCTGGCACAAGGTGGACGGGCTCGGCGGGAAGTACTGCCCCGCCTGCGGCGACGAGCTTTGAGGCCCACCGGGGGGCTGGCCGGGGGCGCTCTAGCAGCGTCACGAGAACCCTGAAGGCCGCCGCGCCCCTCGCCCCCCTCATGCGCGATGTGGGCCTCGTCCTCCTGCTCCTCCCCGTGTGGGCCCTCGCGCCGTTCTTCGGGTCGCCGGCAAGCATATGGGTGATGCCGCTCGTTGCCGCCCTCGCGGCGTGGCGCGCGCCCACGCCCGGGCGCGCGGTCCGGGCCTCCTTGATCTCGCTCCTCCTTCTCGTGGCCGTTTTCCCGCTTGTCGCGCTCGGTGAGGACCCCGGTTGGATCCTCAGGCAAGCCGGGATCGCGCTCGCCCTCTTCGCCTTCCACGCGCCCTTCGTCACGCTCTACGCGTGGCTCCTGGCGAAGGGGCTCACCCGGTGGCCGCAACGGCCGCTGGTGAAGAAGCACCTCGCCTAAACCGCTCGAATCGGGGAAGTCTCGGGAGGACCGGTTGGTGCCCTACCTTTGGCGTTCCGCCACCTTGGCGACCTTCGCAAGGATGCGTCGCACCGCGAACGCGTGCCCGCCGGTGGTGATGACGCCGAGGCGGTACGCGCGCCCCAGGGCGCCGGGGAACACCGCGCGCGTCTCCGCCCGCAGCCGCGTCGCCGCGTCCTTCCCCTCCACGGGGTCGAGCCGGAACACCAGTTGGTACTCCGAGAACCGGTGGCGTCCCGCAAGAACAAGCTCCCGCGGAGGAGCAGCCCGCGCGACGCGGAAGGCCGCGATGGCGCTCCCCTCCGCCGGGAAGGCGCCGGTCGCCGAAATCGGGTCGCACCGGATGGCGCGCGCGTAGCGCTCTGCAACGGAGCCGCGGGTTACGCGAGTCATGACGCGCCCGATCCCTGCCCACACGGCTTCGGGCGATGCCGCGACGACGCGCGCGTGCTCATCAATGAAGGGGAGGTCGTCAAGGGCCGCGGGGGAGGGCACGATAGAGCGATCCATCGGGCGGATGAAAGCCTTGCCCCTCGCACGGCTGAGCTAGGCGTGTAGGAGACGCTCGGCGCTTACTCGCGGCGCAGCTCGTCCTTGGAGTGGGCTGCCCGGGCGCCCGTCTTGTCGCTCTTGACAATGTATTTCGGGTCCGCTTCCGACGCGGTGTAGTGGAAGCCTTTCACTTTTCCGCCGCTCGTCTTCTTGTCCACGACCTCCCCGTGGGCCGTGCCTTGGGAGTGGTCCCATGCCACCTCGTCACCTTTCTTGAACTCGCGCTTCGTCATGCTCGCTCCGTGGGACCGTGGAAGCATGACCTCTCTGACCGTCGCGACGGTACGGGCGCCCCCACACCGAGGAGCAGGAAGAACGGCCACGTGGACGGGCTTAGGGGATGTCGATGACTGCGAGGTCATCAAACAACACGTTGCCCAGCCTCGGGTCGTCGCACACGCAGAGGCCCAGGTCGCCCAGCGCCACCCACGCGCTTGCGCCGAGGCCCCCCGGGGGCGTGACGATGACTCCAGAGGGGGCTTGGTCCACGACGAAAGCGAGGCGGCCCGAGGGCTCGTCCACGACCGCGCGGAGGTGCCGCAGCGTGTTGCCCGAAGCCCAGGGCGAGGAGAGGACCGCCGAGGTGCCGTCCGCGCCGTGGTAGACGAGGTGGAAGCTCAAGTCCGTCGAGGGGACGCGCTCGATCCGGACCTCCCACTCGGTCGTGGGCGCCGTGAGGCTGCCGCTGAGCCCCGCCAGCACAACCATGCCCGTCGGGGGGAAGAGGGAAGCCTCCGGGGTCACGGCAACCTCCGCCACGTACGTGCCACCGAGCGCGTCCACGGGCACGGCGAGGAACGCCGGTCCCGGCACGGCCGGCTGCGGCACGACGGGCGCGCGGACGATCAGGTGGCCGATGCTGTGGTGGCGGATCGACGACAAGGGGCGCACTGCGATGCGCGACGCATCACCTCCCACGGTCCAGCCACCCTCGTGGGAGGGGTTCGTGAAGGCATCCATGGCCACCGCGTGGGCCCCGTCGTAGCGCGTGAGCCCGCGGTAGACGGGGTACTGGCCGGAAGGGTAGGTGAGGTACCCTTCCTCGGCGTGAGCGGACGTGTTGACGCGCTGAGCCCGGTACTGATTGAGGGCAATCGTGGCCGTGTCGCCTTCGAGGACGATATCGAGCCGCTCCCAACTCGAACGGATGGAGGCCAGGGTCCTCCATTTTGGCGTCGGCCCGGAGTCGAACGCTTCCAGATCGAAGGCATGGATGCGCAGACGCAGCGCGAGGTCACCATCGGCGTTGAGCACGTGCAGGATCTCCTGGTTGACCAAGCTGGGGTACCGGAAGTGAGTGACAATGTGGCGGCCCGGCTCGGCCACGGGGTCGTAACCGGAGGGGCCGGAAGTGACCTGCGCGGGCAGGATCTCATGCGTGAGGGGCCCTTTGACGATCGCTTCCGCGGGCGCCGCGAGGGTCATGAGAGTGGTGACGAGGATGCCAGCGATGGCGACGCGGAGCATGAGAAGCCTCCCTCCCTCAGAGAGGTTGGATCCCCATAAGCGCGACCCAAGAGGCAGCATCCTTGCTGCCTAGACCTTCCGGCGGTCCGCGGCCGGTCACGCCTCAGGCCAACTGCTCCTGCACCCACTCGCTCCGCACGACGCCGGTGCGCACGCGCTGCGGGTGGTACCCCACGGGCGCTTCGGCGACGACGTCGCCCGTCTCGTAGGAGAGGGCGGAGACGAGGTCGAGGCCGCTCCAGGACACGAAACAGTGCTCGCCGTCGTCGCTGGTGGTGGCCCAGTAGCTCTTCCCCTCGGGCTTGAGGGTGAGGGTGAGGTCGCTGAAGTTGGCGCGGTCCACGATGGCGGCATAATCGCTCATGGTACCGGCGACGCAGAGTTTGGTGCCGGCGTCGTTCATGGCGAGGCCGTGGTGCGCGGAGTCGAGGAGATACAGCTCGCGGGGCATGTCGGGCACGAAGTTGGGGAGGTGGGCCACGCGGAGCACCCTGTCCTCCTGGAGGTCGTACTCGATGAAGCCGTGGAAGAAGCTCACCTGGAAGTAGAGGTAGCGCTCGTCGGGGGAGAGGGCCATGGGGCGCATGGCGCTGCTCATGTCCTTGTACCCCGCCTCGGCGAGCTTCTGGCCGATGTTGATGCGCTTCAGGATCTGGTTCGTGGCGGTGTCCACAATCTGGAAGTAGCGCGCGCCCTTCGTGCCGTCGAGGAGCGGGTGGTCGAGGGGCGTGTACACGAGTCCGATGCTCGCGTGGTAGATCTTGGACCCGTCGGCGGAGTACACGTTCTCGTGGGGGGAGTCGCCGGAGGGGAAGCGTCCCGCCTCCTGGCCTGTGGCGATGTCGATGATGTGGACGACGTTGCCCGTGGAGGCGGAGACGGCCACGTACTTCCCGTCGGGGGAGAGGGCCATATGGTCGGAGCGCTGGCCCGCGACCTTGAAGCGCCACACGATCTCCCCGCTCTCGATGTCGAGAGCGATGACGTCCGCGAGGCTCGGGCGCGAAACGATCAAGAGCTTCCCGTCAGCGCTGCTGTACATGTCGTCCACGAACTGGTCGTGGCCCTCGCCCACGAGCATGCGGATGCCGAGGAAGTACCCGTGGCGGACGGGGTCGAGGAGGATTTCGGTGCGGCGCTCCTCGATGTCGGGAATGATGTTGAGGCGCGCGATGTGCGTGAAGGTGCCCGCCTCGGGATCGAACTTCAACACGTCCGCCGTGCCCTCCCAGTTGTTGCCGACGAAGACCGCCCGCTCCGTGCCTTCAGGGGTTTCCGCGGGCGGTGTCGTCAGCGCCATCGCCATCGGAGCCACCATCACGACCGCGAGCAGGAACGTCAAGTACGAGCGAGCCATCTTCCTCTGCCTCCTCGCGAGCCGATTCCTTGGGCGGGCTTTCTATCTTTCCACGTCCACGGGGGAGGTTCCCCGCTTCCGCCTACGCCGTCCCTAAGGAGACCCTCTTCGCGACGCGAACCTATAATCCTCCAGAAGCCCTCGTCAGGGCGGGAGGCTCCTCATGTCCCGCACCTTGCTGACCCTTATCGCCGGCCTCGTCGTCACCGCACCCTTGCTCGCGCCTCTTGCGGCCGCGGAACCGGACGATGATGGGGGGAGCGGGTGCGATGCCGGGGAAACCTGGGAAACTGCCACACCCATTTCCCCGGGCACTTACAGCGGCCGGCTCATGGACAGCCCCACCGCCTCCGCGGACGAGGCTGACGGGTACCTCGTCACCGTTCCGGAGGGGCCCCACGTGGTGAAGGTCACCGCCACCGGCCAGGACTTCCTCACCATCGACCTCATCGATCCCCACCGCGGGTTCCGCGCCCTCGGGTGGAACGGCCCCGGAGGCGAGGTCCTCGTTGTCGCGTCCCCGCCCGGACAGTGGCTCCTCCTCATCCACCTCGGATCCTCCGACGGCGCTGACCCGGGATGCAGCGGAGGCGAAGGCCGTCCCGTCCTCTACACGTTTACTCTCACGGTGGAGCCCCGTGACTATCTCGCCCTCATCGACCGTCCCCCGGCGAGCCTCCAGACGTTGGACGTGTCCTTCGCCGACGGCCGCGCCACCGT
>Ga0247718_1000609_pt1 | contig 10429 bp, 6 predicted proteins | sample 21E_DmetaG_FD_189045 | JGI IMG/M metagenome (GOLD analysis project Ga0247718, IMG submission 189045) | Soil microbial communities from hillslope of Landscape Evolution Observatory, University of Arizona, Oracle, AZ, United States - 2-1-E_D | ecosystem: Engineered > Artificial ecosystem > Mesocosm...
GGGGGCCACCTCGTCCGTGGACGCGTTGAGGCAGCCCGCGAGCAGGAGCGCGGCGACGGCGAAGAGGACGAGGGTGCGCATGGAGGGCCTCCCGGTTGCCCCGCGATTCGGCCCCCGTTTCATAAAGGTTGGCGCACGCGCCGCCCCGCCTACTGGGGGCGGGGGTCCTCGAGGCTGCGGACGACCGCGAGGCGGCCCCGGCGACCGCGGTGACGGATCACGCGGGCGTGGACCTCCATGGGGAAGGTGGACCCATCCTTCCGGAGGCCCTGGGCCTGGTAGGGGCTCGTCTCGGAGGAGTTGTAGTGGCGCTCCACGGCGGCGCGGGAGCCCGGAGCGATGAGGTCGAGCACCCGCAGCTTCACCACTTCCTCCACGGTGTACCCGAAGAGGTGCGCGAAGGCCAGGTTGGCCTGCACCATCTGGCCACGCTCGGAGACGGCGATGGCCTCATGGGCCGTCTCGGTGAGGCCCTGGAACCGGTCCTCGGCCTCTTCGAGCGCGCGCTCGGCGCGGTAGCGGTCGCTCACGTCACGCGCGATGGAGGAGGCGCCGAGGATGGCGCCCGTGCGCGGGTCCCGGAGGGGAGAGACGCTGAGGCTCACCTGGACGCGGGTGCCGTCCTTCCGGACGCGCTCCGTCTCGTAGTGACGGACCGTGCTCCCGTCAAGCACCGTTTCGAGGATGGTGGTCTCCTCGCCGGCGCGTTCCTCGGGGATGAGGATCGTCACCGGTTTTCCGAGGGCTTCTTCGGCGCTGTACCCGAACATGCGCTCGGCGCCCGGGTTCCAGGTGGTGACAATGCCTTCCGGGGTCGAGCTCAGGATGGCGTCGTCGCTCGACTCGACGAGGGCCGCGAGCAGCGCGCGCTCCTTCTCCTCCCGCTTGCGCTGCGTGATGTCGCGGATCGCGGCAATCGTGAGGAGGCCCGTGTCCGTCTTGATGGGGCTGAGGCTCACCTCGATGGGGAACTCGGTGCCGTCGCCCCGCAGGCCGAAGAGGTCGGCGCCCGAGCCCATGGGCCGGGGCGTTGGGGCCTTCGTGAAGGCAGCACGGTGCGCCACGTGGCGCTTGCGGAAACGCCACGGCATCAGCACCTCCATGTGCTTGCCGAGAAGGCGGTCCCGGGGGAGCCCGAAGAGCGCCTCGGTCTGGTGGTTCACGAGGAGGATGCGCCCCTCCTCGTTGGTCACGACCATGGCGTCCGGTGCAGATTCGAGGAGGCCGCGGAAGGCCGCCTCGGCGCGCTTGCGGTGGGTGATGTCGTGCTGGATCGAGGCGGCGCCGATGACGCGGCCCTCATGGTCCCGGACGGGGGCCACGTTGAGGTGGACGTGGAGCACGGTGCCGTCCTTCCGGACGCGGTCCACCTCCAGGTTTTCGAGAGCGTCGCCATCCCGGATGGAGGCGAGGATTGCGCGGGACTCGGCCTCGGCGCCCGCAGGGAGCAGGAACGAGAGGGGCTTCCCGATGGCCTCCGCCGCGCTGTACCCGAAGATGCGTTCGGCGCCCGGGTTCCAGGAGACGATGCGGCCCTCCAGGTCCTGACTGACGATGGCGTCGAGGGAGGCCTCCACGATGGCGGCGAGGCGCGCGCGGGCCTCCTCGGCCTTGCGCTTGAGCGTGATGTCCTCACCGGAAGCGAGGGCGGCCACGCGGTGCCCCTCCGCGTCCTCGAGGTAGGTGACGTTCCAGGCGACAAGCCGCTCCTCCCCGGCCTTCGTGAGCACGGGGAACTCCGAGTAACCGAGGCTCTCCTGTTCGCCCCGCAGGACGCGCTCGAAGCCCTCGCGGGCCGCGGCGCGCACTTCGGGCGGCATGAGGAGCTCGAACCAGTTCTCGCCGAGGATCTCCTCGTCGGAGTACCCGAACACCTCCCGCGCCTTGCGGTTCACGAGGGTGATCCGCTGCTCCTGGTCCACGGCCATCAGGATGGTGCCTGCCGTGTCCAGGTAGCGCTGGGCGCGGTCCTTCTCCTCGCGGAGGCGGCTCTCGGCCTCCTTGCGCTCGGTGATGTCGCGGAAAATGATGACGAGGCCGTCCACCATGTCCTCGCGCAGGATGGGGGTCGCCGTCGCGGCCACCGGCAGGAGGCGCCCGTCACGGCGGACGAGAACGTCATCCTCCGTCCTGGAGGGTTCCCCCGACCGGAGGGCCTGGCTGAAGGGGCAGTCCTCCGGCCGCAGGTATTGCCCCTCGATGCCGAGGTGGTGGAAGGTCTCGTGGAAATCGAGCCCCCGCGCCTCGGCAAGGGTGCACCCGAGGAGGCGCTCGGCGGCCGGGTTCAGGAACAGGATGGCGCCGTAGGAATCCAGGGCCACCATGCCTTCGCCGGCGGTGGCGAGAATGCGGTTCTTCAGGCGGACTCGGTTCTCCAGGTCGCTCGCGAGCACGTTCGCGAGGTAGGGGTCGTGGGCGCGGCTGGCCGCGGCGAGGGCTGCCACTACCCCGTCATCGTCGAGGGCGCGGATGGCAGCCACCGGGTCAGGGGCCTGTTGAACCCGGTCATAGTAGTGCTCGAAACGGCGATCGCCCATGGGTATCCGCTTGCGCACGGGGCGCAGGTGGCGCATTAGGGGGCACACCTGCAATAAAAAGGGGGCGCTGCTGTCTCACCACCAGACCGCAGGAAGCGCGGCTGCCGCTCCCGATTCTCCCGAGAGATTCCGAGAAGGTTTAAGGGAGGGCTACCCCTTCGCACCGCCATGGCCTTCCGGGGGTTTGCCGCCGTGGAAGTGGGCGAGCAGCCTGCGCTCCAGGCGCGCCTCACGGAGCTGCGCGCTCTCGGCGCCGACCTCAAGGTGGTGGCTCCCGAGAACCTGCACCTCACCCTCAAGTTCCTCGGCGAGGTGCCGGACGGGAAGACGAGCGCCGTCGAAACCGCGCTCCGGGAGGCCGCAGCCGGCGTCGCCCCCTTCACGATGGACCTCGTGGGCCTCGGCACTTTTCCGCCCCGCGGCGCCCCCCGCGTCGTCTGGGCCGGCGTCCAGGGCGCAGAGCCCCTCACCCAGGTGGCCACGCGGTTCGAGACCGCCGCCCGCGCCCTCGGGTTTGCCCGCGAGGAGCGCGCCTTCAGCCCCCACGTGACCCTGGCCCGCGCCCGCTCGCCCCGCGGCAAGGAGGACGTCATCCGGTTCGTGCAGGCCCACCGCGACGAACCCCTCGGGGAAGTGCGGGTCGAGGAGCTCCGCCTCATGCGCTCGGAGCTGCGGCCCACGGGCCCCGTGTACACGCCCGTGCTCACCGTGCGCCTGGAGGCGTGAGATGGCGCTCCCGGCGGCCTTCACGTACATCTCCCTCGAAGTCTGCCTGCTTGCTGCAGCGCTCCTGCTCTTCCTCCCTTCCGGGGTGCCGCGCGCCCTGGGGCACCGGGAGGCGGCGCGCGTTCCCCGCAAGTACGGGTACTACATTCTCGCCGCCTCGGTCGTCCTCCTCATCCACCTGCTCGTCATCCAGGGGGACCGCTTCCTCACCGCAAGCCTCGGCCGCGACTATGCGCCGTCCCTCGCGACCATCGAGGGGAGTTACACGACGCTTCCCTCCCGCTTCGCAATCCCCGAGCTCGACTTCCTGTTTGCCACCGTGTACGTCGTGCTCCACCCCCTGATGATGGTGCTCCCGGCGACCCTGTTCCTGCTGTCGGAGGAGGAGCGCGCGGCGAAGGCGGCGCTCCTCATCTATCCCCTGGCGTACGCCTTCGCGCTCCCCTTCTTCCTGTTCTTCCCCGCCACGAACCCGGCGCTCCACCTGGACGTCGCGAACCCCCCGCTCCTCTCGGTGTACCCGGACGCCTCCCGAGTCTTCCTCGACGCGACCACCCCCAACAACACGGTTCCCGCTTTCGAGGTGGCGGTGGCGCTCCTCACCTGGAACGCGGCGCGCTTCAGCCGCAACGGTCCCTTCCAGGCTTTTAGCCTCGCCTACGCCGTGCTCGCGGTGGCCGCCGCCTGGTACGTGGGCGTGAACTGGGTCACGGGCATCGCGCTTGCGGCCCTCATCGCAGGCTTCGTGGCCGTCCTCACGGGCCGCATCCTGAGCGTCGAGCGCATCACCCTCTCCCGCATCCGGCCGGACCCCGAGACGGCCCACCACATCCGCGCCATCGGCGAGGAGCTCACGCGGAAGGCCGGGGACGCGGCGGTCGCGGTGGGCGTGCCGGATGCGCAGCCCATGCTCGTGGGAAGCGTGGCGAAGGACACCTACCTCGTGAGCAAGGTGGACCTCGACGTGTTCGTGCTCTTCCCCAAGGAGACGCCGCGGGAACTCCTGGAGAAGAAGGGCCTCGAGATCGGTCGCGCCGTCCTCGAGAACCCCGAGGCCAAGTACGCGGAGCACCCCTACCTCACGGGCACCTTCCGCAGCTACCACGCCGACCTCGTTCCCGCCTACCGCATCGAGGACCCGAGCGAGCGCATGAGCGCCGTGGACCGCACCCCCTTCCACACGCGCTACGTGCTCTCCCGCATGGAGCGCGACCAGCGCGACCAGGTGCGCCTCCTCAAGCAGTTCATGGGCGCCCTCGGCGTGTACGGCGCCGAGTCCCGCGTGCGCGGCTTCAGCGGCTACCTCGCGGAGCTGCTCGTCATCAAGTACGGTTCCTTCCGCGGCGTCGTGGCGGCCGGCGCCCGCTGGTTCCCCGGACAATACCTTGTGCTCGAGCCCCTGGAGAACCCGCCCACCTTCCAGGACGCGCTCGTTGTCATCGACCCCGTGGATGCGCGCCGCAACGTCGCGAGCGCCGTCTCCCGTGAATCCCTCCTCCTCTTCATCGCCGGGTGCCAGGCCTACCTCGCGCGGCCCGCGCTCTCCTTCTTCTTCCCCCGCCGCCTCATCCCCCTCACGCCCGAGCAGCTCCGGCCTGTTGTCGAGCGGCGCGGGACCGAGCTAGTGCTTCTGGAGATGGACCGCCCCGATGTGCTGGAGGACCACCTGTACGACCAGCTGCGGAAGGCGGGCGGCGCGCTCACGCTGCTGCTGGAGCGGAGCGACTTCAAGGTGGAGGGCTGGACCTACGACCTTGCCCCCACGAAGGCGCGGCTCCTCTTCGAGGTGAGCCCGCCCGTGCTCTCCGAGACGTACGTGCACGCGGGGCCCCCCGTGAAGGAGCCCGAGCACGCGGAGCGCTTCCGCAAGGCCTGGGCGGGCAACCCCGAAGCGCGCGGGCCCGTGTACGAGGAGAAGGGGCGGCTCATGGTGGAGCGGCCGCGGCCCCACCGGACGCCTGGGGAGTTGGTGAAGGCGCGGTGGAAGGGGCTGGATTTGGGGAAGCACCTCACGAAGGCCATGGAGCGCGGCTTCAGCGTGCTCACGGGGGCGGACGTGGTGCGCGAGGAGAATGCGCCCTTGCTGACGCGGCACCTCAATACGAAGCGGCCTTGGGAAATCTAGGCTTGCTCACCACAACAGGAGATTTTACAGTGGTGTAAACTGCGCTTCTGCGTGTGTTCGGGCACATTCTCGCTGCGGAGCGGCGGAGTGGCGGAGGGCGGCGGAGATTCCTTTGACACCCTGCGCCAGTGCTGCTTGGCGGCAGCGGGCCCGGCGTCACCCTAGGATCACAAAGGGGCGAAGGATACCTCGAAGGACACAATGGGAGGTTGCGCGTGCCCGGGGCGTGCGGGCAGCGTAGGAAACGCGAAGCGGCGAGGCGGCGAAGGACGGCGAAGGCCAGCCTCAGGGCAGGGCCAACCGCATCCCTGCCGGGACCGACTCGGGTAATCCCATGAGCACGGGCTCGGCGTACAGGAGGTCGAAGCAGAAGTCGGTGTAGAGGTCCCCGAGCTGGCGGGGAACGGTAGAGCAGCCGTCGAGGGTGTTCCGCACCGGGTAGAGGAGGCGAGGGCGGTCCTCCCCGTCGAGGGCGAGGACCGGCCGGAAAGACACCGCATCATTCGTGTCGTCCACCTTCTCGTCCAGCCACCGGCCGTCCGCCTGCCTCACCGCATGGTGGACGGCGCCCTTCCCTGTGGGCAATCCCGTCAGGCCGAGGTTGAAGTAGTTGATGTAGGCGACGTGGACGCGGTCTTGGGAGTCCAGGGCGATGTCGGTGGCCATGGCCACGCCGTGGGGGCCTGCGATGACCGTCTCGCGCACCCACTCGTTGGCGCCGGTCCGATAGGAGTGGTAACCGCCGCCGTTGCCGCGGTAGGCGATGTGGGGTGTGCCTGCGGCGTCGAGGGCGATGCTCATGCCCACGGCACACCCCTTGGGGATGGGCACCACCTCGCGGGTCCAGCCTGTACCGGCCCCCGGATCGAGGTAGGCATGGCGGAGACCGCACTCGGTGCTGGAGAGGTAGAGGTAAGCGAGGTGCGCGCGTCCTGCGGCGTCCACCGTGAGGTCGTGCTCGAAGCCATGATCATGGCTTCCGCCCTCCACGAGGGTCGTGTGCCATACGCCTGTCCCGGGGTCGCGCCAGGCATGCTTCATGCCCGAGGTGGCGGGCGTGGCTCCGATCCATCGATAGCTGACGTGGACGCGGCCCACTGGGTCCACAGCCACGCGCACGTCGGGCCAGGCCCCGCCCACGGTGGGCGAGTCCTCCTCCACCACCTCGCTCGTCCACCCGCCTGTCGCGGGGTCCCGGCGGGCATAGCGGACGGTGTCCACGAGTTCGGCCGAGTCCTTGTAGGCGACGTGGACAACACCATCGGCGTCCACCGCCAAGAAGGCGCCGTCGGCGTTCGGGAGCGCAAGCTCCTTTGTCCACACCGCCCCGCCGGGCACCGGAACCTGCCGCTGGTACCAGAGGCCCCCGTACCCCAGCTTGTAGATGGCGTGGGCCAGGCCCTCCGCGTCCACCGCCAGGCCAGGGTAGTCCCCGACGTCCCGCCCGTCCAGCCACTGGAGGCGGTAGGGGCCCCAGGTGCCGTCACCCTGGACGGGGCCGGGGACGGCTGCCGCTTGGAAAACCAGAGGAACGAGGAGGAGCGCCCCAAGCGCAAGCGGGAGAGCGCCGCGCCCTGTGCGCAGCCCAAGAGCCGTGGTCCTCACTCGCGCTAGCCTCCCTTGATGCACGGGAGGCAGCCTGGGGTGCCTTAAGGGTTGTGGAGGCAGGGTGCGCCACGGGGGGCTACGCAGGCTGATCCCTCTGGCACCGCCGAGCCTTTCAGACAAGCCCTCTGCGAACCTCTGACCCACTGGCCCTCTGCGGTTCCGGCCGAGCGCTGGCCCCTGCCGACCCAATCAACCACGACAACCCGGAGCCCTCGAGGGCGCCGCGTTCTACTTCCACGCGAAGGACGGCCCCAACGGCGGGTCCGTGCTTACGGGCCTTGACGCGGTGCGCGAGGAGAATGCGCCGCTGCTGACGCGGCACCTCAACACGAAGCGGCCTTGGGAACTCTGAGGGCTGCACCTTCCTTCAGGTCACAGGGCGACCGAAGAGGAGGTGCGCGACAGGCGGGGCCCGGGCAGCGTAGGAGACGCGAAGCGGCGAAGCGGCGATGGGTCGCGAAGGACGATACAATTGGTTTAGGAGGATTTCATGCCACAAAGCCCAGGGACTGGGGTGAAGCCGCTCCTCGGCGTTCTTCGCCGTCCTTCGCCGCCTCGCCGCTTCGCGTGCCCTCGGCTGCCCGGGCCCCCAGCACGAGCAAAACCCCCTTTGTGATCTTTGAGGTATCCCTCGTCCCTTTGTGACCCACAGCAGCGCTGACGCTAGGGCGATTACTCGACCTTAGTCCGGTCAGGCCCCGTCCCCACCCATACCGGGCGGGAGCGACGCGCCGTCCATCTTGAGGCGCTTCATGAGGGCGCGCTGCGCCTTCTTGTTGGCGGTGAGCCCCTTCATGGTCTTCTTGGAGGTCTCGTAGTACTTGAGAAGCTCCTTGACCTCCTTGGGGTCCACACCGGCGCCGCGGCTGATGCGCTTGATGCGGCTCGACTTGATGTTCTCCGGGTTCTCCATCTCGTACTGCGTCATGGAGTCCATGATCACCCGGAACTTCTTGAGGCGGAGCTGGGTGGCCTCCATCTCCTTGTCCTGCATGCGGCTGCGGACGCTGCCCATGCCGGGAATCATGTCGAGCACCTTGCTGAGGGGGCCCATGTTGTTGAGCATGTCCATCTGCTGGCGCATCTCCACGAGGGAGAAGCGGCCGGACATGATCTTCTTGGCCGTCTCCTCGGCCTCGTCCTCGTCCTCCACGAGCTCCTGGGCCTTCTCCAGGAGGGTCTGGATGTCGCCCATGCCGAGGAGGCGGCTGATGAAGCGGGCGGGCTCGAACTTCTCGAGGTCGTCCACCTTCTCACCGACGCCGATGAAGACCACCGGCGCTTTCGTGACGGAGACGGCGCTGAGGGCGCCACCACCCTTGGCGGTGCCGTCGAGCTTCGTGATGATGACGCCCGTCACCTGGACGGCGTCGTGGAAGGCCTGCGCCTGGGGACCGGCCTGCTGGCCCACCTGGGCGTCCATGACGAGGAACTTCTCGTCGGGCTTTGCGATCTCGAAGACGTGCTTCATCTCGTCGATGAGGCCCTCCTCGAGCTTGTCGCGGCCGGCGGTGTCGACGATGATGACGTCCACCTTCGGCTTCAGCTCCTTGATGCCGCGCTCCACGATCTTCGCGGCCACGCGGCCCGCGATCTGGGAGTTCGCCTCGTCGGCCTCCTGGCCCTTCCAGGCCGTGGGCTCACCATAGAACAGGGCGTGGGTCTGGCCCGCGAGGGTCTTCAGCTGCTCGTAGGCGGCGGGACGGTGGACGTCCGCGGCGATGAGGCCGACCTTGAGGCCCTTCTTCTGGTAGTACTTCGCGAGCTTGCCGCAGGTGGTGGTCTTACCCTGACCGTAGAGACCCACCATCATGATGGTTTGGCCGCGGAGCTTCATCTCCTTGGGCTTGCCCAGGATCTTGACGAGCTCCTCGTACACGATCTTGACCACGTGCTCGCGGCTCGAGGTGCCCGCGGGGGGCTTCTCGGTGAGGGCGCGCTTTTCGATCTCACGGGTGAGCTGGATGGCGAGCTTGACGTTGACGTCCGCCTGCAGGAGCGCTCGCTGGATGTCGCGGATGACCTCCTTGACGAGTTTCTCGTCAATGTTGGAGGCGTTCGCGATTTTCTTGAGCGTGTGGCGAAGGTTCTCGCCGAGGCCTTCCAGGACCATGAGAATCCCTATAAGAACGAGGGGATGGAGCCTCCCACGGTATTAACTCTTTCCCAGATTGGGAACAGGGCCGGCACCCTGCAGCGGACCCCTCGGCGACCGGGAAAGCGGCCTGTTATCGGCGGTGCCGTCCCGCCACCTGCTGCAGGAGGATGAGGCCGGTGCGCCTATAGGGAACCAACCCCAGCGGGGAAGCGTTCTCCTTCCCCCGTTCCCCCCAGAAGCGCTTATCGCGTCTACCCCCTCTTTCGACCCCGCTGGGTTTCCTTTCAACAGGATACATGGAGGAAACAGGCCGGGGCGGTGCCACCGCCCCGCGCCCCTTTTCTGCACCGTTTCTCCCCCGTAACGGTTAAGTAGCCCACGGCACTTTGCCGCTCGATTCCCTTGGCGAAGAAGTCCTCCGACGAGAAGCAGGATGGCGAGAGTGACTACACCTTCGTCATCCCCGAGTTCGACGAGGCCGCTTACCGGGAGAAGGACATCCTGTCCACCCGAATCACCTTCGCCGTCGTCGCCTTCGGCGTCGTCGTCGGCATCATCGCCTGGGTGCTCACCATCCTCCCCGGCATCGACTGGCGCCTCGGCTGGCTCCCCCTGTTCGCGGGCACCGCCGCCCTGAAGCCTGCGCTCCAGCGCTTCAAGTTCCCCGAGGACTCCCTGAACTTCCGCGCGCTGTGGGGCAGCTACTTCCTGCTCTTCTTCACGGCCCTCGCCATCTGGGTGCTCCTCTTCAACGTGTACTCCTGAAGAGAAAACACGCGGCAGCGCTCCCGCTGCCAGAAAAAGGGAAGGCCGGCCAGGGGCCGGAAAAAGAGAACGCGGGGCGTCCTTAGCTCGTCTCGGTGAGGGCCTCGGGAGCGAGCAGCGTCGCTTCGAGGAAGGAGGCGAGGGCGGCGGTGGCGCGGCGCTCGCGGGGCGTCGGGTGGACGCGGCCCTTCTTGCTCTTCACCTGCTTGGGGACGTCGAGGTGGCCGACGCGGCCCACGACGACGGTCTCGAGCCCGTTGGCCTCGTGGAGCGCCACGTCAAGGCAGGCGCCGTTGAGGGGCCCCTGGGTGAACTGGAGGCGGAGGCGCGCGCCGGGAAGGTGGTCGCGCACGACGAAGGCGCTGCGGGAAGCGGTGCGCTCGGGGGTGCGGAACTCCAGGGTGCCCTCCGTGTCGGGCTCGGGCCACACGCCCTTCGTGATGTTGAGGGCGGAGCCGGGCATGGGAGCAAGGGCGGGCGTCCGGCCGGCCGTGAGCCGGGCCCAAGCATCCTGCAAGGGGAGACGGACCGTCGCGATTTGGAAGAGTTCCAAGGGGGACACCTTACTGC
>Ga0247718_1000611_pt1 | contig 10413 bp, 13 predicted proteins | sample 21E_DmetaG_FD_189045 | JGI IMG/M metagenome (GOLD analysis project Ga0247718, IMG submission 189045) | Soil microbial communities from hillslope of Landscape Evolution Observatory, University of Arizona, Oracle, AZ, United States - 2-1-E_D | ecosystem: Engineered > Artificial ecosystem >...
GTCCCGCCCCGCCCGAGAAGTGGAAGCTCGTCCGGCAGCCGAAGCTCCCGGCCCGTGAGCGCAAGCTCCTTGACGCGTGGGTCGCGCCGAGCGCGCGGCCGGCCCGGAAGGGGGCAGCGAGGCGATCCCGATAACCCCCTCCGAGGGCCTTGTCATCGAGGCGGAGGGGCTCCGCAAGAGCTACAACGGCGCCCTGGCCGTGGACGGCGTGAGCTTCCGCATCGGCGCGGGCGAAATCTTCGGCTTCCTCGGTCCCAACGGCGCCGGGAAAACCACCACCATGCGGATGCTCTACGGCCTCGCCTCCCCCACGGGCGGCACGCTCCGCATCCTGGGGCGGCCCTTCCACGAGCGCGACCGCGACCTCAAGCGCCACATCGGCGTCGTGCCCCAGGAAACCAACCTGGACCCCGACCTCACGGTGCTCGACAACCTCACGACCTGGGCGCGCTTCTACGGGTACCCCCGCGAGGAGGGTTGCCGCCGCGCCCGCGACCTCATCGCCTTCGTGGAGCTCACGGAAAAGTCCGACGCGCGCGTGGAGCACCTCTCGGGCGGCATGAAGCGCCGCCTCCTCATCGCGCGGGCCCTCATGAGCGACCCCCGCATCCTCATCCTCGACGAGCCCACCACGGGGCTCGATCCCCAGTCGCGCTCGCTCCTGTGGGAAAAGGTGCGCGCCCTCAAGGCCCAGGGGAAGACCATCATCCTCACCACGCACTACATGGACGAGGCCGAGAAGCTGTGCGACCGGCTCGTCATCATGGAGCGCGGCCGCATCATCCGCGAAGGACACCCCCGCGACCTCGTGCGGGACGTCATCGGACGCGAGGTGCTGGAGCTCCGCGTCCCCGCCTCCGAGCACTCGCGGCTCCTGCAGGCGCTCGGTGAGGCGGCTCAAGGCGCGGACGCGCTGGGGGACAACCTGTACCTTCCCACGGAGAACGGCGAGGATCTGCTCGTGCGCGTGAAGCGCACAGGGGTCGCGCTCGAGAGTGCCTACTACCGCCGCGCAGGCCTCGAGGACGTGTTCCTGAAGCTCACGGGCCGCCGCCTGGAGGAAGAGTGACATGGCCGACATCACCCTCACGAAGGGATACCGCGACGCCGCCCCCGTCCCCCGGGGCTACCTGCAGGCCGGCCGCTTCAACTTCCGGATGGCGTGGGCCGTGTGGCGGCGCGAGGTCACGGTGTACCGCCGCATCTGGCCCTCGACGATCCTCAGCAACCTTTTCGACCCCATCATCTACCTGCTTGCCATCGGCTTCGGTCTCGGGGCGTTCCTCGAAAGCTTCGAGGTGGAGGGGGTGGGCGCCGTCACCTATCTCGAGTTCATTGCTCCCGGTCTCCTCGCCTCGAGCATCATGATGGCTGCCGCTTACGAGATGGCGTGGAACACCTACGTGCGCATCCATCAGGAGCGCATCTTCGAGGCCATGCTCGCCACCCCCGCGACCGCGAGCGATGTCGTCGCCGGGGAGCTGTTCTGGGCCACCACGCGGTCGCTCATCTACAGTGTGGTCCTCCTCGTGGTGTACCTCTCCTTCGAGGTGGCGGGCTACACGCTCCTGCGCTTCTCCCCGCTCCTCCTCCTCGTCCCCTTCGCTGCCGTTCTCGGTGGCCTCTTCTTCAGCGTCGTGGGGATGAGCTACACGGGGCTCGTGAACAACATCGAGTACCTCACGTTCTACTTCACCCTCTTCCTCACGCCCCAGTTCCTCTTCTCGGGCATCTTCTTCCCCCTTCCCGAGTGGGCTGCCCCCATCGCGTGGTTCATCCCCCTCACGCACGTGGTGGAGCTCTGCCGCGGCCTCCTCCTCGATCAGGGGCTCCTCGCGGTCTGGGACGATGCCGCCTGGCTCGTGGTGGCCACGCTCGTGCTCTGGCCCGTGCCGCACCTCATCCTGCGGCGGAAGCTCCTGAAGTAACCCCGCCCTGTGCGAATCCTTCTGACCAAGGGTTGATAACTCTAAAGGCCGTCCCCTGAGGTATGGCTCCCGGCAATCCCGGGGTCGACCCCGCGGTGCTCAACCGCCTCCCGACCCCCATCTCGGCCTGCTCGCAGTGCGCGTCGCTCAACGTCCGCGCCCCCGAGGTGCGGGATGGGGCCATCCCCTCAACGGCGCTCACGTTCATGGTGTGCCTCAACTGCGGCAACCGGGGCCAACCCCTCCTCTTCAACACGGCCCCGGAATACGCGGCCTTCGCCAACGACATCGTACGCGTCCGCCGCGGCTAATCAGAACCACGGCTTCGTGTAGGGCGGCGGCGCCGCAAGCTCCCCCGCGCCGCCCGCGGCCTTCACGGGCGCCTGCTTGGGGCGCGGGGGGTCGAGCGCGAGGTCGTACTGCACGAGCAGGGTGCGCGTCTCGAAGTCCGTGAAGCCCCACTTCTCGCAGAGCGCGAGCGCGTCCTTGCGGCGCGGCTTCCCCCACGCGATGGAGTACACCGTGTTCGCGGGCGGGTCGAGCAGGAGCTGGTACACCTCCTCGGCGTGGGGCATCTCCACGCTGAGCGCGCGGAGGCAGGCGCGGACGTCCCCGGCATATTGTTTCGCGAGCTTCACGCCCTTCTTGGGGCCGATGCCGCGCACCCCTTCGTTGTAGTCGGTGCCCATGAGGACGGCGGCGCACACGAGCTCCTCCCGGGTGCACCCGAGGGCCCCGAGGGCCTCCTGAAGCTCCACGAGGGTGGGGGGAATCTTGCTGTTCTCCGAGGAGGAGAAGTGGCGAACGACCCGGGGCGCCCCCATCGCGAGGGCGTCCCAGTCGGTGGTGGCCACGAGGTCCGCGTGGCCGTTGTTGACGAGATGGATGGCCTGCGCTTCGCCCTCGCACGCGGCCTGCACCCACGGCATCCCGAGGACGTCGAGGAGGCGCTTCGCGTCCTCCACCATGTCGCGGTTGAGGACGACGGCCTGGGCCGCCTTCTTGCGCGCAAGCGTGAGGTCGCCCGCGGCCACGGCGGCCTTGTGCTCTGCCTGGGCCTTGCCGCGGATCTCGTTGCGTGCCGCGAGGGTCGCCGCCTTCAGGGGGTGCGACTTGCCGTCGAAGCAGTAGATGGGGCGCACGCCAGCCTGGAGGAGGGCCGCGTTGCGGCGGAAGAGCCCGAGGAGGTGGCTCGTGACGCGCCCGTCGGGGCTCGTGAGGAGGCTCCCCGTACGGTGGTCAATGAGCGTGGTCAAAAACGTGTAGAGCAGGTTGCTTGCGTCCACGGCCACCGTCTTCCCGCGCAACTCCGAGAGCGCCACGGGGCGGTTGGGAACGTGACCCGACAAGCTGAGGCCCATTGGGTGCCCCATAAGGCCTCTTCGCCCTTAACTGTCGCGGCGGTTCCGGTGCGGCGCGTGGACCGGAGATAGCTCTGAGGGGCCCGCCACGCGGCCGAAACCACAGTGGGTCAGAGAGTCAGAGGTTCGCAGAGATCTGAAAAGTTCCTCTGCGAACCTCTGACCCACTGTCCCTCTGCGGTTCCGGCTGAGGGCAACTCGGCCCGTCGAGGGGCAACCCGAAGCGGGCTCACGCCGTCTCGACAAGCATCGACACCGCGTTGCCGCCACCGAGGCAGAGGGTGGCAACGCCGCGCTGGCCGCCGCGGCGGCGCAGCTCGTAGATGAGGGTGGTGAGCACGCGAGCGCCGGAGGCACCGATGGGGTGGCCGAGGGCGACCGCGCCGCCGTTCACGTTGAACTTCTCGACGGGGATGTGGAGCGCGTTCTTCACGGCGCAGCTCGCGGAGGCGAAGGCCTCGTTGTGCTCGAAGAGGTCCACGTCCTTCACGGTGAGGTTCGCCTTCTGCAGGAGGGCCTGGACGCCGGGGATGGGCGCGCTCATGACGCGCTTGGGCTCCACGCCGGCGGTGCCGTAGGCGCGGACCGTGGCGAGGATGGGGAGGCCGAGGCGCTCAGCGGCTTCGCGGCTTGCGACCACGACAGCGGAGGCGCCGTCGCTGATCTGGCTCGCGTTGCCCGCGGTCACGAGGCCGTCTTCCTTGAAGACGGCGCGGAGCTTCGCGAGCGTGTCGGGGGTCGTGTCGTTGCGGACGCCCTCGTCGTGGGCGAAGAGCTCGGTCTTGCCCTTGCCGACGGGCACCTGGATGGGGAGGATCTCGTCCTTGAAGCGGCCGGAGGCCTGGGCCGCGGCGGCCTTGCGGTGGCTGTCGGCGGCGAAGTCGTCCGCCTCCTTGCGGCTGATGCTCCACTCCTCGGCGACGATCTCGCCGGTGAGGCCCATGTGGCTGCCGTCGTAGGCATCCTGCAGGCCGTCGTGGATGAGGGAGTCGATGAGCTGGCCGTTGCCGAGGCGGTACCCGTCGCGGGCGTTGGGGAGCAGGTAGGGCGCGTTGGTCATGCTCTCCTGGCCGCCGGCCACGGCGATCTCGAGGTCGCCGGCCTTGATGGCCTGGGCGGCGAGCATCACGGCCTTCAGGGAGGAGCCGCACACCTTGTTCACGGTCTGGGCGGCCACCGTCACGGGGAGGCCGGCCTTGAGGGCCGCCTGGCGGGCGGGGTTCTGGCCCACGCCGGCCTGGAGCACGTTGCCCATGATGACCTCGTCCACCTGCTCGGGGCGGACGTGGGCGCGAGCGAGGGCCTCCCGCATGACGAGGGCCCCGAGGTCGGGAGCCTTGAAGTTCTTCAGGGAACCGTTGAACTTGCCAATGGGCGTGCGGACGGCCGCCGCGATGACCACGTCGCGCATAGTATCTGAACCGCGTAGCCCGGCCGGCTTCAAATACCCTTCGCGTGGTGTCTTATAAAGCGGCGGGGGCCTCGAGCGCCCGCGGATAGCGTTTGGCCTGCGTCAGGACCAGAAGGCGTCGAAGGCGCCCTGATCCTCGGGGTAGAGGCGGGCCTCCACGATGCGGCCGTCGCGGAAGCGGAAGGTCATGCAGTACGTCCCGTGGTAGTGGAGCCCCTCCCGCCGCGCCGTGACGGTGGAGAGGGTGGCGCCGTGGGCGCTTCCTCCCAGGATGTCCCGCGGGTCGGCCCGGAAAGTGCCGCCGGAAAGCTCCTGGATGCGAGCGAAGTACCCGAAGATTTGCGCGTGGCCGCGATAGGTGCCCGCCAGCAGGTTGCGGCCGGGCACGTGCCACTCGGCCTCCTCGGCGACAAGGTCCCTGATGCGCGTCGCGTCCTGCTTCTCGAAGGCATCGTAGAGGTCCTGCAGGAGGAGGACGGCTTTCTCCGGACTGCCAGCCATGGCGGCCAGAGGGGTAGGGGGCGCCTTAGCGTTTTCCGCGGTCAGACGAGGCCGAGGGGGAAGGCGACGCCCACCATCGCGAGCCATGCTCCAAGGGGGATCACGAGGTTGTCCTGCACGCCGGGAACGCTCTCGAGAAGCATCCCCACCACGGCGCCAATCACGCAGAGGGCCACCACTTCGAGGGGGAGCACCTGACGGAGGGCGGCGAAGCCGATGGCGGCGAAGACCACGGCGGCGAGGAACCCCGCAATGATGCCCGCCACCGTGCCCTCCACGGACTTGCGGCGGTTCCAGGGCAGGGGATTCTTGCCGTAGGCGATGCCGACGATCGCGCTCGCCGCATCCCCGAGGCCGAGGATGCCGAAGGCGGCGAAAGCGTAGGGCTTGGGCACGTGGAAGAACACGGTGCCGAGCGCGATGAGCGCGAGCGCTGCAAGGAACAGCACGGAGGCCCAGGGGAAGTCCTCGTCCTTGCGGCGGGTCTCCACGATGACGCGGCCCACCGTGTTCTGCAGGGTCTCCTCCAGGGGGGTCTGCACGAGCTTGCGCTTGCGGACCACGAAGTAGCCCGCCGTGATCACCGCGATCGTGAAGAGGGTGAGCCCGATCGCCCAAGGGAGGGGCACGAACAGGAGGACGGGCACCGCCATGGTGGCGCCGAGGACATGCCAGGCCTTGCGGCGGAGCTCGAAGCGCACCTTGGGGGGCACCTGCACGTGGAGGCGGTCGCGGGCGTCCGCCACGTAGCGGGAGGCGCGGTAGGTGAACTCGTCATGGGGTCCGTGGCGGACCATGGGCCCGAGAAGCCTGAGGCCCCTAATTAAGGGCGCGCCAGGCCGTCCGCGCGGTCCCCTAACCGGTTACTGGCGCGGCCGCTGCCTGGGCCGCTGCCTGGGCGGCGAAGTACTGGTCCACGACGCCCGTGATGCCCGTGAGGACGAACTGGACGGCGACGGCGGCGAGGATGAGGCCGAGGAGACGCGTCGTCACCATGAGGCCGCTCGGCGCGAGGAAGCGCATCATGTAGGTGGCGCCGATGAGCATCAGGAAGCTCACGACGAACACGAGCACCGCGCAGAGGTAGATGCCCATGCGGAACTCCACGTCGGGCGCCGTCGCAACGAGCACCATCATGGTGGCGATGGCTCCCGGCCCCGTGAGGAGGGGCACCCCAAGGGGCGTGATGCCCACGGCTTCGCGCTCGATGGCGTCCTGGATTTCCTCCGCGCGGCCGTCGGGCGAGGGGCGGTGGCCCCGCAGCATGTCGAAGGCGTACACGAACAGGAGGATGCCGCCCGCGATGCGGAAGGCGGGGATGGTGACGCCGAACATCTTGAAGATGAACTCGCCCGCAAGGCCGAAGCCGAGGAGCACGCCGCCGCCCACGAGGACGGCCTTGAGCGCCACACGGCGCCGCTCCGCTTCCGTGTAGCCCTTCGTGAGGGCGAGGTAGACGGGGGCCACGGCAATGGGGTCCACGATGGCGAACAAGCTCACGAACACCGGCAGGAGGGCGATGAGGAGCGTGAGGGGCTCGGCCACGACGCCGATCAAAGCGGGGGCGCCTTTTCAACCCTTCGCACTGGCTACTCTCCAGGCGAGTGAAAACAGGGGCGGGCTGCGGCATGGCACGCCCGCGGTGGGCTTGGGGCTCAGTCTTCGCAGACGGCCCACTTGGTGCCCCAGGCGCGCATGGCCTCGAAGAGGTTGCCGAGGTCGCGGCCCTTCTCCGTGAGGCGGTACTCGACGCGGATGGGGCTTTCGGACTGGACGGTGCGGCTCACGAGCTGGCGCTGCTCCAGCTCGGCAAGGGACTCGCTCAGCACCTTCGCGCTGATGCCGCGGACGCTGCGCTTGAGCTCATTGAAACCCATGGCGCCGCCCGTGAGCTCATGGAGAATGATGAGATACCATTTCTTCCCGATGAGCTTCGCCGTCTCTGTCACTGGACAGAGATCCACCTTCGGCACGCTCGTCACCAGCGGTTTCCGCGTCACCTCAACCACGTTCGCCAGTAAGCCGGGGGACCCTATATGAGGGTTACGAAGCGTGACTTACCGGGGGGCGCGTTGCACGCGGCGCTTCGCCCCGGCCGCCACAGGGGTAGCCTTTATGGTGGAGCCCTGACGACGACGCCGTATGTCCCGCAAAGTCGCCCCCGTTCCCGAGGACCCCCTGGTCCGCGCGCGCAACCGGGCCCGCGAAGTTCTCGCCACAGAGTACGACCTGGGCCATCGCACCCTCACCTCCTTCAACTGGGCGAGGGAGGTTTTTGCCCGCATGCGCGAGAACGCGCCGACCGTCCCCGAGGAGGTCCTCATCCGCGCCCTCGCCGGCAAGACCCAGTCCCACAGCGAGCTCCTCATCAACCACGCCTTCTTCCTCGAGTACAACCACACCGCGGCCCTCGCGCGCGCCCACGCCCCCAAGGGCTCCTCCGAGCGCAGCGCCGCCGCCAACCCCGCTTGAGGGAAGGCCCGCAGTTTTAAATCGCGCAAGGGCCTACCTCGAAGCGTGGCAGGTTCCCTCCCGCATCCCGCCGCAGGCGGCTCCCTCCCGGGCGGCCGCATGCTTGTCGACGGGTACGGCCGTTTCGTGAGCGACATCCGCGTGAGCCTCACGAACCGATGCAACTTCAAGTGCGTCTACTGTCACAACGAGGGCCTCGGCGACACCCTCGGCCCCCGCGCGCCCACGGCCGACGAGATGACGGCCGACGAAGTGGTGCGCCTCCTCCGCCTCGCCCGCGAGTTCGATATCGTCCGCGTGAAGTTCACGGGCGGCGAACCCACCTTGCGCGCCGACCTCGAGGAGATCGTCCGCCGCGTGAGCCCCTTCATGGAGGTCTCCCTCACCACGAACGGGAGCCTCCTCGCGCCTCGCGCGAAGGCCCTCCGCGAAGCGGGGCTCTCCCGCCTCAACCTCAGCATCGACACCCTGGACCCTGCGCACTTCCAGCGCGTGCGCCGCGGCACCCTCGCCCCTGTTCTTGCGGGTCTGCAGGCAGCCCTCGACGCGGGGCTTGCCCCCCTCAAGGTGAACATGGTGCTCCTCGACGAGACCGTGGAGGCCCTCCCCTCGCTCGTGGATTTCGCCGCGAAGCGCCCGGGTCTTACCCTGCAGCTTATCGAGGTCATGCCCGAGATCCGGACGGACATGGCGCCGCGTCGCGTGAACCTCGAGCGCGTCCGCGACTGGCTCACGGCGCGTGCAGACTTCGTGGAGACCCGCGTGATGCACCACCGCAAGATCTACCACCTCCGGGAGACGGACGTGGAGATCGTGGACCCCGTGGGGAACCCCGAGTTCTGCGCCAACTGCCACCGCATCCGCGTCACCCACGACGGCAAACTGAAAGGATGCCTCAACCGCAACGACGACCTCGTTCCCACGCGCGGCCTCGACGACGATCAGGTCCGGCAGGCCTTCCGGACCGTGGTCCAAAACCGGATGCCTTATTACGACGCGTACCTGAAACGGCGCTCCCCCGCAAGCATTCCCGTGACGGCGCGCTTCCCGCCCTGAACCGGCCCCCTTCTTTGCCCCAAGCGGAAACGCCCGATTCCCCCTGTGACAACAGGGGAAAACGCGTCAATCGGGCGGTTAGCAAAGATTAATAGCCAAAAGCCTCCCTTGGAGCTTCGTCAGGTCCCAGGTGCCTGCTCCGTTGCCCTCCTGTGTTGCTCAGGAGGTGTGCCCTGAGACCAGACAGGTCCGAGATAGTGTTCTACTCTCTCCCCCGGGCCTGAAGGTGCTGCCATGAAGACGATGCTCATCATCGAAACCGCGAAGGGACGTGAAAAACTCCTCAACCGCGCGGAAGAGACGCTGGAAGAAGGCGAAGCCATCGTGAAGATCACGGACACGATCAGCGTCGAGAGCACCATTCTGACCGTGCCCACGGACCCCGACGGCGAAGTCATCGCCCGCGAGCCCCCGAAGCTCCTGCCTGGCGGCGTCACCGCCCTCATCAGCTACGTGAAGTGCAAGACCCTTCCCGTCAAGGCCATGGAATACCGCCTCCAGAAGACGGAAATCGTGGCCGCCCGCGAAGTCACCCTCAAGCCCGAGCGCACGGGTCGCCCCAAGAGCAGCAACCCCGCGCCCGCGGCCCCCTAACCCCGGGACCCCTGGTCCCGGCCACTCCTCTTGTTCGTACCTTCATCCCACGCCGTCATGGCTTTAGCCCGCGCGCTCCATGCGGCCCCGTGGACGAGTCCCCGAAGACCCTCCTCCGGAAGGAAGCGCTCGCGCGCCGCCGCGCCATCCCCGAGCGGGACCGCCGCGCCCACGGCGCCGCCATCGCGCGCCACGTCCTCGAGCTTCCCGACTACGTGGAGGCCGGCACCGTCGCCGCCTACGTCTCCATCGGGAGCGAGGTCCCCACGGAGCACCTCCTCGCCCAGATCCTGCGGGACGGCAAGGCGCTCGCCGTCCCCGTGACGGACCCCGCCCGCACCGAAATTGAGCTGCACCTCCTCACGGAGCTCGCGCACCTCGTGCCGGGCGCGCACGACATCCCGGAGCCCGCCCTCGCCCATCGGAAACCGCTCGACCCCGCCTCCGTGGACCTCCTCCTCGTTCCCGGCGTGGCTTTCGATCTGCAGGGCCACCGCCTCGGGTATGGCAAGGGGTACTACGACCGCCTCCTCCGCCGCGCGCCGCGCGCCCTCAAGGTAGGGCTGGCCTTCGAGACCCAAGTGGTGCCCCGCATCCCCTTCGAGGACCACGACGTGCAACTCGATCTCCTCGTGACGGAGACGGGGGTCCACCACTTCCCTCGCGCCAGCTTGAAACTTTAAGGACCCCTCCACAACCGGTTTAGCGCGCGGCGCCCAACCGGTGGCGTCTTCGCCATGCGTCCCGCCGTCGCCATTGTCCTCCTTGCCCTTCTCGTCCCAGGCTGCCTCTCTGGCTTTGGCGCCCCGGACGGGCGCGAGGAGCCCCCGCCCGCACCGGTCCCCCGGGGCCACCCGTGGCCGGACGGCCCGGCCTGGCCCGAAGGCCTCCAGGGTCCCTTCGGCCTGAAATCCATCGAGCGCGTTACGGTGGAGAGCTTCGACAGCGTCGCCCTCCGCGGATGGGTCCTTCTCCCCGACCTCCCTGCCGGAACGAAGGCTCCCGTGGTCCTCGTCTCCTCCCCCTACTGGGGGCAACAGGAGGAGAGCCCCGAGCACCCGGACTTCTTCTCCCGATTCCTCTTCGCGCC
>Ga0247718_1000613_pt1 | contig 10410 bp, 8 predicted proteins | sample 21E_DmetaG_FD_189045 | JGI IMG/M metagenome (GOLD analysis project Ga0247718, IMG submission 189045) | Soil microbial communities from hillslope of Landscape Evolution Observatory, University of Arizona, Oracle, AZ, United States - 2-1-E_D | ecosystem: Engineered > Artificial ecosystem > Mesocosm...
GTACGGGTGGACAAGGATGTACGCCCCGCCCAGCGCCGCCACGACGCTCGCGGCGCCCGTGCGGCCGGTCGTCACGTGGCGCCCGGTGGATGCGAAGGCGCCCGCGCCCGCGACAGCGACGCCCGCGACGACGCCCGCCCACGCGAGCGCGTCGAACTCGCGCAGGACGATGGGCATCATCGCGGCGATGGCGCCCAGGATGGCGATCCACCAGGAGAACACGCGCGCGCCCTTGCGCGAACCGGCGTCGTCGACCTCTCGCATGGACGCCCCTCGCGGGCGGAGCCGTCTTCGACGTTGCGGCCGGAACGTAGAACGCGCGCCGGCTGCCCGCCTCCGTGCATGCCTCGCGAGCGCTCGGAGCGCACGCTGCGCCGCTTCGGCCTCTACGGCTGGCCGCAGAGCGGGCCCGGCGCCGACGAGGAGGCGTACCCGCCGGTCGAGGCGTGGCCCGAGCTGCGGCTGCGGGTGGGCACCTCCGGCTGGGCGTACGCGCACTGGAAGGGGCGCTTCTATCCAAGCGACCTGCCCGCGACGAAGCACCTGGCGTGGTACTCGCGCCGCCTCCCCACGCTCGAGGTGAACGCGACGTACTACCGCCTCCCGCCGCGCAAGACCTTCGAGTCGTGGCGCGAGGCGACGCCGCCTGGCTTCCTCTTCACGATCAAGGCCCCCGGCGTCATCACGCACGAGAAGCGCCTCGTCGACGTCGAGGACGACCTCGCGGCGTTCCTCGACGCGGTGGAGGGGCTCGGCGAGAAGCTCGGCGTGCTCCTCTTCCAGTTCCCGCCCTCGTTCAAGGCGGACCTCCCGCTTCTCGCGCGCTTCCTCGACCTCCTGCCGCGCGAGCTGCGCTGCGCCTTCGAGCTGCGGCACCGCTCGTGGTACGAGCGGGACGCGTACATGCTTCTCGCGGAGCACGAGCGCGCCTTCGTCGTGCACGATTACAACCGCAAGGGCACGCCGCTCGTGGAGACGGCGCCCTTCGTGTACCTGCGCCTCCACGGGCCCAGCGGGCGCTACCGGGGCTCATACGACGTCGAGACGATGTTCGCGTGGGCGATGCAGGCGCGCGAGTGGCTCGAGCGCGGTTTCGAGGTGTGGACGTACTTCAACAACGACGAGCGCGGGAAGGCCACGTTCAACGTGCCCGTGTTCCGCGAGCTCGCGACGGGCCGCGCGGAGATGTCGGCGCGGGCCGAGCGCGATAGCGTGGCCGGTCGAGCCGCCAGCTTTTAGCATGATAGCACGAACGTGGGCGTCATGGCCGAAAGCGCCTACTCCGGTTCCTCCCGCAAGATGATCTCGCGCCACGTCCGCAAGCATCGCAAGGAGGGCATGCCGCAGGACCAGGCCGTCGCCGCCGCGATGAGCGAGGCGCGCCGCGCGGGGAAGAAGGTCCCGTCGCGCAAGTCGACGAAGAAGAAGGGCGCGCGGAAGTCCTCGACGAAGAAGGCCACGCGCAAGCAGGCGAAGCGCGGCGGCACGAAGGCGCAGAAGGCGAAGGCGGGCCGCAAGGGCGGCAAGGCCACCGCGCGCAAGCGCGCGTCGAAGGCGAAGGGCAAGAAGTAAGCGGCGGCGTCCGCTCCTTCTCCGCATGTCGCGGACACTCTTGGAGAAGGAGCATTTCTGGATCCGCCTGCGCCTCGTAGGCTGGGTGCTCACCGCGCTCATGCCCGTCTCCGACCTCCTCGGCCAGCTGGGCGTCCCCGTTCCCATCACCAGGCTTGTCCTCACCTCCCTCTCGCTCGTGGGGCTCGTCATCGTCGCCGTCGGCTTCGAGCGCGTGGTGGAGACGGCGCACCACCGCACGGGCGCGCACTAAGCGTCACCGACGTCGCGGCCATCCCTCTTTTGGCGCGCGCCAGACACACGCGCGCGCATGGCGACCAGCGTCAAGGTCGGGACGTCCGGCTACGTCTACGACCACTGGAAGGGCGCGTTCTACCCGGAGGACCTGCCCAAGACGCGCTGGTTCGCCCACTACGCCGACCGCTTCGCCACGGTGGAGATCAACAACACGTACTACAAGCTCGCGACGGAGAAGGCCGTCGCGCGGTGGAAGGACGCGGCGCCGCCTGGCTTCACGTACGTCTTCAAGGCGCACCGCTACATCACGCACTACCGCCGCCTCGCGCGCCCCGAGGAGCCGCTGGAGCGCTACTTCGGCGCGCTGCGCCCGCTGCGCGAGCTCACCGAGTGCATCCTGTTCCAGCTCCCCGGGCACGTGCCGCGCGACGACGAGCGGCTCCGCCAGTTCCTGCGCAAGCTCCCCGACGGGTGGCGCGCGGCGTTCGAGTTCCGTCACCGCTCCTGGTTCGACGGGGACGTCCTCGACATCCTCGGCGAGCACGGCGCGGCGTTCTGCATCCACGACTGGCCCGAGTCGCGCCCCGTGCCGGCGGAGGCGACCGCGAGCCTCGTCTACGTGCGCTTCCACGGCGTGGAGCACGCGTACCGCGGCCTCTACGGGCCCGAGCGGCTCGCGCCGTGGCTCGAGCGCATCCGCCGGTGGCGCAAGGGGCGCCACGACGTCCTCGTCTACTTCAACAACGACGAGCGCGCGTTCGCGGCGCGCGACGCGGCGTGGCTCGCGGCGACGCTCGAGGGGCGCGACGTCGAGCTTCCGGCCATCAACGCCGGCACCGTTCCGCCGCGACGGGAGCGCGCGCCGCGATGACGCGGACGGCGACGCGGAAGGCGGAGCCCGCGCGAGGGAAGAAGGGCTATCCGGCGGGCGATGCTTCCGCCGGCGACGCCATGGAGTACGAGCGCCTCTGCGACTACTACGAGCGCCTCGAGGCGACGACGAAGCGCCTCGAGATGACCGACATCCTCGTCGAGCTCGTCAAGGAGGCCTCCGGCGACCTGCGGGCCGTCGTGTACCTCACGCGCGGCCAGCTCGCGGCCGACTTCGAGGGCGTGGAGCTCGGCGTCGCGGACAAGCTCGTCATCCGCGCCCTCGTGCAGATCACGGGCCTCGCGGAGGATGAGGTGACGAAGAGCTATCACAAGACGGGGGACCTAGGGGACGCCGCCTTCGAGCTCCTCTCGTCGAAGGGGAAGCGCCGCAAGCAGGCGACGCTCTTCGACGTGGACGCGCCTGCGGCGCGCAGCCTCACCATCGCCGAAGTGTTCGCGACGCTCCACGCCATCGCGGGCGCGCACGGGAGCGGCTCGCAGGGCGAGAAGATGGCGCAGCTCACGAAGCTTCTGCAGGAGGCGAGCCCGCGCGCGGCGCGCTACCTCGTGCGCACCGTGACCGGGAAGCTGCGCCTGGGCATCGCGGACATGACGCTTCTTGACGCCCTGGCGCAGGCGTACGCGACGAAGGAGTACCGGCCCGACCTCGAGCGCGCGTACAACGTGTCGAGCGACCTCGGCCTCGTGGCGGAGACGCTTCTGCGCGACGGGCTCGAGGGGGTCGAGCGCCTGCACCTCACGGTGGGCGTGCCCGTCCGGGCGATGCTCGCGGAGCGCCTGCCCACGCCCGAGGAGATCCTCGCGAAGCTTGGCGGCGAGGCGCTCGTCGAGCTCAAGTACGACGGGCTGCGGCTCCAGGCGCACATCCCGAAGAGCGGCCCCGTGAAGTTCTACTCGCGTCGGCTGGAGGACCTCACGCCGCAGTTCCCGGACGTCGCGGAGGCGCTGCGGGCGAGCTTCCTCGGGAGGGAGGCCATCGTCGAGGGCGAGGTCGTGGCCGTAGACTTGGAGACGGGCGAGATGCGCCCCTTCCAGGACACGGCGCTGCGCCGCGGCCGCAAGAAGGACCTCGACAAGCTCATCGAGGACATGCCGGTCACGCTCTTCCTCTTCGACATGCTTCTCCTCGACGGCGAGGACATCAGCGTGAGGCCGCTCGCCCAGCGGCGCGCGGCGCTCGAGCGAAGCTTCGGCGTCTCGGACCGCGTGCAGTTCACGCGCGCGCAACGCGTGACGCAGCCCGAGGAGCTCGTGGCCTTCTTCGAGCGCAGCGTCGCCGAGGGCGCGGAAGGCATCATGGCGAAGTCGCTCGGCGAGGACAGCGCATACCGCGCGGGTGCCCGCGGGTGGCAGTGGATCAAGTACAAGCGCGAGTACCAGTCGGAGCTGCAGGACACGCTCGACCTCGTCATCGTGGGCGCGCTCCAGGGGCACGGCCGGCGCTCGTCGTGGTTCGGCTCGTTCCTCATGGCCGCGTACAACCGCGAGGAGGACGTCTTCGAGTCCGTCTGCAAGCTCGGGACGGGCTTCGACGACGCGACGCTCCAGAAGCTCACGGACGAGCTCAAGGAGACGGTGCACGAGGGTGGGCCGCACCCGCGCGTGCGCCCCGGCATCGACATGGACGTCTGGTTCGTGCCCACGAAGGTGCTCGAGGTCGTCGGCGCCGAGCTCACGCTCTCGCCCATCCACAAGGCCGCGTGGGGCGCGATCAAGGACGGCGCGGGGTTCGCGGTCCGCTTCCCCCGCTTCACCGGGCGCTTCCGCGACGACAAGAAGCCTGAGATGGCGACCGGGCTCGACGAGCTCGTCCAGCTCTTCAAGAACCAGGGGCACCGCCACGTCGCGGCCGACGACGCCGAGTAGGCGCGCGCCCGATGTCTAGACGTCGCGACCACGTCCTGCGCCGGCCCCGTGCCGTCGCCCCCGCCTCGGGGCTACCAAACCATATAAACCGTCGCGGGGATGGCCGCAGACCCCCGGCCATGACAAACCTGAAGTGGGCCGCCAGGCGTTGGCCGCCCGAGGCTAGCTTAAAGGAGGGCATCTCGCGCACGTCGCGGGGGGACGGGATGCGCGCTCCGAGGAGTGTTCGCCAGGCTCCGGAGGCTTGGACCTGAAGGAACTGCCCGTCGACGAGTTCAACACGGACAAGGCGTTCTACGCCGCCCTCAAGTTGCACGTCTACGGGACGGTCCACGATTCGTTCCTCACGACCCTCATCGGCGGCCGGTCGCTTCTTCTCGACCAGGAGCTCAAGCTCGAGGTCGGCCGCTTCACCGCGCGCAAGGCGAACCACCTCTTCGTCTCCGAGAACGGCCACCGCGCCTCTACCTCGGCGGAGTTCTACGGGTTCACGTCGCACAAGGTGCGCGAGAAGCTCACCGCGTTCCACGAGCTGGGCGTCGTCGAGCTTCTCGGGAAGGGGCTGCGCGACGCGTACACCTACCGCTGGAAGGTCCCCGTCAAGCACTGGGAGGTCTGCTCGTTCATGCGCTTCCGCCGCTCGACGGCGGACGACCTCTCGATGAACCTCGAGATGTACCGCATCTTCCTCGACAAGGGGATGGGCGTCTTCGCCGCGCGCGACTTCGTCGACATCTACGCGCGCGTCCACGGCGCCGAGTACGGGACGACGCGCTGGGGGCAGCGCAAGTGGGAGAAGATCGCCTCCAGCTTCGCCTACACCGAGTTCATCCGCGGCCGCCTGCAGCGCCTCGTCGAGCGCGGCCTCGTCCTCCACAAGGGGGACGACTACCAGATCGCGCCCGACATGGCCGACGCGGTCAACCACTTCGACCTCTTCGTCAACGCCGTGCCGTTCCGGCCCAGCCGCGCCATGTGCGATGCCTGCGCGCTCGACAAGCTTTGTCAGGCCGGTTCCACCCAGAAGCTGATCGTCTCCCTCAACCAGGAGTGAAGTGCCGACCATGGAGAAGCCCCACGTTGTCCGCTGCCTCGTCCTCGCCGCCCTTCTCCTCGCGCCCACCCTCGCGGCCGCGCAGACGGCCGGCGACACGTCGACGACCGGGCGCCGCGTGAGCTTCGACCTCACGCGCTTCGACGACACGCTCTTCACCGCCATCGACGCGGCGCTGCGCGTCCGCTTCGACGAGAGCGGCCACGTCTGGTACACGACCGAAGGCGGCCTCGTGCACGTGGACCCCGTGAACAAGACGCGCGAGCTCTACACGAAGGTCGAGGGGCTCCCCTCGAGCTACGCGCTCGGCCTCGACATCGAGGGGCGCCACGTGTACGTCGGCACCGACCTCGGCCTCGCCATCCTCGACCGGCACACGGGGGAGATCCGCAAGGTCACGCCGTTCGACTCGCCGCTCCCGGACATCTTTGTGCAGGACGTGCTGGTCCTCGGCGACCAGCTCTGGATCGGCACCCGCTTCGCCGGCGTCGCCATCTGGGACATGCGCCGCGACGTCCGCGACGAGCAGGCGTGGACGCTCAAGAACACGAGCACGCGCCCCGACTACCCGAAGGCCGTGACGCGCCTCGTCGAGACGCCGACGGCCATCTACGCGACGACCGACGGCGACGGCCTGTGGCGCTACGACCGCGCGACCGCGCAGTGGACGGTGACGGTGCAGGCCGACGGCCTCCCGACGAACGAGATCACCTCCGTCGCCGAGCGCGAGGGCGAGCTGTGGGTCGGCACGCTCCAAGGCCTCGCGCGGCGCAGCGCGAGCGGGCAGTGGCGCGTGTACAACGCGAGCCACGGCATGCCCGAGGCGCGCGTGCACGACGTCGACATCCTGCCCACCGTCGAAGGCACGCTCGACGTCTTCGCCGCCACGCGCCGCGGCGTCTGGCAGCTCGAGCCCGCCTCGGGCCGCAACGGCACGCGGGCGCAGGACTTCGGCATCCTCGGCGCCTACATCTTCGACATGCACTTCGAGGAGGACAAGGGGTGGCTCTTCGCGACGTCGCGCGGCATCTCCTACCTCCGCGAAGGCGAGTGGAGCTACTACGCGACCGGCCCCACCGACGGCCGCAGCTGGGGACCCCTCTCCTTCGGCTTCACGAGCGCGAGCGTCGGCGACAGCCGCGGATTCCTCTGGTTCGGAAGCTCCCGCGGCCTCTCCGCCTACGCGCTCCCGGGCAACGACCGCGCCGGCTTCTGGCAGAACTTCGGCCCCTGGCAGAAGTACCCGGGAAGCGTCGTCAACTGGATCGACACCGACGGCAACGTCACGTGGTTCGCCACGAACTCGGGCACCTACGGCTTCGAGCACGAGACGGGCCGGTGGATCCCGAAGCTCGCGACCGGCTCGCGCAACCTCGTCTACGGCCTCGAGGCCGACCGCGGCGAGCTCTGGATCGCGCTCTTCGGCGACGGCCTGCGCATGGAGAACCTCACGACCGGCGTCTCGCGCACGTGGACCTTCCAGACGGCGCTCTCGCCGCTTCCCGACCAGCTCCTCACCGACGTGCGCGCCGACGGCGACACCATCTGGCTGGGCGCCTCCGTCGGCCTCATCCGCATGGACCGCGCGACCGGCACGTTCCGCGGCACGTACACGCAGGCCGACGGCCTCCCCGGCGCGGGCGTCGTCTTCCGCGTCGAGCCCGACGGCGCCATCGTGTGGGTCGGCACCTCCAACGGCGGCGTCGCGCGCTTCGACGTCGGCGCCGGCCGCGTCACGCGCGTCTGGAACAGCACGACCGAGCCCGGCTTCCCCGACGGGCAGGTGCGCTCGCTCCACCGCGAAGGCGGCCGCCTGTGGGTGGGCACGAACGAGGGGCTCGCCCGCATCGACATCAACACGGGCCGCTGGCAGGCGTGGAACCAGAGCAACAGCGACCTCGTGCAGAACTACGTGAACGGCATCACGAGCGCCCAGGGTCTCCTCTACCTCGCCACCCTGTCGGGCGTGCAGCGCTTCGACATCGCGACGAGCCGCTTCCTGCCGCTCCACGACGGCCCCGGCGTCGTCCGCGTCGAGGCCGGCGCGGAGGCGTTCTCCCCCACGCGCGTGACCATCCGCGTCGACGCCCCGCGCGACGGCGGCGCCATCACCGGCCTCACGCAGGTCCGCGGCAGCGCGCTCGCTTTCGGCGGCGCCGTCGAGCGCGTGGAGGTGCGCGTCGGAGAAGGGGAGTTCAAGCCCGCGCAGGGCACGGAGAGCTGGACGTACGACCTCGACGCGTCGACGCTTCCCGCCAACGAGCCGGTCACCATCACCATCCGCGGGTTCGCGGGCCAGCTCACGGGCCAGGCGGAGATCGTCGTGACGCCCGTCGCGCCGCCGACCGTGCCCCTCTCCATCGAGGAGATCCCGCCCGGTGACGCCTACGCGAACCGCCCCTTCCGCCTCGCCGCGCGCGCGCAGGGCGACGAGCCGCTGAGCGTCACCGCCTTCTACCGCGCGCCCGGCGCCTCCGGGTACACGCGCCTCCCGATGGCGCGCGCGGGCGACCTCTTCACCGCGAGCATCCCGGCGCGCGACATGCGCGAAGGCGAGCTGCGCTACTACCTCGAGGCGCAGAGCGGGCTCCTCTTCCTGACCGCCGCCGGCGACGCGGGCGAGCCCACGCTCGTGGACGTCCTCCCCGCGCCCCGGCTCGCGGTCGCGCTCGAAGGGCCCGCCGTGGTCGAAGCGCGCGCCGGAGAGGAGACGCGCTTCCCCCTCCAGGTCATCAACGCCGGCACGCAGGCCGCCACCTTCCGCGTCGAGGCCTCGGGCCTGCGCGCGGCGTGGGTCCTTGTGCCGCCCGAGGACGTCGCGCTGGGTCCAGGCGAGACGCGCGAGCTCAACGTGCGCATCGTCGTCCCCGAGGCGGCCTTCGCCGACAACACGACGCTCTCGTTCGTCGCGCGCGACGCGACCGGCCAGGCCGACGCCGCGACCGCGAGCGTGCCCGTGCGCATCCTCGCCGCCCCGACGCCCACGACGCCGACCGCGACGTCGCAGGGCGGCGGCGGGTCGCTCATCCCGTTCCCGCCGCTTGTCGCGCTCGCCGCCGTCGCGCTTGCCCTCGTCCTCCGGGGGCGCCGCTCGTGAAGCGCGCGCTCGCGCTCGCGCTCGTGGCGCTCCTCGGCCTCGCGCACGCGCCGCACGCCGCCGCCGGCAGCCACGCGCCGCTCTACCCGGCCGAGCTCACGGCGCTCCTGCCGCGCTGGATCGACGAGGCCGAGGCGCTCGTGGCGCCCGGCGCCCAGGAGCGCCCGTGGTGGCCGGAGGCCGAGCGCTTCCTCACGATGGCGAAGGACGCCTCCTCCGGGGGGCGCCTCCGCGTCGCGATGTTCCACCTCGAGACGTTCACCGAGCTCACGCTCACCGGCCAGCTCATGGACGACGCGAACGCCTCGCGCACCTCCGACGCCGAGCGCAAGGCGTACATCCAGCAGCGCGTGGGCGCCATGCGCCACGACTCCGAGGAGGACTGGGCGCGCTTCCGCGCGACGCTCCACGGCTACGACGCCCAGCTGCGCTCGCTCCAGACGATCGAGAAGGCGCTCTACGCGGCCGACATCGCCGCGACCGGCCGGCTCCTCGTCGACACCTACGACGGCTACGCGCAGGAGTTCCCGCGGCAGGCGGGCGTGCCGAAGGGCTACGTCATGGGGCTCGTGCGCGCCGCGCACACCTCCGGCCTCAACGTCGGCTGGGCCCAGGACATGCTCGCCGAGTCGGTGAAGCAGGAGGGGCTCCCGCCGCGCGTCCTCGAGGAGCCGTGGGCGAACATCACGTCCGCCGCGGTGCAGGTGCCCGAGGGCGACGTGCCCTCCTACATGCGGCCGCTCGCGGACCTCGCGGACGAGGCGCGCGCGAACAACGAGACGCTCCTCTCCATCGTCCTCTCGCTCGCGGAGCAGCGCGCCGCGCGCGCCTACGAGATGCACTCCATCTTCGGCGACGCCGAGTCGCGCGCGAAGAACGTCGTCGCCGACTCCGCCGCCGGCATGAACCGGAAGCTGCGGAACACCTCCGTCGAGACGCCGCGCGGGAACGGCCTCACCGGCATCTTCACCGGCGACGCCATCGACCGCGCGCGCTACACGAACGAGCTCCACGAGCAGGGGAAGGCGGACCTCGGGATCATCATCATCGCCTGGAGCGCGCTCGAGCACGCGACGTACGTGCACGCGACGCTCGCCTCGGCGAGCCCCGTCGTGCCGCCCGAGCCCACCACGCAGACGCCGGGCCCCGCGCTCGCGGCCCTCCTGGCCGTCCTCGCGCTCGCGGCGCTCACGACCCGGCGGCCGCGGTAGGGCCCGCGGAGCCGCGGCGCGCGCGTCCCGGCCCGAGCGAAGGCCTCATACATCCGGGATGCGCGTCGAAGAGCGTGCGGTCCCTCCAGGCCAGGATGTTCCTGGTCTTCGCGCTCATCGCGACGGTGCCGCTTCTTGCGATGAGCTACCTCGCGCTCAACGCGACGCAGGAGGCGCTCAAGGACGAGGTCGGCCGCGCGAACGGCGCCGCCGCGAAGGCCGCCGCCGGCTTCGTGGACGTCTACGTCGAGAACGCGCGCAGCCTTCTCGAGGGCGAGGCGCGCGCGCCGGCGCTCCGCGAGGCCCTCGCCGCGGACGACCGGGCGGCGGAGCTCCAGCACGTCCAGGCGCTGCGCGAGCGCGCCACCTACGAAGGGACGCACATCTTCCGCGCGGTCGCGCTCTACGACCCCGACGGGACGCTTCTCGCGGTGTGGCCGACGCAGATGGCGGACGCGATGAGCGACCAGCTCCACGCG
>Ga0247718_1000614_pt1 | contig 10409 bp, 6 predicted proteins | sample 21E_DmetaG_FD_189045 | JGI IMG/M metagenome (GOLD analysis project Ga0247718, IMG submission 189045) | Soil microbial communities from hillslope of Landscape Evolution Observatory, University of Arizona, Oracle, AZ, United States - 2-1-E_D | ecosystem: Engineered > Artificial ecosystem > Mesocosm...
GAGGAAGCTCGCTTTCGGCCGTCAGGCGCGCGTTCAGGGTGGAGCCGTCGGGCATCGGCCCTTGCAGCGGGACCGGCGCGGGTAAAGCGGCGAGTTCGGCCTGCGGGAGCGGGGGCACGACATCGGCAAGGATCGCCGGTGCGAAGGGTGCCGGAAACAGGGGTTCGGCCGAGGCCAGCCGGATCACAGCCGGCAGCATTGGCGGGGTGGGGGGCGGCGAAGGAGGCGGCGCTGTAACGATGCCATGACCAAGACCTGCTCCTGACACGGTAACGAGATCAGGACCCTCGAGACCGTCGAGAACATAGGCCAACAGTGGCGGGGGCACTGCAGCGGCCGGGGAAGGAGCAGGCTCTGCAGCGCGCGCCGCGAACCCAGCCAGCACCGCGCCAGTGGCGAACGCCGTGAGCGGCAGTCGGGCAAGGGAATGCGGCACCTGGGCTTCCTTCTTGATCTTTTCGATCCCGCCCCGGTGTGCAGCCAACTTGGTTAATTGCGGCGCAAGCAGACCCTAGGGGATAGCCCTTGTCCGCGCGTCAGGCGGCGTCGGCTGCGGTTGCGGCTGCCGCTGCGGTGTGGGCGAGCAGATGGTCCAGCTCGCTGTCCGCGAGGGGCCGTTCGAAGCGGATGCCGAAGCCGAGCGGGGTGGTCGCAACGATCTCGCCGACGAGCGCAAGCCCCGCGATCTGCACCTGCACCGCATCGCCGCGGCGGTTCATCAGGTAGGCCAGGCGCGGGCGAAACATTGCGCCGCCGCGCGAGAGGTTGATCAGGCGGCCTTCGTAGCTGACCATCTTTTCGGTCAGCACAATTTCACCGTCGATCCGGCACTCGTGGCGCTCGTCGGCGCGCGAGAAGACGGGGCGGCGGCCGAACGGGTGGAAATGCAGCGGCATCAGAGGGCTCCGCGCTGAGGGTTGGGCGTGGCTTCATCGTCCGCTGGCGGCTGCGCCACGGGTTCCTCGAAGCGCATGCCGAGGCGTCGGCGGAGGCGCTCCATTTCGGTGCGGGCATCGCCGAGCTGGATGGTATCGGCGGCAGGTTCGGCGGTCATCGCCGCGACAAAGGTCTCGAAGGCGGCGCGATGCTCTGCGCTGCGCATGTCGAGGCGGGTGATCGCATCGCGGTGGTGCGCAGAGGCGACCGCAAGGCGCTCCAGCCGCCGGTCGATCCGGCTCGCCACGTCACGCATGGCGCGGCGGTTGGCGGCGAGACTGCCCTGCATTTCGTATCGCAGGCGCCTTGCCTCCGTCAGGTGGCGTCGCGCTGCGCTGCGGGGCGTGAGGCCGAACCATGCAGCGATCCGGCCCAGCACCGAAGGCTGCGCAACCTCGCGCGGCGCAGCAGACAGGCGCGGCAGATGCTGCGCTTCACCCGCCAGCGTGATCAGGCTGTCGAGCTGACGGTGGATCTCGTCGCCATCGAGCACTGCTGAGCGCTCCGCCAGCGCGCCAAGTGCGGCAAGCGTGGCGCGGATATGGGCGCGGTCCGCTGCGGCACCCTCATGCAGCGCGCGCAGTTGGGCGAGCATGTCGGACTGGTTGTGCGCCAGTTCGGCGACCGCATCAGCCATCGGCCGCAGCATCTGGCGCGGATCGGCGAGCCCTGCGACAACATCCCCGAGGGTGCCGACCGCACCGGTGAGCCCGGTGATTTCCTGCCTGGCCGACTCAGCGTCGCGGGCAAGACCGATGATCGCGGCGCGCAATTCGGCAAGCTCCGCCGCACCTGCTTCGATCGCGCGGCGGACCGAGCCGAAATCGCGCGAAGGGCTGGAAGCGGCCTCGCCCTGTCCGGATTCGAGTTGTGCGAGGTTTGACAGCCAGTGCTCGAACTCATTGCGCAGCGTCTTCATTGCGCTCGTCATGCAGCGCTCGAGCGCGCCGAGCACCATCGAGGTCATGAGGCCGAACAGCGAGGACGAGAAGCCAACCGACATGCCGTTGAGCGGCGCCTTCATGCCCTCGATCATCTTGCCGAAGCTGTCCGCTCCGGCGGAGCCCGAAAGGTCCATCGCACCGATCAGGTCGGACACCGAATGGACCGTCTTCATCAGGCCCATGAACGCGCCGAGCAGGCCGAGGAAGACCATCAGGCCGGAGAAGTAGAGGATGGTCGACTTGCGGTCATTGATGCGCTGGTCGACATCGTGGAGCAGCGTCTGGACAGTGTCTGCACCGATCTCGAGATGGTCCTGCTTGCCCAGTTCCTCGGCGATCAGGCGGTAACCCTGGCCCAGCAATTCCGGTTCGCGGAACACGATGGCGGGCTTTGCATAAGGATCGCGCGGGCGCTTGGCACGTTCGCCGTAATCGACCTGCAGCGCATGGAGCGCGACAACCTCGTTGCGCAGCGAGAGCACGTTGCGGAAGGCAATCCCCGCCGCCACGGCGAAGATCGCGAAGATCGACAGGTTGAGCGCCATCTTGGCCTTGATGCCGTCGATCACGAATTCGTGGGCATAGATGCCGAGCCCGATCAGGACCGCCATGATGACGGTCATCTTGATCAGTTCGGCGCGGAGCTTCTTTTCCATGGCGGAGGGTCCGGAGGAGGGACGGCTGCTGGCGGCGGTCATGGCTTGATCACTACGCGCACCATGTGCCCATCGGGCGATGCCGCGTCGGTGACGCGGATCTGGGTGGTGAGGTCGGTCGGCGCGAGCCCGGCGCGCAGGAGCAGGTTGCGCGTCATCGCTGCGCGGTAGAACGCGATGCGCTGCGCTTCGGACACCGAGCGGGTCTGCGGCGCGAAGGACCAGATCTCGTACTTGGTGCCGGGGCGCGCCTTGCCCTTGAGGAAGCTGATGACACGCGCCGAATTTGCCTCGTCATAAGTCGCGGCATTGGGTGCGAAGGCGATCTGGAGCAGGGTATCGGCGGTCTTGACTTCGATGCCCTTGACATCGTCAGGCTGCTCCTGCGCCTTGACCTGCAGCTTCAGCGTATCGGGCGTTTCGCGGGTGCGGATCGAGAGGCGCTCGGCCCCGTCGGTCGCAGTGGGAGAACGCAGCACGGCGCCGAGTTCGGCGACCGATGTGCCCGCATCGGCGTTGACCGGAGAGACGACCGGAACTGCGCCAGGGGCGCAGGCCACCGGCGTGCCCTTCTTGCCCGCCCTGTGCTGCTGCGCTTCCTGCTGGGCCATCTGCTGCTTGAAATTGGCGATCACGCGCTGCGAAAGCTGCATGACCGCCGCGCTCATGATCACGAGCAGGAAGGTCACCACCATGATCACGGTGGTGAGCACGTCCACGAAAGCCGGCCAGTGATTGACTTCGCCGTCGGCGGATGCCCCTGCCACGTCATGCTCCTGTAGGGCGCGACGCGAACCGGCGCGGCGCCATGCTTAAGCCGCGATAAACCAGCGCGTTTAAGGCCGGGGGGACAGGGACTTCCGGCAGTCCACTCAGGCAGTCTGCTTAGGTATAGTACCGCTGTGGGCTGAAAGCTGGGCGAGCACGTCGGCCTTGGGCCGATCCGCCACGACGCGTCCTTCCTCAAGCCAGATGACCCTGTCGACGATCTCGAGCAGAGCGAGCCGATGGGTCGCGACGATCAGCGTCTTGCCCTTCGTCGCCTCCGCCAGACCTGCGATCACCGCCTGTTCGCTGGCGACGTCGAGCGAGGCGGTGGGCTCATCGAGCAGCAGCACCTTGGGATCACGCACCAGCGCGCGGGCAAGCAGCAGCGACTGCCGCTGGCCGCCGGAAAGGGCCGAACCGCGCGGGCCGACCTGACGCATGTAGCCCTCCGCCGTGCGCGCGACGAAGCCGTCGAGGCCCGAGCAGCGGATCGCGCGTTCGACTAAGGCGGCGTCCGGCTCGGCCATGCCAAGCAGGATGTTGTGCCACACGGTGCCTTCGAAGATCATCGCGTCTTGCGCGCTGTAGATCACGTTCCGGCGCAGCTGGGGAATCGCGAAGCGATCAAGCGCGTGGCCATCGAGCGTGATCAGCCCTTCCTCGGCGGGGATCAGCCCGGCGAGCAATTGCAGCAGGGTCGACTTGCCCGAGCCGGACTTGCCGATCAGCGCGACACGCTCGCCCTCGCTGATCTGGAACGAAAGACCCGACAGGCTCGGCGCACCGCTGCCCTTGAAGGTATGCCCAAGGCCTGCGACAGCCAGCGCGCCGCGGACCGGGGCAAGGCTGACGGCGGGATCGGAGACATCGCGCTCCGGCTCGGTCTGGAGCAACCCGGCAAGCGCCTGAAACTGCGCGAGGCTCTGATAAGCGCGTGCGAACATGCTCACGGTCGCGGCGACCGGAACCATCGCACGGCCTGTCAGCAACACGACCGCGATCAGCGCGCCGGTCGTCATCAGCCCCGCCTTGATCTGCAGCACCCCGATCACGACGACCATCACGGTGACCAGCTGCACCAGCAGACCGGCAGCGGAGGCTGGCAGTTCGGACCAGTGCCGCACTTGCTTGCTGCCGATGGCGAGGTGGTCGGAAATGACATCCCAGCGTCCCTCGAACAGGCCCTCGGCATGATTGGCCTTGATCGTAGTCCAGCCGCTGGTGAGTTCGGCCGTCAGGTCGCTGCGCGCCTGCAAGAGCTTCGAGGCGCGGCGGCTGGCGAGTTTCAGCGCATAGTTGCTGACCATGCCGAACAGGATGAGGCCGAGCGCACCGATCACAGGCCCAATCACGGTGAACCCGCCGATGGCTGCGATCAGCGTAAACAGCAGGACGACAAACGGCAGATCGACGCACAAGGTGGCGATGGCGTTGGGCACGAGCAGCGAGAGTTGCTCCAGATCGCGCAGGCCGGTGAGCATCGCACCGAAGCTCATGCCTGGCGTCGGCGCACGGGCGCGCAGCACCGCGACGGCGGCGCGATGCTGGACTGCCTGTCCGACACGGGTGGCCACGGCCTCCACGAAGCGTGCCTTGAGCTTCTTGAGCAGCAGCTCGAACACAAGGACGAGGACGACGCCGAAGGACAGCGCCCAGAGGCTTTCGATCGCGAGATTGGGCACCACGCGGTCGTAGATCGCGCGCATGTAGAGCGGGATGGCGAGGGCGCAGAGATTGAGCAAGGCGCTGGCCAGCAGCATCTGACCGAGCGGTCGGCGCTCGGCGAGATAGGCACCGAGCAGCCACATCTTCGGGTTGCGGCGGATGAGGTCGCGTTCATGGGCGTCGCTGGCGCCGTTCACCGGGTCGACCGGGCCGCTGTGCAGTGCTTCGCCCGCAAGCAGAGGGCGCAGGGCAGCGAAGGGCACGGACTGCTCGCCCGCAGCATCCAGCACGACAACCTGATCTGCGGCGCACTTGGTGATCAGAACCGCGCCGCCGCTCGCCAGGGGCACGACAAGCGGCAGGGCTACCGGTTCGGGCGCGCGCTGGCCGATGGGGTGCCAATGCGCTTCCAGCCCGATCCGCGCCAGAGCGAACGGCGCGAGCTTGGCGGCGAGTGTTTCCTGCGCCATCGGCAGTGCGGCGCTTAGCGCGGCGGGGTCGTGTTGGATCCCCCGCGCGGCGGCAAGCGCTTCGAGCGCAGCGAGCATCGGCAAGGGCGTGATCGTGGGCTGAGCTTCTCCGCCTGTCTGCGTTGGCACCGGCCTGCTGCGGAAGAGACGGCCAAAGCGGCCTGAACGGCGGGCATCAGGCGACGCGGAGGATGGTTCGATCATTGGCGGTTACCCTGCTTTCGAGCCGGGAGTGCCAGTTTATGGAAAACGCCGTCTGAAGCCGAACCTACGGAACTGCGCGTAGGCCAAAGGCAAGGTGAAACAAGCATAATGATTGGTAAATCCCGGGCAACACTCTTCCTTTGACCGAGGTTCTGCCATGCGCTTTGCGCGCCTTCGCCAGTCGCTGATCACCTCGCTCGGCGGCGCGAGCCTGTTCGACGATCTGCGCGCCGGAGAAGCCGAGGCAGTTCTCGGCGGCAGGCTTGCACTGGCCAGCCAGCCCATCGGCGCAGCTATGCCATGGAGCGCGCGCATTGGGCTCGGTGGTTCGTCGCGACTGCTCAAGGCCCTCGCGATCACGTTCGGCTTGGTCGTGCTGTGGATGGCGCTGTTCACCGTGGACAAGGTGACGCGCGGCGCCGGACGTGTGCTGCCTTCCACCCAGAACCAGCTGGTCCAGCACCTCGAAGGCGGGATTGTGAAGGAAATCCTTGTCTCCGAAGGCCAGCGGGTCCGGCGCGGACAAGTGCTGATGCGTATCAGCAATGCCTCGACCGGCGCCGCCATCGAAAGCGCGCGAACCGATCTTGTCGCCAAGCGGATCATGCTGGCGCGGCTCGATGCGGAGATATCGGGTGCGGGCAGCTTCACGCCCCCGCTCGAACTCGCCGCGCAGGCGCCCGAGATCGCGGCGAGCGAAGCCGGCCTGTTTGCCTCGCGCCGGGCGCAGCGGATGAGTCAGGTCGGCGTGATCAACGAGCAGGCGCGGGCGAAATCGGCCGAAGTCGGCTCGCTGCAGGCCCGCCTAGCCAATCTGAGCAATGAGGAGCGGCTGGCGATGGAGCAACTCTCCAAGCTTGAACGCGCCTATGCCGAAGACGCTGTCTCCGAGCGCGATGTGCTCGACAAGCGCGCGGCGCTCCTGTCGCTGCGCACGCGCATCGCCGATGTCGCCAACCAGATCCCGCAATCCTCCGCCGGGCTGGGTGAATCTGCAGCACGGCGAGGGGAAATCTGGGCGAGCGACATGGAGCAGATCCGCGCGCAGGCAGCGCAGCTCCGGCTCGAACTTGCCAAGGCCGACGAGCAGTTCGGCGCCGTGCAGGACCGCGTCGCGCGCGAAGAAATCCGCGCACCGGTCGACGGCGTGATCAACCGGCTCAACGTGCGCACCGTGGGCGGCGTGATCCGCGGCGGGGAGCCGGTGGCGGAGATCGTGCCGGCGGCCAGCCAGGTTATCATCGAGGCGCGCATCGCCCCGAAGGACCGCAGCAACATCTGGCCGGGCCTGCCTGCACGGATCAAGATCTCGGCCTATGATTCCACCGTCTACGGCTCGCTCGAAGCCAAAGTCGTGGATGTCTCGCCTGATGCGATCCAGGACCCGCGCGGCGGGCTTTACTACCGCGTGCGGCTTGACGCAGGTCGCGCCACCTTCGGTGCAGGCATGCCGGTGATCCCGGGCATGACCGGCGAGGTGGCGATCCGTTCGGGCCGCCAGACCATCCTCAACTACGTACTCGGCCCGCTGATCCGCATTTCGCAGGAGGCCCTGCGCGAGTAGCCGGATCTCTCGTCCTGATCACGACTAAGGCGTTAAAACCCTAGCAAAAACGTCTGTGGCCGGGCCGCACTGACAATAGCAAAAATGTCACACTGTGTCTGATTTCGCGTCTGCGGCATCAGCTTTGCACTCCAAATCTGTTTACACTTTCAATCGAAAGAATATCCACAGCGCCATCAACCGGAGGCAGACCGGGGGGCTCTTCATGCCTGGCTGCTCATATCAGGGGGTATTCAATCCGTGCGAAATCTTTCCAACCTCGCGCTGCGCGGCGCACTTCTGGCGTCTGCCGCAGCCTTTGGCGGCGTGGCCGCTCCTCAGGCCGCGTTCGCGCAGGAAACCGCTGCGCCGGCCGATGACGCCGCGCCTGCGGAGAGCATCGTGGTCATCGGTACCCGCCGTACCGACCGCACCGTCACCAGCTCGGCCTCGCCGATCGACATCATCGGAACCAAGGATATCGCGACCCAGGCATCGGCAAACCTTGTCGATGTCATCCGCAACCTCGTCCCCTCGTTCTCGGTCCAGTCGAACTCGATCTCGGACGCCTCGACCTTCGTCCGCTCGCCCTCGCTGCGCGGCCTTTCGGCGGACGAAACGCTCGTCATGATCAACGGCAAGCGCCTCAACCGTTCGGCGCTGGTGCAGGTCTACTCGGGTGGTGACACCGGCCTCAGCTACGGTGCGCAGGGCGCCGACATCAGCTCGATCCCCGCGATTGCCCTCAAGAACCTCCAGGTCCTGCGTGACGGCGCGACCGCCCAGTACGGTTCGGACGCGATCGCCGGCGTGATGAACTACGTCATCCGCGACAACAAGGAAGGTCTCGAAGTCCAGGGCCGTTACGGCCAGTTCTACCAGAACGGCGACGGCAAGAGCTACCAGATCGCGGCAAACGCGGGCATCAAGCTCTCCGACCGGGCGTGGATCAACATTTCGGGTGAGTACAACGACGACGGCCGCACCAGCCGCGGCAAGACCCGTCCGACTGCGCTCGCGTTCGCCGCACAGAACCCCGGCGATGTCGGCCAGCTGCCGTACTACCCGCTGCCTGCGCAGATCTGGGGCAACTCGCCCACGCGCGGCTGGAAGATCCTGTTCAACTCCGCATTGGAACTGTCCGACAGCGCGAAGTTCTACGTGGTAGGCAACGCTGCCCGCAGCAAGGCCGAGCAGAGCTTCAACTACCGCGCCTCGACCGCTGCCGTGCTCGACAGGACCGGCTCGGTGCTCAAGTCGCCCGCCAACTACAATCCGGCAGCTGGCGATCAGGTGCTGTGCGGCCGCTCGTTCCTGAACTACAACCCGACCCCGGGTCCGGACGCGCTGGGCTGCGCGACCACGCAGGATCCCTATTTCCGCAATCTCTACCCGGCGGGCTTCACCCCGGTGTTCGTGGGTATCGTGCAGGAACTGTGGGGCACTGTCGGCTTCAAGGGCAACTTCGGCAAGCTTGACTACGACCTGTCTGCATCGAGCAGCCGCAACACGCTCGATCTGTCGATGTACAACTCGCTGAACACCGCGTTCACCCCGACCCCGGGCTTTGCGACCGCGCCGTACAACGTCGCGACGCAGACGAGCTTCGACTTCGGCCGTCAGGCGCAGAAGGAAACCAACGTCAACCTCGACGTGACCTATCCGCTCGAAGTCGGTTTCGCGAAGCCGATCGTGATTTCGGGTGGCTTTGAGTACCGCAAGGAAACCTACCAGCTCACCGCGTCGGACTTCCAAGCCTACGCCCAGGGCGGCGCTTCGGGCTACGGCGGCGTGAGCCCGCAGCAGGCCGGTTCGTGGAGCCAGCGCAACATCGCTCTCTACCTCGGTGCTGAAACCGACATCACCTCGAACTGGACCGTTGGCATTGCCGGCCGTTACGAGCACTACAACACCTTCGGTTCGGCCACCGTCGGCAAGATCAACACGCGCTATGAATTCATCCCGGGCTTCGCGATCCGCGGCACGGTCGGCACGGGCTTCCACGCGCCGTCGCCGGGTCAGCAGAACAACTCGACGCTGACGACGAACTTCAATCAGGGCGTCTCGATCCAGACCGGCACCTTCCCGGTCGGCAGCGCGATCTCGCAGATCTTCGGTGCTCGTCCGCTGACTCCGGAAAAGTCGACCAACTTCGGCGTCGGCTTCACCGCGCAGCCCAATTCGCACCTGACGCTGACGGTCGACTACTACAACATCAAGGTGCGCGACCGCATCTTCATCTCGCAGCCGTTCCCGACCGTCGACGCGGCGCATCCGGATGGCTCGATCACCGCGGCTGACATCGCCCAGTTCCCCGTTCTCGCGGCGGTGGGCGTCGGCGGTCAGGTGAGCTACTTCACCAATGGTCTCACCACCCGCACGCAGGGCGTCGACGTTGTCGCGACCTACAACACCAAGGCGCTTGACGGCGACATCAACGTGTCGCTGGCCTACAACCACAACAACAACAAGGTGCTGCGGGCCAACGCCAACGTGATCAGCGCTGCGCAGATCGGCAACATCCGCAATCTCGCCCCGCACGATGTCGCCCGTCTGACGGTCGGCTACTCGCGCGAGAAGATCGCGATCACGGTTCGCGGCAGCTACTTCGGCTCGTGGATCAACGCGACGGACTATGGCTTCGGCCAGACCTTCGGTTCCAAGGCAACCGCGGACCTCGACGTGACCTACAATATGTCGAAGGACCTGGCGCTGAGCGTGGGTGCGAACAACCTGTTCAACACCTTCCCGGACAAGCTGGATAACCGCTCGCTCACGATCTACCCGATCACCGGCGGTGCGGCTGACGGTCAGGTCTATGCCCGTAACGGCGGACCTTTCGGCTTCAACGGCGGCTTCTGGTACGCCCGCATCCGCGTCAAGTACTGAGTTCGGCCAGTCTGGCCAAACAGATCGGGCGGGGAAGTTTCGGCTTCCCCGCCCTTTTCTTTTGACCTTCGCGAGGGCAGAGGTGCGTCCGAGAGGACGACCAGCCCATGACCCTTCGCAACACCGCCATCGCCGCCTTTGCGGCGCTTTCGCTTGCTTCCGCGACAAGCCTGCAGGCCGCCTCGCAAGTGCCGCTGGGAGCCGAGCACGGCATGGTCGTCTCCGCGCACCGGCTCGCAAGCGATGCCGGAGTCGAGGTGCTCAAGGACGGCGGCAATGCAGTCGATGCGGCCATCGCGGTCGCTTATGCATTGGCAGTGACCTTCCCCGAGGC
>Ga0247718_1000615_pt1 | contig 10399 bp, 6 predicted proteins | sample 21E_DmetaG_FD_189045 | JGI IMG/M metagenome (GOLD analysis project Ga0247718, IMG submission 189045) | Soil microbial communities from hillslope of Landscape Evolution Observatory, University of Arizona, Oracle, AZ, United States - 2-1-E_D | ecosystem: Engineered > Artificial ecosystem > Mesocosm...
GCCCGTAGGCGCGGATGCCGGCGTTCGCCAGGATGCCCTGGATGCCGTAGTGCTCCAGGCCGGTCTGCAGGAAACCGGCCGACATCATCCGTGCCTCGCGGTAGACCACGCTGACCGGCCAGCCGGCCCGGGCGATCCGGACCGCCGCCAGCGCCGCGTTGCCCATGTGGGTGGCCAGCAGGATCGCACCGCGCCCCTGGGTCAGCGCGGCGCGCAGGTGCTCGAGCCCGTCGAGCTCGCAGCGGGCGACGAGCTCGGCCTCGTCCTGGCGACGGTCGAACATCGCCATGATCTCGAGCACGGCGCCGTTGTTCACCCGGTAGGCCTCGCGCAGCAGCGCCGTCACCGCCGGGTCCCCAGGGGCGCGCCCGAGGACCAGCGCCACCTCGCGCTGCAGGCGCCGACGCGCGCGCCAGGCCAGCTGGAACTGCAGCGCCCCGAGGCCGCTGCCCAGCGCACGCGCGCGCGCGAAACCGACGGCGCGCAGCACGGTGCGCAAGCCCAGGAACATGAGGCGGCGCCGCGTGCGCCGCAACCACAGGCCGAGCTTCATTCAGCCTTGCACCACGGCGTCCGTCGGGCGCGGCACGGCGTCGACCTGCGCGTCGGCCAGCCGGTAGACACGATCGGCCGCCTGGATCAGCAGGTCCTGGTGCGCGACGGCCAGGATCGTCAGGCGGCCCTTGAGGTGCTTGACGGTCTCGATCACCGCGGTCTGGGCGTCGCGATCGAGATGGCTGGTGGCCTCGTCGAGGATCAGCAGGCGCGGCTCGTGCACCAGCGCCCGCGCGATCGCGAGGCGCTGGCGCTGGCCGCCGGAGAGCCGCGAGCCGCCCTCGCCGACGCGCGCCTGCAGGCCCTCGGGCATGGCCTCGACGAAGTCGAGCGCGTCGGCCGCGCGCAGCGCGGCGCGGATCTGCGCCTCGGCGATGCCGGCATCGCCGAGCGTCACGTTGTAGGCGACCGATTCATCGACCATCACCGATTCCTGCGGCACGTAGCCGACCTGGCGCCGCCACGCGCCGAGATCGAGCGCGTCGAGCGGCACGCCGTCGACGAGGATGCGGCCGGCCTGCGGCTGCAGCAGCCCCACCACCAGGTCCAGCAGCGTGGTCTTGCCGGCGCCCGAGGGGCCGACGATCACCGTCAGCTGCTGGGCCGGGATGTCGAAGCTGGCCTGCTCGACGACCGGGCGGCCGGGCCCGTGGGCGAAACCGACCCCCTCGAAACGGATGCCCTCGGCCAGCCCGACCGAGCGTGCACCGCCGCGCGGCTCGACCTGCCCCCGGGCGCCGTCGATGCCCTCGATCAGCGACCAGTAGGCGCTCTCGCGCACGACCACCTGCTGGTAGGCGCGCTGCGCCTTCGACAGGTAGCTCACCGTGCGCGCGAGCAGGAACAGCATCACCAGCACCTCGGCCAGCGGCATCTTCAGCACCGACAGGCTGAGGAAGAAGCCCAGGCCGACCAGGATCGCCAGCAGCGGCTCCTGCAGGGCGCTCATCGCCTCCTTGCTGATCACCTGCCGGCGCAGGGCGCGTCGCAGGGCACGGGTCTGGTCGGCCAGCAGCGCATCGACATGCTCCTCGCGCGCCATCGCCTTGAGCGCCTTGGCCGCCGCCATCTGCCCGCTCATCGCCGTCAGCAGGGACTTCATCAGCGCGGTCTGCTGGCGACCGGCCTGCAGCGACGTGCGCACCAGCCGCTGCAGCACCGCCAGCAGCACCGCGCCGGAGAGGATGGCCGCGGCGCCGGCCTGCCACGAGAGCGACAGCGCGATGCCCAGGTAGATCACGGCGTTGAGCAGCATCGCCGCCGTCTCGGCGCTGTACTGGAAGGCCTCGGACGCGCGCTGCGCCTCGGTGGAGACGGCGTTGGAGAGCCGCCCGACGGACTGCTGCAGGTAATGGGCCCAGCGCGCCGCCATCACCGAGCGGATCACCGCCAGCCGCAGGTCGGTCGCGATGTTGGCCACCGTGTAGCCCACCTGCCGGTTCGCCAGCAGCGAGAGCACGGCCTTGCAGGCGATCAGCGAGGTCGCGAGCCCCAGCAGCACCGGCGCGCTGGGCTGGAGCCCGAGGAACTCGGCCACCCGCAGGGCGAACTGCTCGGGCATCGACGGCTCGTGCGATTCGCTGCGGGTGGCGAAGGACAGCATGGACAGCAGCATCGACATGCCCAGCCCGTCCACCAGGCCCGCGACGAAGACCGCGACGAGCGCCGCGGCACTGCGGCCCGGGTAGGCCCGCACGAAGGCCGCGATCATCGGCAGCGCACCGCCGCGCCCGGCGGCGAGAGGGCCCGAAACAGTCCGGTTCATGGCTTGAGGAAACGCAGGCGGGGGCCTGCCGTGATCAGGACCGGCCGGCTCGGGTCGGCCTCGACCGGCTCGCCGTCCAGCATGTAGCCCGCCAGGCCGCTGATCTCGAGGCGCTCGCAGCGCCCGCTGAGATAGCCGGCGGCAGGCCCCATCGCCGCCGCATACCGCCCGGTCAGCAGGCGCGGCAGCGAGCGCCAGAAGCGCGGCGCCTCACGGCTCACGGCGCTCACGCGCACCTCGCCCTGGCCACGCGGCGCATAGGGGTTGAAGAGGCCCGCGCGGTGCATCAGGGTGCTCACCAGCAGCAGGCGGCAGGCCCCCTGCTGCGTGCCGCAGGGGCCGGCGTCAATGCGCAGCGGCGGGCAGCGCAGGCCGGAGCGGCCGACCAGCGCGCGCAGGCCGAGCCACAGCAGGTAGAGCGGCGTCGGGGCGCTGGGCCGGCCCTCACGCTGACGCTCGACGCGGTGCCGATGGCACTGCCGGATCACGCCGTCGATCAGCGCCCCGGCGACGAAGAAACCGTGGCGCGGTGGCGCCGGGGCCTGCTCGATGCGCAGCGCACAGCGCTCCTCCACCGCCCGCTCCCAGCCCGACTCGCGCGACAGCCGCAGCGCACGCTTCAGGACGGCCAGCGCGCCCTCCCCCGGGAGCAGGTCGGCCGCCGTCAGGTTGGTGCGACCGCCCGGCAGGACCAGCAGGTCGGGCACCCAGGCCCCTGGCGGCAGCTTCGAGAGCTGGTCGACGATGGCGCAGACCGTGCCGTCCCCGCCCAGCACCATGACCTGGCGCTGGCGCCGCGCCAGGATGGCCTCGACGGTGGCGCGCAGGCCAGCCGGGCTGTCGATCGTCACGACCTCGGCCCCCTCCGCGAGCGCCAGCGCCGTCGCCTGCGCGGCGAGACCGCGCGCGGCGCTGAAGCTGCGCGGATTGACGATCAGGCAGGGCGGCGGCATCGCCGGGGCCAGGCGTCCCCCGTCCGGCGACGCCAGCGCCGCGGTGTGCGCGCTCAAGGGTGACCGGAGCCCGACGACCATGCACGCATCGCCGACTGGCCCGCCGGCGTCTGGCGCGCCGACTGCCACAGCTCGCGCACGGCGGCGAAGAAGCTGCTGCGGCTGCAGGCCCGGTACGGCGCATCGGGCGGCAGCGACTGCATCAGGCGCCGATGTGCCTCGCCCAGGTGGTGGTAGGGCAGCGCCGGGAACATGTGGTGCAAGGCGTGGTAGCGCAGGCCGACCGGAAACATCAGCACCGTCAGCCAGGTCTGACCGGTGATGTTGATCGACTCCTCGACCTGCTCGGCCATCGTCATGCGCTCGCCGTGGTTGTCATAACGGTGCGCGGCGAGGTTGCGAACCCAGTTCAGTCCCAGCGTGAAGGCCAGCAGCAGGTAGCCCATGAAGACCTGTGCCGCGCTGATCGAGCCGTGCCACAGCAGCCCCGCGATCCCGACGAGGTAGACGAAGCACAAGGCCTCGACCCCGCGCAGATGCGCCTCGTCCCGCCGCGGGAAGCGCTTGTTGTAATAGGGGTTGGACACCGCGGCCGAGGCACGCGTCAGCACCCATTCGCGCAGCCCGGCATGCAGCCATGACAGCGGACCGAGCACGCCGAAGCGCAGCAGCATGAACAGCGGCAGCAACGGCGCCTGGGCGAGGTACTTCAAGGTCTCGATCCGCGGCGACGCGGCCAGCGGCAGGTACTCCCCGTCCGCCGGGGTCCCGAAGTGGCGGTGGTTGTGATGCTCGATGTGGTTGCGGTACAGGATCCAGGGCATCAGGAAAGGCACGCCCAGCAGCAGGTTCCAGGTCCGCTTGAACGCCGCCATCTGACCGCTCGGCATGTGCACGATCTCGTGGATGAAGGTGCCGGCGCGGAAGAACAGGACGCTGGCGGCCACGAAGGCCACGATCTGCAGCGCGCTCCATGCCGGTGCGACGAAGTAGACCGCCGTCAGCGCCCAGGCCGCCCCCGCGCTCAGCAGCAGGTCGGTCCAGTAGATCAGGGGTGAACGGCGGAACAGGTCGCCGATCTGCGCACGGGCCTGATCCTGCCAGGCCGATTCATCGGAGAGCTTGGGTGTGGTCACGTTGAAACGGGCTGGAAACCGACCTCTTGCAAGGATACCCGGAGCGCGGTGGCGTCCCGCCGCGGCCCCGGGACGCCGCCCCTGCCGGGGCGGTGCGACTGCGCGGCGCTCACAGGCTCGCCGCTGCGCGCGCCAGCAGGGCTGACACGCCGCGCAGGATCACGCGGCCTCGCGGCTCGCGCGCTTGCGCTCGTGCTCCTTCAGGAAGCGCTTGCGCAGGCGGATCGACTTCGGCGTGATCTCGGCCAGCTCGTCGTCCTCGATGAACTCGACCGCGTACTCGAGCGTCAGGTCGATCGGCGGCGTGACCTTGATCGCGTCTTCCTTGCCGGACACGCGGAAGTTGGTCAGCTGCTTGGTGCGCGTGGCGTTGACGACCAGGTCGTTGTCGCGGCTGTGGATACCGACGATCATGCCCTCGTAGACCGGGTCGTTGGCGCGCACGAACATGCGGCCGCGGTCGTCGAGCTTGCCCAGCGCATAGGTGAAGATCTCGCCGTCATCCATGCTGATCAGCACGCCGTTCTTGCGGCTCGCGATCTCGCCCTTGTAGGGCTCGTAGCCGTCGAAGATGTTGCTGATCAGGCCCGAGCCGCGCGTCAGGTTCAGGAACTCGTTGGAGAAGCCGATCAGCCCGCGCGCCGGGATGCGGTACTCGAGGCGCACACGGCCACGGCCGTCCGGCTCCATGTTGACCAGCTCGCCCTTGCGCTCGCCGAGCGCCTGCATCACGCCGCCCTGGTGCTGCTCCTCGACGTCGGCGGTGACCAGCTCGATCGGCTCGTGGCGCTCGCCGTTCACCTCGTGGAAGACCACGCGCGGCTTGCTGACCGCGAGCTCGTAGCCTTCGCGGCGCATGTTCTCGATCAGGATGGTCAGGTGCAGCTCGCCACGGCCCGAGACCTCGAAGATGCCGTCCTCGTCGGTCTCCTTGACGCGCAGCGCGACGTTGCTCTGCAGCTCCTTTTGCAGCCGGTCCCAGATCTGCCGGCTCGTGACGAACTTGCCCTCCCGGCCGGCGAGCGGCGAGGTGTTGACGCAGAAGTTCATCGTCAGCGTCGGCTCGTCGATCTTGAGCATCGGCAGCGGGCGCGGGTCGTCGACCGCCGTCACGGTGACGCCGATGCCGAGGTCCTCGATGCCGTTGACCAGCACGATGTCGCCCGGGCCGGCCTGCGCCACCTGCACGCGATCCAGCCCTTCGAAGGTCAGCACCTGGTTGATGCGCCCCTTGAACTGGCGGCCGTCCGGGCCTTCCATCACCAGCACGTCCATGCTGGGGCGGATCGTGCCGCTGTTGACGCGGCCGACGCCGATGCGGCCGACGAAGTTGTTGTAGTCCAGCGCCGAGATCTGCAGCTGCAGCGGGGCACTCGCATCGCCCCGGTGCGCCGGCACGTGCTTGAGGATGGTGTCGAACAGCGCCGACATGTCGGTGCCCCAGGCCTCGCCCGGCTTGCCTTCCTCCAGCGAGGACCAGCCGTTGATGCCGGAGGCATAGACCACCGGGAAGTCGAGCTGCTCGTCGCTCGCGCCGAGCTTGTCGAACAGGTCGAAGGCAGCGTTGATGACCTTGTCGCAGTTGGCGCCGGGCTTGTCGACCTTGTTGACGACGACGATGGGCTTGAGGCCCAGCGCCAGCGCCTTCTTGGTGACGAAGCGCGTCTGCGGCATCGGGCCTTCCTGCGCATCGATCAGCAGCAGCACGCCGTCGACCATCGACAGCGCGCGCTCGACCTCGCCGCCGAAGTCGGCGTGGCCGGGGGTGTCGACGATGTTGATGTGGGTGCCCTGCCAGCTCACCGCGCAGTTCTTCGCGAGGATGGTGATGCCGCGCTCGCGCTCGATGGCATTGCTGTCCATCACGGTGTCGACGACCTTCTCGTGCTCGGCGAAGGTGCCGCTCTGGCGCAGCAGCTGGTCGACCATCGTGGTCTTGCCGTGGTCGACGTGGGCAATGATCGCCACGTTGCGGATCTGGCGGGCGGTCTTGTCGGTGCTCATGGGGTACTCGCTTGCTTGGATTCGTTCATTGCGGCGGCGCCGATCAGCGCCTGCACTTCGGGCGGACTCAGCAGCCGCCCAGGGATCAGCTCACCGGCCTTGACATGCGCGCTGCCGAGAAAGGCGCGCGGCTCGGGACCATAGACACGCACCGCGGCACAGTCGCGCTCGGCGACGCGGCGGCGCAGGCCGGAGAGGAAACGCCCGGCCTCCTCGGCCGCCAGCCGGACCGCCGGCCAGCCGCCGAGCAGCACGTCCGGTGGCAGCAGGCGCGCCTCGCGCGCGGCCGGTTCGAGCGCCGCCAGCGCTTCGATCGTGATGGCGTCGTCGACGCTCACCGACCCGCTGGCGGTGCGGCGCAGGGCCGTCAGGTGCGCGCCGCAACCGAGCCGCTCGCCCAGGTCCTCGGCCAGCGTGCGGATGTAGGTGCCCTTGCTGACGCAGACCTCGATCTCGAGCTCGTCCTGCTGCCAGCGCAGGATGTCGAGGCGGTGAACGGTGACGCGGCGCGGCGCGCGCTCGACCTCGACGCCGGCGCGGGCATAGTCATACAGCGCCTTGCCCTCGTGCTTCAGCGCGGAATGCATCGGGGGCATCTGCGCGATCTCGCCGGACAGCGCTGCGCAGGCCGCCTGCAGCGCCGCGGCGTCGAAGGCGAGCGGCCGCGTCGCGAGCACCTCGCCTTCGAGGTCGCCGCCGACGCGGGTGACGCCGAGCTTGAGCGTCGCGCGGTAGGTCTTGTCGGCCTCCAGGCTGGCCTGCGAGAACTTGGTCGCGGCGCCGAAGCACAGCGGCAGCAGGCCGGTGGCCAGCGGGTCCAGCGTGCCGGTGTGGCCGCCCTTCTCGGCGCGCAACAGGCCCTTGACCTTCTGCAGCGCGTCGTTGCTCGACCAGCCGATCGGCTTGTCGAGCAGCAGCACGCCGTGCAGCGCGCGGCGCGGCAGCCGCGGTGCGGCCGCGCGGCCGCTGGCCGGCGTGCGGTTGTCGAAGGCGCGGCCGGAACGCATCTCAGTCCTCGGCATCCTTGGCGCGCGTCGCGTTCGCCTGGTTGATCAGCGCATTGAGGTCGGCCGCCCGCTCGGTGGTGCGGTCGAACTGGAAGTGCAGCGTCGGCACTGTGTGGATCTGCAGGCGCTTGAACAGGCCGTTGCGCAGCCAGCCGGCGGCCTCGTTGAGCGCCGCCTGGCACTCGGCGGGGTCGCCCATCAGCACCGAGAAGAACACCTTGGCGTGCGCGTAGTCCGGCGTGACCTCGACCGCCTGCACCGTGACCATGCCGATGCGCGGGTCCTTCAACTCGCGGATGAGCTCCGCCACATCGCGCTGGATCTGGTCGGCGACACGGAAGCTGCGGTTGGGGATGGCGCGCTTGTGTTTCATGGTCCGGGACTCCTCAACGACAAACCCCGCCATCTTTCGAGGGCGGGGTTTGCAACCAGGGCGAACTCCGCTTTAGAGAGTTCGTGCGACTTCCTTGATCTCGAAGAACTCGAGTTGGTCGCCTTCCTTGATCTCGTTGTAATTCTTAAGCTTGATGCCGCACTCGAAGCCTTCCTTGACCTCGCGCACGTCGTCCTTGAGGCGCCGCACCGACTCGACCTCGCCGGTGTAGACCACCACGTTGTCGCGCAGCAGGCGGAAGCGTGCGCCGCGGCGCACCAGGCCCGAGGTGACCATCGAGCCGGCCACCGTGCCGATCTTCGAGGCCACGAAGACGAGCCGGATCTCGGCGGTACCGAGCAGCTCCTCCTTCTGCTCAGGCGCCAGCATGCCGCCCATCGCCGCCTTGATCTCGTCGACCGCGTCGTAAATGATGTTGTAGTAGCGCAGGTCGACCGCGTTTCCTTCGGCCAGCTTGCGCGCGCCGGCATCGGCCCGCACGTTGAAGCCGATGATCACGGCCTTCGACGCGATCGCGAGGTTCACGTCGCTCTCGCTGATGCCACCCACCGCGGCATGGACGATCTGGACCTTGACCTCGGGCGTGCTGAGCTTGAGCAGCGAGGCGGCCAGCGCCTCCTGCGAGCCCTGCACGTCGGCCTTGATGATCAGCGGCAGGGTCTGCGCCTGGCCCTCGCCCATGTTCTCGAACATGTTCTCGAGCTTGGCGGCCTGCTGCTTGGCGAGCTTGACGTCGCGGTACTTGCCCGAGCGGAAGGTCGCGATCTCGCGCGCACGCCGCTCGTCGGCCAGCACCATGAACTCGTCGCCGGCCTGCGGCACCTCGGTCAGGCCCTGGATCTCGACCGGGATCGCCGGGCCGGCTTCGGTGGCGGGCTTGCCGTCCTCGTCGAGCATCGCGCGCACGCGGCCGTAGGTGGCGCCGGCCAGCACGACGTCACCGCGCTTGAGCGTGCCGCTCTGCACCAGCACGGTGGCGACCGGGCCACGGCCCTTGTCGAGCTGGGCTTCGATGACCAGGCCCTTGGCCGGCGCGTCGACCGGCGCCTTGAGCTCCAGCACCTCGGCCTGCAGCAGCACCTGCTCGAGCAGCTCGTCGATGCCCTGGCCGGTCTTGGCCGACACCGGCACGAACGGCGAGTCGCCGCCGAAGTCCTCGGGGACGACCTGCTCGGCGATCAGCTCGCTGCGCACGCGCTCAAGGTTGTGGCCGGGCTTGTCGATCTTGTTGATCGCGACGATCAGCGGCACCTCGGCGGCCTTCGCGTGGGCGATGGCCTCCTTGGTCTGCGGCATCACACCGTCGTCGGCGGCCACGACCAGGATCACCAGGTCGGTGGCCTTGGCGCCGCGCGCGCGCATCTGCGTGAAGGCCTCGTGGCCGGGGGTGTCGAGGAAGGTGATCATGCCGCGCGGCGTCTCGACGTGGTAGGCGCCGATGTGCTGCGTGATGCCGCCGGCCTCGCCCGCGGCCACGCGGCTGCGGCGGATGTAGTCGAGCAGCGAGGTCTTGCCGTGGTCGACGTGGCCCATCACGGTGACGACCGGCGCGCGCGGCTTGAGCTCGGCCTCGGTCGTCGCGTGCTCTTCCTCGAGGAAGGCGTCCGGGTCGTCCAGCTTGGCGGCGAAGGCCTTATGGCCCATCTCCTCGACCAGGATCATCGCGGTCTCCTGGTCCAGCTGCTGGTTGATCGTGACCATCTGGCCGAGCTTCATCAGCTGCTTGATGACCTCGGAAGCCTTGACGCTCATCTTGTGCGCGAGATCTGCAACGCTGATCGTCTCCGGCACGTGCACTTCGTAGATCTGCGCCTCGACCTGCATCGGCGGCGGCGCACCGTCGCCACGATCGCCACGGCGTCCGCCGCGCGGGGCCTTCCAGCCACCGCGCGCGCCCGAGTCGGTGCGACCCTTGAGAGCAGCCCGCTTCTTGGCCGCATCGTCGGCCCAGCTCGACGACAGCTTCTCGGACTTGATCGACTTCTTGTCGCCCGGCTTGGCCGCGCCCGGGGCCGCCGTGGCGGCCGTCGTCGTGCCCGGCTTGGCCGTCGGCTTGTGGATCGTGCCCTTGATGCCGTCGGCCGGCTTGGGCTCCTCGGGCTTCTTCGCGACCAGCACGCGCTTGGGCGCGTTCATCATCGCGCGGATGGCGGCGGCCTCGGCCTCGGCGGCCTTGCGCCGCCTCTCGAGGTCGAGTGCCTTCTGCTTTTCCTCGGCCTCGATGTCGGCGGCCTTGACGACGCGCACTGCCGGCTTGGGCGGCTCGACCGCTTCGGCCGGCTTCACCACGGCGGGCTTGGCCTCGGCAGGCTTGACCTCGGCGGGAACGCTCTGCGCCGACTTGGCCTCGGCGGACTTCGCCTCTGCCGCAGCGGCAGCCGCGGCGAGTGCGGCCGCGGCCTGCTCGGCGGCGATGCGCTGCCGCTCCTCGGCGGCGGCGCGCTCGGCGGCCTCCTGGGCCTCGCGCTGGCGGCGCTTCTCGGCCAGATCTTCTTCCTGGCGACGCAGCAACTCGGCCTGGCGGCTCGCCTCCTCTTCGCGCTTCTTCAGTTCCGCCTCGTCGATGGCCGGCGGCGCCTCTTCGG
>Ga0247718_1000616_pt1 | contig 10387 bp, 5 predicted proteins | sample 21E_DmetaG_FD_189045 | JGI IMG/M metagenome (GOLD analysis project Ga0247718, IMG submission 189045) | Soil microbial communities from hillslope of Landscape Evolution Observatory, University of Arizona, Oracle, AZ, United States - 2-1-E_D | ecosystem: Engineered > Artificial ecosystem > Mesocosm...
GCTGGGACTACTTCAAAACCATTGACGTACTCCAACCGCATCCTGATTGGTCATACGTTGGACTGCCAGGAGATTGTTGTTGTTGTAGAAGACGACAACTGCCGCACCTCAATGGCTCACATCGACTTGGATCAGGCTGCGGCATTCGCACGCGACCTGAACCGATTGGTGAGGAACTTGCGTCGGCGTCCCGAGCGCACGTCGCGGAGGAGCAACAATGAAGCGGAATAGAAACCCATACGTACAGGCACAGGCCGCATGGCTCCAGGACGAGGACGTGAGGCTTACTCCAACTCAAATCAGCGTTGGCGGGTGCCAAAATGACGAGGACGGCACTACTATACTACTGTGCATCTATCGCGGACACGTCCCCATTGCTGAGATTCGCCTTAGTGCTGAACAGACACGCGAAGTGGAGCGACGACTCCGATCCGTTCGCACATTCAAGCCCACTCGCGAAGAAGAAGCGATTACAGGAGCAAATCATGGTAGTTGAGAGCGATGATTGGCATCCAGATGGATGGATGTTGGAGGATGCTGCTCAGAGGAATAGGGAACATCCAGAGACCTTTGAAATACCTCCAGATTCCTTGCGTAACTCGCTGGTGATCGGCGACCTGGCGAAACTCTGCTTCCGGTTCCGAGACTCGGATGGCAGGGTCTTGGGTGAGCGGATGTGGGTGATGGTGACTGCTGCCAAGGAGGGTCAGTACGTCGGCGTCCTACGCAATGATCCTCTACTCTCGGACGCCCTGGGGTATGAAGATGTAGTCACCTTCAGCGGCGAACACGTCGCCGATGTCCAGGTCGGCTATGCCAATCGTGAGCACCCCCAATACTCGGAGGAGTGGGCGCGGAGGCTGGAGGAAAGTCCCAATCCTCATTTGTCACTGCTGGAGGTGTAACTTGCTAGGACGAAGCGGCCCTCACCCCAACCGGGTGAGGGCCGTTCTGACTCTTGCACTGCGCACAGCGCGGCGAAGCATGGATTGCCCGCTTGGTCTCTCAAAACGGCACCGTCACCAGTTCCTCTTTCTCGAATGCCGATCTACCGGAAAGGACGAGTTCCGCCGCAGGCGAAGTCAAGGAACTCGTCCTGGGTCATGCTGTGCCCGCCGCTGGACCTTTGTAGTTCAGGATGAAGTCGTTGAGGCACGCCCTAAGCTGCTCCCGGCATTGAACCGCGTCCTGACCAATGAGGACATACGGATGAGCCGCCTTGCGCCTAAAGTCAGTGTTGATGCGGTTGATCTGATCGAGATAAGCCCGCTCCACGATGTTGACGTTGAAGTACGTCAGGCAGTAGTGCCTGAAGTCCTGTAGCAGGGGACTCTGGTGGAAGATCGGTTGCGAATCGTCCACCAGGCGCATCACCACTGCCATTTCGCCCAAGGTATATGTCTTCTTGGCGTCCTTCACAGCTTGTGCGAACTTCTTTGTCTCCCCTGGCCGCAGATCGACATTAAGGAAGGCCCGAACGTCTGTGAAGCGTGTATGCACGTCGTCAGTGTAGGTCGCGAACAGCTTCGCCAGCAATTCATTCTCCAGTGCCTTGCAGTATTGAAGGATGAATGGAGAGTAGTCATCTCCCATCGCGTGGTTAATGGCAGCGAACAGGAACTCTGCCTGCTCCAGAAATGCCCTACTATTCGCATGCAACTTCGAGTAGCCGACAGCCCAAGCTCGTACCAATCCAGCATAGGAAGCAGCGGCGGTTGATTGCCCAGTTATCAGTTCGCCGACCCACTTCTCGATCTCGGCAACTGCATCCTCGACGCGCTCCTCGCTTGCGTCCTCGCCGATATTCAGACGCCTCTTCAATGAGAGCACCTGGTCGGTGATGTTCGCGACGGCTGCTTGAAGGTCGGCAATCTTGTCCGTCCTCGAAAGGATGGCACTGTAGGTAGTGTCTACCGCCAGCCGCTGCAACACATCTCGCTCGGAGTAGACCTTGTAATCGACCTCGGGTCGAAGCCCATAGTCGGACAGGAGACTCTCTCGGGTGATTTCATGAGCCTGGAGAAGCTCGTCACAACCCCACCATTTTCGCCCGAGTGAATGGGCAGCTACCAACGTGGTCCCAGAGCCGAAGAAGGGATCAAGCACTAAGTCCCCAGCATTGGACGCAATGTGGATGATCCGCTGCATAAGCGGCAGGGGCCGTTGTGAAACAAACCCTGTGCGTTTGCGTCCCAGCGCCAGCGCGGGGATGTCCTGCCAGGTCATTCCTACCTCAACGCCTGGGTTTTCGCCGAGATAGTGCTTGAGACGCGGCATCCCACCGTCCGTGGGAAACGCGATTCGATTCTCCGCCGCCAACTGGTCCAATTCGTCGTAGCCCCTGCTCCAAGACTCTTCCGGGCCTGGCTCATACCCGCGCCACGAGCGTTGTCGATTCGGTCGGACAACGCGCACGGTCAATGGAGTCTCGTAGTAGCGGTCGCGTTCATCCCGCTTGCTATATTGGGCTTCTTCAGACGGAGTGAGCGGACGGTATACCTTGTTGTAGGTAGGTGTCTCCGACCTGGCGTAGACGAGAAGAAACTCGTTGTCCGGTCGGGGATGCCGGTATTGGATGTTGCTGACACTCTTCGGGGTCCAGGTTATCTCGTAACGCGGCTGGCCAACGAACGCCTGGTTCATGACCAGCCTGATGTCTATCGGAGACACCTGGGACCAATGTACGAACAGGCTGCCCGTGTCCGTGAGAACACGCTTCACCTGCTGCACCACCCGCGAGAGGTACTGGACGTAAGCTTCTTCCTGATCTTCTTCGGACCCATCGGTAGAGAGCTTATTCGTGAAGCGCATCCCCCAGGGCGGGTCGAGATAAGCAAGTTCAACCGTATCGGCGGGGAGGCGCTCCAGCACTGTCAGAGCATCACAGACGAAGAGCGCATTTGGGGAGAATGCCATTGGATGCAACCTTAACGGGCTAGAACTAACTCCATACCGGCTGCTCTATGCTGACCAAGGGCCGTTTGAAAACCCACCTGTACTGCCGCTTGGCTGGCCTGATCCTTACACGGCCTCTCGATGAGCAGGCGAAGAGTCATACGGATACATCTCCACCTCAGCGCACGTTGCCATCTGGGGCGTCTGGATGAGGGCGTGTCCCACATCCAGACCTTCCAGCTTCGACACGACATCGGGGATGAAGTGCGGTGCCTTGAGGTATCCCGCTACACGCTTCGAAAGCGGATAGTTGGTGCGGAAGATCACCTTCGTTCCCGCGTTGTCCAAGACCTCAGGACGGAAGTCCTGCATGTTCTGGGAGGCAACCACTACCGCGATCCCGAACTTCCGCCCCTCTTTCATGATCTTGGGGAGGGTGGTATCTTTCGCCAGGCGATGCGCCTCATCCAACACGATCAGCAACCTGAGCCGATCCGTTTCACCCCACACGAACATGTCCTTGTAGAGCTTCCGCAGGACGAAGGCCCCAGCCGCCATCTGCATCGTCTCGATCCCGACGCGGTGCAGGTCGATCACCGTGGTCTGAAGCCGTTCGGGATGGAACGCCAGAGTTTCCGCAGCCTCCTCGCGGAACATGTCGAACTCGAAGAGCATGCGGCATCGGGCCACGGTGTTCTTGATGCCACGCCGCTCACTCTCCAAGTGCGTGAGACGGGAGAACACCTCTGCCATTGTCGGCGGCGTGAGGTCGGATACCCGCTCCCCGTCGCACTCGTAGCCTGCTCGCTGGTAGCAGTCGCGGATCGCTTCATACACCAGGTCCCGCTGCATGTCGCCGAGGCCGAACACGTACTCAATGATCTCAGCGACCTGGAACGCATTGGTGCGCCACTGGTTGGTCCCACCGCCTTGTCCCGCACTGGCCTCGAAGGGTGAAAAGGGGAGACCCTGTGACACGTCGAGGACCGAGGGCCTAGCTGCCGTCGCAAAGGGAGTCTCCGCCTGTCCGAACTGGCCGTGGAAGTCGAAGATCAGCGCAGGAACCCCTCTCTGCGTAACTTCGGAGAGTAGGCGCAGGACGGCCCAGCTTTTCCCTTGCCCAGGAATGCCCAGCACGAAGAGGTGGGGACTCCCTGAGACGGAGCCAGTCCAGGAGACCTCCGCATCTGAGTGAACGCTTCTCCCGAGCGGGATCACCAGCGTTGATGAACCTTCTGCCCTCCGATCATCTGGCTCGGGTGAGGATATTCGGCGTTCCTGCTCCGCTGGGGCGTTAGGCTGTAAGACTTCTTCCACGGGTTGGGGCGCGTCGGGTGTCTCGACGACATCAACAGGAGGACCAATCTGGGAAGCAATGCTCCCACCTCCACCCTGGCTGCTACCCCTCTGGCTTGCTCCGTCCGATGGCGGAGCGGACTGCTCCTGACCCCCAGAGCCACTCTGGCCGGGTCGGACACTGGGGCGGAAGCTCGTGTCCCGCTCTACCTCGATACCCGTCAGCACAGTGACCGTGTTATCTCGGTGCTTGAAGGGGCGGCGGCTCTGGCCGTCCAGGTTTACCACGTAGCCGAAGAAGCGAGAGGTCAGGCGTGAGAATCCCATTTCGACTCGCCTGATGTTGTCCAGCATCTCCGCGTAATGGTTCGGATCGGACACACGGCCATGACGATACGCCCGCTCCGCGTAGAACCGCAGGATGGCAGCTAACTGGCACCGCAGGATCGGTGAGTCCAGACGGGGCGGGTCTGCGAAATACAGGCTGCGGAAGGTCTGGTCTGTTCTCAGCGTCTGATCGGCGATCTGATCCAGCAGCGGTGTCGGCACGGGGTTGTCGCCGATACGGTACTTGACCTCCACGTAGTCGATGAACAACCGCTGGCGGGTTGGACGCACCAGCAGGAGGTCGCACCGACTCCCTGACTCCGTCACCTGTGCCTGCTTGGCGTCCAGGAACAAACGCTTGTGGGCGTCAAGGGGCACAACAATGGTGTCCTGTAACTCGCCCTTGCGCTGGAGGTAGTTCGCAACGACCGCCAGGCTGACCGTCTCCTTGGCGAACGAGTCCTGGCCGAGATCACTCCCAACCTCATTGCCGATGAGGCGCAGGGCCAAACGCCCCGAGATCATCTTCAATGTTGCCAGAAGCTCGGCACAGCTTCTCTCATCGCGTGCGAGGCCGAGTTCGTCCATCGCACGCGCAATCACGTCCGCGACCTCTTCCTTCCACTGGGTGGTAACGACAAGGCGATGACCGAGGCCATCCAGGAACTCAGGCGTGTAGTCCAGGAGGTACTGCTTCGCCTGCGTCGCAAGGTTGGTGTCAGTCGGAGTGTCGTAGTACTCCACCCCAAAGTGCCGATCCACCGTGAGCACCCAGTCCGATTGCTGGTGCAGGGTGCTGACGATCCGACGCTCCTCGGGACCGACCTCCAGGCGCAGCGCGGGAACCTGGTTGGTAGGGGCGTGTGCGTCCACCAGCCGTGCCGACAGGCGGAGGAACGCTTCCTGGCCCTCCACCAGGAGGTCCGAGTACGCCCGATTGACGGGGTGGCGTTCAGCTACCTGCTCACCCTCAAATACGACCTTGCGCTCCCAGACCGCCGCGCCTTCCTCGCTGAAGAACTGCGTCTGGAAGTGCGTGAGCAGACCGAAGATGGCCGCGCTCGTACCGTCTGCATGGTGGCCGCCGTTAGACGCCTCCGTGTCACGCCCGTCTCGGGCGTGGCTGATAGCAATGCGCGGCTTGTAATGGTCCAGACACAGAGTCAGATGCACGTCACCCCCAGGGAGGCTGTCCAGGTTTGCATCGGAGAGTGTCCGTCTTGAGACCTGTACGCCTGGCCGCAGGTGGCTGCCTCTCGCCCGAAGCCCGCGACGATACCACTCCTCGGAGATCGCCTCCAAACCAGGCGCGGGCGTCTGGACATCGCTTTCGGTGTGGGTAATGAGGTCCAGGTGGAGCGATCCACGTCCATCCGCCCCCAGGGTCTCGTCGTCGGCAGTGGCCTCTGCGAGAGCCTCATCGAGGGCAAGCCGCAAGAACTCACCCGATCCAGGGTTGATGGCGTTGACGCGGAGCGTCTTTAGGTAGGTATGGAGGTCGAGGTAGCTCTTGATCTCGGAACCCACGTCCTTGGGCTGGAGGTCGGTGAGCGAAGGCTCAATCATACCGAACCCCAGCACCCGCCCTACCTCTGACAGCAACGTGCCAGGATCATCGGTGTCCAGCGGCACGCAGATGGCGTGAAAGAACCCGAGGTTATCCGCGAAGATTTCTGATCGTGCTCCCTCCTCCCCACGCACCAGGAGGGCGGGAAGATTGAGAGGAGCCAGGTGCGCCAGCGCCGCCTCATTAAAACGAGCTGCCCGAACTCGCTGGGCCAGCCCCAGCAGGTCGCCCGTGATCTTGCTGACCCACTCTGCATAAGCTACGTACCAAAGGAGGCGAAGAGGATGGGTGGGGAGAATCACCGTGGCGCGAGGTCGTCCACCCAGATAGGCGATCTCCAGCCGTAGCGTGTCCAGTGCCAGGAGCGCCTCTGCGTCGTCCTGTCCGCCGCTATCGCCGTCCGTGCGTGTGAGATTGCCAGCAGCGTCTAACAGGTCGCAATACGCCTTCGCATAGGCCCTTACATGACGACAGAGCGTGTTGCTGACATCAGCCGTCTCAACGAGGCCACGCCCCTTTTGCTCGCGGATGGCGTCGAACGCATGCTTCCGTTCCCTGGTGAACTTGGCCCACGCATCCGCCAGGCTGTCGCTCACCACGATGGGCTGACCCTCCACTCGGTCGCGATCCAGGGTGTCTACCCCTGTGACGATGGCTCCATAGCGTCCCCCGAGGGCGGGATTGGCGAGCGTCTCCTCTTGCAGTTGCCTGAGGAAGGGTGTCGTCGCCACGCGGACCACTGAGCGTTCGTTGACCATGAACGGGAAGTAAGCCAGGTCCTTCTCCTCCACGGGAAGCGGAGCAAGGGTGTACTGCGTGTCCTTGCCGCGCATCGCGAGAGACAGCACCGCGTCGGGCAGGCATCGGAATGTGGGCAACCGACGCAGCTTCGCGCCGTCCGTGTCTGCGCCAGCCGCCTCCAGGTAGAAGCTCTGGCTGATGCCCTCGATGGTGTCGTTGGTCTCGGGATCAAGAATCTCCGAGCCGTTGGCATCCAAGGCCACGACCCGAGCCTGTACTTCACGGACTTCCAGGGTGGTGGGGTCCAAGTCCAGAGAGACTTTCGCGGACTTGGCGCTGCCCCGCACCGTCGCCTGGGGAAGATCGACGCCTGCGGCGTCTGTTGCGTCGTACTTGTCGCGGTCGGGGATCAGTTCAATGCGCCACTGCGCCACGTCAGTCGGCTTGCTTGGCTGCGGGTCCCAACGGACGGTCACCTTCTGCCTCGCCCCGCATTCAGCGTAGGGCACTGTCCCAGGAGCCGCCTGTTTCAGACCGCATCCTGACCGAACGATACCGTTCTCCGAGAACGGCACTACATCGATGCGCTCCAGATCGGAAGGCTCGACCTTCGGGAATACCCACTGGTCGAAGGTCAGGCGACCGCGCCACTGGTCCTCGGTAAGCTGGTGGAGCCATTCCCGATCCGACTGAAGGCGCTTGCCGATGAGGTACTGGCTCAACTCGGTCTGGATGGTGTTCGGGGCGAGCTTCAAAGATGCCACTCGCTCCGCCACGCTGGAATGCGGTCGCGCAGGCCGTGCCAGTCGGTCTACGGATTGCCGATTGAGGTCCAGCCGCCTTGGGTAGTCCTCCTGGTCTGAGAAATCGGGGATGAGGCCGACTCGCCAAAGCTCGGCACCCGCTGTCTCTAGTGTCGGGCTGTCCAGAATGGCCGAGAGGTAGTCGATTTCGTCCTCAACAGGCACTCGCGCTGCGCCCCGCAACTGACGGAACACCGCAGCCACGTAGGACTTGAGGTCCCTGGGAATCTCGTCGTGGAGGTCATCCGCAAGAGAGCGGAGGAACCCAGGAAGATCAAAGGGAGCGAAGGAGTTCCCGAGGGAGCTTACGGCTACGTCCTGGAGATCGGCTGGCACGAAGAGGCAAAGGCTGGACCGCTTTCGGTTCCGAAGCTCGATAGCCCTGTCAGAGGGGATGTGCAGATCGTCCTGTTGATCGTGGGAGAGAACGTAGGTCTCCGTCTCCTCTGGCTCCAGAGCACGCAAGCCAGCACAGGCGAAGCGAGCATCATCGGCGCTCAGGTGGTCTACTCGGACGCAGTGACCCACCTGCTTTCCCGCGAACTCGCGTGCCAGCCGCTCGATGAGCCGCTGCATCTTGCGGGACATTGGCAGTGTGACGCTCGGATCGTCTGTTATCATCGCGTGATCCTTTGAGGCTTAGAGGAGTGGTGCTTCCCGGGAAGCGGCCCTCTGCTCTTCTGGCAGCGTGGCGTGGAAGCGCGGGAAGATGCGCTGGGCGTTGAAGTCGTCGGACAGGTCCAGGAACAGACCCATCTGGCGCAGACGTTGCTTGAGCGCGGTGAAGTTATCCTTGGCCGCTGCGGTTGCTTCTACGCTGTGGTCGAAGGAAGGGGGAGTGTCGATCAGCAGGCCGAACCGCTCACGCACGAACGCAAGGAAAGCCGCGAGCGTGATGCTCCGAGGCTCGTGCGCGGGCCTGGGGTCGCCACTCTGCCGCTGCGCGTCTGGCGACAGGACCGCCAGTTGCACGAGCGTTTCCAGCAGAAGGTCACTCATTACGTAGCGCCACACCCGCCGACCTCGCTCGTTGCCTCGCAGGATGCCGTCCGACCGCCGCAGGCCCCCCACGTCGCCCACCCACTTCAGGATGTTGCCCAAGCCGTTCTTGCGCTGGAGCAGAACCAGTAGCTCGGTGACTCGTGACAGAGTGTCCAGATCGGGGTGGTCCAGGATCGCCTGGACATCAATCGGGATGTTCGCGTCATCCTCGTCCTCACCACGGAACAGGTTCTCGATCTCGCGCTCTTCACGTCTCGCATCCGCCTTTACATCGGAGTCGGTGCGAAGCTCCCAGAGAGCGGTAAGATACTCACCGCCTGACTTACTGGCAAGCTGGCGCTTGAGGTCCCTGTTTCCATCTACGTAGCGATGGAGCGTGCGGAGCTTGAGGAGGGAGTGGAAGAAGTTCTCCATCTCCTCCAAGTCGCGGTTAACGCACTCGTGCGCGAGCATGTCACTGCGGCTGCCGCGCACCTGGGTGAGGTCAACGTAAAGCTCCAGAGGCGTCAGTTCTTGCCTCCGAGAGTCGAACTCGGGTGGCACCTGATCCTGGACGACCAGCGTGTTGGTCGCCGTCATCAGTCTGAGCGTGTAGACCAGGAGTTCAAAGTTCAGGAGGCAGATGAGGTAGCGAGCGAGAATCTGCGGCGGCACGCGGCCCGAGTAGACGGTGAGGAACCCAGCGATGTCCGTCGCCATGTTCTGTGCCGCGTGGGCACAGGCTGGAGGAGCGGTCGGTCGGGCCGAGCGGTTGCTCTCCCGAGGGGCATCGAACCCGTCCAGGTAGTAAAGCTGCAAGAGCACTTCCAGGTCCAGGTGCGTCTGGCCGTCGAACCGACCGTCCTTGCTGGCTCCCTCGTCTAGCTCAACCCCCCGTGCAAAAGTACGCGTGATGAGCGCATCAAAGTGTCGGGACGCCACTCCACGGTCACGGGGGTCCCTGCTCAACAGGCTCGTCAGGAGGCCGTATAGGAAATGATGGACCTGCCGCATGCGGCTCGTCTGTGCGGGGAACGACGGCTTATACGACAGGAAGGAGAGCGGGCGGATGTAGGCAATCTGCTCCGCTCTGTGTGCCCGTCCCACTCGACTCGTCTCGATGATGCTGGTCCGCACCCACTTATCAAGAAGGCGGACCCCGCTTTCGTCCAGAAAGCCCTTTAGCTTCGGGTGGCCCGCCAGCGCGGTCGTGCGACCGATGATGTCCTTCGTGTCCGTGCGAGTGCCACGGTCCTTGCCGCCCGACCGAACCAGCCAGAAGAGGGCAGGCAGCAGCATCTCCACGTCGAAGTTGTTCATCTCCACAACGAACAACTCGTCCAGCTTCGTCCCAGCGAGATCACGGGGGAGCTTCACACGCATCTCTGCCTCCTAGTTCTGCTCGATGGGCAGAAGCTCGATGTAGCCGTCTGCTTGCCTGACGCGATGCAGTTGCCGCCCGCTTTCCATGAGGAGAAGCTCGTCGGCAGTTTGATTGAGCAGGCGGTTCTGGAACTGCGCCAGGTCGATCACGAAAGGCTGCTGCTCCTCCGCGCCAGCCTGGTAGCCTTCCGTGAACCGCATCAGGATTTCAAAGAGGTCAAGGGAGATCAGGATCGCGGCATCACTCTTCAGGTGTCGAAGCTCCAGGGCGTTCGGCAGCACCTCGATGCTGGACTCCCTCGGCACGACCACACGGCACTCGAACTCCGACTGCGGGAACCGCTTGAAGACCGTCAGCCCGACATCCTCGTTGTGGCTGGTCCGCACGCAGAGG
>Ga0247718_1000617_pt1 | contig 10381 bp, 8 predicted proteins | sample 21E_DmetaG_FD_189045 | JGI IMG/M metagenome (GOLD analysis project Ga0247718, IMG submission 189045) | Soil microbial communities from hillslope of Landscape Evolution Observatory, University of Arizona, Oracle, AZ, United States - 2-1-E_D | ecosystem: Engineered > Artificial ecosystem > Mesocosm...
GCAAGCAGATCATCTGGGCACGCGGCGCGGCCGCGTCCGGGCGTCCGTATCTCGCCCGTGCCGCCGAAGAACACAGCGGCCCGCACATGCCCTGGTTCTGGCAGGGCGATCTCCAGGGTGGCGGCGTCTTGAACGACATGATGTGCCACAGCCTCGAGGTCGGCCGCTACCTGCTGACCAAGCCGGGGGCGCCGCGCAACAGCATCCGTCCGGTCAAGATCTCGGCGCAGATCGCGTCGCTGAAGTGGTCGCGCCCCGCTTACGTCTCTCAGCTTCGTGGCTCGATGACCGACAAGGTGGACTACGGCCGTCATCCCGCCGAAGACTTCGCCCGTGCCAGTGTCACCTACGTCGATGAGGCCGGTACTCCACTAATTGTCGAGGCGACCACGTCCTGGAGTTTCGTCGGCGCCGGGCTGCGTTTGACGATGGAGCTGCTGGGACCGGAGTATTCGATGTCCGTCAGCACCCTCGATGGCGGCGCCAAGGTGTTCTTCTCGCGACGGCTGCTGGAGCAACAGGCCGGCGAGGATCTGCTCGAAAAGCAGAACGCCGAACAGGGCCTGATGCCGATTGTCGGCAACGAAGCCGCTGAGTACGGCTACGAGGCCGAGAATCGTTTCTTCACGCGCGCGTTTCTGGATGGCATCCAGCCTGACGTCAATTTTCATGCTGGACGCGACGTAACCGAATTGCTGATGACGTGCTACATGAGCGCGGAACAGGAGCGGGTGATCGAATGGAAACCGTCAGACCTGCTGTCGTTCATCCCGCTGCCGGCCAGGCGCTGACGCGCCGGCAGTTCGGCGCGGTCGCCGCTGGCGCCCTGATCACCCGCCAGTCGCGCCGTAGCCTTGGCGGAGGCGGACCGGTCATTGGCGTCCAGAGCTACAGCTTTCGCGATCGGTCGCTTGAAGAAGCAATCGCGGCGATGCAGAAGCTGGGCCTTCGCAGTTGCGAACTGTGGCAGGCGCACATCGAGCCGCGGCGCATCTCTCGCGAGGAGATGCGGAAGTGGCGCGAGACCGTTTCGCTCGATGCCTTTCACAGGGTCCGCGACCAGTTCGCGAAAGCGTCGATTGCGCTGAACGCCTACAACATCAGCATCAAGGACGATTTCTCGGACGCCGAGATCGAGCGGGCGTTCGACATGACCGCAGCCCTCGGCGCGCCGCTGATTACGTCGTCCTCGAACACGGCGGTCGTGGCCAGGATCGTGCCCGTCGCCGAGAGACGGAAGATGCTGGTGGGTATGCACAACCACTCGCGGATCGATCCCAACGAGTTTGCGACGGCCCGTAACTTCGTCGAAGCCATGGCGAAAAGCCGCTACATCGCGACCAATCTCGACATCGGCCACTTCACGGCGACGAATGAGGACGCGGTGGCCTTCCTGAAACAGCATCACGCGCGTATCGTCACCGTGCACATCAAGGATCGGAAGCGCGACCAGGGTCCCAACGTGGAGTTGGGCGCCGGGGACACTCCGATCGCGCCGGTCCTGCGGATGATCCGGGACAACGGATGGGCGATTCCGGTCAACCTCGAATACGAATACAAGGGTGCCGATACCGTGGAAGAGGTCGGCAAGATGCTCAACTACTGCAACCGCGCGCTCAATCTATAATCAGCCCCTATGAAGAAGCTTGCCCTCGTTGCGATCCTGCTGGTTGGAACGTCCGCCTTCGCTCTCCGGGCTTCGGCGCGACAGGCTCAGCAGCCGGCGTTGACGGCCGCCGAAAAGGCCGACGGTTGGACGCTGATGTTCGACGGCACCTCTCTCAGCGGGTGGCGGGGCTACAAGAACGAGAAGCCGTCCGGCGGCTGGCGCGCGGACAAGGGCACCCTGGTTCGCCTTGGCGGCGGCGGTGATCTGATGACCGTCGAGCAATACGGCGACTTCGACATGCGCTTCGAGTGGAAGATCACCGAGTACGGCAACAGCGGTGTCATCTATCGGGTGGGAACCACGGAGCCTTATCCGTGGCACACCGGCCCCGAATACCAGGTCCTCGACAACGGCAACCATCCCGACGGCAAGAACGCCATCACCTCATCGGGTTCCAACTACGCCGTCAACGAACCGGTGAAAGATGTGACCAAGCCGGTCGGCCAATGGAATGAAGGCCGCATCGTGGCGAAGGGCAATCGCGTCGAGCACTGGTTGAACGGCGTGAAGGTGGTTGACTACGAGATTGGCAGCGCCGACTGGAACGCGCGGGTGAAGGCGAGCAAGTTCGGAAAGATTCCGCCCTACGCCACCGTGAAGAGCGGTCACATTGCCCTGCAGGATCACGACAGCGTCGTGATCTATCGCAATCTGAAGATCAAGAAACTGTAGGTGTCACGTTCCCGCAAGTGGCATCGACGGCACAGAGCCTCCCTTGCGAGCTCCCCCAATTCTTTGCCTAGCGATTGAATGGCTGCGGTCTTGTGCTTCCATTGGCGCAGAGCGGTTTCCCCATCAGACGGTGCCGCTTTCAGAGGGATGCTGTTGCCCTGGGAGGTAGGTCCGAATCACCCGGTCGAGGTCCAACCTTGCTGCTAGGGAAATTGAGTCTTGGCGACCCATGTCAATCGAACGCCAACCGGATTACGATGGTCACGTCATGCGCGTGGAGATCCGGCCGGAGTTGCTTGACTGGGCTCGAGAACGAGCCGGCCTGAGCGTAGAGGCAGTGGTCCAGCGCCTGCCGAAGTTCCAGCTCTGGGAACGACGCGAGGCACAGCCGACGCTGCGGCAACTCGAACAGTTCGCTCGACTCACCTACACCCCAATTGGGTACCTGTTTCTACAGGACCCGCCAGACGAGCGTTTGCCGATACCGGACTTTCGAACCTTGGCTGACACTGGCGTTGCACGACCAAGCCCGGACCTTCTCGATACCTTGTACATCTGCCAGCAGCGGCAGGAGTGGTATCGCGACTACGCGCGTTCGGAAGCGCACGAGCCTGTGAGTGTGGTCGGCCAGGCCTCTATCGACTCGAACATCGAAGGTGTCGCCGCCGCCATGCGCGCCGCGCTGGGATTCGACCTTGCCGAGCGTCGACGGACGCCAACGTGGACCGATGCGCTCCGGCGGTTCATCGAGCAGGCAGAGGGGCTTGGCGTCCTGGTGATGGTTAGCGGCGTCGTCGGCAGCAACAACCGGCGCAAGCTGAATCCCAACGAGTTCCGAGGCTTCGCGCTGGCAGATGAATTCGCGCCTCTGATCTTCATCAACGGAGCCGATACTAAGAACGGCCAGATGTTTACCGTGGCCCACGAACTCGCCCATGTCTGGCTAGGTCAGTCGGCGTTGTCTGACGCCAGCCCGGCCTCGGTGCCGACGCACAGGGTGGAGCAATGGTGCAATCAGGTGGCGGCCGAGTTCTTGGTTCCGCTCAGTGCGCTCCGCCCAGAGATCCGACGAAGCACTGACCCAGCAGAGGAAAGCAATCGCCTCGCGCGCATCTTCAAGGTCAGCAGCCTCGTGATCTTGCGGCGCATGTACGACGCTGGTGCGTTAGGACGCAATGAGATGTGGACGACCTACCAAGCCGAACTGGAACGGCTCCGGGCCATTCCTAAGGGCAGCGGCGGCGACTTCTATTTGACGCAGGCCGCCCGGGTCAGCAAACGCTTCGCCCGAGCATTGGTGAGCAGCACGCTAGAAGGTCAGACGTTGCATCGCGATGCGTTCCGGCTGCTCGGCTTTTCGAAGCTGGAGACCTTCCGGGAACTCGGCAAGAACCTCGGCGCGGTCTGATGGCGTACTTGCTCGACGCCAACGTCTTCATCCAAGCTAAGAACCTGCGCTACGGTTTGGATTTTTGTCCGGCTTTCTGGGAGTGGCTGATTCAATCCAATGCCACTGCGAAGGTCTTCAGCATCGAGAAGGTCGGCGACGAAATCCAGGCCGGAGCCGACACTCTCGCGGACTGGGCGCGCCAACGTGGAACGACATTCTTCATTCCGCCAGACGGTCCCGTTCTACCCGCGCTGGCTACCGTCGCGTCGTGGGCAACGACGCAGTCGTACGAGCCTGCGGCGGTGAACACCTTCTTGCAGGTGGCTGATTATTATCTAGTGGCCCATGCGTTGGCACATGGGCACACAGTGGTGACGCACGAAGTGCCATCACCTTCAACCAAGAAGATAAAGATTCCGAACGTCTGCATTGGGCTCGGCGTGAAATGCATGACGCCGTACGAGATGCTCCGCCTTGAGCGCGCCAGATTCGTCCTCGGGTCCAGCAGATAGGCTCTACAGTCCCCAGCCCCTTCGATACTCGCGCTTGAGGAAGTCGTTCGCCTTCTTCGAGTTCGTCACTTCCATGTTCGCGCCGTCGTAGTGGATCTTCTCTCCGGCGCGTAACGCCACCACGCCCAGCAACATCACTTCCGTCAGTCTCGCAGCGTACTCAAACGGGCACGACGCCTTGCCGACGCCCTTGCACGCGTTCGACCAGTTCACTTCGTGACTGGTGGTGATGCGTTCGAGCGTGCGCGGCGGATCGCCGACTGACTTGTGCAACGAGTCCGGGAGCAGGCGCGACTGGTAGCCGTAGGTGTTGCAGATCACCTTGCCTTTCGAGCCGACCATGATCACGCCGCCTTCGCCGTTGAGCTTCTGGCCGTCCGGGAATTCAGGTGGCGTCGCTGGAAACATCCCGCCGTCGTACCACGTGAGCTTCACCGGCGGCTTGGTGCCGCGCGCCGGGAACTCGAAGTAGGTCTTCGACGCGATTGGGTAGCACGCGCCGTCAAACGGTGTGGACACGGTCTCGATTGACGTGGGGTAGCCAAGCTCCAGCGCCCAGTACGGGAAGTCGATCAAGTGCGCGCCCATGTCGCTGATGGCGCCGCCGCCCCAGTCCACCCAGCCGCGCCAGTTGAATGGGTGATACACGGGGTGATACTCGCAGGCCGGCGCGCCGCCGAGGAACAGATCCCAGTTCAACTCATCCGGCACCGAGTAGATGCCCATGGCGTTGGCCAGGCGCGACATTACGCCGCTCATGTTCCAGCGCATGTTGCTGGAGATACGGCGCGGCTCCGGGCGCGGAATACCCTGCGGCCAGTACGAGAGCGGACGATTCGTCCACACGTGCGCCTCGGTGACGTCACCGATGGCTCCGGACTGAACCCATTCCACTGCCTTGCGCCCGTCATCACCAGAGTGGCCCTGGTTGCCCATCTGCGTGACGGCTTTCGGGGTCTGACGCGCCTTCCGCGACAGCTTGCGCGCTTCATCGACCGACCAGCACAGCGGCTTCTGCACGTAGACGTGCTTCTCGAGCTCCAGGATCGCCATCGCAATCGGCGCGTGCATGTGATCCGGCGTGGCGACGACGAACGCGTCGATGTCCTTCTGCTGTTCGAGCATCAACCGGTAGTCGGTGTAACGCTTGATCTTCGGGAGGTCCTCGGTGGCGATGCGCTTCAGCGATCCCACGCGATGCTCGCTGTTCTTGCGGGCTTCGGGCGTGAGGTCGGTCCTGAGCAGGCGCTCCTCTTCGCGCTTGAGTCCGCCTGCGAACGCGTCGGCCGTCCACTGCGGTCCGGCGTATCCCCAGTCCACGTCGCAGAGCGCGACGATGTTGTTGTCGAGGCCGAGGTTGAGCAGGTTGGTCCGGCCCATGCCGCCGACGCCGATGCCGGCGATGTTGAGGCGATCGCTCGGCGCCGTGAAACCCTTGCCCAGCACGTGCCGCGGCACAATCGTGACCGCTGCCGTTGTTGCTGCTACGTTTGCCACGAATTTGCGTCTGGAAATCATTGGGCTCGCCTCATCGCTTTCTTCCCCGGCGCGATGCTACTACACTGGGCCAGCCCAACATGCAAATCATCCGCAACCGCACAATCTACGACGTCGTCATCGTCGGGTCCGGCGCCGGCGGCGGCATGGCCGCCAAGGTCCTGACCGAGGCCGGTGCCAACGTCATGATGCTCGAGGCCGGCGTGATGTTCGATTCAAGCCGCGACTCGAAGATGATGGCGTGGCCGTACCAGTCGCCGCGCCGCGGCCTGCCGATCCCGGAGCGGCAGTTCGGCGAGTTCGACGCCGGATGGGGCGGCTGGACGCTGGAAGGCGAGCCGTACACTTCAGCACCTGGCGATCGCTTCGACTGGTTCCGGACGCGGATGCTCGGAGGGCGCACCAACCATTGGGGCCGCATCTCGCTGCGCTTTGGTCCGGACGACTTTCGCCGCAAGAGCATCGACGGCCTTGGCGACGACTGGCCGATCAGCTACGACGACCTCAAGCCGTACTACGACAGCATCGATCGCTCCATCGGCCTCTTCGGATCGAATGAAGGCCTGCCGAACGATCCGGACGGCATCTTTCAGCCGCCGCCGAAGCCGCGTTGCTACGAGCTGCTGATCAAGCGCGCCTCGGAGAATCTCGGGATCCGTTGCATCCCGATCCGCCTGTCGATCCTGACGCAACAGCTAGGCGACCGGCCCGCGTGCCACTACTGCGGCCAGTGCGGCCGCGGATGCGCATCACACGCCAACTTCTCATCGCCGTCGGTATTGCTGCCGCCGGCGCTAGCCACCAAGCGGCTGACGATCACCGCGAACGCGATGGCGCGCGAGGTCACGGTCGGCGAGGACGGGTTGGCCACCGGCGTCACGTACGTGGACAAGACCACGGGCCGCGAGAATCACGTGCGCGGCCGCATCGTCGTGATGGCGGCGAGCGCGTGCGAAACCGCGCGCCTGCTGCTCAATTCGAAGTCGACCCGCTTCCCGCACGGCCTTGGCAACTCGAGCGGCGTTGTTGGCAAGTACCTCACCGATACCACCGGCACCAGCGTGCGCGGCTTCATCCCGAAGATGATGAGCGGCGTGCCGCACAACGAGGACGGCGCAAGCGGATCGCACCTCTACATGCCGTGGTGGGGCGACAACAAGAAGCTCGATTTCCCGCGCGGCTATCACATCGAGCTGGGCGGCGGCCGGCGCATGCCGGGCTTCGGCACGCTCGGCGGCGTGCATCTCTATCACACCACTGCCGGAGACGGCGGCCTCGTCCAGAGCGGCGGCTACGGCAAGCAGTTGAAGGATGACTATCGTCGCTTCTACGGAGCCACTGTGGGCTTCGCTGGTCGCGGCGAGATGATCCCGAACGAGAACTCGTTCTGCGAGATCGATCCCACTGTGGTCGATCGCTGGGGCATCCCGGTGCTGCGCTTCCACTGGAAGTGGACCGACCACGAGCTCAAGCAGGTGAAGCACATGCAGGAGACGTTCCGGTCGATCATCCACGAGATGGGGGGCACGCCGATGACGCCGATGCCGACCGAAGCGCAGGGCTACGGTATTGAGCCGGGCGGCCGCATCATTCACGAGGTCGGATGTGTCCGGATGGGAAACGATCCGAAGACGTCGGCGTTGAACAGCAACTGCCAGGCGCACGACTGCAGGAACCTGTTCGTCACCGACGGCGGTCCGTTCGTGACCAATCCCGACAAGAACGTCACGTGGACCATCCTGGCGCTGGCGATGCGAACTAGTGAATACATCGCGAATCAGCGGAAGGGAGGCGCACTGTGAAGCGACGCGACGCCCTCAAGGTCCTGCTTGCCGCACCGGCCGCGACCTTCGCGTTCACGGACGCCGAAGCGACCCAGGCTGCCGCGTCGGCGCAAACCGCTCGCGCGGCCGCCACGGCGAAGCCGTTTGTGCCGAAGTTCTTCACCGCGGCGGAGTTCAGACTCGTCCGCACCCTCGCCGACATCGTCATTCCGAAGGACGAGCGGTCGGGCAGCGCGACCGACGCCGGCGTGCCCGAGTTCATGGACTTCATGATGATCGACCAGCCGGCGCGTCAAGTCGCGATGCGCGGCGGGCTGGCGTGGCTCGACGTGGAATGCCAGCGGCGTTTCGACAAGACGTTCCTGAATTGTGTCGAGGCGGAGCGGACCGCGGTGCTCGACGACATCGCGTGGCCGGCAAAGGCGAAGCCGGAGTTCGCGCACGGCGTGGCGTTCTTCAGCAACTTCCGCGATCTCACCGCGAGCGGATTCTGGACGACGCGGATGGGCATCGACGATCTGCAGTACATGGGCAACCGGTCGGTGAACCGGTGGAATGGCTGCCCGCCGGAAGCGCTCAAAAAACTCGGCGTCAGCTACGAGTAGATGCGCGGCGTTCTCTTCGTGGTGGCCCTTGGCCTGGCCACGACGGCATTCGCCCAGGGAGGCGAATTCCAGTCGATCGTCAGCCGTACCGCCGCGGACAACGTCACGGTGCGGGCGTTTCGGGTAGCCGAGCCGCTGCGCGTGGACGGCCGCCTCGACGAAGAGGCGTATCGCCGCATCGAGCCGATCACCAACTTCATCCAGCAGGAGCCTGATGAGGGCCAGCCCGCCACGGAGAAGACCGAGGCGTGGATCCTGTTCGACGATGAGCATCTCTACATCTGCGCGCGCAACTGGGATAGTCACCCCGAGCGCGAGATCGCCAACGAACTGCGGCGCGACAACAGCAACATCCTCGGCAACGAGAACCTGACGTTTGCCATCGACACCTTCCACGATCGACGCAACGGATACGTCTTCCAGACCAACGCGCTTGGCGCGCTCCGCGACATGGCGGTCACCGACGATCAGCAAAACCAGGCGTGGAACGGCATCTGGCAAGTAAAGACGTCGCGATTCGAGAACGGCTGGACGGTGGAAGTCGCCATCCCGTTCAAGTCGCTGCGCTATAAGGGCAGCGGCCCGCAGACGTGGGGCATCAACCTGCGTCGCCTCGTGAAGTGGAAGAACGAGTTTTCGTACTTATCGCTGGTGCCGGCAGCGCTTGGCACGGGCGGTATCAGCCGCATGGCGTCCGCAGCCACGGTGGTTGGCCTTGAGACGCCGGCGCAATCCAAGAACATCGAACTGAAGCCCTACGCGGTCGCCTCTTCGACGACCGATCGCGGCGGTGTATCACCATTCAACAACCGCGGCCAGGCGAACGCAGGGCTCGACTTCAAGTACGGGCTGACCAGGAGCCTGATCGTCGACGCGACCTTTCGCACCGACTTCGCGCAGGTCGAAGAAGACGTGCAGCAGGTCAACCTGACGCGCTTCAGTGTCTTCTTCCCTGAAAAGCGCGAATTCTTTCTCGAAGGTCAGGGCATCTTCGACTTTGGCGGCGTGCAGGCCGGCAACAGTCCCGGTGACGTGCCGCTGTTGTTCTTCAGCCGGCAGATAGGACTGAGCCAGGGGCAAGTGGTTCCCGTCGTGGGCGGTGTGCGCCTGACCGGCCGTGCCGGCGCGTTCAGCATCGGCGCCTTGAATATTCAGACTGACGACAAGCCCGAAGCCAGGGCCCTCGCGACGAATTTTTCAGCGGTGCGGCTCAAACGCAACCTCTTGCGCCGCAGCAATATCGGCGTCATGGCGACCAGGCGCGGGCCTGCGCTGGGCAGTGGCTCGGACGCCAGCTACACGACCGGCGTCGACGCGACGATGTTGTTCTTCAAGAGCATCAACATCACCAGCTACTACGCGCTGACGAGCAACCCCGATGCGAGCGGTGCAAACGTCACGGGATCGAGCTACCGCGGACGATTCGATTACAACGCCGATCGCTACGGTGCCACTGCCGAGCACATGCTGGTCGATCAGGATTTCCGGCCCGAGGTCGGCTACGTGCGCCGCAGCGACATTCGCCGCTCGTCCGGCCAGCTTCGATTCAGTCCGCGGCCTCGCCGCAGTGCGCTGATTCGCAAATACACGTTTCAGGCCGGACTCGATTACGTGACGGATGCCGATGCGACCGCGCTGCAGAGCCGTGAGCTATCGAGTTCTTTCAGGATCGACTTTCAATCCAGCGATTCGTTCTCCGCCGAAGCGTCGCGGGAGTTCGAGCTGTTGCCGTCGCGCTTTGCCATCGCACCGGGCGTCATCGTCCCCGCCGGCGGCTACACGTACTCAACCGGCCGCATCTCGTACTCTCTCGGTCAGCAGCGGCGCGTGTCTGGCCGCGTGAGCGCATCGACGGGATCGCTGTATGAAGGCACCAAGTCCGACGTCTCGTTCTCTGGCCGGTGGGGCGTGATGCCGCAGTTGTCGCTCGAGCCCAGCGCCACGCTGGCGTGGGGCTCGCTGCCATACGGCGACTTCACGGCCAGGTTGATCGGCTCACGCATCACCGTCACGCCGAGCGCCCGGATGCAGATCAGCAGCCTCGTGCAGTTCAACGTCGACGCCAGGACGATGACATCGAGTGCACGCCTTCGGTGGGAGTACGCCGGCGGCAGCGATCTGTTTGTCGTGTACAGCGACGGTCGCGACACTCAGAATGCCGGCTTCCCGGGCCTGCTGAATCGAACCCTCGCCATCAAGGCGACGCGACTGTTCAGGTTCTAAGGCCGCAGAAGGCAGAGATGGCGCAGATG
>Ga0247718_1000618_pt1 | contig 10365 bp, 9 predicted proteins | sample 21E_DmetaG_FD_189045 | JGI IMG/M metagenome (GOLD analysis project Ga0247718, IMG submission 189045) | Soil microbial communities from hillslope of Landscape Evolution Observatory, University of Arizona, Oracle, AZ, United States - 2-1-E_D | ecosystem: Engineered > Artificial ecosystem > Mesocosm...
CGGACGCGGACGTGGACGACCGGATGGACGAGTTGAAGGAGGGGTGCCGGAGACTCGGCCTGGAGCTGCTGGTTTACCGGGTTCGGCTCGAGAAGCTGGACACGGCGGCCGAGCGGAAGGTGCGCCTCCCGGTTTTGGTGTAGACGCCGGAGCTTCATCACGCACGATTACCGGGTGGCGTTGCGGATTCGGACGCGGCCCTCTGCCCCTACAGCCGGAAGCATTCCCATGTCGGGTACAACCACGCCGGTTCCCATGCTGGACCTCACGCGGCAGTACGCGGGGCTGAAGTCGGAGATCCGGGTCCACCTGGACCGGGTCCTTGATGCGCAGAGCTTCATCCTCGGGCGCACCGTCGAGGAGCTCGAGGAAGCCGTGGCCCGTCACCACGGCGTCGCGCACGCCGTGGGCGTCGCAAGCGGGACCGACGCCCTTCTACTCCCGCTCCACGCGCTGGACCTTCGCCCCGGCGACGAGGTGATCACCACCCCATTCACCTTCTTCGCCACCGCGGGGACCATCCACAACGCGGGGGGGCGCCCCGTGTTCGTCGACATCGACAGGGACACCTTCAACCTCGACCCGGCGCAGGTAGAGCGCGCCGTCACCCCGCGGACCCGGGCAGTCGTCCCGGTGCACCTCTTCGGGCAGATGGCGCCCATGGAGCCGCTCCGCAGACTCGCCAGCGAGAAGGGGCTCTTCCTCCTGGAGGACGCGGCGCAGGCGATCGGCGCCCGCCAGAAGATCGGAGAGGAGTGGGTGACCGTGGGGCAGCTCGGCGATGCCGCCACCCTGTCGTTCTTCCCCTCCAAGAACCTCGGCGGCTATGGGGACGGCGGCATGATCCTCACCAACGACGCGGATCTCGCGGCGCGGCTGCGGAGGCTGCGCGTGCATGGCGGGCTCAAGATGTACCACCACGACGAGGTGGGGCTGAACTCCCGGCTCGACGCCCTGCAGGCGTCGGTGCTGCTCGCCAAGCTCCCGTACCTGGCGGAGTGGACGGAGGCCCGCCGCGCCCACGCGGCCGCGTACGACGAGCAGCTCGCGGAACTGGAGGCGGCCGGCGTTCTCAGGCGTCCCGGAATCCTCCCGGAGAGCTACTCGGTCTACAACCAGTACACCATCCGCGCGACGGAGCGCGACGCGCTGCGGCAGCACCTGGAGCGGGTGGGGATCGGGAGCGCCGTCTATTATCCGCTCCCCCTCCACCTGCAGCCCTGCTTCGAGTACCTGGGCTATCGCCGGGGCGACTTCCCCGTCTCGGAGCAGGCGTCGCAGGAGGTGCTGTCGCTCCCGGTGTATCCGGAGCTCACGACCGAGGAGCGCGATCGGGTGGTGGCCGCGATCCGCGATTTCTACGGGCATCGCTGACCCGGCCATGCCGGATTGATCTGGAGGAAGCATCCATGTTCGAGAACACGGTTTCCCCCCCGGACCGGAAGATCCGGTTTGGGCTCGTCGGCTGCGGCCGGATCTCGGGGAAGCACATTGAGGCGCTGCAGCACCACGGCGAGATGGCGGAGCTGGTCGCGGTGTGCGACACCGATCCGGCCGCCCTGGAGCGGGCGCGCGCCCGCACCGGAGCCGCCGCCTTCCCGAGCCTGAAGGCGCTGCTCGCCGACTCCGACGCGGAGGTGGTGGTGCTCGCCACTCCGAGCGGGCTGCATGCGGAGCAGGGGATCGAGGTCGCCGAGGCCGGGCGGCACGTGGTGTCCGAGAAGCCCATGGCGACGCGCTGGAACGACGGCAAGCGCCTGGTGAAGGCGTGTGATCAGGCCGGCGTGCGCCTCTTCGTGGTCAAGCAGAACCGCTGCAACCCCACGCTCCGGCTCCTGAAGCGGGCGGTGGAGAGTGGACGGTTCGGCCGCATCTTCTCAGTGAGCTCGAACGTGTTCTGGAGCCGCCCCCAAGCGTACTACGACAGCGCCAGCTGGCGCGGGACGTGGGAGTTCGACGGAGGGGCGCTGATGAACCAGGCCAGCCACTACGTGGACCTGCTGGACTGGCTCGTCGGGCCGGTCGAGCGCGTCCACGCTTTCACCGCTACGCTCGCGCGCAGCATCCAGGTGGAGGACAGCGGGGTGGTGAACATCAAATGGCGCTGCGGGGCCCTGGGGTCCATCAACGTCTCCATGCTGGCCTACAAGCAGAACTTCGAGGGCTCCCTCACCCTGATCGGGGAGCGGGGGACCGTGCAACTGGGGGGGATCGCTCTCAACCGGATCAACCACTGGGAGTTCGCCGAGCCGCACGAGGACGACCTCCTAGTTGGGGAGGCCGGATACCAGCCCGATTCGGTGTACGGGAACGGCCACCTGCCGTACTACGAGAACGTGATCCGCTCCCTCCGCGGGGAGGTCACGCCCGTAACCGACGGTCGGGAAGGACTCCGCTCCCTGGAGCTGCTGATCGGCATCTACCTCTCCGCGCGGGACGGGCGCATCGTGGCGCTCCCGCTCGACTATTAACGTCCAGACGCGTCTGTCCAGGAGCCAATGCAGCCGTTCATCCACCCGACCGCGGTCGTCGACGAGGGAGCCCGGATCGGCGCCGGAACCAAGGTCTGGCACTTCTCCCACGTCTCCGGTGGGGCGAGCATCGGGGAGAAGTGCTCCCTGGGCCAGAACGTGTTCGTCGCGAACCAGGTGACGATCGGCAACGGGGTGAAGATCCAGAACAACGTCTCCGTCTACGAGGGGGTGATCCTCGAGGACTACGTGTTCTGCGGTCCCAGCATGGTGTTCACCAACGTCCGCACCCCGCGCTCGGCCTTCCCACGGAACACCAGTGCGGACTACCATCCCACACGGGTGCGCTACGGCGCGAGCATCGGCGCGAACGCAACCGTGGTGTGCGGGGTCACCATCGGTGAGTGGGCGTTCGTCGCGGCGGGTGCGGTAGTGACCCGGGACGTGCCTCCGTATGCGCTGATGGCCGGGGTGCCGGCGCGGCGGATCGGCTGGATGTGCCAGTGCGGAGAGCGGCTTGCGGAGATCGGGGAGAGGGAGGCGACGAAGTGCGCCGGCTGCGGCGCCGGGTACGGCCGGAGCTCCGACGGGGGGGTCGAGCTGATTGCCGCGGCCGCTGAGCCCGCGGCTCATGACGCACCCGAATGATTCCAACGAAGGTGAGCCCGTGCTGAGAAGACTGCTGTCCGACTCGGTCGTCTACGGAGGATCCCGCGTGCTGATGATGGCCGTGGGATTCTTCCTCGTGCCGATCTACAGCCATCTCTTCTCCCGCGAGGACTACGGGGTAATCGAGACGTTCAACATGTTCTCGAGCGTCGCCCTGCTGGTGCTCCCGCTCGGGCTCTCGCAGGCGGTGTATCGGTTCGTGTACGAGAGCGAGGACAAGGAGCGGCAGGCGGTGGTCTACTCCACCAGCTTCTGCTTCCTGGTGCTCGTCGGTGTAGCCTTTTTTGCGCTCTTCTATCTCTTCCGGACACCGGGGACCTCCCTGCTCATCTCCGACACCCGGTACACCGGGCTGTACGTGCTCACGCTGGTCACCATCGTCTTCTCGCTCCTTAACTCCTACAACCTGGAGGTCCTCCGCAGCCAGTTCCAGAAGTACCGGTACCTGGTGGTATCCGTCGGCACCGCGCTCCTCCTCTCGGCTGCCGGGGTGTACTTCGTGGTGTGGCTCCGGATGGGCGTGTACGGGTTCTTCTACGCCTCGATACTGGCCCAGGGGCTGTTCTTCTTCATCGGGTATGCGCTGAACCGCAGGTGGCTGCGCCTCTCCCTGTCGTGGCCGGTGCTCCGGGACCTGTTGAGCTTCGGGCTGCCGTTTATCCCGGCCGGGCTCAGCCTGATGCTGATGAAGTTCTGCGACCGCTTTATCGTGCAGCAGCAGCTGGGGCTCGACGCGCTCGGGGTGTACTCGATGGGGGTGAAGATCGGCTCGATGTTCGAGATCGTGACCATGGCATTCTCTCTCGCCTGGTTCCCCACCGCGATGCAGATCGCGCAGCGCCCGGACGCACGCGAGAAGTTCCGTGACCTCTTCCTCCCCATCCTGGTGATCCTGGGGATCGCTCTGGTGGTGTTCGCATCCATCGCGCCGCTCCTCCTCCGCACGCTGGTGGACCCCAAGTTCTGGGACGCGAGCAGCGTGATCTACGTCTTCGTGCTGGCCACGGCGGTGAGCTGCATGAACTACGTGTTCGGCCTGGGGATCTACATCTCCAAGCAGACCCGCCTGATCTTCGTCCCCACGCTGCTCGGCGGCGCAGCGAACCTCGTGATCTGCTTCGCGTTCACGAGCCGATGGGGGCTGGTCGCCGCCGCGTTCAGCTCGCTGGCCGGGAGCGCTGTCTACCTCCTGACCTCGTTCATGATCTCGCAGCGGCACTACCGGATCGACTACGACCTCAGGGCCGGTGCCGTAGTGGTTGTGGCGGCGCTGGCGTGGAGCGGGCTCAACTATTACGGCCAGACCCTCCCCGGGTGGGCGGAGTCTCTGCTCCCCGTGACGCTCCTGGTCAACGCCGGAATCCTGGCGGCGGGTGCCGCACTTACGATCATCTACCGGCAGGCGGGAGCAAGACAGATCCGCACCCTGCTGGCCTCCGAGTAAGAGACAGGATGAGCGTTCCAGGCGTATTGCTGGTCGGGGGAGGGGCGGGTGCCGCGGTGGTCGGGTACTATCTTTCGCGCATCTACAGGTTCAACCTGCTCCCCCGCTACTCCACCGACTGGGAGATGCGGTTGTACTCGCCCGATCTCGACATGCACGGGCGCACGCTGGGGCCGTACTACGGGGACTTCCGCAAGTGCCTGCACGATTACGATTTCGATGAGGACGGGATCATCGTGCTGGTGGGGGGGGAGGGGAATGATCGGGTGAGGAACTACAATCCGTGCCAGATCGCCGAGATGGCGATCATCGAGTACGAGAACTACCTGCGGACGGGAGACGGGCAGCATCGGGAGTCCTTCCGACGGCACGTCGAGTGGCTCGTGCGGAACGCCACCCCTCTCGGTGGCGGAAAGGCGTGCTTCTACTACCAGTACGACACGCCCGAGGAGAAGGCGCCCTGGGGCTCCGGCCTGGCTCAGGGGATGGCGGTCAGCGCCCTCCTGCGCGCGCACGAGCTGTTCGGCGAGCCCGAGTACTTCCAGCTCGCCCGGGAAGCCTTTGCCCTGATGGATGCCCCCGTGGAGGAAGGGGGGTTCCGCTATTCCGGCCCCGAGTTCATGCTGTGGTACGAGGAGGACAATCACCGCTCGCACATCCTGAACGGGCACATCTACTCCCTCTTCGCGGTCCACGACTTTTTCCGGGTGACGGGAGACCCGTATTACAGGGAGTGCTTCGAGCGGGGCGCCGAGACCATCAAGCGGATGATCGGGCTGTTCGATACCGGGTACCTCACCAAGTACCAGAGCGTGGACGACTACCCGGCGAACAATTCGTACCACTACATCCACATCACCCTGTTCGAGATCCTCCACCGGATCACCGCGGACCCGTTCTTCGGCGAGTGCGCGCGCCGCTTCGCGGCGTACCACTCCAATCCTCTCTACAAGGTGCCTGCCTTCCTGGCGATCTTGAAGGGGGTGCTCCGGGACAAGCTCCCATGGTATTCCGGCCGCGCTCTCGCTCCCGGGCCGGCGCCGGCCGGAACCCTCGGCAACACGTAGCGCTCCGGTGACGGCTCATCCACATACCCGACCAGGAAGTCAGCATGAAGTCAGCGCGCCTCGGTGTACGGGACGTTCAGTTGGAAACCGTCGAGAAATGCAATTTCTGCGGCGGTGTGAGGCAGGAGCCGTGTGCGTCCATCGAAGGGTGGAACGTAGTGGAGTGCCAGGACTGCGGACTCCGTTTCACCAACCCGCGGCCCACGGCGGAGTGGCTCCCGGCGTTCTACACGCAGGAGTACTTCGAGGATACCATGAGGTTCAAGTTCTTCCACGACGACGGTACGCTGAAGACGGGAACCGAGCTGGACTACGCGAACCGGATTGCCGAGATCGAGACCCACTTCACCCGGCGCGGGAGCCTACTTGAGATTGGCGCTGCAATGGGGAGCTTTCTGGAGGTGATGAAGGAGCGCGGATGGGAGACGGCCGGCGTGGAGATCTCCCGGGACGCGGTCGAGATGGCGAGGCAGCGCGGCGTGGACGTCTTCTGCGGCACGCTCGAGGAGTACGAGACGGACCAGCGGTTCGACGTTGTCTGCATGTACGAGACGCTGGAGCACGTGCCGGACCCGGCTTACCTCCTCCGGCGGTCATACGAACTGCTCAATGAGGGCGGAATTCTCGTGATCGAGGTGCCGAATCTGGAATCGTTCGACGCGAAAATCAGCTCCCAGCGCAGGAAGTGGAACTACGACCTTCCTCGCCACCTGCACCACTTCGCGCCGGGTGTCCTCCAGAAGAAGCTGGAGGAAATTGGATTGCGGGTGATCGAGGTCGATCGTTACTTTCCGAACTTCGTGATCGGGATGAACGAGGTGTACAGCCGCTTCCGCAATCGCGACCCGTCGGCTGCGGAAGGGAATGGCGTACCCGAAAAAGCGGCTGGCGACGACAGAGGAGTTCGGGCGTCCCCCCCCCTGTGGCGGAAGCCGGAGAGCTGGAAGTGGAGCGTGCTCCGCACCGTCTCGCGGGTGTTCCCGGGGTGGCGCTTCACCATGATTGCGCGGAAGTAGTGGACGTGGAGCCCGGATGGAGCGGATGAAGAAGCTCGGCGTCCTGCTGTTCGCTGCCTGGTTCCTCCCTGTGGCAGCTCTGCTCCTGGGAGTGGCCGCGTTGTTCCGCCTCGCTCGCGTGCGGTCTGTCGTGCGGGCCTGGCACGCACTCCGGAAGGAGCGCCGCGTGCTCTTCCTGGAGCCGTTCTTCCCGGAGAACGCCGGGTACCATTACCGGGCGCTCCGGTGGGCCGAGGTCCTGCGGGAGAAGGGAACCGTGGCCCATGTCCGGCACGTCTTGAGCCGGGAGGAGTTCGAGGGTTTCCTCTCCGAGGGACGCATCACTCGCTTCCACGGGCTCTTCCTGCTTCGCAGGCTCCGGCAGGTGCTGGGCTCCCTCCGCTACCGCTGCGTGGTGGTCCGGCGGGAGCTCCTGCTCTACAACGACTACGGGAACCTGTTCGCCGACAGGCTCCTGCTCTCGCTGCACCCCGACGTGGTTCTCGACTTCGACGACGACATTGCGGCGGCCAAGCAGGAGCCGCGGGAGCTCACCCCGTTTGGGCGCCTGATGCTGGAGCGGTCCAGCAAGTTCAACGATTCGCTGCGCCTGTACCCGCGCTTCATCGTGGGAACGCACTACCTGAAGTCGTGCGTCCGGGAGCGGAGCTCGGGTGTGGCGGATGACGACATCCTGGTGGTTCCCACCTGCGTCGATTACGCGAAGTACCCTCCCAAGGTGTACCGGTCCGACAGGAAGTGCGTGAGCTTCGGCTGGGTGGGCTCCGTGGGCAACCTCCGCCTCCTGGACATCGTGCTCCCCGCCCTCTCGGAGGTGGCGCGGAGGCATCCCCTCCGCGTAGTCGTCATCTCGGGGCGGGAGTACCGGCCGGACGTGGACTTCGAGGTGGTGAACGTTCCCTGGTCGTTGGGGGACGAGGTGGAGAACCTCCGCCGCATCGACGTCGGGCTGATGCCGCTCCACGACACCGCGGTGGAGAGGGGGAAGTGCGGGTTCAAGCTCATCCAGTACATGGGGCTTGGGATCGTGAGCATCGCGAGCGCGATCACGGTCAACCGGGAGATCGTGGACGACGGCCGGAATGGCTTCCTGGTGCATCAGGTATCGGACTGGGCGGAGGTGATCGAGGCCGCACTGGAGCAATGGGACCGGTTCCCGGAGATCGGAGCGGCCGCCCGCGAGCGGATTCGCCAGGGGTATTCCTTCGCGGCGCACGAGGGAGACCTCGTGCGCTTTCTGCGGCCGGGAACGGGAAGGGCGCACGCCGGGTCCGGGGCCCGCGTTGCCCGCCCCGTCCTGTAGCCGCGCTGAACGACGATTGCATAATGGGTTTGAACCTGCACCTGTACCCGTCTTCGATCACGCACGAGTCACGCATCTTCCGGGTGACCCAGACGCTGGCGGACGCGGGCTTCTTCAACGAGATCCACATCGTCGGGCTAGGCAGGGAGGGTCTTGCCGAGAACGAGAAGCTGGACGGAACCCGCTCCATCTGGCGTGTCGCCGCGCCCCGTCCCTGGCCGATCCCCAAGCTGAAGAGTCTCTCGTTCTTTCTGCAGTGGGCGGGGCGGATCGTCCGGCGGTACCGCGGCGAAGACATCCAGGTGATCCATTGCCACAGCCTGAACGACCTCCCCATAGGGGTGCTCCTCAAGAAGATCCTGAAGACTCCGCGGCTCGTGTACGACGCCCACGAGCTGGAGACGGAGAGGAACGGGCTGGAGGGGCTGCCGAAGCGGTGGGCGAAGCTGATGGAGCGCTCGCTGATCCGCCACGTGGACCACGTGCTGGTGGTGAGCGAGGCGATCGCCGAGTGGTACCGCGCCGCCTATCCCGGCTGCCGTGTTACGCTGGTGCGGAACATCCCGCGGAACGAGCACGTCAAGGCCGCCGGGCCGTCGCGCCCCACGGAGGCGCAGACGCCGCTCCTGCGGGAGCGGCTCGGGATCGAGTCGGGGATTGTCTTCCTCTATCAGGGGGCGCTGATGCGCGGCCGGGGGATCGATCTCCTCCTCTCGGCGTTCGCGAAGGCGGACCCCGACCGGCACGTGGTGTTCATGGGCTTCGGCGTCTACGAGGAGAAGATCCGCGAGTACGCCGCCCGCCACGCGAACATCCACTTCCATCCGGCCGTGAAGCCGGACGAGCTGATGCAGTACACGGTGGGGGCGGACGTGGGCGTGTCGATCATCGAGAACATCTGCCTGAGCTATTACTACTGCCTCCCCAACAAGCTGTACGAGTACATCATCGCGGGGCTGCCGGTGCTCGTCAGCGACTTCCCGGAGATGAGCCGGGTGGTCCGCGAGTTCGGCAACGGGTGGGCGACCCCTGTGCGGGAGGAGGACCTCCTTTCCGTCATCCAGGAGATCACGCCCGAGAACATCGCGGAGAGGCGCCGGGGCTCGCTGGTGGCGAGGGAGAACCTCGGCTGGAGCGGGGAGGCGGAGCGGCTGCTCGGTGTGTACCGGAGCCTGGCCAGGTGATCACCATCGTCGACTACGGCACCGGGAACTACCGGTCCATCGCGAACATGCTGCGGCGAATTGGCCACGAGTCGGTGCTGAGCGGCGACCCGGAAGAGATCTCCCGGGCGAGCAGGCTCGTTCTCCCCGGGGTCGGGGCCTTCGACACCGCAATGCGCCGCCTCACGGAGCTGGGGCTGGTGGAGGTGCTCCACCGGAAGGTGCGCGAGGAGGGGACCCCCATCCTGGGGATCTGTCTGGGGATGCAGCTCTTCTCCCGCGGGAGCGAGGAGGGGAGGATGGCGGGGCTCGGGTGGATTGCGGGCGAGGTGGTCCGGTTCCGGCCCGAGCAGTCGGACGAGAGGCTCCGTGTGCCGCACATGGGGTGGAACTACGCCGTCCCCGCGCGGGAGACCCGGCTGCTCGCCGACACCCGTGAGGATGCGCGGTACTACTTCGTGCACTCGTACCACCTCCGCATGGAAGGCGACGACGAGGTGCTCTCCATGACCACCTACGGCTATCCATTCGTCTCGGGGGTGGAGGCGGGGAACGTGATGGGCGTCCAGTTCCATCCCGAGAAGAGCCACACCTTCGGGATGCAGGTGCTGAAGAACTTCGTGGAGCGGTACTAGCGGCATGAAGGCCATCCCGCCCCGCGTGATCCCCGTCCTGCTGTACCGGGCGGGCGGCCTCTACAAGACCACCGGGTTCAGGAACCCCGTCTACGTGGGAGATCCGATCAACGCCGTGCGGATCTTCAACGAGAAGGAGGTGGACGAACTGGTGTTCCTGGACATCGACGCGAACGTCCAGAACCGGAGGCCCGACCTGCAGGCGCTGACGGACATCGCGGGGGAGTGCTTCATGCCCGTCTGCTACGGGGGTGGGGTGAGGAGCACCGACGACATCCGGGCGCTGCTCGGCTGCGGGATCGAGAAGGTGGCCCTCTGCTCCGCTGCCCTGGAGGACCCGGGCCTGGTACGCCGCGCCGCCGGCGAGTTCGGCAGCTCCACCATCGTGGTGGCCATCGATGCCCGGAAGGACTGGACGGGGAGGTACCACGCGTACTCCCATGGAGGACGGAAGAAGACCCGCTGGCGCCCCCTTGAGTTCGCGCGCGAGGTGGAGCGCGCCGGAGCGGGCGAGATCCTGCTGACCTCCATAGACCGCGACGGGACGCAGACCGGGTACGACCTGGCGCTGATCGCCTCCGTCGCGGTCTATGGAGG
>Ga0247718_1000619_pt1 | contig 10358 bp, 6 predicted proteins | sample 21E_DmetaG_FD_189045 | JGI IMG/M metagenome (GOLD analysis project Ga0247718, IMG submission 189045) | Soil microbial communities from hillslope of Landscape Evolution Observatory, University of Arizona, Oracle, AZ, United States - 2-1-E_D | ecosystem: Engineered > Artificial ecosystem > Mesocosm...
TCGTTGACGCGGTAGCCGTTGAAGGCCACAATCTCGTCGCCAGCGCTGAGGCCCCCCTTCTCGGCGGGGCTTCCCGTGTACACGGTGGCGAGGCGCACCGTGCTGCCTTCGCCCTTGAGGGTGACGCCGAGGCTTGCGCCGGGGCCCATGTCGGTGGGCTCGTCCTTCTTGCCCTCCTTCTTCTCGCCCTTGCGGACGGGGGTGAGGTCGAGGCCGACGCGGGCGAGCGCGGTCTCGAAGTCCACGTCGCGCTTGCCGCGGATGTGGTCGTTGAACCACTTGCGCCAGCTCATGCCCGTGACGGCTTCCACGGCTTCCTCGACACCGGATTCGGGCATGCCCACGTCGGGCTTCCCGTAGGTGTCCCAGAGGTGGCGCCACACGTCGTCGAGGCTCCGCTTGCCCTCGGTCTTCTCGCGGATGGCGAGGTCGAGGAGCATCGCTACGAGCTCGCCCTTGAGGTAGTACGAGACGCCGGTGTTGGGCGTGTTCTCGTTGGGGCGGTAGAAGTGGATCCAGGTGTTGAAGCTCGACTCCTCGAGAGACTGCTTGAAGCGGCCCGGCAGCTCGCGGAGCTTCTGGATGAGCTCCGCCGTGTACTCCAGGTACCGCTCCTCGGTCATGAGGCCTGTGCGGACGAGGATGAGGTGGTCGTAGTAGCTCGTGACGCCCTCCATGGCCCACAGGAGCGTCGTGTAGTTCTCCTGGTCGTAGTTGAAGGGGCCGAGGACGAGGGGGCGGATGCGCTTCACGTTCCACACGTGGAAGAACTCGTGGGCCGTGATGCCGAGGAAACGCTCGTACTCCTTCTTGGGCTTGAAGGTCCAGCGGTCGCAGTCGATGGTGGTGCTCGTGCGGTGCTCGAGGCCGCCCCACTTCCCGTTCGTGAGGTGGTAGATGAACAGGTACTCGTCGTAGGGAAGGCCGCCGAAGAGGTTGCCCTCCTCGTCCACGATCTTCTTGATATCCGCCACCACCTGGTCGAGATCCTCGTTGCCTTTCCCGTACCAGGCGACCCGGTGGCGCTTGCCGTGGCTCGTGAACTCGCGGACTTCATGGGTGCCCATCTCAATGGGGCAGTCCACCAAGTGGTCGTAGTCGTCGGCGCGGAACGTGTTCCGCTTGCCGCGCACGGAGGGCAGGGCCGTGTCCACGCGCCAGCCGGGGACGGGGTCCACGCGAAGGGTGTGGGGCATCTCCTTGTGCCCCTCGACGTACAGGAAGACGCTCGTGCCGTTGAGGTAGCCGTGAGTCACATCGAGGTGGCTCGTCTGGACGCTCAGCTCGTTCGCGTAGACGCGGTAGGACAGGCGCACCTCCTTGGCGCCGCCATGGTCGACCTCCCACGCGTTCTTGCGGCTCTTCCGCCACGGGAGGGCCTTCCCCGCGCCATCGCGGGCCTCGAAGTCTTGGACGTGGCGCGCGAACTCGCGCACCAGGTAGGATCCCGGCGCCCAGACAGGAAGAGCCGCCGTGAGTTGCTCGCCGCCAAAGCCCTTCAGCGTGACCGTGACCTCGAACAGGTGCGTCTCGGGGTGCGGCATGGCGAGGTCGTAGTGGATGCTGGGGCCCATGGTAACGGCGGCGGAAGGGGCAGGGAAGGCATAAACCGAGCGGTAAGGCAGCCCACAGGACCGGCGGGCCTAGGGGAGGGCGCCACGGTGCCGGGCCTCCGCCTTCCCTTCGGCATAGTAGAAGCCGGCCACGAGCAGGAGGCCGCCCACGGCGTTTCCGAGGATGGCGAGGGGGAGCCATTTGAGGAACAAGGAGTCGAGGCCGCTCCCGTTGATGAGGACACCCGTGAGCACCTCGAAGCCCCCGCTGATGGAGTGGTTCAGGCGGAGCAGCATCACGAGAAAGGTGGGCCCCAGGATGAAGGCCACCTTGGTGAGGGGGCTCCGGCCGGACATGATGAGCCACGACATGAAATTGATGAGCATCCCGGCAAAGGCGCCCCCCACGAAGACGGCGAGGGCGGGGCGCGCGAGGTCCTCCACGGCGCGCTCGGAGAAGGCGGCGCGGGCAGGCTCCGGCATGAGATGGAGCGGCTCGGCGGACCAGAGGAGCGCCATCACGGCAACTCCGAGGAGGTTCCCCACGAGCGTGAGCGCCCACAGCTTGGCGAGGGCGGCCCCTCCCGAGCGGCGGTACCACACGGCATGGACGGGCGCCAGGAAGTTCTCGGTATACAGCTCGGACCGCCCGAAGATGACAAAGAGAAAGCCGAGAGGGTAGAGGACCGAAGCGAGGGCCCAGGCGGCGTCTTTCCCGATGCCGGGCTTCATGTAACCGTACAGGGTGAGGGCGGCGAGGGCGCCGAAGGTGACGTAGAACCCGGCGACGACCGCCTTGATGAGGGTGAGAGTAGAGGGGTGGCTCAGGCGTTTTCCGCCTGTGGTGATGGAGGAACGGAAGATCTCGTCCGCCTCGACGCCGGTCGGGGGCTCGCTTTCAACGGGGGCCCGAGAGGGGGCTGCGGCGGCGCTCGCCATGGGCTTAGGATGGTCGATATCGGCGGCTTGAAGGCGTCGTCTACGGGACCACCCCGGGGCTTTCCGAGACGGTCGCTTTTTTAAAGGCCGCGCCTTTCCCTGCCTCAGGTGCATCCCTTGCAGATCCAGAAGATCGCGGTCATTGGTGCGGGACAGATGGGTAGCGGCATCGCCCAGGTGGCGGCTCAGGCCGGGTACACAGTCGTGCTGCGCGACATCAAGGACGAGTTCGTGCAGAAGGGCGTCTCCGGCATCGACAAGTCCCTCTCCAAGTTCGTGGAGAAGGGGAAGCTCACGGCTGACCAGAAGACCCAGATCATGGGCCGCATCACCGGCACCACGGACCTGAAGGCCTGCGCCGACGTTGACCTCGTGGTGGAGGCCATCATCGAGAACGCCGACCTCAAGAAGAAGCTCTTCCAGGACCTCGACGCCATCGTGAAACCCTCCGCCATCTTCGCCTCCAACACGAGCAGCATTCCCATCACGGAGATGGCTGCCGCCACGAAGCGCGCCCGCCAGTTCATCGGCATGCACTTCATGAACCCCGTGCCCCTCATGCAGCTTGTCGAGGTCATCCGCGGCCACGACACGAGCCCCGAGACGGCCCAGGCCGTGCTCGATGCGGCCCGCAAGATGGGCAAGACGCCCGTGGAGTGCAACGACTACCCCGGTTTCGTGAGCAACCGCGTCCTCCTCCCCATGCTCAACGAGGCCATGTTCGCCGTCCACGAGGGCGTCGCGACCCCCGAGGCCGTGGATGCCATCATGAAGATGGGCATGAACCACCCCATGGGTCCCCTCCAGCTTGCGGACTTCATCGGGCTCGACACCTGCCTTGCCATCATGAACGTCCTCTACGAGGGGTTCAAGGACAGCAAGTACCGCCCCTGCCCCCTCCTCGTGAAGAAGGTGCAGGCGGGCCACCTCGGCCGCAAGGTCGGGAAGGGCTTCTACAAGTACGACGACAAGGGCAACATCGCCGGGATGGCCTGATCCCGCCCGATGCCAGGGTCCCGTTTGAGGGCGGGCCCTCCGCTGCTCGCCCTCCTCCTTCTCATTTCCGGCCTCGCGCTCGTCCTCACCGTGCAGGTTCTCGCGCCGGACCAGGTGTGGCTCCGCCTCCTCGCGGTGGCGGTGGCCGTGGGCGGCCCCGCGCTCGTGATGGGCCTCCACGTACGGCGGCTCAGCCCGCCTTCCCGGCCGTGAGGTTGCTCTCCCACACGTAGACGTTCCAGTCGCGGCCGGAGAGATCCTTCACGTGCCCGGCGCCGAGGTAGGTGTACCCGGGGTACGTCTTGGGGTGCCACTCGTAGCCGCCATCCTTTGGTTGCCACTCGCCGAGGGTGCTGAGGATAAAGCGCGGCGCGGGGCAACGTTTCGTCACCCCTTCGTGGGTGTACGTGTCGCACTTGTGGTAGACGCTGATGTTCGTGGTCTTCCAGTAGGGGAAGGCCGTGTACTTGGTGAGGGCGCCCTCCACGGAGATGCTGTCGCCCTCCTCGAGGCGCTCGTTCACGAGCTTCACGGCCTCGGCGTCCTGGGACTTCAGGGGGAAGGCCACGACGTAGCCGCTCACCACGAGAAGCGCCACCAGGAACACCACGAGGCGGCCCTGGAAGCGGCGGCTGTCCCACTTCGCGTGCTTCACCACGGCCCACACGATGGGAAGGTAGGCAAGAAGCGCGTAGCGCCGGTTGTCCATCCAGTAGAGGCTGCTCTGCTCGAACACCCAGAACATGCTTGCGAGCACCCACCCGAGCACGAGGGTGAGGAGGGCAGCGAGCCAGAGGGCGCTCTCCTTCTCCTGCTTCACGACGCGGGCGCTCTCCCGTAGCTCCGGGAGGAAGAACAGGGCGTACATGGCCACGAAGCCGAGGAAGAAGGGAATCTTTCGGCTGAGGGCGTGGAAGAACTGGTCCTGGTTCGCCCAGGCATTCTTGTAGATGTAGGTCACGTAGCTGCTGGTCTCCCAGTTGGGCCACGCGATGGTGCCGGCCCACAGGAAGGGGATGCTGAAGGGTTTCTCCTCCCACCCGAAGAGGCTCACGTTGCGCCACGCCCAAGCGCCGAAGATGAGCATGAACAGGACGGCGGCGGCGAGGTACCACTTCTGCTTGAACACGGCCCACCGCAGGTACAGGAAGCGCCAGGCGAAGCCGCCGGCCCCCGCGATGAGGAAGAAGGGGCCCATGCTGCTGCGGCTGAGGTAGGTGAGGCCCGCGAAGAGGCCGCCGAGGACGATGTACCATTCCTTGCCCTTTTCGAGGCTCTTCAGGATGGACCACATCGTGAGCGCGAAGAGGGCGATGACGAGGTTCTCGCTCCACCCCTCGGCCGCAGCCCACAGCAGGTGAGGCTCGAGGCTGAAGACCGCCGCGAGGGCAAGGCCTGCGCGGTGGCCGTACAGGTTGCGCGTGCAGAGGTAGAGGACGCCCACGGCGAGGATGGAGACGCCGATGGAGACCGATTTCGTGGTCTCCGGGCCGAAGCCGAAGGCCTTGTAGGCCACACCGAGGAGGAAGGGCCAGGCGGGCGTGAAGTGGTGGCTCCACCCGGGCGGGGAGACGCCGAAGACGGCGATGTCGCCCCAGGGGAGGTAGAACTCCCCGTACTTCATCCAGGCCCACCCCATAGCGCTGTAGGCCGCGCCGTCGCTCGCGATGTCGCCGGTCCACCAGGTAGCCACCCGGAGCGCGACACCCGCGGCGATGGCGATCAGGCAGGCGATCTCGAGGAGGCGCGACCTGAGGCCACCGGCATGACGGGCCTCCTCCGCGGGAAGGGGCGCCTGAGCTACCGTCGCCGGGGGCTCAGTCGCCTGGCTGGAGCCTTCCATCATGGGCCCCTGAGGCCGCGCATTCCTTTTGAGGATTCCTCTGGCGCGGCCCGCCAGGGTCAGGTCCTGGTAGGACAATAACGGCTAAGCCTTCGGAAGGACCCGGGGGCCACGGAGGGGTGCTGCGCGGTCGGGCTGAGGCCGCGCGGGAACCCTGGCTGGGATGGGCGGGCGACCGTGGCGAGCTCTCGGAGGCTGAGGAAGGGCGACGTCGTTCAGTGCGGACAGTGCGGCCTCGCCTACGTGTACCGGGCCAAGGAGGAGACAGGCTGCCGCCGCTGCGGGTCGCGGGACCTCCACCGGTGGCGACCGCAGGACGATGCCGGCGCCGACCCCCCGGCCGTAACGCGCTTCCCGGAGCGGTGAGGGAGACGGATCGTGGGTTGAACCAGAACCCGCATCCACAGGCCTGCGGGGGGTCCGCCTCATGCGCGCCCTTCGTGCCCTGGCGGTTACCCTCGTGCTCGTCATGCTCCTCACGGCGCTCCCCTCCCCCCTGGTGGTGGCTGCGGAGACCCCGCCGGGCCCGCGCGGGTTCGGGGATGGGGAAGCCCCCCGGGAGATTCTCCACATCACAACCGAGTCCTCCGGCGTGAGCTACCCCTTGGAGGCCTTCGATGCCTACAAGGTCCAGTTCTATGACGTGAACGGCGACGGCCGCCTCGAGATCGTGAGCCACAACGACAACAACCGCGCCTACGTCTTCGACTCCAAGACGGGCAAGGTGCTCACGGAGCTCACGACGGGCACGCCCAAGACCTGGGCCTATCGCGAAACGAGCGGCATCGCCATCGGCGACGTGCGCGGCAACGGCCGCACCGCCCTCGTGATCGGCAACACCATCGGCATCCTCACGGTCTTCGAGTTCAACCCCGAGAAGTCCACGCCCGACAAGTTCGTCTTCGACCGCATCTGGAAGCGCCAGCTCGACCCTTCCCTCATTCCCGGCTTCACGCCCAACGGGGATGGGCCCGCCCTCGACGGTGCTCCCGCCATCGCGGACGTGGACGGGGACGGCAAGATGGAGATCTTCGCCCAGTCCGACAACGGGCACGGCCAGTACGTGTTCAACCACGACGGCAGCTTCCGTTGGGGCGGCAAGGGTGAAGGCAACGCCTACCCCATCGTCACCGACCTGAACGGCGACAAGCGCCTCGAGGTCACCTTCGCCACGGACGGTGGCGAGATCATGGTGTACGACGCCAACACGGGCAAGCTCCACTTCAACTTCGACGCCCGCGGCCACGGCGCGAACCCCGGCAGCCTCCCCAAGCCCCCCGCCATCCTCGACCTCAACAAGGACGGGCGCAAGGAAATCTACTTCGGCACCCGCACCGCCGTGGACGACGGCTCCCCCGACTGGTACACGCGGCAGGCCACCATGATCTTCGGCATCCTTCCCCGCAAGGACCTCTCCGGCGCCGACGTCCTGTGGAAGCTCCAGCCCGAGTGGGCAAACCCCATGGTGGCCATGCGCCCCACGGCCGCCGACGTGAACGGCGACGGCAAGCTCGATCTCCTCGTGATGGACTGGAACACCATCGGCCACAAGCCGGGCAAGTGGGAACGCACCGGCGACCCCAACCTCATCGCCATCGATCAGACGGGCAAGGTCCTCTGGCACACCACCACGGGCACCTACTACTCCAGCAAGGACATCGCCATCGCGAACCTCCTCGGTGACGCCGCCCCCGAGATCATCCACGTGGAAGGCAACGGCAAGTGGGACGGCTACGGCCTCCGCGACCTCTCCGGCCGCTCCGTGGGCTGGTTCGGCGTCGGCGACTGGAAGACGAGCCAGGCCCCCCTCCTCGTGGACCTCGACGGCGACGGCACCATCGAGTTCGTCACCGCCGTCATGAAGGACAGCAAGCACTGCGACCGGCCCCGCAACGCGGGCTGCCGCACGGGCGCCCTCAAGGTCTTTGCCACGGGCAAGCCCTGGGACAACGTGTACGAGGACGGCCTCATGTGGTTCAACGAGAAGATCGACCGCTTCACCAAGGTGGGCGAGAAGCCCCCCGTGCCCCGCGGCAACTTCTCCTTCGAGATTGATGACAAGGCCCGGGAGGGCGGCCGCGTGAGCCTCCTCCTCAACGCCACGAAGACCCCCACCCGGGTGGCGCTCATGAGCGACAACGCCTCCGCCCCCCTCGTGAACCTCACGAAGGAAGGCAACCGCTGGGTGGGCGACCTCCCCGAGGGCAACCTCACCGTGGTGGCGTGGACCGAGGATCACCTCGCGAGCAAGCCCCTCGATCCGCCCGCCGCCCAGAACCCCGACGGCACCGACGGCGGCAACAACGGCGGCGCGCCCACTGAGGCGCGGGTCCCCGGCCCCGCCGCCGTGCTGACCGTGGGTGCCGTCCTCGTCGCAGCCCTCGTGGTCCGGCGGCAGCGGGCCCGGTGAAGCCTTTAAGCGGCGGGGGGCGATTCCCCCCGCATGCCTTCTCGTGACGTCCAAGTGCTCACCGTCCTCGGGGCCGGGGACATGGGGCACGGCATCGCCGAGCTTGCCGCCCTCAAGGGAATCCAGGTCCGCCTGCGCGACGTGAACCCGGCGTCCCTGGACCGCGCCCGCGAGCGCGTCACCGCAAGCCTCGCGAAGCTCGCCGAGAAGGGACAGGTCACGAGCGAGGAGGCGGCCGCCGCCGGCGCGCGCATCACCTACACCCTCGACCTCCAGGAGGCCCTCAAGGGGACGGAGGCCGTCATCGAGGCCGTTCCGGAACTGCTCGGCCTCAAGCAGAAGGTGTTCAGCGAGGTGGAGGAGCTCGCGCCCCCTGAAGCGCTCCTTGCCTCCAACACGAGCGGCATCCGCATCGGCGAGATCGGCGCCGTCCTCCACAACCCCAGCCGCCTCGTGGGCCTCCACTTCTTCAACCCCGTGATGCTCATGGACCTCGTGGAGGTTGTCCCGAGCGAGTTCACGACCCCGGAGTACCGCGAGGCGGGGGTCGCGCTCAGCCGCAAGCTCGGGAAGCGCGTCGTCGTCTGCGAGAAGGATCTCCCTGGATTCATCACGACGCGCCTCATGGGCGCCTTCTTCAACTCGGCTGCCTGGCTCTCCCAGAAGGGCCGCGCCACGCCCGAGGAGGTGGACAGCGCGCTCCGCTTCCGCGCGGGCTTCCCCATGGGTCCCTTCGAGCTTGCCGACATGGTGGGCCTCGACGTTGCGCGCGACGCGGGCCACTACATCGCCGAGCGCCTCGGTCCCGCCTACCGCACGGCGCCCCTCATCGAGGAGCGCGCCGCCGGCGGCAACTTCGGCAAGAAGACGGGGCGCGGCTTCTACGACTGGAGCAGTGGCAAGCCCCGCCTCTCCCCCGAGGCCGGGAAGGCCTTCGACCCCGCGCTCGTGCTCGCTGTGGTCGCGAACGAGGCCGCGAAGCTCGTCGAGGAGGGTGCGGGAAGCCCCGCCGAGGTGGACGAAGCGATGCGTCTCGGCTGCGGCTTCCCCAAGGGCCCCTTGGAGTGGGCCGATGAGACAGGGCTCGACCGCGTCCTCATGGCGCTCCTCGATCTGCGCGAGAAGCTGAGCCTCGATATCCACGAGCCCGCGGACCTGCTCGTGAATCTCGTGAAGGCGGGCAAGATCGGCCGCCGCGCCGGCCAAGGGTTCTACGCCCACGCAAAGGCTCCCGCGCAGGCGCCGGGTCCCGTGCTCCTCTCCGTGGATGCGCCCACGGGCGTCGCCACCCTCGTCATCAACCGGCCCCACCGCCTCAACGCGCTCACGGGCGAGGTGCTTGAGGCGCTCAAGGCGGCCGTCGAGGCCCTCGGTCACGACCCCTCCGTTCGCGCCATCCTCCTGCGGGGCGCGGGCGAGAAGGCCTTCTGCGCGGGCGCCGACCTCGGCGACCAAGCGCAGATGTCCCCCGTGGACGCGCTCGCGCTCGCGCGCCGCGGTCAGAGCCTCACGAACGCCATCGAGAAGTGCGGCAAGCCCGTCGTCGCGGCCCTCAACGGGTACGCCCTCGGCGGCGGCTTCGAGCTCGCCCTCGCTTGCGACTTCCGCCTCGCCGCTGCCCGCGCCGAGGTGGGCCTCCCCGAGGTGGCTCTTGGTCTTATCCCCGCCATGGGCGGCACCCAGCGCCTCCCCAAGCTCGTGGGCCTCGCGAAGGCGAAGGAGTTCATCCTGCTCGGGGGCCGCGTGAAGGCGGACGAGGCGCTGCGTCTCGGCATCGTCACCGCCGTGTACCCCAACGACCAGTTCGACGCGGAGGTGCGCGCCTTCGCGGAGCGGCTTGCCCGCGGCGCTCCCGTCGCGCAGTCCCTCGCGAAGCAGGCGCTCCACGTGGCCATGACGGCGGATACCGCGGTGGGTCAGGAGTTCGAGGCGGCGGCCTTCGGCATGGTGCTCTCCACAGAGGACGCGGCGGAGGGCGTTCGCGCGTTCCTCACCCGGGAGCGGGCGGCGTTCCAGGGGAAGTGAGCGGAGGGCTTCGCGTCGCTGGAAAACCACGACGGCACGACGACACGACGGCGGCTTACCGCACGAAACGCCTTAGGCCGTCCTTCATGAGGGGCGCCTTGAAGTTGAGGATGAACCCCAACCGGGCGCCGGTCAGCTTGAGATAAGTCAATAGCTGGGCCTCATGGATGGGATGGATCTCCTCCACCGCCTTGAGTTCAATGATGACGGATCGGTTGACCACCACGTCCATCCGATAGCCCACGTCCATACGGACGCCCTTGTAGCGCAAGGGTGCTGACACCTCGGTCTCCACCTCCAATCCTCGTACCCGCAACTCGTAGGCGAGGCACTCCTGGTAGGCGCTTTCGAGCAAGCCTGGGCCGAGCTCACGGTGAACCTCGAAGGCGGCGTCAAGGACTTGGGAGCCGATCTCCTCGAGACCAGGTGGAAGGTCCGTGTTCCGCATCCGGGGGGCGGGGTCCATGGGTGGGGGTTACTCCCGGCGGGCTTCCCGATTGCCCCAATTCCCTCGAACGGCCGTCGTGCCGTCGTGCCGTCGTGGTTCTCCTCACGACAGGTGGCTAGCCAGGCCCCTTCGGCGGCCCCGGCT
>Ga0247718_1000620_pt1 | contig 10357 bp, 9 predicted proteins | sample 21E_DmetaG_FD_189045 | JGI IMG/M metagenome (GOLD analysis project Ga0247718, IMG submission 189045) | Soil microbial communities from hillslope of Landscape Evolution Observatory, University of Arizona, Oracle, AZ, United States - 2-1-E_D | ecosystem: Engineered > Artificial ecosystem > Mesocosm...
GCCCACAGGATCACATCACCCTGGAAATGGCGCCACTTGAAATCCGTCATCGTTCCGTCCGTCCAATCTCCGCCAAGCATGCTCAAGCTTCACGATTTTTGCAACAGAGCCCCCTCGGGAGCCCCCTGCCCTTCGGCCATGGCTTCGCCAAGCCGCAGCGGCGCGGCCTGACGCTGGCGTTGCCGCTTGTCACGGCGGATCCCTTTCAGGGTATCGCGCACCATCCCGGCCTGCGTTGCCAGCGGCTCTTTCTCGCCAAACCCCAGCATGCGATGAACTCGGGCAATGCTGGCGATCCGCCGCGCGAGCGTCGCGGGCCTGGCAGGAGCGCGCGTGTCCGAACCCTTCGCCAGCCAGCGCAGGTAGTGGACGAGCGTTTCCGGCTCGGCGGGAACCGCAGTGGCAACCGGCCGGCGCGACTTGCACCAGGCGAGGAAGCACTTGAGGTCTGCGGTGATCGCGGCCTTGGTCGCTGGCGCCATCGCCGTGACCGCCGCCTCGAAGGCGACCGAACGGGCGCCGCGTGCGTCGATCAGCGGCGCGTAGCGGCGCGTAGCGGCGCAAGACCAGCTCGACCGAAGACGGGAACGGTTGATCAGCTGCGGCGAGCATCGTTGTTTCCGGCGGATTTCACCGAACCTTTTTGGGCAAAATCGGTCCTTTCGGCAACACCGATTTTACCATAATATTAGATTATGGAAAGTCCGTGTTTTTGACAGTCGGAAAGATGGGATACCAAACTGCACTTTAGGTAAACTTTGTATTTGACCCTGATTCCCAGCGCAGGTAGCCAATTCGGAACCGCAGCAAGGAAGGTCATTCGCTTGAGCAGCGCGATCGACGCCGTCCCCATCGCCTATCGTATCGGCCAGATCGACACTCTGGCCAAGTGCCTGCTCGCGTCCCATACCCTCTATTCCCCGGAAATGCGCGCTTCGCTGGCGCTCCACTGGCTCTCGCGCGCCTGGGAGCAATACCGCCAGGACCGGGCGATCACACTCGGGGCCTCCCTGATCGGCGCCGAATGCGCCGCCGAGCGCAACGCCTTCCTCACCCTGCTCGAACGCGCCCTGTGCCCCCGCGAAAAGCCGCTCACCCAGGCGATCCGCACGGTGCGCAAAATCGCCATCCGGCCGATGGCCAGCGAGGCCGCCGACGCCGAAGCCATCGTCGCCGCGAGCACGGACGACCTAGATGCGGTGCTGGGTACATTGGACCAGGCCACGCTGCCGCAGGCACCGCTTGAACGGCTGCTCACGCTCGTCGACCGGTTCCGCTATTCGAGCGGCGATGAGCGCGATGCCCTGTCGGCAACCGCCCGCACGCCGTGCTGGGCGATCAACCTGGCGGCTGTGGCGCTTGGGTCAGCCTTCCGGCTGAGCGAGACCCCCCTGCCCTTCCCCGGCGTCGTGCAGCGCCGGCTGTTCCGCGCCGATCGTGACGCTGGCGAACGGCGCACAGACGGCCGCGAAAGCCTGCTCGCCGCGCTTCACGAAACCGCCTGCGACATCGCCCGCCTGCCGCGCGCCGCCGAGATTTTCGTGCGCGAGTTTCCTAGCCCGCGCTCGAACTCGCGGCTTTACCTCGCCTGGATGCTGCTGTTCGGGCTTGGCGGGCTGACCCCGGCCCAGCTCGCCCGCGCGCTCCCCGCGACCAAGGCGGGCGCCGCCAAGCTGCTGCGGCAACTCGAAGCCCGGCACCTGGCCCACGCCCAGGGTCCCTTCGCGCCGTTTGTCTGCGCGATCACGATCCCTCTGGCCCTCCCCGACTGGCGGCACGAGACAGCCTTTTATGCGGCCTGGAGCTCTGCTTCCTGATCTTGCCGGACACGTAGTGTGCCGTAGGCGCAGAGCAAGCTCAGCAAGTCGGGGGCCATCCAGTGCAAGCGCGGCTTGCCCTTGAAGGCATCCTGCAGGCGATAAGGCAGCTTCTGATCGACGAGGCCGCCGCCCGGCATAGGCCGCTCGGGCAAGGCTTGTGAAATCAGGGTCTCGAATCGCCGAGGCGCCGCATCGCGCCGACCATGCGCCAGGGCCAGCATGGCGATGCGAGCCGCTGAGAAATGGAACACATTCGCGGCGAACCGGTCCCGGTAGGCGAGGTCGATGGCCCGGTGCCTCTGCCATTCCGACCGCCGGGCCAATTGGGCAAGAGCCGCCGAATTGCGCCGGATTGCCTTCTGCGATGGCGTCGCCATCGCAAGCGAGTCTTCAGCCAGAACTACCAATCGCGCCAATTGCGCCAACGATAGCCGACCGCCTGGTTCGTCTGGCGCTTTACCCATGTCGCTCAACGGCACTCCGTGCTCCCGGCACCGCCAGCTCGCCCGCAGGATCCATTCGCGCCGGATGAATTCGGGCTTCCCCGCCCGCCGCGCCTCGTACCAGCACCGTGCACAGGCATAGTGGCGCAATCCGCGCGGCAGCAGAGCGCTTGCCTCGCATGCCAGAAATGTCGCGGAAATCCGCTCCTTCTCGCATTGCACCGCCCAGGCAAGCCGTTCGACCAGGCCATCAAAGGCCGCGTACCACGCCGCGCCGAGACCACGCCTGCCCCGCGCTAGGTCCTGCCCGGCCAGCGCCGGTTCGATCCCGAGATGGCGGAAAAGCGCACTCCGCGTGGCCTCATGCGCGAATGCAACCCGATCGATCCACGAATCAAAACATTCGTCGACGAGCGGCCGCACGCGGAATGCGAGCGGTTCCGGCTCAAGCCCGAATGTAATCATCGCGACGGATGGCTCGGCAGCAGTCCCGCCGCCTCACGAATATCGGCGAACTCCACGCGTTCGCGGCCATGGCGGCGGGTGACCTTCTGCCCCCAATGCAGCAACCGCTTGAAATTGCCGGTAACCCCGAGGCTGTGACGCCAGAGAAATTCGGCGATTTCGGGCTCGGCGAGCCGCTCAGGCTCGATCAGTTGCATCCCCTGCCCCAGAACCCGGATCAGCCGCTGCGACGGCTCTCCCGGCGGCCAGGGATTGAGCCGCACGATGATCGAGCGATAGGCCAGTTCGACATCGTCGGCAAAGATGTCCGCCGCGACGTCGAGCCCGGCCACCACCATCGGCACATTGCCCTCGCTCATCAGGAAGCGGAAGGCATCGAGCGTGTCGCGCCGCGCCCTCCCGCCGGCGGTGAGGATCGCATGGACATTGTCGATCCCCACAAGCTGCGTCCTTTGGCGGCGCAACAGCTCGACGACCTTGAGATCGGCGATCCGGTGCGTCTTGCCGGTAATCGGCCAGCCCTGCTTCCACAGCAGCGTCAGGTTGATCTTGAGCGCGGTCGAACCCGAAGGGATCACCGTGCGCAGCATCGGTTCGTAACGCGCCTCGCCCCATTCCTCGGGTTCGGGAAAGTCGAGCGCAATCCGGCGCTGGGTCTCACGCAGGATCGAGGTCTTGCCCATACCCGACTGGCCGACCAGCAGGACGCAGGGTGGCCGCTCGTCGGGCTCGTCATGCGCCAGCTCGACAAGCGTCTCGACCGCGCGGCGCGCTTCCTCGAAATCGATCCAGAAGGCCGAATGTCCGCTCATTTGCGCCACTTGAGCCAGTCATCCTGCGGCAGATCGGCTGCCGGGACCCAGCGAACCTCGGACCGCTCGATCCGGCCTTTCGCTTGGGGCGAGTGCGATACCCCTTCCCGCTCCCGGCGCTTGCGTTCCTGCCGACTGCTGGCCGTGCGATGGCGGGCCGCGAGAACTTCGCGCCGCGCAGCCTCGATATAGCGCGCGGTCGCCGCCTGCGCGCCGTCAGCCTGGAACGCTGCCCCTTCGCGCCGCAGGCGTTGCCGTTCGGCTTCCCATTCGGGCTCGCTGACGTCGGGATAGTGACCGACTACCGGCAGGGTGACGAACTGGCCGTCGATCTCAGCGTAGACCTCCTGCAAGGTGCGCTCGTCATGGTGCACGGTGATCTGCTGACCGATCCGCGGCGCAAGCACCGGGTGCCAATAGCGGCGATGCAGGATCTGCACGCCGTAAGCCTGCACCGTCCGCTGCCGCACGGGTAGGAATTGACGGGTGAGATGCTGGACGTCGGGGCAGGCTGGAAGTAGTGGCAGATGGCCCGAAACCGCCATTTTCCAGGCCTGCGCGGGGCATTGTCCCCCCAGCCCCTTGTGCGGCGCGTTGTGATAGATGGCGATCTGCAACAGCAGCCAGCGCTCGAACTCCGCCAGGGTCATCGCCGCCGCCATGCCGGCATCGTAGCCGTCACGCTGGGTCACATTTCCGCCGGTCGCACCCGGCAGCAGCCGCATCCTGCCAACCAATGTGCCGATCAGCCGCTCGATGTGCCCGCCAAAGTGCGCCGGACCACGCGGCCGGATATCGGGATCGATGCCATTGGCTAGGCAGGCACGCCTGAAGCTATCCGCCCGGTGCGGAGCGGCATGGTCGGCATGTAGACGGCGAAATTGCCCGTGCATCGGGTAGGAAACATCGACGCCCAGTTCCTCAAGCAGCGGTTCCTTGGGTAACAAGGCATTGGCCACCGCCCGGCCGCAGCGGAAGATTGAAGGGTCCCCAAAACTCACATAAAAGCCCAGAATACTGCGGGTCCAGACCTCCACCAACAGCGTAATCCACGGGCGGGCGAGTTCCTCGCGATGCGTGCTATCGACCAGAATCACGTCGGCGCGGGTGTGATCCATCTGAACCAGATCGAGCAAACCCTCGCTCCGATACTCGCCAGGATGCGGTTCATGGGCGCTTCGCTGCTTCGAGCCCATGCTCGATCGTGCCCGCTGCGGCTCAGAAATCTCCCCGATCAGGCGGATCAGGGTGCGCTCGCTCGGGACCTCGTCCGGTGAGAAGCGGAACTCCCCATCCTCCGCAAGCAGCAATCCGTGGATTTCGCGGGCCGCCAAGGCCGCCGTTGGCGGCGGCTTTGCCAGGAATATCTCATGGGTGAGCCGCTCGATTGCCGCTTTTACCGGCGCGGCGATGCGGTGGCTGCCAATCTGGGGGCCGCGCGGTGTCGGAGCGAGGCTAGCGGCCACCGGGTTTGCGCGGAATCTTGCCGCCAACCGGCGTACCTGGCGCGCGCTGAGGCCTGTCGCAGCTGAAACTTCGGCTATGACCCGTGCGGATATCGATCCATCAAGTGGAACATGGTGCCTGAAGATCGGATATAGCTCGGCACCGGTCGCCAGCGCCTCGGTTGAGATGGCCTTCGCCGGCTGCGGCTTCCGCTCGATCACCCGCCCTCCCCTGGCCGGAAATCGACCCGTTCGATGACATCAATTCTGGCAGAGCGCCCGACATGGTTTTCCGGCCTGCCAGAATTAATGCTCCCGGAGTCGCACTAATGCATTGATATTGAGTGCATAAATTCGGTTGCCAGAAACTTTGGCAGCCGACATCAGGGCACCCTGCTCGAGTGGCTTGAGGAACTGCGAACCGAGGAATTCGACTTTTTCGAAGGCGGCAGCGAATTGGTCCAGGTCGGCGGGTTCACGATAACGCGTTCGGCGCCGCGTGGCGCGGCCTGGGCTGCCTCATTGGCTGCGGCCATTAGGCCCCATCTTTTTGGATTAGGCTCGGCCTCGCTGGCGCTTGCAGGCATCATGCCGCGGGCCCTGTTCCGCGAATTCCACGAAGAACCCCTGCCCGCCCTTCTCCGTTCAGCGCTTCAGGCGGCCACTGACAATGCCGCGGCCGATTTGCGGGTGATGCGAGAGGCTGTCACTTTGGCCGACAAGCAGCTGGCCGGTCGGCTGTATGCCTCCTCAACCGCTCCGCAGGCGTGGCGCATGATCGTCAGCCTTGGTCCCCTTACCAGAGCGGAGCTTGCCAGATGCCTAGGCGTGACAAAGCGAACCGCTTCGCAATCGGTGTCCTCATTGCAGGAGGCAGGCATGGTGCGCTTGCGCGAGACCGATAGTGCTATTGTACCGGCCAATGCTGATCTAGTACCGCGCGAATAGCCTCTTCGGCTTCCTGCCGCGTCGCACCACCCTTGTTCAGCAAGGTAATGCGGACACCCTTGCGATCAGCACCCTCAATCCGAAGTACAGGCTGGCCAACCGCATTCGCGACGGTCTCGGCCTTTCCTGACTTCTTGGGGGTTCCTGACTTCTTGGGGGGATCAGCCGCGAGTGAAAGCGCCTTGATCACCTCGAGGACAGATGGCGAATGGTTCGTCCGTTCCCGTTCTGCGGCAAGCCGCGCTGCCTCCCGGAAGGCCCTCTCCCTCCGGTCCTCGGGCTTCATGAGCGCCTTGAGTGCGATCGCATTGCGAATTCCGAGCTCCTGCGGATTAGCAAAGGCTCTGGTCAACTCCTCGGGCAGGCGGGCCAGATCGAGATAGCGTGTGAGCCAGCTTTCGGACACTTTGAGCCGTTCGGCCATCGTCTTCTGACGACCCTCGTAGTAGGCCGACAATGCCCGGAGATAGTCCTTCGCGCGCTCGAAATCGGTTAGGTCGTCCCGTGCGCGGTTCTCGAGATCTGCGAGCCTGAAAGCCTCCTCATCGCCAATCTCGCGCACGTCGACGAGGAACTTGAAGTCTGGGTAGTTGTGCGTCCGCAGCCAGCTGACCGACCAGTGTCGCCTCGCCCCGCAGATGACCTCGAAATCATAGCCATCTTCGCCCGACAGGCGACGGACAATAGCCGGGATCTCTTGCCGCCCTTGGGCCTTGATGCTCTCGATCAAGTCTGCGCAGCGTTCCTCATTGAGGAGCGCGTAGTCGCGATTGTGGCCAGCCCACATCCGGCACCTTGCTGGATCAACGAGCTCATGCGTGCGCGAGACAATCGCACCGGAAGCGAGATCGGCCAAACGGTTTGATCGCCCGGTAAGCACATTCGACGCGATGCTCGATCGACGCGGCGCGGCGGAATCCTCGGTCAGATCGATCCCGGCTGCCAAGTCGGCGGCAAAACCGATGTTCTTCCTACTCATGCAAGCCTCCCATTAGCAGAATTGCACGCGTGCAATTTTCCCAGCGGCTCATACCAAGGCCTCCTGCCGGAGGCGCTTTTGATGGCTTGGCCACATCGATCGAATGTCGACTTCGATTTCTGAGTTCACGCCATCAAGATAATTAAGGCAGCGATTGCGTACCGCCGAGCTCGTAGCAGGCCCGTCGAGTTCATAGACTGTCATTAGCCGCGCAGTCGCATTATCGATCTCGGCAGAGTCCTTGAGCGGCGTTCGAACCATGGCGTGGCCAAACAGCGTCCGCATCAACTGCAGAAGCTCCTTCTGCATCGACTTGTTCTCATCGACCTTTGAGGCAACGAAGCGCAGAAACGTCAGTTCTGGGGCAAGACCCCGGTCGGCCAGCTGCTCAATCGTCTCATCAAGCATTGAGAGGAATGCCGCGGTCGACGAGAAGTCCATCACGGTCGGAGGAACGGGAACCACCAACGCATTCGCAGCTCGCAACACGGACAAAGAGATAGCTCCGAGGGCGGGCGGTGGGTCCATGACGATGACATCGAACCGATCCGAGATGCTCTCAATCCCTTCCTTGAGGCGGTCAAGTAAGGCTCCGTTCCCCTGCGCCATTCTGGCGGCCAGTTCGTACTCGGAATTGAACAGGCGAAGATTGGCAGGGATCAGCTCAAGGCCGTCGAAATGGGTCTTGCGGAGGGCGTAGTCGAGCGATGACCGCTCACCCTCACGAAGGAATGGGTAGAGCGTATCGTCCTCTGTCAGATCGAGATCTGGCACATAGCCAAACAGCGTCGTCGCAGAGGCCTGGCTGTCGCAGTCGATCAATGCAACACGATAGCCCTTGATCGCGAGATACTGCGCTAGATGAACAGACAGCGTCGATTTGCCGACGCCGCCTTTGAAATTCTGAACCGCAACCACGCAACACGGATCGGTCGGAGCACGATACGGCCTGGTGCCGAACACGCCGCGCATGTCGTTAAGCTGGGCAAGAGTGTACCTCTCGCGTCGATTGCTATCGGTCCTCGCCGGCTCGGGCAGGCGCCCGTCCTTCTCCGCATCACGGATAGCTGCCGGTGTTCGCCCGACGAGCTCGGCCGCCTTCCCGATCGTAAAGGTAGGCTCGCGGCGCGCATCTGCCCGAGCGCTTCGTGCGGAGTCGCGCAGCTTTTCGAGCACCGACGATGTTCGACTGGCGAGCGTTGCAACCGAGACTAAACGCTCGGCTTCTTCGATCTGAAGTCCGTTAGACACATGCCGTCCTTTCGCAATTGAGGGTGTGCTACACCCACTTGCGCTTTTCGGTCAAGAAATTCGGAAATTTCGAAAGTTGAACTGCCTTGTCAGCCTCGATTTGGGGAGGCGGCGCCCCATCCTGACTCGGTGGGGGCGCGGCGAATTGCACGCGTGCAATTTTCACTATGAGGGCCGCCCACGCCGGTTTACCCACCCCTCACAAAAGCCCTTCCACGCCGCAATCAGCTTAGCGCCACGAAGCTTCTCCAACCGATTGCCCATGTGGTCGCGAAAACCGCTCGCGATAAGATCAACATCCCATCCACCGCCATGCTTTCGGGCGACTTCAAGCAAATCGGCGTGCCCGAAGCGGATCGAGCCAGACGACGGGAATGTGGACTCTGACTGCTTGATCGCAGGCGCCGCACTGGGCGTAGATGCTATTGCCCCCTGCCCTGCCGCTATAGTCTCGACGGAACCGGTCCGCCTCGCCTGCCGTCCCGCCGAATGCCGGTCGAGCTCATCTACCGTTTCCAAGACCTCCGGGGCGCCCTTCGGTTCAAACCGGAACTCAAGCTCGGTGACCGTACGCCCCTGCCGAATTTCACGCCATTCGACACGGAAGTGAGCGAGCTGGTCAATTTCAGACTTCGCCTTCTCAAGCACCTTGCGCCGGAGCTGGGCGAAGTCCGTGTAGACATCAGGCGGGATCCCGAGCGCTGCACGCAGTGCCTGCATATCTCCTCGCCAGGTTGCTTGGCGGCGATGGAGGCGAAGGGCTCCAAGCTCGTAAAGCTTGAGCGCATAATTTGAGCGGAAACCCAAGACCGCTTGCCGGTTAAGCACGGCATAGGTCTCAGAAGCCTGGATCAGCTTACGCGCATCGGGCGTGAACTCCCATTCGATCCAACCCGTCTCTCCGCCATCCTCGTCGGTCTCTTCCTTCGATCGCGAAATCAAGGAAAACAGGAGCGTCGCCTTCTTTCCGCGCCACGATTTGTCGTCCACAGCAAACAGGGTGCGATGGAGCTCCTGAAGCATGTCGCTGATCCGCTCGTTACCTTTGTGGCCTCGGCGGATATCGGCTTTGCGGATGCGATGAGGACGATCTTCCCAAGCATCTCCGCCTGCGGTCAGGATCATGAGCGCCAATAGCCGCGATGCAGTCAGACTAAGCGACTCACCTTTGACGAATTTGATTTCAATGATGTTGCCCGGCTTGGCAAACTCGTCGCCGCCCTTTGCCTTCAATGCAGCAGCAACGCGCATCGCACGTCCGGGGGAACCTTCTTCAGGCTTCTCCTCGGAAGCTTCTGCTATTGGGCTATCATCAGTTTCCATGCCATAGTGCGATCAGAGCTTGATTCTTTGAGGGACCGATTGCTGCCTGACCTGACCTCATTCGTCAAGTCAGGTCAGGATGGGATTTGTTCGGGAGCCCCCAAGAGGTCAGGAATGAAGGTCTGTGAACAGGAGGCCGAATCCTAGGAGATTCCGCGAGTCGGCAAGTTTACGGACAGAGCGCTGATTAGGGGTCAGTTTTGATGTTTGCGGGCGAACTCAGCACACTGGGCAGCGTGCTGGAGGCCCGTCCCCCAAGCGGTCAGGATGGCCCCAGCAGGTCAGGTGAATGCCCCCGCTCGGTCAGGGTTCAGCCCCCATCAGGTCAGCCTAACACCCCCATCTGGTCAGGAAGTTCGGTGTATGGCGCTGAATTCAAGCCAGAAATTGGCCTTGAATCTGAATCCCTAGAATCAAGAATCCTTCCGCTGCAAGCAGCGGCGTTTTTATGATGATGAATTTATGGGCGAAGGGCCGTCGCCCCAAATCCAATCGCCTCTATGAATCACAGCTGCGTTAGTGATTCAAATTTCCCATTGGACCCACAACTGATGTCTCTGTCACCAAGCCACTATGGAAACACCCACCAGCCAGTCGTGGCATTGGCAGGCCATAGACCCATCACGCAATGTTGCCCGTGCCTACCATCTCTGGATCCAAACCGACCTGTTCGGTTGGACGACGGTTGAACGTCGCTGGGGGAGGATCGGCTCGAAAGGGCAGGGGGTAACCCTGAGTTTTCCTGACAGGGCACAAGCCGAGATCGTCGCCCGGCAGGTCCGTGAAAGACGCAAGAGTGCCTTCAAACGAATAGGAGTAGGTTACCAAGAGGTCGAATGACCGCCTTGCACGCGCATCTGCAAGGGAGGGA
>Ga0247718_1000622_pt1 | contig 10343 bp, 7 predicted proteins | sample 21E_DmetaG_FD_189045 | JGI IMG/M metagenome (GOLD analysis project Ga0247718, IMG submission 189045) | Soil microbial communities from hillslope of Landscape Evolution Observatory, University of Arizona, Oracle, AZ, United States - 2-1-E_D | ecosystem: Engineered > Artificial ecosystem > Mesocosm...
CCTCCAGAGTGATGAATATGGCCTTGCCGTTGCCGGGTCGCTGACGAACCAGCACGACGCCCGCCGTCCTGATCCGCGCGCCTGACCGCCTGGATTCTACCTCGGCGCAGGTCAGCAGACCCTCGGCGGCGAACACTGGGCGCAGGATCGCCATGGGATGCGCCTTCAGTGACAGGCGGGTGGTTTGATAGTCGGCCGCCACGTGTTCACCCAACGCCATGCGGGGCAGATGGGCGTCCGGCTCTTCCCCCAGTTCTCGCGTCGAGGCTGCGGCGAACAACGGCAAGGCGTCGTTATCCGGGAGCCGGTGAGCCTCCCAAAGCGCCTCGCGCCGGTCCAGGCCGAGAGAGCGGAAGGCGTCGGCGTCAGCAAGTTTGCGGATGGCCACGACCGGCAAGCGTGCTCGACGCATCAGGCCCTCAAGACTGTCGAAGGGCCTCGCGCGGGCCAGGACGATGTCGTCGGCCCATTCCTCGCGGAAGCCGTTGATTTGACGCATGCCGAGCCGGAGGGCCAGGGCGGTAGGTGGTCCCTCAAGTGTGTTGTCCCAAGTGGAGTGGTTGACGTCGATGGGCCGCGCCTCGACCCCATGTTCCTGAGCATCTCGGACGATCTGGGCCGGGGCGTAGAAACCCATCGGCTGGCTGTTCAAAAGCGCGCAGGCGAAGGCCGCCGGGTGCCTGCATTTGATGTAGCTGGAGACATAGACCAGCCGCGCGAAGCTGGCCGCATGGCTTTCCGGAAAGCCGTATGAACCGAAGCCCTTGATCTGGTCAAAGCAACGATTGGCGAAATCAGGATCATAGCCGCGCTCGATCATCCGGCCGACCATGCGGTCTTCGTAGGTGTGGAGCGTGCCGTCGCCCCGAAAGGTGCCCATCGCCTTTCTCAGACCATTGGCCTCCTTGTCGGTGAACTCGGCGGCGACCATGGCGACCTTCATAGCCTGCTCCTGAAACAGGGGCACACCCAGAGTCCGATCCAGAACCTTCTGTAACTCGTTCGGATCGTGGGGCGGCTTGGGGCTGGCGTAGACCACCTCCTCCTGCCCGTTCCGGCGGCGCAGATAGGGATGGACCATGTCGCCCTGGATGGGACCCGGCCGGACGATGGCCACCTGGATCACGAGGTCATAGAAGCGCCGGGGCTTGAGGCGCGGCAGCATGTTGATCTGCGCGCGGCTCTCGATCTGGAAGACGCCGATGGAGTCGCCCTCGCAGAGCATGTCGTAAACGGCGGGCTGCTCGGCAGGAATGGTCGCTAGGTCGTAGTCCAGACCTTCATGGGCGCGCATCAGGTCCAGCGCCTTGCGGATACAGGTCAGCATGCCGAGCGCCAGTACATCGACCTTCATCAGGCCGAGCTCATCGACGTCGTCCTTGTCCCACTCGATGAAGGTGCGGTCGGCCATGGCCGCGTTGCCGATGGGCACGAGTTCGTCCAGTCGTCCGCGTGTCAGGATGAAGCCGCCGACGTGCTGACTGAGGTGGCGCGGAAAGCCCATGATGCGGCTCGCCATGTCCACGGCCCTGCGGATCATCGGATTGGCCGGATCAAGGCCGGCTTCTTCAATGCGCGCGTCTGGGATGTCGGCGCCCCAGCTGCCCCATTGGGTGGACGCCAGCCGCGCCGTCACGTCCTCGGTCAGACCCAGCGCCTTGCCAACATCACGGATGGCGCTGCGGGGCCGGTAGCGGATCACGGTGGCGACGATGCCGGCGCGGTCGCGGCTGTAGCGGTCGTAGATATACTGGATGATCTCCTCGCGCCGCTCATGTTCGAAATCGACGTCGATGTCAGGCGGTTCATTGCGGTCCGCCGACATGAACCGTTCAAACAACAAGTCATTGGACGCGGGATCAACGCTGGTGATGCCCAGGACGTAACAGATGGCCGAGTTGGCGGCTGAGCCCCGACCCTGACACAGGATGCCCCGGTTCTCAGCCTCGCGGACGATGTCGTGGATGGTCAGGAAATAGGGCGCCAGGTTTCGGGCGCTGACGTAAGCCAACTCCTTGTCAAGGGTCGCACGAACCTTGGGCGGCGTCCCCTCAGGGTAGCGATTGGGCAGGCGCAGCTCCACCAGCTCGCAGAGCCAAGCCTGAGGCGTCCTGTCGGGCGGGATCGGCTCTTTGGGATACTCGTAGCGGAGCTGGCAAAGGTCGAAGATCGGACGCTTCAGAAACTCCAGTGTCTCAGAAAGGGCGTCAGGCGCGTCGGCGAACAGCCGCGCCATCTCCGCGGGCGGCTTCAGCCAGCGTTCACCGTTTGCCAGCAATCGGCGGCCCGCCTGATCAATGGGAACGCCTTCACGGATGCAGGTCATGACGTGCTGAAGGTCACGCTCGCCGGCGTCGTGAAAGAGCACGTCGTTCGTCGCCAACAGCGGGGCCCCCACTTCGGCGGCCAGCGCCCGAAGGTGAGCGAGGCGGCGGCGGTCATCCCCGTGGCGGTGCATGGCCGCACCCAGCCAGACGGCGCCAGGGTTCGCCTCGTTGAGGCGTTCGAGCCATGGCTTCAAAGGGTCGGTTCTGCGAGCCGGGGCCAAGACTAGCATCAAGCCATCCGGGTCAGACAGCAGATCCTCGAACCTCAGGAGGCACCGCCCCTTTTCAGCCCTGCGGTTTCCCAAGGTCAGCAGTCGCGTGAGCTTGCCCCATCCGACCCGGTCCTCGGGATAGGCGACCACATCCGGGGCGCCGTCCTCAAACGCCAGCCTGGCGCCGGTCAGAAGGCGGAAGGCCAAGGCGCGCTCCCTGACCAGATCGGCCAGGGCGGGATTATTCAGGGGATCCTCGCGCCACGCGATCTCACCGGGCGACCCGCCGTCGCGTAGCTTCTCGGGCGGCGACCAGCCGTCCTCACGCAGATGGTTTAGAGCCGTCCAGGCCCGGACCACGCCGGAGACGGTGTTGTGGTCGGCCAGCCCCAGACCGGCATGGCCTCGCAGGATCGAGGTCAGGACCAGAGTCTTGGGATGGGAGGCGCCGCGCAGGAAGGAGAAGTTGCTGGCGGCGATCAGTTCGGCATAGGCGGGCGCGCTCATGGGAAGAGCCCGTGCAGATACCAGCGCGGCGGTGGTTCCTCGCCAAACAGTCCAGCCCGGAACACCCAGAAACGGCGACCCTCGGCGTCCTCGACGCGGTAGTAGTCACGCACCCGCTCGCGGCGGCGCCACCACTCTCCTTCAATCCGCTCTGGGCCTTCCGAGCTCACCACGCGGTGGTCAACCCGACGCCACCGAAAGCGGGCCGGCGGACTGTCCGGCGCGAGCGCTATGGCTTCGATAGGTTGAGGCGGGTCGAAGATCCTCAAGGGTCTGACAGGTGTTCCGCCCGCTGGAGTGGCGACCTTGTCGGGCTTGCTCATCGCTGCCTGGGATGTTGGCCGCCACCGCGTGGCGCGTTCGGGCAGATGGGAGTCTACGGCCTCGACCCGCAACACGGCGCCTTCGCCAAGCCTAGCGGCTAGACGGTCGGTAAGGTCACCCAACGCCTTACTGCGTGACGGTTGCTGATCGAAGGCTGTCTGCTCAGCGGCGAGCGGTTCGCTCAGCACCACCTCCAGCCGCAGGTGATCGAAGCCGAAGCCCGGATCGAGCGCCTCACCCTCGGCCGTCATCCTTTCCCGGAAAAGGCGGGCGATCATCCTGGGGTCGCGTGTCGGACGGGCCGAGCGGGCCTCCAGCCACCGAACCCCGTCATCGACCCGGAACAGTCGTAGCCTCAGCACTCGCGCACCCTGGCCGGATCGCTCCAGAAGAACACAGACATCAGCCAGCAGATCGCCCAGCACAGTTTCGACGTGAGCGTCCTCGGTGATCGGCTCCAGGAGCATCCGATCCGCCCTGATGGGCGCAGCGGGGCGATGGGGCGTGATCCGGGCGTCTTCCAGCTCCAGCAGCCGGTCCAGCCGCGTCGGCAGGGCTGCGCCGAACCGCGCGGCAAGCGACGCACGCGGGCGCTCATCCACGTCTCCGATGGTCTTCAGCCCCGCACGCCTGAGAGCCTGGGTGTCGCGGTCGGAGATTTCCAGCGCCGACACGGGCAGCGCGCGGATCGCCCGTCTTGCACTTTCAGTACTGAACATGCCCCCGGAGCCGAAGCGGCAAAGCGCGCGGGCTGACTGGGGCGTGCCGGCCAGCGCCAGCCTCGCCGTCAGACCGAAGCGCGTCGTCCTGGCCTTCACAGCCTGGCCCAGCGCCAGCTCTCCGCCGAACAGGGGGCCGCATCCGGTCACATCCAGAATGAGGCCGTGGGATGGGTCCAGGGCCGCCATGGGTGTGAACCGTCCGAAGTCCTCCAGCAACCGCCCCAGAAGCTTGGCGTCGGCGTCCGGTTCGTAGGGTTCGGCCTTGAGCTCAGGCGCGCGCGCGCGGGCGTCGGCGAGCGTCATGCCTGGTGAAAGACCCTCCGCCAGCGCGTTGGGGTCTACGGCCGCCAGCCTGAGGGCGCCCCCGACCTTGTCGATCAGAACAAGCGGCGCGTCAGGCGACCCTTCGACCGTCCTGGTCCGCTCCATTCGCTCGGTCGGCAGGAAGGGAAACCAGACCGCGAGATGCCGACGGTGCGGCGAAGGTCCGCGCTTCACGGTCCCACTCCACGATCCACTGGCCTGAAGGCGCGCCGGAGCGGGTGCGCAGCAACTCGACCGCCAAGGCGGAGGAACCGGGAGCCTGGGCCTCCAGAGGCGCGGACGGCGCCGCGCGAACACGCCAGCGGGTCTCGGCGGCGCTGGGCGCGGGACGGGCCGCCGCCCGCACGAAAAAACCTGTGCTCCGGCCTCTGCCGGCGGCCAAGGCCAGGCGTCGGCTTGCGGTGAGGGTGAAGGCAGGCCCATCGCCCCAGGCGCTCATGAGGACGGCATCCGCTGCACCGCTCGCCAGGGCCTCCTCGCCCGCCGACAGAAGGTGCGCGGTGTCCCTGACCGTGACCATGACAAGGGACCGGGTTTCCAGCCCCCAGTCTTCAACACCCGGACCATAGGGCAGGCCCGCTTCCGAAAAGGCGCGAGTGTGCACCACCCAGACCAGGTTCTTGGGCTCAGACCTCAGCGCAAATCCCAGGGCGAAGCCATCCGCCGCTTGCGTCTGGCCTGGATCTGCCCCGAACAGTTCATGCACCGCTTCCCGTCGAAGCCCGCCGCCGAGATGGGCGTCCAGCTCTGTCAGGCCTGTCGAAAAGACCGGCGGACAAGCGGAAGCATGAGGGCGTGCAAGGCCTGTGACGAGGTTTCTGACCTCGGAAGCATTTTGCCCAATGTTCTTCATTTGTTCTCATATGCGCTCCAACCTTGGTCGAGAGTCAAGATCGGTTCGTTAAGAGCGCCCATGCGAGCATTGTCAGCCTTAACCCAGCCAACCATAGAGCCTACCCCGCTCCGCCCAGGCGGCCGCTACAGCCCAAGCCGCCTTAGCCCCAGCCCGGAACTGGCGGCGAGAGGATCGGCTGGTAGAGGCCGCCGGGCCTGGCAGGCTTGTAGACGCTGCCAGGGGGATGCCTTTCAGCCAGAGGCGCTCTAAGGCGGCGCCATAGGACACCACCAGTGAGGGCTATCTGGTAAAGAAACCGGCCATAAATGACCCTTTATCTGGATTTTTTCCTATTAAACGGCCATTGTTGGCCTATGATTAAAACTGTTCCCGAAATCCTCACTGAGCTTGGGTCGGCGATCCGCAATCGACGCCTCGCCCAAGGCTTGAGCCAGGAACAGGCGGCTACGCGCGCGGGCCTTGGATTGCGGACATGGCGCCGCCTCGAGCGCGACGGCCACGCAACGACTGCAACCTTGGTGAATGCCGCTGTCGTATTGAGATGCGAGCAGACCTTGGAAGGTCTCTTCCCCCTGCCCGCAGCATCGAGTCTCGACGACCTCCTCAAACAGCAGGCCACAGCCGCCTCGCTCAACCGTCAGCGCGCGCCACGGGCGCCACGGCCATGAGGCTGCCGCGCGGCGCCCTCTTTCGGCAGCGCTTGCTTGGCGGCCCGCTGCGTCCCTGCCCGTAGTGCGGCTGGCGATGGCGGGGGGGACTGGCCCAGCTCGAGTGGTCGCGGGAGGTCCTTGGAGCTGGGGCTGCGCGTAGCCGCCCTTGATTTCTATCCAACTGCCCCAGGCCTCCATCCGGCGCGTGGTCGGTTGTTCTGGGGGCTTTATGGGTTCCGACAGTCTTCCTGACGGCTGGGGTTCTCTTCTGATGCGGCGCCGGCTCGCCAAGTCTGGCATCGACATCGCCGCCTTGACGTCCCTCGAACGCGCTTTGCCTTCATCACTAACCGCGCGTCAGAACTGCGGCGCCCGATTGGGAGGGCGCCCGATGAAAGTGATCATATACATGGGTGACATCGTCGAAACGGACCCGAGCGGCGCCGTGCAACGCCGTCGGCTCAAACTCGGGCGCGGTAAGACCTGCCGCGACGGGGTCGTCGATCTTGTCGGTGTTCCAGCCGAGGAGAAGGCGTCCGCCTGGCCGCAGGATCCGCGCCATCGCCCTCAAGGCCCTGGTCTGCTGGTCAGGGCTGTCGACACCGTAGCCAAGAACGCCGTTGCAAAGGATCGCATCGAAGACGATGTCGCGGAACAGCTGGTCCGCCTCGCAGAGATCTCCTGTGCGGTGCCGGCCCTGGCGACCCCACCGCGCGGCGGCGGGGTCGATGTCCGTAGTCCAGACGGTCCCCCCCGCCTGTTCCAGAATGGCGTAATCTCCTGCGGTATACTTGCGACACCCGACCCAGAGCAGGGTTCCAGCCTCTGCGGCGAAGGTGGGGAGATAGACTTCCGACAACAGCCGTCGGTCCGGTAGCCGCAGGATGTCCTTCGCGCGACGAGCGCGCATCCGCTGGACACCGTCCTCGCCTAAAAGGAGGCGGATGAGAAATGTTCGGCCACCCAAGGCGAGACTCCGGAAATGATTACCGAAACAGGCGTCTGGCGCACGCTACATGCACCGAATGAAAGCGGGACCCAGCCGAGGGGCGGGGGGCCAACCTCGGCCAGGTCCCCGGACGCCGCCCTTGGAGGCGACGGCGCCCGTTCTAATATGGGCGTCAGCCGGCGATGTACGGCATGACCCCCTCGTTCTTTGGGCTACTGCGCCCGGCGAGCACCCCCAGCCAATCAGCCGCCCAGCCTCGCCGACGCCGGAGGGGCTTTGGCGCGGCCAAAAGCAAATCGCGTAGATCGTCGAGCTGCGCCGCCCGGGCGAGCGGCGAGTGGACCTTCGCGACCCAGACCTGACCTGCCCGTCCCAAACCTGCACGGCGAGCGGGATCAGACATCAGGTCCGACAGCGCCAGTGCGAGCCCGTCGACCTCCGGCGGATCCACATATACGGCGTGCGGGCCGCTGGCCTCGCGCAAGCCCCCACGGCCTGACGAGATCAGCGCAGCGCCTGCCGCGTGCGCCTCCAGCGCCGTCAGACCGAGGGCCTCCGCCACGAGAGACGGGGTCACTGCGATCGCGGCGCGACGGGTCGCTGCCATCACCTCAACCAGCGAGGCGGACTTTTGAATCTCCACCCGGTCCGCGAACCGGTCCAACTTCCGAACGACCGGGTCGGCCCAGGCTTTGTGCTTGTCCCAGTCGCCCAACAGCAGTACCGCGCGCCAATCAGGCCAGCCGTCGAGCACCTTCCCCAGGGCCGCGCAGAACGGTTCCAGCCCCTTCTCCTCCGTGGCGCGGCCGGAAAACAGAATCAGTTTCTCGCGGGCGTCCGGGTCGGCTCGCCAAGGCGTCGTATCGATCGGATTGCAGATTGCCGAGACACGACCCTCGAACGCTGGGTAATCCTCAAGGAACTCGGCCACAGCGGCCTCGCTGACGAAGATCACGTGATCGAACGCCTTGAGCCGCGCTTCATACCGGATACGCCCAATGGGGTCGCGAGGCCGCTTGATGCGAGTGTGTCGATAAAGGACGTGAACCTTGTCCGGAAAACGCCGCGCCAGCGCCGCCGAGGACTCGAGTTGCTGGTGATGCTCGATGTAGTCGGGATCGTAGGCCGCAAGCCTCCGAGCGACCGCCGCGACGCGCCCCCCCTTGGTGAGGCCGGCCGGCACCGTCACCAAATCTGCCTCCAAGGGCTCTACTGCCCCCACGTCGCAGAACATCCGCACGGCATTCACCTGGCGGCTGTGCCTACGCAGGGTGTGGGCGACAGTTTCCATGGAATTGACCGTGCGGCGGCACATAGTGGCGCCACGGGGCATTATGACCGCGATCCTCATGCGGCGGCCCGTCCCGGCCGGTTGAGACCCAACAGGCGACGAAACTTGTACTGGGCCCGCACCAGGCCCTCGGCGGGTGATCGGCGCACGCCCTTCACATCGAGACAGGTCACGCCTCCGAGCCCTGAAAGGGTGTGCAGCCCGTCGGCGTGACCCGCGAGCAACGCGCCCGGCTCGAACCGACCGACCTGGGTGGCGGTGAAGGAGTCAGGGGTCAGCGCGTCCAAGCGCAGCAGGTTGATCGCCGCGCCGTAGCTCGGGCCGCAGTCCTGAACAGGCAGATGAAGAGCGTCGTCCATCACAAAGGCGGAACCGCCCGGTCGAGCGCTTTCAAAATAAGCGCGCACGGGGTTGCCCGGATGAGGCGTCCAAGGCCCCGTCAATGCCTCGGCCCAGGCGACATGGAGTTCGCGCATTGCTCGGTTGGCTGAGCCGAACAGTGCATGAAACATCCACCACCGTTCCCTGTGCCGCACCACCGTTGCGTCCACGACAGGGCCCTCGACCAGACGGGCCACGCGCTCCCACCGGTCCGGAAAGGCGACGCAGCGGTAGAGGTCCAGCCCGCCGCCCTTATAGCCTTCGGGCAGCATGTATAGCTCGCCATGATCTTCGATCAGGCTGGGGTAGGACAGGTGAAAGGGCTGGGCCAAGGCCAAGCCGCGGCCGGTTTCACGGTTTTCTCGATCAAACTGGCGATAGTGAATCTCGCCCCGGCGCACCCGATAGTCAAACGCCTCTACGAACACCGTGACGACGCCGTCGCGCTCGATGGCGAAAGGGTCAGCCTCGTACCGGAATGACCCACACTCCGGCAGCCAGACGATCAATTCAGCCTCGAGCTTCGCCTCGTGGGCAACCTCGACGATGGGTCGCCTGATGAAGCCGGAGCGCCAAATATCATACATCACGACCCCCCGGCCGACCCTGCGTGGGCCTTGATAGGAAGCCGGCGGCGCCGACTTCAACGGTTTCAGAATCGACGCCTTCAGCGGAGTTCAGGCAGTCGCCGCAGAAAGGACTGGCGCAATTTCAGCCCTCGGCCAGCGACGGTTCTGGGCTGAACCCGTGGACAGTGGCGCAGGCCGCCGCCCCATAGGGCGTGGATCGCCTTGTCGAGATGAGCGTGCCGGTCGTGCTGATGGATGATCGGACTGACGCTGCCGTCTGGATTGACCACGCGGCCATTCTGGAATCTCAACGTCGCGCCGTCCGTCATGCCCAAAGTGGCGACCCGCTGGAAGTTGGGCACGATGCGGGTCCGCACCAGATCTAGATGGACCACCAGATTGCACGCTGCCTGATCGGCGCCGAACGCCCCGCCGCTTTCAGAGCGTGGGATCGCTGCCAGCATCAGCAAGGTGCGACAGAAGCGGGCCACCTCTTCTCGCGGACCCATAATGGTGCCGACGCAGATGCAGGGCTTGTCGGCCAGAGCAGTCGCCAGTTCCTCGCCCACAAGCGCGCTCAAATGCTTCATGTTGAAAGCGTGGTCGCGCAGCACGCCCTGTTCGTTCTCCACAAAAACTTCCAGCCGCCGGGGCGGCGGGCCGAAGGGCTCACCCTGAAAGACCACGTCTCTGACGTCAGTGATGAGTACATCCACCGCGTTCGGCCAACGCTCCAACAAACGCGCATAGGCGGCGAAGCGCGCCATCACTGGATGAGGCTCCCAGCCGGCGACGGGCTCAGGGTGTATAGCCTCGATCCCATGCTCTTCCAAAAGCGCGAGCACATCGGGACGCTCATCGACGATCAGCGCTACCGTCCCGGTGAACACGGCGCGCAGCGAACGCACAAACGGCGCAATCATTGCCGCGTCGTAGCCGGTCGCATATCCCAGAACGAGATCGTCGGGCGCATCCAGCAGTCGCGGCGCGGCCGTGTCCGGCCGGGTCGCTTCCACGAGCCATCCCAGATAGGCCGACTTGGGCGCGGCGGTCTTCATCGTCACATCCATCCAAGTGCGGCGCCGGCGAGGGTATTGGGCCCGCCCGCCGGCGCGCACGACACTGATGGCCAGAATGCGTCCATCATCCCTTCGACGGCGCCGCACTTGGATGGATGTGACGATGAAGACCGCCGCGCCCAAGTCGGCCTATCTGGGATGGCTCGTGGAAG
>Ga0247718_1000623_pt1 | contig 10341 bp, 9 predicted proteins | sample 21E_DmetaG_FD_189045 | JGI IMG/M metagenome (GOLD analysis project Ga0247718, IMG submission 189045) | Soil microbial communities from hillslope of Landscape Evolution Observatory, University of Arizona, Oracle, AZ, United States - 2-1-E_D | ecosystem: Engineered > Artificial ecosystem > Mesocosm...
GGGCGATATCGACGCCGCTTCGTTTGGCCGCCTGTTCATCGCCAACCCCGATCTTCCGCGCCGCCTCGCGGAAGGCCTGCCGATGAATCCGCTCAACGCTGCCCGCATCTATGGCGGCGGCGCGGATGGCTACACCGACTACCCGTTTGCGCCCGCTGCCCGGGCGGCGTGAGGCGCAGGGCGCGGTCCTTCCGGAGGAGGGCCGGGGGGATCGCGCCGTTCTAACCGGCCAGCGTTCGGCACTGCGCCTTCTCGCGGATCGGATCGACCGCTGCTGCCTCGGACGGATCGGCCAGCAACACGCGCTGCAGGATGATGCCTGTCGCATAGCGCACCCGCACGGTTTCGACCCCGGCGGGAACCGCCTGCCCCTCCAGCGCCAGCACCACCCGCATCGGCTTGCCGGCCATCTCTTCATCGTTGCGCACGTAGGCATTGTCGGTCCGCGCATCGAACACGCTGATCGAGCTGTAGCGCCCCGGCACTGGTACGGCGGTCACTTCCAGCGGCCCTGCGGTCAAATCATAGGGACAGACCGAATAGAGCAGGTCCGGGCTTGGCCGCACCACGAACTGCCGCTCGGCACGCACCGGCGGGGTGTGGGTGAAGTGGTTCACCGGCGCGGTTTTCGTCAGTTTGGCTTCGGCCAGCCGCATCAGCCCATAGGGCGCCGCCGCCAGCGTTCCATAATAGCTGCCAAGAGCCACGACCGCGACCACGGCCAGAGGAGCAATGCGGCGGATCATGGTCGGCACTCCCCCTTGGTGACCGTCGGCAGGCGGATCCGCGAAGGATCGCGCGCCATCTCGCCATGCGGACGATAGACCCTCAGGGTCAGCTCGAACGGGCCATCGGTGCCGGTCGGAATCCACAGGCCGGGCTGCTCGTCAGGGCCGATCTGTACCGTCCAATGCTCCGCTTGGCCTGCCGGAATGCGCGCGCTGCCGATCGAATAGCGAGACCACCGATTGGGGATCAGCCAGCCGCCCCGGTCATAGAGCGTCACGCTCCACCAGCGCGCGGCGATGTCGCCCCCGGTCATCGCATAGCGGCACTTGCCCGAAAGCGGCGCACCGGCGCTGTCGGTCGCGGCGGTGAAATAACGCGCTTCTTTGGCCGGCAGTGCCAGCAAGCCCCGCAGCGCGACAATCGCCCGGGTCTTGATGTCCGCATCGGCGGTGCCCACGTCGCGCCCGGTCGTCCACGGCCCCACCCGCACATCATTGCCGAGCCCGCCGGTCCTGATCTGCCAGACGGCAAGGCCGCTCCCCAACGCAAGCCCCACCACGATGAGGCCTACCCATTTCAAAACTGCCTTCACGCGTCTCTCCCTTCCGCGTGGATTCAGAAGTAATGCTTCGGGATCAGCCCCTTCTCATAGGCCTCGCGCTCCAGCTCCTCGCGGAAATCGGGGTGCGCGATCGAAATCATTGCCTTGGCCCGCTCGGCCACCGGCAGGCCTTTCAGGCAGACCATCCCGTATTCGGTGGCGGCATACATCACATCGGTGCGCGGCACCGTCACCACCGTTCCCGGCGCCAGCCCCGCCACCACGCGGCTCTTGCGCTGCCCGTGCTTCTCGTAGGTCGAGGGCATGCACAGGAACGCGCGTCCGCCCTCGGACTCATAGGCCGCGCGCACGAAGCCCAGCTGTCCGCCGGTCCCGCTGAAATGCCGGTAGCCGTCCGCTTCCGAAGCCGCTTGCCCCTGCAGGTCCATCTGCCCGGTGCTGTTCACCGCCACCACATTGTGGTTCTGCGCCACGAACTTCGGCAGGTTCGTATAGTCCACCTGCCGCGCGACGAAGGCCGGGTTGCGGTCCAGCGCGGCGTAGATATCCGCGGTCCCGATGGCGAAGGCATAGACCGCCTTGCCCACATCGACCTGCTTGCGCGCCCCGGTCGCGACCCCGGCTTTCACCAGCTCGACCAGCCCTTCGACCATCATCTCGGTATGGACGCCAAGGTCCTTCACCCCGGCACCCGCAATTGCGCGCCCCACGGCATTGGGCAGGCCGCCGATGCCCAGCTGCAGGCAATCCCCGTCCCTGATTTCCGCCGCCACCAGCCGCGCGATGGCAAGGTCAACCTCGCTGGAGACCGCGCTCGGCAGTTCGGGTGCGGGGAGGGGCGGCAGCTCGATCACCAAGTCCACTTCGCTCTCGTGCACCGCGTTGTCCGGTCCGAAGCAATAGGGCAGCGCCGGATTGACCTCGACGATCACCACGTCCGCCTTCTCGACCAGCGCGCGCATGTAGGAGGCCGAGATCGAGAAGTTGTAGAACCCGTCCGCATCCTTCGGGCAGACCTGCAATACCGCGATATCCACCCGCTCGCAGAACCGGCGATAGAGATCGGGCCATTCGCCCAGGTTCAGCGGAATATAGGTGCAGCGCCCCGCATCGAACTGGCGCCGGTCGTATCCGCTGAAGTGCCAGCTGGCGGAAAGCACATGTGCGCCTTCGGGATCGGCCTCCTGAAACGCGCGCGGCCGCGTCGTCAGACAGCTGCGCACTTTCACGCCGCGCAGCTCGTGCACCCGCGCCGCCAGTGCCTTGTCGAAGGCTTCCGCCTGCGTCGCGCCGAACCCGTAATCGAGCCACATGCCGCTTTTCACCAGCGCCGCGGCTTCCTCTGCCGTAATCACCTGCGGCATGTCAGGCGCGCTTTCCCGTGCGCAGTAGCCAGAACGCGACTGCAAACAAGGCCGCCACCAGCAGGCTCATCCACAATTGTGAGGCAAGATCCGGCTGCAGCCCCATGAACACCAGCACCGCCAGCATCGCCGCCAGCGCGGTCAGCGTGCCGAAGGGGTGGAACCACATCTTCAAGGTCAGCCGCTCCGGCGCCTCGCGCTCCATCCGGGTGCGCTCCTTCAGCTGCGCGATGCCGACCAGCCCATAGAGCAGGATCATCGTCACGCCCGAGGAATTGACGAGGAAGCTGAACACCGTCCCCGGCGAAAGCCACTGCGCCGCGAGCGCGCCATAAGCGAACAGGCTCGCGGCAATGATCGCCCGCGCCGGCACCCCGCGCGCATTGACATGCACCAGCCAGTCCGGCGCATCGCCGAAGCGCGCCAGACCGAACAGCGCCCGGCTTGTCACGTAGAGCCCGCTGTTGAGGCACGAGAGCACGGCCACCAGCACCACCGCGCTCATGATCGTCTCGCCGCCGGGGATATGCATCGCGGCCAGCGTCGTCGCGAAGGGCGAATGCCCCGGCACGATCTGCGTCCACGGCACCACCGCGACGATGAGGCCGATGGCGAGCACGTAGAAGATCACGATCCGCAGCGCGACCGAGACGGTCATCCGCGCGATCACCTTGGCCGGATCAGGCGATTCCGCCGCCGCAATCGTCGCGATCTCCGCACCGCAGAGAGAGAAGATGGTCGAGGCCACGCCTGCCAGCACCGGCCCCCAGCCATGCGGTGCAAACCCGCCATGCGCGGTCAGGTTGCCGATGGAGAACCCTTGCGGCGCGGTGATGCCGAAGACCCACAGCGCGCAGATCAGGCTGAACACGAGGATCGCGGCGACCTTGATCGAGGAGAACCAGAACTCGAACTCGCCGTAGCTGCGGGTCGACATCAGGTTCACCGCCGTCATCAGCGCGGTCAGACCGGCACCGATGGCCCATTCCGGCACCCCCGGCAGCCAGCCGCCGATGATCTTGGCCCCGGCAATCGCCTCGACCGCCACCACCACGACCCAGAAATACCAGTAGAGCCAGCCCGAAAGGAAACCCGCCAGATGCCCGAGCCCCGCGCGGGCAAAATCCGGAAAGGTCCGCACGCCTTCCAGCACGATGGCCATTTCCGCGATCATCCGCATCACCAGCAAGATCAGCAGCCCCGCGATCAGGTAGGAAATCACCGCCGCCGGCCCGGTCAGCGAAATCGTGGTGGAAGATCCGACGAACAGCCCCGCGCCGATGATCCCGCCAATCGCGATCATTGAAACGTGGCGCGGCAACAGCGTCCGGCTCAGCTCAACCCCGCCACCAGTCTCTGCGATCCCCACTGCGCCCACGCAAATCCCCTTTATCTGACCCGCCATAGGGATAAGCGGCAGGGCGGGCGTGTCAAATGCCCCGTGCAATCAGATAGCCCCCTCCTCTTCAGAGGAGGGGGTTGGGGGTGGAGGCTCTCCGCATAGCGCCGACCCCCCTCAAAACCCCAACGGCGCATTCTCCTTCACTTCCTTCATCACGAAGAACGTCCGCGTCTGCCGCACCCCGGGCAAGGTCAGCAGCCTTTGCCCATGCAGCGCGTTGAAATCGGCAATGTCGCGCACGCGGATCTTCAGCAGGTAGTCGAAGTCCCCCGCCACCAGATTGCAATCGAGCACTTCCTTCATCCCGACCACCGCGCCTTCGAACGCGGCAAAGCTTTCCGGTGTCGAGCGATCGAGCACCACGCCCACCATCACCAGCGTGCCGAGCCCGACCACGCCCGGATCGACCGCGCCGCGAAAGCCCGTGAGCGCGCCCGCCTCGACCAGCCGCGCCACGCGCCGATGGCATGTCGCCGGGCTGATATTGGCCGCCTCGGCCAGCTCCGCATTGGACCGCCGCCCGTCCGCCTGAAGCAAGCGCAGCAGGTTGCGGTCGATCCGGTCAAGCTCGATGGAAGAATCTTTCATGATTTGCCGATCTATCGAACATTCAAGGAAACAGGAAGCCCCTCAGTATCGATCATGGTCGATCAAACCCCCAAGATTGCAAGCACCTTCCACGCAGTTTGCATTAGTTTCGCCCCCGAATCAAACGCATGTCGGAGCCCACATGTCTCTCCTCGCCAAGTTCGAACGCTACCCGCTCACCTATGGCCCCACCCCCATCGAGCGCCTTCCGCGCCTGAGCGAAGCGCTTGGCGGCAAGGTCGAAATCTGGGCCAAGCGCGATGATTGCAACTCCGGCCTCGCCTTCGGCGGCAACAAGCTGCGCAAGCTCGAATACATCGTTCCCGACGCCATCGCCTCGGGCGCCGACACGCTCGTCTCCATCGGCGGCGTCCAGTCCAACCACACCCGAATGGTCGCCGCCACCGCGGCCAAGCTCGGCATGAAATGCGTCGTCGTGCAGGAAAAGTGGGTGCCGCACTACGATGCCGTCTACGACCGCGTCGGCAACATCCTGCTCACCCGCCTGATGGGCGCGGACAGCCGCCTCGTCGATGACGGCTTCGACATCGGCATCCGCCAGAGCTGGGAAGACGCCATCGAAAGCGTCAAGGCAGCCGGCGGCAAACCCTATCCGATCCCCGCCGGCGCCTCGGTCCACAAGTATGGTGCACTGGGCTACGTCGGCTTCGCGGAAGAAGTCGCCGCGCAGGAGGCCGAGCTTGGCTTCACGTTCGATTACATCGTGGTGTGCGTCGTCACCGGCTCGACTCAGGGCGGCATGATCGTCGGCTTCGCCGCGCAGGACCGCGCCGACCGCGTCATCGGCATCGACGCTTCCGGCACACTCGAACAGACGCGCGCGCAAGTCCGCTCCATCGTCGACAACACGGCGGAGCTCGTCGGCCTCGGCCGCACGATCCGCGAGGACGAGATCGTCATCAACCCGGACTATGCCTATCCGGCCTATGGTGTGCCGTCGGACGAAACCAACGAGGCCATCCGCCTCGCCGCCCGCACCGAGGCGATGATCACCGACCCGGTCTACGAGGGCAAGTCGATGCAAGGCATGATCGATCTCACCCGCAAGGGCTTCTTCCCCGAAGGCAGCCGCGTCCTCTACGCCCACCTCGGCGGCGCGCCCGCGATCAACGGCTACAGCTATTATTACAAGGATGGCTGAGGCTTTGGTTTAAGCGATGCTGTCCCGAAATCTGTGGCAAGCTGCAGGCAGCGAACAACCGATCGTTAAGGGATGGTGCCTATCCTCCGACGGTGGCGTGGAAAATCACTTCTAGCCCGGCCCGAATGCTCATTGCCGGCATTCTCGTCGTGGGTCTGTCCATCGGTTGCTCGCTGGCGGCTACACACGCCTCGTTCCAGACAGACGGCGGTGTAAGCTACGAGCACGCAATGCTGATTGCCTTCTGCATCCCCGCTGCCGTCGCACCGCCGTCCTTCATCTATTTCGTCTGGACCGCGCGGCGGATGGAACGGCTCAACCACCAACTCAACCTGCTCGCCCGACAGGATTCGCTAACGAGGCTCGACAATCGCCGCGCCTTTGTCGAGCAAGCCACTGCGCAACTGGAAAGCGGCACGGTGCAAATGCTGGTCATGGTGGATATCGACCATTTCAAGCACATCAACGACAGCCTCGGTCATTCCGGTGGCGATCTCGCCCTGCAGCATGCCGCCGCGATCATTGCTGCCGCCGCGCCCGATGACGCGCTGGTCGCCCGGATCGGTGGCGAGGAATTCGGGCTGCTCCTCCCCTTGCAGCAAGGCGGCGACGCTTGCAGCGACGGAGAAGCGGTTGTCGAGGTCATCCGGCAGCGGCTCGAAGCGCTACCGCTGATCACGCCGGCGGGCCTTACCCGCATGACTGCCAGTTTCGGCATCGCCGTCTCTCGCCTGGGCGAGAGCCTCGATCACTTGCTCTCCCGTGCTGACAGGGCGCTCTATGATGCGAAGAACGCGGGTCGCAACCAACTCGCCGTCGCCTCCTAAAGCCGCTCCAGCGTCAGCAAGCGCCGATCCCCCAGCCACGCCCGGTCCAACGCCGCCTCTGCCGCGCGCGCTTCCAGATCATGCCCCAGCGCCCGCTCGGCCTTCGCCAGCCCCCACAGCGCCCAGCCATTGCCCGGCGCGACAAATAGCGCCTGCTTGAAAGCATCGCGCGCCTCTTCGGGCTTGCCCGCCGCCAGCAAGGCCGCGCCCAGTGACTGGCCCACCGGATAGTACCAGAACGGCGGCTCCTGATAGGGCAGCGTTCCCTCGATTGCCTGCGCCTTGTGATAGGCCTCCGCTGCCGCCGCAAAGTCCCCGCGTGCATAGGCCAGCCGCCCGCGCATCACGTGCTGCGCCAGATGGATCAGGTCGGTCGCGGGCAGGCCCGTCCCTTCCACCGCCTTGATCCCCGGATCGGTGGTGAGCCGCTCCATCGCCGACAGCTCGGCCTCCAGCGGCCCCGCCTGCTTCAGCCGAGCGAACGCCACGCCCCGCGCATAGTGCCACATCGCCCGCACATAGGGCAGGCGCGCCGTCGGCTTCGGCAGCGCGAAGATCTGCGCCGGCGTCCCCCCTTGCGCAAAGGCGAACGAAGGCGCGGCGACCACCGCTTCGATCCAGCCGAGTTCGACCGCCTTGTCCTCGGGAATGATCCGCATGAGCTTGCGAGCCTGCGCCACCGCCAGCCCCAGATCGCCCGCCTGCTGCGCCGAGGTCACGATGAAATGCACGTTGTGCGGGTAATAGCCGTAGCGATACATGCCATCGTCAGGCACCCGCGCCAGATAGGCCTCGTCCGCTTTCGCCGCCGCCACATTGGCCCGGATCGAATCCTTGTAGCGCCCGATGCGGTAATAGATGTGCCCCGGCATGTGGACGAGGTGCCCCGCCTCGGGCATCGCGCTCAGCGCCAGCGCATCCGCCGCCTTCTCCCCGCGTGTGGGATCGACGTGGTTCTCCATCAGGTGGATCGCGAGGTGCGCCGCTTCCTGATGCCCCGGATGCCGCGCCAGCACCCCCTCGACCAGCGCCACCGCCTTGTCGATGCGCGCCCGCGGCTGTGCGCGGCCCGGCTGCCAGTAGTTCCAGGGGGTCGTGTCCATCGCGGCTTCTGCCGCGAGCACGGCAATATCATCGTTGCCCGGAACGTTGTCCGCCAGCTTCAGCATGGCATCGGCATAGGCCGCATCCAGCGCCGCCCGGTCCGCCTTCGGGTCTGCCGAATAGCGCGCCGCCAATGCGCCGACCAGGGCCCGATCCAGCGCTGGCATCCCTGGCGCCAGGGCCTGCGCCTTGGCCAGCGCCGTCAGCGTCGGCGCGAGCGCCTTGGCCTCCATCGGCGCATTGATATTCGGCCCCTGCACCAGCGCCTCGCCCCAGAAGCACAGCGCGCATCCGGGCGCGAGCACCTGCGCCTTGCGGAACGAGGCGACCGCCGCGGCATGGTTGAAATTGTAGGCCATCTCGAGGCCCTGATCGAACCACGGCCGCGCCTCCGGCGTCATCCCGCCCGGCTCCAGTGCGGATCGCGGCACGCCGCCGTAAAGCGGGAACTTGCCCGGCACGACCGGCCCCATCAGTGCGGCCGCCTGCTGCAACCGCCGCAACAAGATCGGCGTGTTCGCGCGCGCCCGTTCGGCACAAGCCGCTGCCGCCAGCCGCGAGGGATCGAGCATCGCCAGCGCTGCCGCGTCGGAGCGCGGCGCATGGTGCAATGTCGTCGCAGCCGTCGCTGCCCCGCCAGCCAGCAAGGCCAAAGCCAGCACCCGATACAAACGCATGATGTTCCCTCCCTTGCCCCGGGAAGGCCAGCCTATGCCTGCTGGGGCTGCGGCGCAATCACGCCGCAGCCATCATCAGGATCACTCCGCGGCTTCGCGCTGCGCCTCACGCGCGAACATCTCGACCAGTTCGTCGTCGGTCGCCTCGAGCAGCTTCGCCGCCCAGGTGTGGAACACCTGTCCGCCGCGCTCGTTGCGGCCAAACAGGACGTCCTTCATCAGCCCGCTCTGCAGCGCCTCGTGCTGGCGCTTGCCGGTCTTGTAGTCCTCGTCGCGCACCACGATCTCGAGGAAGTCGAACTGCTCGTGCGCGGCCTTGATCGCCACCTCGTCCGAGGGCTTCTTCTCCATCACGTAGAACTGGGTGGTGTAGCTCTCGCCCACCTTGTCGCCCGGGAAGAGCTGGCTGATCATCGCGCCGCGCAGGCCGCCGCCGTAGAAGCTGGCGATCGAGATATGCGGAAAGATCGTCCACACGCCCTGCACCAGCACCTCGTCCGGGATCTGCTCGTCGGAAAGCGCGGCTAGGTCGATCTGGCCGTCGTCGTCGGACTGCACCTTGATTGCATAGCGCGAAGGGGTCGAGAGCCGCTGGTGCGGCCCGAACTCGAAGTAGTTGGCGCGGTTGTAGAAATCCGCCCCGAACGTGTTCGCGTGGAGCACGGGCAGGTGGTAGAAATCGAGGTAGCCGTCGTAAGCCGTCTTCCAGTTCGGCCCCGAAAGCGTGCGCTGGCTGAACAGGTACCAATCCTTGAACCCGAACGCTTCCAGCAACCCGTCATAACCGCACAGGTAATCCGCGATCGAAAGCTTGGACTTGGGATCGAGCGTCGCCCAGATCAGCCCCGCGCTTTCATAGACCGGGAACTTCGTCAGGCACAGCGCCGCCTTGTCCACCGCGCCGAAATCCTGCGGGCTCGCCACGCCGATCAGCGCGCCGTCGTTCTTGAAGGTCCAGCCGTGATAGCCGCAGGTGAACCGGGTGGCATTGCCGCTGCCCGATGCGACCGGGTTGCCGCGGTGCGAGCACATATTCAGGTACGCGCCGACCGACCCATCACGCTGGCGGGTCAGCAGCAGCGGCACGCCGGCAATGTCCATCGCCTTGTAGTCACCGGGATTGGGCAGCTCGCACGAAGGCGCGACCATCAGCGGCAGGCGGCGGAAGATCTGCTTCTTCTCGCGCTCGAAGAGCGCCTCGTCGGTATAGGTCGAGGCGGGGATGCGCACGACCTCGTCCGCGAGTTCCATCGTGCCTGCATCGCCGTGGGCGACAAGCGAACGGGTCATTTCGATCAGCTGTTCACGTGACATGGTCTTATCCTCGAATCCCGGGGCAGGCCTATTCCCACGGAGACTGATCTCCGGCAGCCCTGCCTGCAATTGTCATTTTTGCTTGGCGGCACCCTGTTTCAACCGGACTGCAACACGGATCAACGCGAAAGTTGCTCGTTCAGCAGCTGGTGGAAGTGCCTGATCTTCGTCTCGCCGTAGTTGGCAAAGACGATCTCCTTCGATTTGATCGACTTCATCCCCCGCTGCACGTGCGGCAGGTTGACCACGTCCTGGTTGAACACCTTGGCCAGCATGCCCAGCTCCGGCGCGTCGCAATAGTCGTCGTCGAAGTCGAGCCAATGCACCTTGGCCGGGGCAGGGCGCTGCTCGCCCTTCTTCACCGGCATCATGAACATCGTCTCGTGGATGCATTCCTCCGGATTGTCGCCCAGCGGGCGGAACCGGTAGAAAATGGGGTTCAGGCACCCCCACGGGCTGATGTTGGGGAAGAGGTTGTAGTAGATCGTGTCGACGAATTCCGCGTCGGACATTGCGTCCACCTCGTCGCCCAGCAAACCGCGCCAGCGCTCGCGCGCCTCGTTCGCCATCGCCTTGCGGCGGTCGGGCACCGGACCAGTCGTGGTGTGGTCC
>Ga0247718_1000624_pt1 | contig 10339 bp, 4 predicted proteins | sample 21E_DmetaG_FD_189045 | JGI IMG/M metagenome (GOLD analysis project Ga0247718, IMG submission 189045) | Soil microbial communities from hillslope of Landscape Evolution Observatory, University of Arizona, Oracle, AZ, United States - 2-1-E_D | ecosystem: Engineered > Artificial ecosystem > Mesocosm...
CCCACGGGGGGTTGCCGACCTGGAGGTCGAAGCCGCCGTTCTCGGCGAAGACAAGCGCGAAGTCCAGCTCCCAGTGCAGGAACGCGTGCTGGTCGGCGAGTTCCCGGACCACCCGCAGCCACGGGAACCGTGCCTCTGGGTCGAGATCGTCCATGCCCATGAAGCCGATGAGGCTCTCCTCGAAGTTCTTCAGCGCGTCGAGGCTGTCGTACTTGTCGATGAGCGTGCCGTCCGGCACGTCGGCCGTGCCGAGCATGGCCTCCAGGAAGTCCAGCCAGTCGTCGAGGTTCTTCAGCGGGATGACCGGACGGCGCGCCGGCTGCTTCGGCTTGGCCGACTTCGACGACTTCGGTTCGGGCGTGGCGGCCGGCGTCGCGGCTGCGGACTCCCAGTCGACCTCGTCCAGTGACATCTGTTCGCCGTCGACCGGGAAGAGCGTCATCGTCTGGAAGAAGCCCCGCGCCGACACTGCGGTGGGCCGTGCCCCCGCCGCCTCCACCGCCGGATGCTCCCGCGTCGCGTCAGGCGGCGGTCCGCCGTCCTCCCGGTTTTCCCCGCTCGGCGCGGAGGGCGGCCGCGGTGCCGCGCCGACACCCCCGAGCAATGTGGTCAGGGTGTCCACCCCCACCTCTGGCACGGGTGCGGCGTACTCGGGGTCGGTGCCGTCCAGCAGTGCGACCCGCTCGGTGGGCCAGAACCACAGCGCGCACCAGGCGTCCATCACGGTCTTGAGCCGGCGGTACGGCGTGCCGGCGGCGTCGAACAGTTCGGCGTAGACCTTCTCCTTGGGCACGGCCTGCTTTGGCCGCCGGAGGAAGGCGTACTCCGGGTCGGCCGGGTCGGCGCCCCAGACGTCGATCCGCCGGGCGATCTCCCGTTCGGACAGGTCCATTCGTTTGACCACGCAGGACCACAGGAACTCGGCGCGCCGGGCGGCGTCGCGCAGCCTGGTGAACTGTGACGGGCGCTCGCGCTGCGGCCGGCCGGTGCGCCGGTCGATCTTCGGGCTGCCGTCGGCGTTGAGGTGGGCGGTGCTGCGGGTCGGGCGTTGCAGGACGCCTCGCCGCCAGGCGGCCAGCCGGTCGACCTCGGTCTTGGCGAGCTTCTTCGCCTCGGCGGAGCCGGTGATCGCGGCCCACCCGGGCGAGGGCAGCAGGAACTGGTGCACGGCGTCGTCGGGCAGCGGCTGCGGCTCGCCGTCGCGGCGCAGCGGCAGTGGGGTCGGCGCGAGGCCATTCTTGGCCTTCAGCCAGGCCTTGTCCGGGGAGCAGACATCCTCGGCGCGGTAGAGCGCACGGCGGGCGCCGATCAGGGAGTTCCCGCGGCGCAGGTGCAGCCCGAACCAGGGCGCCTGCATGCCCGGGTGCATGGTGTTGAGCCACAGCGAGACCTCGGCCAGTTCGCGTCCGGTGGGGTTGAGGTCCACGCCGTAGGCGTTGTGCAGGGCGATGTAGGCCTTGACCTTCTGCTTCTCGGTGAGCACGTCGGCGGCGGGGATGGACCGGCCCAGCTCCTGCTGCCGGCGGCGCAGGTACTCCTCGGCGAGCTGGTTGATCGCCTCGTTGAGGAAGGCGCCGGAGCCGAGCGCCGGCTCGCAGAGCTTGTACGACAGCAGCGCGGCGGCGCGCGTCCCGGCAGCCCGGCCGTCGGCGTCCTGGCCGTTGCCACCCTGGTCGAGCGGCTCCCGGAGGGCCAGCTCGACGGTCACCCTGGTGAGTGACTCCGGGGTGTAGTACGACGCCGAGGTCTCGCGCTCCCGGCCGGAGAGCCGGTAGACGAAGGATCCCTGTTCGTACTTGCGGACGCCTCGCCGGCCGCGGCGCGCATCCTCCTCGTCGTAGTGGACCAGCGTGTGGTCGGGGTAGTCGTTCTGCCGGCGGGCCGGGATCAGCCAGGAGCCCTCGTCGGGGTCGCCGCCCCGGGCCACCTCGCACAGCTCCTCGTCGGCGATGGTGCCGGTGTAGGACATCAGGCCCTCGTACACGGCGCCCAGTTCGTTGATGCCGAGGTTGCGGTACGACACGAAGCCGCCCCGCTCGCCCGGCCGGCCCTTCTTCATCGTGAGCAGCCGCAGCACGCGGTGCAGGGCGTCGTTGCGCAGGCGCAGGTCCAGCCAGCGCGGTGCGGTCTCCTCGTCGCAGCGGGGGTCGAGCACCCGCTCGCCGATCAGCCGGACCGAGTGCGGGTCGAACAGCTCGCTGCGCAACGGCTCGAACCGCAGGCCAATGTCCTCGCTGCGCCGCTCCGCCTTGTCCTGTCGGGTCGCCTCGTCGTCGTCCGGCTGGTCGTCGTCGGGCTCGGTGCCGTGGTGGCGATGGCCGAAGTTAACCTTGTTGAAGAGCAGGTCGAGCGAGTGGTAGAGGTGGAAGCTGTTCCGCGCCTCCTCCTCCACCAGGACCTCGTCCCGGGCCACCAGCTCGCGCAGCCGCGCCACCGAGTAGCCGGCCTCGTAGTTGCCGTCGTCGGCCGGCAGGATGCCCAGCTCGGGACGGGCCTCGGCGTAGAGCAGGAAGAGGATGCGGTAGAGGTACCGCAGGCAGTCGCGGGTCAGCTCCTTGGCGAACGGCAGGCGCGGGTCCTCAATGTCCGGCGGTGCGACGTTGGTGGCGGCCAGGCGTTGCAGGACCTCGTCCGCGATGATCTCCACCGCCCGCTGGACGCCGTGACGCAGCTCCTTGGACACCCCCACGGCGTTGACCGTGGACCCCTTGAGCAGGGCGTCCATCGCCGGTGCGCGGTCGTTCTCGCCGGGAGCGAGCAGGTCGCGGCTGAACAGCGCGGCGATCGTGGCCAGTTCCCCGAGCTGGGCGCGGTCGTTGCGCTCCAGGGCGGCGTCGATGTTCGCCGCCAGGTACCGCCCCTCGGCCCACGAGTTGCGGTCGGCGAGCACGATGACGCCGCCGTGCAGGAGCAGCACGAATCGGGGCGGCGGGCCGTCGGGCGTGCCGATGTTGGCCTGGAAGAGCCAGGAGGCGAGGGCCGCGCCGGTGTCGTAGCGTTCGGCGGCGTTGACCCGCAGCGGCGCCAGGAGGCGCCCGGCGCCCGCCGGGTCGAAGGCGGCATCGCCGTCCGCCGCCCACCCGCAGTCCAGGGCCACGATCCCAGGACCGCGGTAGGCGACCGCCACGGTGTGTTGGCGGCCGGCGCGGTACACCGTCAGCTCGGTGGGAGTCGGTGGGTACCCGAGGGCGCGCAGCAGGGCCTGGTGCCACTCCGCCAGCCTCTTGCACCACTCGGGGTCGTTGAAGGTGCCCAAGCCGAACAGGTCGTAACGGTCGTCCTGGGGCCCGGCGGCGAGGTAACCGCGGACGTCCTCCGCCAGGTAGCCGCGGCGCAGTGCGCGCAGCTGCTGCCGGGGCGTGGAGCGCGGGTCGTGCTCGTCCCCCTCGCGGTCCGCCCAGGTGGCGAACAGTCCCTTCCTCAGGTCGGTGCTGAGCTGCTCGGCGAAGTAGTGCGCGGACAGGTACTCGCCCCGGTTTATGATCGAGTCAAAGACGGCGGTCACCGGCGTCCACCTCCGGCCGGGTCGTCGGACGGCTCCAGAGCCGCGAGGACGCGCAGCATGGGTTCGCCGACCGTCTCCAGCGCGGCCACCAGCCGCCGCAGGCGCTCGGCGGTCTCGTCGACCGTCCGTTTCGCGGCGGTCCGGGGTGCGGCGAACAGGGCCTCCTGATGCCACGCGCCGATCCGCTCGCGGTACGGGGCCAGCATCGTCGACACCTCATGCCGGTACATCCCGCTGCGTTGCGCCAAGTGGCGGCGGGCCGCGTCGACGGCCGCGGGGACCAACGCCGTGAGGCGAGGCAGGTCGCGCGGGTGGGCACGACCCGGCATCTGGGGGCCTACCCCCCACCGGTGGAGCAGCTCCGGCGTCAGGGCCTCGACCCGCTCGCGGCCGGGCAGGCCGGTCACCGCCATCCACTCGACGACGGTGGGGCGCCCCAGGGCGTTGGAGCAGACGCCCTGGATCAGGAACACCGGCTCGTCGACCGCGGCGGCCAGCACTGGAGCCTGGTTGCGGCCGACCTCCACGAGCACCTTGTCGGTGAGCCAGTCCAGGACCGGATGGACGTCGGTGACGTAGGAGACGTTGGGCCACTGGGACTTCGTGGTCTCCCGCGCGGCGCGCAGCCGGGCCTCGGCGAGCGGCTTGGCGAAGGTGATCCGCATCCGGCCGGGCTCGCTCGTCGTGGGCAGGATGCGCTGCTCGTCCAGGTACTCCCTGGGCAGCGAGCGCAGCCGGTGCAGCAGGTCGGCCGGCGGCTCGAAGGCGAGCGTGCCGTCGTCGTCGCGCCGCAGTGACAGCTGGTCCTCGGGGTTGGGGTGGCACACCTGGCGCAGCGCCTGCTCGAAGAAGTCCTCGGTGGAGCGGAACAGGGACAGTACGGTGGCCGTCCGGACCTCGGGGTGCTCGGCAGCGGCGCCCACCTGGCCCAGCAGGCCGGCCAGGAACCCCGATCCGCTCTGCCGGGACCGGTCGATCGACTGCTCCACCGTGCGGCCGGCGACCAGGTCCTGAATGAGGCGGTCCTCTTCCTCCTGTGCCCGGTACAGCCCGGTGACCGCCTCGGCGGAACCTTCGATCTTGTGGGCCTCCTCCTCACGGACCAGGAGCTTCTCCCCCACCAGGCGATCGTCGAGGGTGCGGGGGCGGCCGGTCTCTGCGTCGGTGCGCCACGGCAGGTCACAGGTGAGGATCAGCGCCCGGAACTGGGGTTCGTGTTCTTGGCCGTAGCGGTCGATCCGGCCGTTGCGCTGCTCGATGCGGATCAGGGACCAGGGCAGGTCGTAGTGGATCAACCGGTGGCACTGCTGGTGCAGATTGACGCCCTCGGACGCGATGTCCCCGGTGAACAGCAGCCGCACCGGGTCGTCGCGCAGCCCGAACCGTTCGACGATGCTCGCCCCGTGCTCATCCATCGTGGAGTCGCCGTGCATGACCTGCACCGCGCCGCCGTAGCCGAGCCACGGCCGACGCTCGTCCGGGCTCGGGCCGCGGGCGAACCCCAGCGCCGCGGGTGCCGACTCGGCCAGCCAGGTCAGCGTCGGGATGCTCTCGGAGAACACCACGACCCGCACGTCCGAACCGGGTTCGACGCCCATTGCGCGCAGCTCGTCCACGAGAGTGCGGAACTTGGCCGCCTCGTCGTCGCGGATCCGCTCGGCGAGCGCCTGGAGCGCCCGCAGGGCGTCCCGCTCCGCCTCGCGGGCCGCCGGCTCGGCCGGCCTCCTGCGCAGCGACTCGTCGAGCGTCCGGAGCCGGGTTCCGACTGTCGCCAGCAGCGCGCGGTGGGAGGACAGGAAGGACTTGAGCAACTGGTAGGGGACCAGCGGGGACGTGCTGATCGAGGGCCGGTCGGCGTCGCCCGGGATCCAGCGGGTGCCCAGCTCCGCCAGCACCGCCTCCTCCTGCTCGCTCGCCGGCACGTGGATCGGCAGGGACGGACCACGGTCGGCCCAGGCCCCGCGCAGGCCGTCACGCACCTCGGGTGAGGTCTTGGTCCGGCGGATGTAGAGGTGGCGGAGGTGGTCGACGTCGTACCTGGTCGGATCCGCGATCGCGGCCTCGTCCAGCATGTGGATCAGCTCGGCGAACGAGGCCGCCCGCCCGTTGTGCGGAGTGGCCGAGGCCAGCACCAGCGCGTCCGTTCGGCGGGCGAGCAGCCGCGCCAGGTCGTTGTTCTTGGTTCCCCGGTTGACCAGGTTGTGCGACTCGTCGATGACGACCGCGTCCCAGTCGGTGCGCTCCAGGTGGGGGGCGTAGGTGTCGCTCTTCAGTGTGTCGATCGAGATGATGGCGCGCTTGAAGTACGCGAACGGGTTGCGGCCGGCGGGGATCCCCCGTTGCATGCGCTGGATGCCGGTGGAGTCCAGCCGCACCAGTGGGATAGCGAACCGGGTCCACAGTTCCCGCTGGAACTGCTGCAGCACGTGCTGGGGGGTGACGACCAGGATGCGCTCACCGCGACCGCGGCGGATGAGTTCGGCCAGCAGGATGCCGATCTCCAACGTCTTGCCCAGCCCCACCACGTCCGCGATGAGGATCCGCGGCTGTGGGTTCTTCATCGACAGGGCAAGCTCCGCCGGCCGGAGCTGGTGGACCTGATGGTCCATGAGGAACCCGTCCGCAAGCGCCAGCCCCGGCTCGGTCTGCGGTAGTGGCGTCTTGCGGAACACGGCCTCCAGGTACAGACGGGCCCGTCGATGGTTCGGCGAGTCGTCCGCGACCAGTTCGGTCCGGCGTGGGTCGAGGATACGGATGTCGTCGAGCCGGTCGAAGAACACCGCCTCGGCGCCGCGGACGAACGGTGACACACCGGTGACCTCGACCATCCAGCCGTCGTGCCGCGTCTTGAGGATCTTGCGGACGAGCCACAGCTCGTCTCGGACCAGCACCTGCGCACCCGGTGGGTAGCCTGCCGACGCTCCCTCGCCGCTCGCGACGACCTCGGCTTCGACGCTCACCCCGGCTCCGATCCTTCCCCAGCCCGACACTTCCGGCAGCCCGACCCCGGGCCTCATACCTTAGTCACAGAGTGATCTGGACCGCGTACTGTCGCCTCAGGCTTTCGGCCACGCGGCTGGAGGCGGGTAGCCGGCCCGTGCGGCGTGAGCGCGCCGAAGCCCGGCCCGCCGGCGGATCAGGCGACTCCGCCTGTGCTGGGCGACCTTGTTGTTCCGGCGGCGTCGCGCCGGTCTCGGCCGGTCCCACGTCGCCGTCGCCCAGGCTCGGCTCCTGGCCGGGCGGGGGTGGCGGGCCGTCCAACGGGCTTCGGTCCAGGTCCGTACCGGAAGTGATCAGACCTGCCAGCTTCGCCTCGATCGACGGAGACAGCCGATGCGCGGTACCCGACGGCGGCTTGCCCGCGGTGCGTGCCACGAGCGCCAGCCTCGCGTCGGCCGGGTTGAGCCCGACGTTGCCCAGTAGGCCGGCGCACGCCGCAGCCACGTCCCCGACCGACGGCCGGTCATCCGGCTCGTGCGCCAGCATTGCCTCCAGGAGCGGCAGCAGCACGGCCGGCACCCCGCCCAAGTCCGGCGCCACCTGAGGATTGGTGACCTGCGCAACGATGGCCTGCCACCCGGAACCGTCGTACGGATAGTGGCCGGCCGCCGCGTACAACAGCACCGTGCCGAGCGCGTAGACGTCCGCAGCCGACGTGACCCGCGGATTGCCGGCCGCCTGCTCCGGCGGCATGCAGCGGACCGTTCCGATGATCATCCCGGTGTGTGACAGCGAGTCCTGCGAGGCGTCAACGAGCGCCGCCAGACCGAAGTCGATGATCATCGGCCCGTCCGTGCCGAGGATGATGTTCTGTGGCTTCAAGTCACGGTGCAGCAGGCCAGCATCGTGGACCGCCGTCAACCCCTCGGCCAGCAGGGCGCCGAGACTCGCCACCAACGGCGGCGGCAACACACCGCCGGCGTCGATGTGGTCCAGCAACGTGACCCCGTCGACGTACTCCATGGCCAACCAGGGCCGCGGTGCGTAGGGATCCGCGTCCAGGAAGCGGGCCACCCGGTTCGTACCGATCACCGTCCGAGCGATCAACGCCTCGCGCTCGAACCGCCCCCTCGTCCCCTCGTCCAGTCGATCACTGCGAATCACCTTCACCGCCACCGGCGAGCCGGCCGGGGAGTACGCCAGGTAAACCTCCCCCATGCCGCCCGAACCGAGTCGACGCGCGACCGTGTAGCGACCGATTTGGGAGGGAGTGTCGTCCACTACGTGATCATGCCTTTCCCCTCAGCTTGAGCTTGATCCGGGTGCCGCCATTCTGCCGGATCTGTGACCGCTCTTACGAGATCTGCACGCTCTCAGTGGCCGACCGACCGACGGTCCGTCACTGTTTCGTCGACTCGGGCGGCCAATCGAACGATCGGGTGGCACGCCATCAGAGTCCGGGCACGCCACGCAGCCGTGCGCCCCTCCAGCCGTGGGACCAGCGAGATCCGACTTGCATTGCCGTCGTCGGTCGGGTCGGACCAGGCGATGTCCCACTCATCGTGCTGAGCTCGCCTGGGACCGCGGGTCCGTCGGCGAACCGTGTGTCCGCCAGTCGATGGTGTACAGGTCTGCCGGCCGTGGTTGTCGCGGACCAGGCCGGTGAGCTGGTAGTTCAGCTCGGTGAAGATCCCTTCTCGGGTCCAGGCGGCGAAGTACCCGTACACGGTCTGGTACGGGGGAAGATCGTGGGGTAGGTACCGCCAGGCGATGCCGGTGCGGTTGACGTACAGGATCGCGTTGAAGACCTCGCGCAGGTCATGGGTCGGGGTGCGTCCACCCACCCGGCGTCGGTGCGGGCCTGCCGCCACGCGGTGAGTCGGGGTTCAATCAACGCCCAGCGGGCGTCGGACAGGTCGGACGGGTACGGGGCTCGGTCGGTCACCAGCACTATCTACAGTGGATATGCGCGCTCCGGGGTGCGTATCGGATCGGCGTTTCGGCTCTTTCCTGAACCAGACACGATCCACGGCGGAAAGCCCGCATTCCGGCACACCGCGAAACGGGCTGAAGGGTGGGATTCCAACACCAACACGGGCACCGGGGTCGCCACTCAACCACCCCACGAAGACCGTAATTCGCCACTGAAGCGATCAAGACGTCCAGTTACGTGTGGAAATCTTGGCGTGTACGCCGTGGCCGCAGTCGGTGCAGCGTAGCGCGATCCGCGGCTTGACCTTGTAGACCGCAGCTGCTCGGCTTCGATGGTCCACCGCCGCTGCTGCTCCTCCAGACGCGCGCGTTCGGCGGCCTGCCGCAGTCGAGACCGAGGAACGACAGCGCCAGGAACAGGAAGCCGCCGCCGAACGAGAACGACTGCGTGGAGAACAACTGGAACGGCGGGCCGCGCGGCGGTGGTGGACTCAGCTGTCACCCGCGCAGGTGCTGCAGCTGCGCGAGGCCGTCGCCGAGTCAGTATGGAAGAACGAGGCTGCCCGGATCGAGTTCGCGCCCGAACCGGTCGCCGGCACCGCCTACGGCATCGCCGCCCACCTGCGTCACCGGCTCTACGGGATCCTGCGGCCCAGCCCTGCCTCGCTACATCGCCTCCCGGCCACCGTCTCGGTGTTGTCCGCAACGCCCGCGAGGCCCAGGAACTCCTCGACACGGGGAAGATCGAGTCCGCCCGAGTGGTGCACTTCGACCTACCTGATCATGAACAGATGTCGTTGATGTAGCAACTTCTCAACGCCGGACTCCGGACACGCTGGAATTTGCACCCTGACGCGACTGCGTCGGCCGTGCGGCACGGGCGTTCCCCCGGCTCACTGCCGCAACGCCGGGCACCGGCGCCAGCCTGCTTGACCGTGCTCGTAGGGTGTGAGCACCAAACCATCCATGATGGCCTTGGTCGGATTGATCGGATACCGTCCTGCGCCTCGGAAGAAGCTGGTCCCCTATGTCCTACCAGCCGCCCCAGGATCTACAAGGCGCGTCTACCCCAAGCCGCTCAAGCTAGACACCGCCACGACTTTGCCGGGGCCCTGCCGGCGAACCCACCGCCACAACCCGCCGCTGCCCACAGCAACGACCCCCACCGCACAGAACCATGAACGGCTGCGGTGGGGGTTAACGTGTCCGAGGGGGGACTTGAACCCCCACGCCCTATACGGGCACTAGCACCTCAAGCTAGCGCGTCTGCCATTCCGCCACCCGGACGTGCGCGCCCATTCTACGCCCGGACGTGCCGACGACAAGATCGTCGCACCCCCAGGCGGGTCGCACGAGCGCCAACTGTACACCGGGGCCGGCGGAGCACACACCCGGACCCGCCGACCACCGTGACGTACGAGGAGAGGGGCCGGCTGCCCGACCGGGCCCGACAGCCGGACACGCCGCGGCGTGCGGAAAGGCGGGCGCCCCACCCGCCGGGTCCCGGAGACTGCCGCCATGACACTCATCCGGATCAACCCCGAAGGACTGCACCCCACCCCCGGCTACCACCACGTCACCGTGGCACCGGCCGGGCAACTGGCTTTCCTGGCCGGGCAGTGCCCGCTCGACCCGACCGGTGCGCTGGCCGGCACCGACCTACTGATGCAGGTCGACCAGGTGGTGGACAACACGTTGCTGGCCCTGGCCGCAGTCAGCGCGCGGCCCCACGACGTCGTCCGCACCGTCATTTACGTGGTCGGCACCGACCGCGAACCGCTCGCAGCCGCGTGGCGGCGGTTCACCGAGTCGACCCTGGGCCCGGCGTTCACCTCGGCGAGCACGCTGCTGGGCGTGGCACAGCTGGGCTATCCGGGGCAGCTGGTGGAGCTGGACGTGACGGCGGCGCTGCCGCTGGCAGCGGGCCGGTCTGAGGCGGCCGGCGGGTAGCCGGTGCAGGTG
>Ga0247718_1000625_pt1 | contig 10332 bp, 9 predicted proteins | sample 21E_DmetaG_FD_189045 | JGI IMG/M metagenome (GOLD analysis project Ga0247718, IMG submission 189045) | Soil microbial communities from hillslope of Landscape Evolution Observatory, University of Arizona, Oracle, AZ, United States - 2-1-E_D | ecosystem: Engineered > Artificial ecosystem > Mesocosm...
GGCGATGGCGGAGCCGCTGCTCGTCCGGGAGTCGAGCGCGGTTGCCGCAAACCCGCCGCCATCGACGCCGGTTATCTGCACCGAGGTGTGGGAACCCGGGTCAAGCTGGAACGTCAGGCCGGCTCTGGTTCCGGTCCCGTCAAAGGCCTGACCATACAAGCCGGCTCCGTTGCTCGAAGCGCTGTTTTGCCACGTAACCAGAAAGTTGCCGTCGTCGAGCGCGGCGACATCCGAGTTGATGTAACCGCCAGGAACGGATTGCACGAGGATCGGCGCGCCCGCTGCAGTGCCGGAACTGCCATAGAGCTGCACCCAGACATCGGTCGCAAAGCCGGCTCGCGCGGAATTCTCCACCCAGTTCACCGCGAAGCCGCCATCGGCAAGCGCGGCGATCGATACGGATTCCCTGGCCGTGCCGAGGGCGTAAGACGCAGATCCATCGACCACGATTTCGGGACCGAGCACCTGCAGCGCCGCGTCGGCAATCCGGACGACGATTGACGCGGTGGGGGACGCTGGCGGGCCATCAAACTTCAGATAGGAAACGGCAAAGGACCCGCTGGTGAGCCGAGCAGCGTCAAAAGCAATGATTTGCGACTGGCTTGTCGGCGTCGTGCTGATCTGTGTGAACCCGCTCAGGATCGTCCCGGATGAATCGACCAGTTGCGCAAAGACATTGATGTTTTCGTTGGGCAGCGACGTCCGCGACAGCACATAGAACTGATCGCCCCCGGCCGCGACGATCCGCGGAGCCGCAGCACCGGAAATGAGCGCGCTCGAATAACTTCCCGCAAGGAAGGGATCGCCGAGCGACGTACCATCCTCGTCATAGGCATGCGCGACGATGCCGCTGCCATTCGTGCCCCTGCCGCTCTCTTCCCACGCAATCACGAACTTGCCGTCGTCCAGCGCCGTTACGCTGGGGTTGAGCTTGAAGCGCTGCTCGGCGGGATTGGGCGGGTCATTGACCAAGAACTGCCCGCCTGCGGTAGTGCCGTTGGCATTGAAAACCTGCGCGAGAATATTGTTCGCGCCGCTGTTTCCATCGACCCACACCACCACGTACCGGCCGCCCGAAAGCCGCCCGATCATGGTTTGCTGCTCGGTCGCCAAGGGGGCGTTGTTGGACCATGTGGTCCCGAGACTATTGTACACCGCCATGACATTTCCCCCGGACCACAACCAATTTCGACCATTCCAGCGGATTGATACCGTTTTATGTCAGCCCTCAGGGTGGAACGATTGACCGCCGCTTGCCCCCCCCACATCAGCCCTCCGACGTCGGGCAACGACCCGGCGATGGTGATTAGATGACCCTCTGATGCGCGCTCCCCCGCTTGCGGGGAGCGGTTCCCGACCAGACCCGGCATCGCGGTCGATCCCGCGCGGCAGAATGAGGGGGTGGGCACCGCCCTCATCGCCGAACTGGCCACACGGCTCGTCACAGCGGGCAACCGGGTGCTGATCGTGGAGACGTCCAGCCTCGAGGGCTACACGGCGACGCAGGCGTTCTATGCCGCGCTCGGCTTCACCCGCGAAGCGCGCATCCGCGACTTCTACGAGGACGGTAACGACAAGATCGTCCTCTGGAAGCGGCTGGGCGGCTGATGGACAGGTAGCATCCTTCGACAGGCTCAGGACAAGCGGATGCTATCCCATCCCGGTTCCAATCAAAACCGCTCGTGCTGAGCTTGTCGAAGCACCATTCACAACGCTAGCCCAGCAGCATGGGCTTTCACACCTACCTGCTGCGTTGCGCCGATGGTTCATACTACGCCGGTCATACCGACAACCTCGAACAGCGCATCGGACAGCACCAGACCGGCGTGACCGGCGGCTATACTGCGCGCCGCCGGCCTGTGGTTTTGGTGTGGTGCGAACGTTTCGACAGCCGCGATGATGCTTTTGCAGCGGAGCGGAAGATCAAAGGCTGGAGCCGAGCCAAGAAGGAAGCACTGATTGCGGGAGATTGGGCATTGGTTTCGGAGCTTGCCCGTAATCGGCAAGGTGGCGCCACCATCCTTCGACAAGCTCAGGATGAGCGGGGTGGGGATGGATCCTTGGGGGAAGAAAGATCCGCTGCTCTTGATGAGGTCATCCTGAGCTTGTCAAAGGGCGAACAGCCGAACAAAACTTCAGCACCAGTGCAAACCACCCTCTCACCCCAAGCCCATGCCGCTATCCTGCATGCCGCCACGCAGGCCCACCCGAACGAAGCCTGCGGCCTGCTCTTCGGCACGGCCAGCCACATAATCGCCGCCGAGCGCGCAGCCAACGTACACCCCCAACCGCATCGCCATTTCGAGATCGATCCTGCCGCGCTGATCGCCGCCCACAAGGCCGCGCGCGCGGGTGGACCAGAGCTGATCGGCTACTTCCATTCGCACCCCAATGGCCTTGCCTGCCCCTCCGCGACCGATGCCGCCATGGCTTCCGGCGATGGCCGCATCTGGGCGATTGCCGCGGGGGGAGACGTCAGCCTGTGGCGCGATGCCCCATCCGGGTTCGAAGCGCTTTCCTACCGCTTCAAGGAGGGTTAAGGCTGGTAAGTGATGTCACGCCTGCCCCATCCCTCCATGCTTCGTGATGGCTTCCAGATGGCTCTGACCGGGGCTTTGCGCATTTCGCTCAGGACTGTGTCAACCGTGTCAACCTCTTCAGCGAAAAGGCCTGAATTCTGAACATGACCCCCGATTCGCTCGAACTCGCCAGCCTGCTCTGCTCGCGGCTGTGCCATGACATGCTCTCCCCCGTCGGCGCACTTACCAATGGTCTTGAACTCCTCGCCGACGAGAAGGACCCCGAGATGCGCCAGAAGTGCTTCGAACTGCTGGAGCAGAGCGCGCGCATCTCGGCGGACAAGCTGCGCTTCTTCCGCCTCGCCTTCGGCGCGGCGGGCGGCTTTGGCGACATGGTGCCGCTCGCCGAAGCACGCCAGCTGATCGACGCGCTGGTCGGCAACAACGGACGCATCCAGGCCAACTGGGCGCTCGCCGGAGACAGCCTGCCCAAGCCCGCGGTCAAGACCCTGCTCAACCTCGCGCTGATCGGCATCGAGGCGCTGGTTCGCGGCGGCACGCTCGATATCGCGGCGGAACTGCGCACCGATGGTGCGAAGCCCAGCAGCGAGATCGTGATCCGCGCCACTGGCGCCCGCGTGGTGTTCGATCGCACTATCGGCCTCGCGCTCGAAGGCCAATTGCCGGCGGAGGAACTCTCCAGCCGCACCGCGCCCGCCGCGATGCTGCGCGGCCTGGTCGACATGCTGGGCGGCACGCTCCAGTACCACGCCGCGCCCGAGGCACTCGTCATGGGGGCGATGCTGCCCGTCTTGGCCTGAGGATCAAGAGCGCCGATGAACCGCTGGCTGGTCCACCGCGAGGTCCCCTCGCCTAACTGGAACGAGCGCAAGTTGCCCGTTTCCATGGTGGTCCTGCATTATACCGGTATGCGCACGGCGGACGAAGCGCTGGAGCGCCTGTGCGATCCGGCTGCGGAAGTCTCGGCGCACTACATGATCGACGAGGACGGCACCGTCACCCGCCTAGTCGCCGAAGAGAAACGCGCCTGGCATGCCGGCCGTTCCTCATGGCGCGGGATCACCGATGTGAACTCGGCGAGCATCGGCATCGAGCTCGTCAATCCCGGCCACGAATTCGGCTATCGCCCGTTTCCCGAAGCCCAGATGGAAGCGCTGATCCCGCTCCTCGCCGACATCGTGAAGCGGCACGACATCCCCCGCGCCAACGTGGTCGGCCACTCCGATGTTGCCCCGGCGCGCAAGGAAGATCCGGGCGAGCTGTTCCCTTGGGACCTCCTCGCCCGCTACCGGCTGGCGCTCGCCAAGCCCAAGCTCGCCATCCAGCTGGTGTTCGACAACCCCGGCGCCTTCTACCTCGCGCTCGAACGCTTCGGATATGACATCACCGATCCCAGCGCCGCCGTCCGCGCCTTCCAGCGCCGCTGGCGCCCCTCGCGCATCGATGGCGAGGTGGATGGCCAGATCGGTGCGCTGCTGTTCGAGCTGCTGTTGGAACGCGACGTCGGGCGTGCTAGATAACCTCTCGCCAGGGGGCCGGGCAGCCGCGTGATCGCAAGATCCCGAGGAAAGTCCGGGCTCCACGAAACAAGGGTGGCGGGTAACGCCCGCCGGGTCCGCAAGGATCAAGGGAAAGTGCCACAGAGAGCAGACCGCTAACCCCGGATCCAGGTCCGGGGCAGCAAGGGTGAAAGGGTGCGGCAAGAGCGCACCGCGCGACCGGTAACGGAAGCGGCAAGGCAAACCCCACCCGGAGCAAGACCGAATAGGGACTGCGCGCCCCAAAAGGGCAGGCCTGTTTCGGGCCGGCAGTCCGGGTTGGTCGCTTGAGCGCGCCCGGCAACGGGCCGCCTAGAGGAATGGCTGCCGACGCGGATACGGTCGACACGTGCGATACCGTCCGCGCCACAGAACCCGGCTTACAGGCCCCCTGGCAAGTACCTGTACATGATCAAACTGTTTTCCTACCGGGGCTTGAGGCGCTAGGAAGCGGCACATGTCCGGCGCACACCATCATCATGACCATGATCACGGGCACGGGCACGCACATCACCACCATGCGCCCGCCAGCTTCGGCCGCGCCTTTGCCATCGGGATTGCGCTCAACACCGCCTTCGTGGCGGTCGAGGCGGTCTACGGTGTGCTTGCGGGCTCGATGGCGCTCGTTGCCGATGCGGGACACAACCTTTCCGATGTGCTCAGCCTCGCCGTCGCCTGGGCCGCCAGCGTGCTGGCGACGCGCCCGCCCTCGGCACGCTTTACCTATGGCTACAAGTCGAGCTCGATCCTCGCCGCGCTGTTCAATGCCGCACTGCTGATGATCGCGCTCGGGGCGATTCTGGTCGAGACGATCCACCGCCTGATCGCACCGCAACCAGTCGCTGCCGGGCCAGTCATGGTCGTCGCCGCCATCGGCATCGCAATCAACACCGCCACCGCGCTGCTGTTCCTGCGCGGGCGCGAACACGACATCAACATCCGCGGCGCCTATCTGCACATGGCCTCGGATGCTGCGGTGTCCGCCGGTGTGGTGGCCGCTGGCGCGCTGATTTCGGTAACCGGCGCGTGGTGGATCGATCCCGTCACCAGCCTTGTCATCGTCGGCGTGATCGCCTGGGGCACGTGGGGCCTTGCCAAGGATTCGCTGAAGATGGGCCTTCACGGCGTGCCCGCCTCGGTCGATGGACATGCGGTCGAGCATCATCTCGAAGCCCTGCCCGGCGTCAGCGCCGTCCACGATCTTCACATCTGGCCGATGAGCACGACCGAAACCGCGATGACCGCGCATCTCGTGATGCCCGCAGGCCACCCAGGCGACGCCTTTCTGACCAGCCTCGCCCACACGCTGGAACATGACTTCGGCATCTGCCACGCAACCGTGCAGATCGAGACGACCGACCACGCCGGACATGCCTGCGCCCCGGCCTGCCAGCCGCGCACCAAGGTGGCTTAGGAGGCCGCTGGACAAGCCAGCGCGGACCGATACTCTCCTGTCCACGCCCTTGGAAGGAGCCTCCCCATGTCCTTAGATCGCCGCACCGCCCTGACCGCCGCTCTCACCGCCGCTGCCGCCAGCGCGCTTCCTGCCGCGGCCCAGACGACCGCCGCTGCCCCCTCAGGCCCGGTCTTCGCGCCTACTCCGGCCCCGCTGCCGTTCGATCCAGCCACGATCCCCGGCCTGTCCGCCAAGCTTCTCACCAGCCACCACGACAACAACTACGTCAGCGCGGTGAAGCGCATCGGCGCCATCAAGGGCGAACTCGCCAAGCTCGACATGGCGACCGTGCCCGGCTTCATGCTCAACGGCCTCAAGCGCGAGGAACTCATCGCGTGGAATTCGATGATCCTCCACGAAGTCTACTTCTCGTGCCTCGGAACCGGCGGCAAGCCCGGCGCCAAGCTCGGCGCGGCGATCGAACGCGACTTCGGCAGCTTCACCCGCTGGGCAGCCGAGTTTTCCGCCATGGGCAAGGCGCTCGGCGGCGGCTCGGGCTGGGTCCTCCTGCAATGGTCCCCGCACGACGGCCGCCTCACCAACCAATGGGCGAGCGACCACACCCAGACACTGGCAGGCGGCGTGCCGATCCTCGCGATGGACATGTACGAGCACGCCTACGCCATGGACTACGGCGCGAAAGCGGCGGCCTATGTCGATACCTTCATGGCTGCCGCGACGTGGGGCGCGGCGGATGCGAGGTTCGCGAAGGTGGCGGGCTGACCAGCCCAGCCCTATCCTCCGTTCGTGTCGAGCGAAGTCGAGACACAATGCGCCGTGCGAAGTGGCTTGACTTCGCTCGACACGAACGGAGCGGGGAAGTCATGCGGCCGGTAGGAATCGTATCATCTTCGCCTTGAGCAGGCGGACAAGCCCCGGGTCCATGAACTCGTACTCGTCTGGAATATCGAGGCAGATCACGCGCTGGCCGTTCAGCGCCTTGCGGAACTTGCGCTGCAATTTGTTGCGATGCGCTTTTTCCATCACGACGATCACGTCAGCCCAACCAACGAGTTCAGCCGTCAGAGGATTGGTGGCGTCATGATTGGTGCCGGCAGAATCAACCTCGATCCCCGGCCAATCCGCAAAGACCTGTTCCGCAGTCGGACTGCGTAACCGGTTCTGGCTACAGATGAAGAGGTAGCGCTTCACGCCGGTTAACCGAATGTACGGACAGTCCCCCCTCCCCATCCCTGCGGAACGGGGTGGGTCGAACAGGTCAGGCCGCTTCTTCCTTGCCCTTGTGCACCTGGACAGGCTCCTTGCGGCCATCGACCACATCGCGGTCGACCACCACTTCGGTCACGCCTTCCAGCGTGGGCAGATCGAACATCGTATCGAGCAGAAGACCCTCGACAATCGAGCGCAGCCCGCGCGCGCCGGTCTTGCGTTCGATGGCCTTCTTGGCGATGGCTTCCAATGCCTCGTCGGTGAAGGTAAGCTGCACGTCCTCGAGGTCGAACAGCTTCTGGTACTGCTTGATCAGCGCGTTCTTGGGCTCGCGCAGGATCTTGACCAGTGCCTCGATGTCGAGGTCGTTGAGCGTGGCGATCACCGGCAGGCGGCCGACGAATTCGGGGATCAGGCCGAACTTGAGAAGGTCCTCCGGCTCCGCCTTCTGGAGCAGTTCGCCCACCTTGCGCTTGTCCGGATCGGCGACATGCGCGCCGAAGCCGATCGACCGCTTCTGCAGGCGGTCGGAGATGATCTTTTCGAGACCCGCAAAGGCGCCGCCGCAGATGAACAGGATGTTGGTCGTGTCCACCTGCAGGAATTCCTGCTGCGGATGCTTGCGCCCGCCCTGCGGCGGCACGGAGGCGGTGGTACCTTCCATCAGCTTGAGCAGCGCCTGCTGCACGCCTTCGCCGGACACGTCGCGCGTGATCGAGGGATTCTCGGCCTTGCGGCTGATCTTGTCGATCTCGTCGATGTAGACGATGCCGTGCTGCGCCTTCTCGACATTGTAGTCGCTGGCCTGCAGCAGCTTGAGAATGATGTTCTCGACGTCCTCGCCCACATAGCCTGCTTCGGTCAGCGTCGTCGCGTCGGCCATGGTGAAGGGCACGTCGAAGGTCTTGGCCAGCGTCTGCGCCAGCAGCGTCTTGCCCGAACCGGTCGGCCCGACGAGCAGGATGTTCGACTTCGACAGCTCGACATCGCCGCCCTTGCCGCTGTGCTTGAGGCGCTTGTAGTGGTTGTGCACCGCGACCGAGAGCACGCGCTTGGCGCGGTCCTGGCCGATCACGTAGTCATTCAGCGTGACGAAGATGTCGCGCGGGGTGGGGACGCCGCCGTCCTTCTTTCCGGCGAGACCGGCCTTGGTCTCCTCGCGGATGATGTCGTTGCACAGCTCGACGCATTCATCGCAGATGAACACGGTGGGGCCGGCGATGAGCTTGCGCACTTCGTGCTGCGACTTGCCGCAGAAACTGCAGTACAGCGTGCTCTTGGTATCCGATCCGGAAAGCTTGGTCATTCCTGTATCCCAGACGCCCCTCCACGAGGGGCGGGCCCGATTATCCTACTACCCGGAGGGCATTAATCAACCGGACACGAAAATAGCGAACAATCCCTGATCCAGCATCCTGTCATTATTATGCAAAATACTGGAATCAGGCCTTAATCATGCAGAGGGCGCACCGCCCGTACCGTCCTCGACTCCGATCTGGTCGGACGCCGGTCGCGATTCGTACACCTTGTCGACGAGTCCGAACTTCAGCGCCTCGTCGGCTTCGAGGAACGTGTCGCGGTCCATCGCCTTTTCGATCTCCTCGAGTGAACGACCCGTGAACTTCACGTAGAGGTCGTTCATCCGCGCCTTCATGCGCAGGATCTCGCGCGCCTGGATCTCGATATCCGAAGCCATGCCGCGCGCGCCGCCCGAGGGCTGGTGGACCATGATGCGCGCGTTGGGAAGCGCGATGCGCATGCCCGGCTCACCTGCTGCCAGCAGGAAGCTGCCCATCGAGGCGGCCTGGCCGATGCACACGGTCGAAACGCGCGGGCGGATGTACTGCATGGTGTCGTAGATCGCGAGGCCCGCCGTCACCACGCCGCCCGGCGAGTTGATGTACATCGCGATGTCCTTCGAGGGGTTCTCGCTTTCAAGGAACAGCAGCTGCGCCACGATCAGCGAGGCCATGTTGTCCTCGATCTCGCCCGTCACGAAAACGATGCGTTCGCGCAGCAGGCGCGAGAAGATGTCGAAGCTGCGTTCGCCGCGGCTGGTCTGCTCGACCACCACTGGCACGAGCGCCCCGGTGATGGGATCCTGGGTGAAACGTCCCTGATTGCCGTAAACCGATGCGCCGTGGGCGCCGTAAAGATCGAGCATGGAGTCCTCTTTGCTAAGCCGTGCCTATGTCGCGTGCCACGGCGGGATGTTCAAGGGCGTTAACCGCGCATCCGCGCTATCAGCCATGAAAAGTGGTGCAAGATCGGCAAAATCGGCCAGCAATGTCCTTCGAGTCCATTGCGCCGGCGCATCGTTGGCACCAGATGCCTCGCAAAACAGCAAAGGGTGTTCGATGTCCAGACTTGCCGCCGCGACCATCTCTGCCGTCCTGCTCGCCGCCGCCGCCACGCCCGGAGAAGCGAAAACCTACGCACAGCACAGCCTTGTCACCTACCTTGCCCGGATCAAGGCGATCGAAAATGCGAGGCACAAGCGTGCAACCGAAACCCACGCGCCGCACAGCGTTGCCGCCTACCTTGCCCGGATCAAGGCGATCGACAAGGCAGGGCCGAAGATCAATGCCATGATCGCGCTCAATCCGGATGCCGCCAAGGCCGAGGCAGCGGCCAAAACAGTGACCGGACCGCTCGCCGGCAAGGTCATCCTCGTCAAGGATAACATCGAGACCGCCGACCGGATGCCGACGACGGCCGGCAGCCTGCTCCTCAAGGACAACTACGCGGGCCGCGATGCACCCTTCATGGTGGGCCTGCGCGCGGCGGGCGTGGTCGTGCTGGGCAAGACCAACCTCTCCGAATGGGCCAACATGCGCTCCGGCCAGTCCTCCAGCGGGTGGAGCGCGGTCGGCGGACAGACGCGCAACCCCCATGCGGTTGATCGCTCGCCCTGCGGCTCCTCTTCCGGCAGCGGCGCGGCGATTGCGGCGGGGCTGGCGTGGGGCGCCATCGGCAGCGAGACCGATGGCTCGATCACCTGCCCGGCCTCGGTGAATGGCATCGTCGGGTTCAAACCCACGGTCGGCATGATCACCCGCACCCATGTCGTGCCGATCAGCCACAGCCAGGATACCGTCGGCCCGATGACCACCAGCGTGCGCGATGCGGCACTGATGCTTACCGCGATGGCGGGCAGCGATCCGGCGGATCCCGCCACCGCCGAAGCCAATGCGCACAAGACCGACTTTGCCGCCGGCCTTGCCACCTCCAGCCTCAAGGGTGTGCGGCTCGGCGTCCTGCGCAAGGCGGTGGGGAGCAACCCCAAGGTGATCGCGCTGTTCGACAAGGCGCTGGCCGACCTCAAGGCGGCGGGCGCCGAGCTGGTCGATATCGATTACACGCCGCCTGAAGAAATGGGCCGCGATGAATACACTGTGCTGCTCTACGAGTTGCGTACCGATCTCGCGGCCTACCTTCAGTCGGTGCCCGCCACTTCCTTCAAGGATACGCCGCCGGCCCGGACACTGGCGGATGTCATCGCCTTCAACAAGGCGCAACCCAAGGAGCTCCGCTGGTTCGGGCAGAACGAATTCGAGGAAGCCGAAGCAACGACCGACAAGGCCGCCTACGAGAAGGCGCGCGAGAATTCGCTGCGGCTGGCCGGGGT
>Ga0247718_1000626_pt1 | contig 10325 bp, 3 predicted proteins | sample 21E_DmetaG_FD_189045 | JGI IMG/M metagenome (GOLD analysis project Ga0247718, IMG submission 189045) | Soil microbial communities from hillslope of Landscape Evolution Observatory, University of Arizona, Oracle, AZ, United States - 2-1-E_D | ecosystem: Engineered > Artificial ecosystem > Mesocosm...
ATAACATTATCTCTAAAGGAACAACATCTCCTCCACTAAAAATATGAGGGCCTTTTGGTAATGTGAACATTTGTGCTTTTGCAAGATCTTTTGTTGCAACTACAGTTCCATCGGTTGTTTTGATCTCTGCCTTGATGACAACCTGTTTGGGGTCTATGCTTTGCTGATCAACAATATAAGTTATCATTCCCGGTCTGTTCCATTCATTGAGCGTTGCGGAGAGTTTACTGACAGAAAAATTTGTTGCAAACTGTGCAGTAGAAAACAAAGGCGCTAATATTAACAGGCTTATGATTATTCGTTTCATTGGATCAAAATTTATATAAAAGTCCGGTACGGCAAACTGATTCAAGATAATTGGCCCCTATTAAGGCGGGTACTACCAATTCATTTCCATACTTAAAATAATTTGTACTGAGAAAGATGTTCCAGCTGAGTTTTTTATTCAGCTTATAATCCATACTCATCGAAGCTACGAGGTTATTGTTGGAAGTAAAAGCCTGCACCTTGCCAATGGTGTATTGCAATTGTCCGCGAAGTTGTGCTTTCTTTTTAAATACCGGCGACCCAATACCACCGCTTAAAGTGATAAGCGAGTTTTTAAACCCTGGCATCGAATTGTTGAAATAAAGAATACTTACATCAGGTGAAATGGCAGTGTTAAAATAAGTAGGTATATAATTCAGCATCAGCGTATGCGTATTATTGGTGGTAACAATACCACTGGTAATATCTCTCTCATCGTACTTACTGTAATTATAGTTGAAAGAGATAAGATTCATTCTTTTGGTATTACTCCAGCTATAAGTTGCGTTTAAACCAAGATCATTGCTAACATTTCTTATTCCATAGATGCTGGTGCTGGCTGCGGTAAAACCAAAATTGTTATAGCTGAGGTTCGTGCTGAAATGATCGTTGAATTGTGTGAACCAATTCAGGCTCCCGATAAATTGTTTTGATGTAAGAGTGGTGTTGCTTAGGTTGTTGATACGGTAACCCGCACTTGCCACCACATTCATTTTATTTTTCCATGTATTAAACCTGGTGTTGATCGTATTTTCCCACCGGTCAGGTTGCAGGTATGGGTATCCCGTTGTCTGGAATCCTGTTCCGATGTATTTTGTACTATACCCCAGATCAAAATTCTTCGACCGCTTGCCAAACGATGCAGTGGCAGCCCAGTCTTTACCGGTAGATGTTCGTCCTTTTATAAAAGGTTTAAATGAATTATTCCATCCCGGCGATAAAGGCATATTCAGATCTCTTGTAAAACAGGATAATGCAGCTTCTGATTTTACATACCACCCTTTTTTAAAAAACAGGTCAGCAACAAGGCTTCCCGCAAATCCTTCCTGTGGTGCTGCAGTAGGCGGGATGGTAACAGAACTGATCCTGTCCTTCCCCTTTGAAAAATTCAATGCAACGGAGTATTTGCCTTCCTGTTCATGACCCACCTGGAACATCCAATGATTTCGCTGGTAAGCACCCGGTGTTCCGGGCAATGGTAAAGCCGAGAAATTCACACCTTGTTGAGATATGCCGGTAAAGAACCTGATACGCCAGTTCTTTGGTCTTAGATTAAAGCCGGCACCAAACATTCCAATATCTCCCGTGGTAAGGTCTGAATATTTCAGGTATTGTGTACCTAATTGTAACTCGACCCATTTATAAGTAGGGTTGATAGCAAAATTATTGGCGGGATTCATCAGCCATTGTTTAAAGTTTTGTTTTCCGGCACTGCCGATGCCGCTATAAGGGCCGGCAAAATTGGTAGGTATTGCAGCAAAGTTGAAGTTGACCGGGAGAATAAAATCTTTACCGAATTTCATTGTTGGCTTGAACAGGAACCGCAGTTGGTTCCATGGCCGGCGCGGCGTATAAATATTGCTTCCATTGGGGTTAACCGTTAATCCGTAATATTCATAACTAACACCCATTGTTCCGGAAATACGAAATGGATTTTTTTTATTGGTTGCTGCAGATTGAGCCAGCGGTGATGTGCCATACAACACCAGGCAAACAATGATACAGCCAGTGCAAATAAATTGCTTCATAAGGAGTATTTATATTAACGCCACATACGGCATTTAAAAGTTTGGTATTCTGTTATTCGATTGCTGGTAATTTCCAAACAGGTCACATAACCTGCGTATCTCTGCTATATTGCCGAAATTATTATTGCTCACTACCGCTATCACCACATTCTCAGTGATCAATCTTATAATGAGTGCCCGGCTTCCTGCCCACCAACCCGTATGGTACAATATTTCTTTGTTGCCTACAGTCACGATCTTTTTCCACCCCAATGCATAGGAGCTGATGAAAGGCTTAACCGTACCCTGTGCTGTATATGCTATATCCAACGTTGATTTTTTAAATAGTTTGCCCTTCCTCAGGGCACTATCCCATTTACGGAGATCCTGTACCGTACTGTATATATTTTTATCCCCGTAAATCAGATCCAGGTAACGCAATGCATACACCTTTCCATTCTTATAGTATGATTTAGTTGCGTTGGAATAGTTTTGCATATCCAGGATATAAGTATCATTCATCTGCAAGGGCTTAAAGAAAGTATTGGTGAGATAATCTTTGTAAGTCTGCCCTGAGGCTTTTTCAATGATGAATGATAAAAGCACATAATTGGTATTTGAATAGTCATAGTTTTTTCCAGGCACTGATATCAATACTTTTTTCGGGTTATTGATGATGAACTTTAGAATATCATTATTCGTTATGGTCGTTTGTTTATCAATACTGGCATCGTCCATGAATTTTATATAATCTTCCAGCCCGCTTCGGTGTCCCAGCAGCATCCTTATCGTTATTTCTCCCATCGGAAAACCTGGAATATACCGGGTAACGGGATCATCCAGTTGAAGCTTTCCCTCTTCCATTAATTTTAAAATGGCCATTGCCGTGAACGTTTTTGTAACAGAAGCAAGATCAAAAGCAGTATGCGACGTTACCTTATGTTTATAGCTGATATAACGTTCATAAATAATTGTATCATTCTTCGACACGAGTATCTCTCCATTAAAATCGGGAGGAAGAATAGTTGTTATAACGGAATCTATCTTTAAAGAATCCGTTATTTCGTTACCACCACCCGGGCAATTTGTACAGGGGGGTGTGGTAATGCAATCAACACATACTGTATCTGCCACATATATTTTAAATGAACAGATACATTTCTGCACACCACAATTAGCGGTAAGCTTCACGGAATACATACCCGTGGAGGGAAAAGTGATCGTTTCATTAATTAGTGCAGTGGTTTTATTATAGATAATATCATTCAGCTGGTTATAGACCGTTACTTCATTGTAAACAGATCCGCAAACTCCTTTGCAATGGTATTGCCCCGAAAGAAGGTAAGGAGTATTGACAGCATACCCGGTAAGTGTACTGTTGCACAGTACCAGGTTTTTTGGTTTTGGACCACCGGGTTTTGCAGGAACTAAATACAAGCTGGTCCAGTTATTACCGGCGTTACATAAACAATCATCTTCTGTACTTTTTGTAACGCATACCCGCTGCTCACATGTTTTGCAATCTTCATCTGTGAGCGATATGTGAACACAAAGCTTAGCGATATTGGCAACGCATTTATTATTTCCCTGCTGCGGCAGTGCAATTTTGAATCGAATGGTATAAGTTCCCGCTGGCAATGGTGTTCCGCCTTTCCATATTAATTCCTTCGGACAGCTATTGGTGTTAGCTGTGTTATACGTAAATGAGGTAGTACTATCAGGCAGCAATGTTCCCAATGCCTGGTTAGGTATAGCTGCAAAGAGGCATCCACGTTCCAGTATATTCACTTTACAATCCCTGCAGGAGGTATCTTTAAAACTATACTGCAGGTCGGCAATACTGATCCTTACTTCCTTAACTGGTTTTAGTATGGTAATATTCAACTCATGATCCAGTAGTGTTGGATTGGATGTATTTCCGGTATTTTTTGTTTCAAGTGTTGCGGATGAAAAAAGGCCGGTGCAGTTATCACATGGAGGAAGTAATGTGCAATCCTTGATATAAAGGTCGAACTTACCTGTGGTATCGCTACAGCCACCGGCAAAAGACACCACAGCAAAGAGGTGATGGATGCCGGGCTGAAGATTGTTCAATGGAAGTGTGTACCCGGTTCCCGCATTGGATATACTGGTTCCATTATCATCATACCAATTGATCGTATAAGCTGATGGAGCCGGGTACGGCAATGGAAAATGCAAGGTATCTGTCCAGCAAAGCGTATCGCAACCTACAGGGAATAAACTAACATCAGGACGTTTACTTATGATACCTGCAAAAGCTGTGGCCTTACAACCCATTTGATCCTGTACAGTAACATTATACGATCCTGGCTTTCCGGTATTCAGAATATTACTTGTTGCTCCAGTATTCCATTGATAGAAATAAGTAGCAGGACTTATATCCGGCGAAGCAGTGGCGATAAAACTATGCACTTCACCTTCACATAAACTACCCGGTGGTACAGACACTGATATGGTAGGGCTTTTCACAATGGTGATGCACATCGTATCAAGCGAACTGCATCCTCCTTTAGTCGCTTTCAAAACAAAAATATATTCGCCGGGGGTTGATCCTGCTATTGTAACATTCGGATTATATGAATGTGGCGGCGCAAATGTTACTGTGGCAGGGCCTGCTGCACTCCAGTCGTAAGTAACGCCGGCTTCATTCAGTGTATTCTTTACAGAGATCATTGTACCGGTACATTGTACCGGGCCCGCGATGATGTCTGCCACAGGCATAGCATTATACAATACATGTATATGGTTTGAAGCTGCTATGCAACCGGGGCCATTGGAAACATTCACCCAGTACTCACCTATATTAACTGCATTATAGGTGGCCGATGTTGCACCCGGTATCATAACACCATCTTTATACCATTGATATGATGCATACGATGAAGCAACCGTTAAAGCAACAGTGCTACCCGGGCAGATATATTTATCGGTACCGATAGAAACATTCAATGCAGGTGAAACACTCAATATTTGAGTATAGGTTTTGCTGCAACCTTTATCATCTGTAACAATCAGCGTTACAGTATAACTGCCGGAAGTTGCATATGCATGTGTTGTATTCTGCAGGTTCGAGATATATCCATCACCAAAATTCCATTGATATGTTATCCCTGTGTTACTGCTTGTTGCCGTGAATGGTGCCTGTGTGTTTGCACATACCTGTGCAGGAATATTAAGTGAAGCACTGATAGTTGATGTCTCAACCGGGTAGGTATATTCAATTACACAACTGCCTGAAGTCATCTTTAAATGTACCTGGTGAACACCGCCCGTATTATAAGTTATTACCGGCGGGTTTTGACCGTTATAAGTTGCAGGAGATCCACCTGTGAATGTCCATTGATATGTTGCACTACCTGTTGACTGGCTAAGATTGGTGAACGTTACTTTATCGCAATTAACCGATGCAGAAAAATCGGCGGCGGCAGGTACCTGTACGGTAAAGCATTTTTCTTTACGGCAATAACCATTCCCTCCGAATACAGCACAAACAAGATAGTTCCCTGCATTCTTATATTGATGACTGATAGTTGTGCCATTTCCCTGGTGCCCATCACCAAAATACCATTCAATATTTGCTGCTGCTGCAGGAATGGCCGAACCCGTAAAAGTTATGGGATTACATCCTGTAAAAGATGTGGCGATGGTATAATCATTATTGCAACTGGTGCCGCCATCTTCACAATTATATTTCACTATTTGAATAGTATCTGTTACAGCAACACAGGAAGTGTTACAGATGCTTATTTCGCACCAATATAACCCGGCAGTATTAGCCGTATAATTGATATTGGTTCCAACCAACGTTCCCGGTCCTGCACTGTATGCTGGCTTGGTGAACCATTTATAACAATACGAACCCGAAGGAATAGCATGCAAAGTTGTATTCACTGTTTCATTGCAGTACCAGATCACTTTATCAGTGGTAGAAAGTGAAGCGTTGATAGCGAGTGATTCTGCCGGTATGTTGATCGTTCCGGATGCGGTACACCCATTGGCATCTGTGATCGTTAACTTGTAAATACCCGATGAATGGATGGTAATGCTTTGCGTATTATATGTACTACCCATTGCTGTTCCATTTTGTTGCCACGCATATGAAGTAGCATTTGCAACGGAACCGGTCAATACTATTCCTGCATTTGAACAAAGACTTCCATTAGAAGATATTGTAACCGGTGGAGGCTTTTGAATGGTGATCGTTTTTGAATCTGTACCGCCGCAGGTTGTTACACTTAGCACCGCTATTGCAGGAGAAGAAGAACTGCCATGCCACTGAATAGTAACCGTATTGGTTCCCTGCCCGCTGATAATGGTACCTAATGAATTATTTAATGTCCATGTATAATTACCTGCGGGTGCTGTTCCGGTTGCAGTATAGCTTGTAACCGCATCCATGCATGCAGTTGAAGGACCAGACGTGATCGCTGGAACTGGAAACGGTAAGATATTGATAAGTTGAACCGAACTACTGCAACCTTCCACTGTTTGTTTTACAGAAATTGAGTAAGGCCCTGATGCATTCCACTTTACACTTATGGAATCATTGTGCATTCCCATATACGATAAGATATTTCCACCGGTAATATTCCAGCTGAAGAATCCGGCATTCATATTTGAATTGGCAGTATAAGTATAGATGCTGTTCGGGCAGACGATCAATGGGCCTTTTACAGGATCAAGCTTTGGGGTGTCCAATACCATCACTGTAAGTGAAGACGGATAACTGCAATAATTAAGTGGTTGAACCGGTGTAGCTGATATGATATATGCTCCCGGAACATTCCATGTGCCATTGATCACATTTGCTGAAGGAAAAACAGCAGGAGTAAACCCTGTGGCCGGGGTGATGGTCCAGTTACCATTGCCATTCGCAAAGAAAGAGAAACTATTACCTACACAGAATTTTGCTGGCCCTGTTATTTTGTATGGCGGCAATACCTTTATGTTGATTGAAGCAATACCTGAGCAACCGCTTACGGGATTATGATAATTACAACTGATCGTATAATTGCCCGGCACATTTCCCCATGCAATATTGATAACACTGGTATTACTGTCTGCACCATTAATAATTCCTCCCCCACTCAATTTCCATTTATAAAATGTGCCCGGCATAGCAGGCACTGTATATGATGAAAATGAACCCGGGCAAACGATCACATTTCCGGCTATTGTCATTGAAGGGTACAATACAGGAACATCAATTGAAGCAGTATTGCTGCAACTGCCACTGCAATTGCCCTGTAATGTAACTTTTGCAGGATAGGTTCCATCCCACACCACATTAATGCAACTACTGTTTGATGCACCGATTATTCTTCCACCCGTTACACTCCACTGATATGCGTTGCATTGTTTGGTGGTACAATAACTGGCCGTATCTCCTTTACATAACATTTGTTTACAGCCCGGAATGATGTCGATACCCGATTGCGCTTTTACCACAATGGTCTTTCGCAACGTATCGGCACACCCGCATTCTCTTGATACCTCCTGCTGAACAGGGCCAGGTGATACTGATGTGATACCGCCATTCTTCACTATCAGCATGATCGTATAAGTACCCGCAATGTTATAAGAGTGCGAAGGATTGGCAAGCGTTGAAGAATGTCCATCACCAAAATCCCAATAATAACTATTGGCGCCAACAGAATTATTTGCAAACACTATATCCTGGTTAAGACAAACCGGGCTGGCCGGTAGAAAAGAAAATGCAGCAATGGGTGCATCCTGGAGACACACTTTCTGCATGATCGTATCTCTACAGGAACCATCCTGGTTTTGAATGATCACTTTTATGGTGCCTTGTGTACCATTACCCCACGTAATAAACATAAGATTACCTGTAGCAGATGCAGTTGTACCACCTGTTACTAACCATGTATATGTGTAACCCGGTTTATCAGGAACGATCCTGTAAAATTGTTTTGTGTGCTTACATGCAGATAATGAGCATTTCTCCCCCTGCTCATAGCCTATCCCTCCCTGTCCTTCATTTTTGCTGGAATCCGGACAAGGTTCATTATACCCGGTTATTTTAAAGTCGGGGCAGCAAACCTGTGCACCTGCAGTACAGGCAATGAGTAGTGAGATGAATAATATGTAGAGATGCTTTTGCATTACTATTATGTTGCGGTGAAATTGTAACAAATGATCCGTTCACATGTTTTACAATTGATATCGGTAAACCGATAACGAATGCATACTTTCCCTTTCCGTGTACATCCATTCTTCGTTCCCGGTAATGATATTTTAAGATTGAACTTCAGGTTGCCCTGTTGGTTACAATGCCACTCAATAAGGTTAGCGGGGTAATAAGCGGTGCTGTTCACCGGTGTGGCATTCATCGCCATCGCATTATTCCAGGAGGCAGTATTGTTTGCAATGAACTTATAAGCCCATGCTTCTTTTCCATTACACTCCATGCAGCTGGTATCAATGGTATTTTCATTTATTGAAATGATCTCTGCAGTTACATACTTGATATTTACAGGTGTAATGCTGAACTCCTGTGCAATACTCATCAGGTCTGTTGGATTAACAGAAACATTGTTTGATATTGCTTTTATAATATCAGCACAACAATCTGTTGAGGGGGGATTGTTGTTGCATCCTGCACAGAAATTATCAAAATAACCGTAACCATAATGTGCCCCCTGAGCACAATCATTGATAATGATCTCAAGTGTTATTGTCTGACCAATGAGAGAAGACAGGTTGATTTTTGCACAAGCCCAATCCCTGTACAAAACACCATTTGCTGCCTGCCAATAAGGATTAGCGGGATTAGAGATAGCCCTATCCATGGGCGAGTTAGTGGATGGATCAAGATATACCAGCCCGGTAACTGCAGTTCCCGCAGCATTAAAAACTCTTACCCATAAAGATGGATTGGATGCAGAATCATGTGGTGCCTGGAACACCAGCGCATACATGAATTTGTAAATACTGTCTGCAGCAGTAACCGTGAAATGTTTTGTGATACGTTCTGCACCAAACCCGTTACAGTTATTGCCGAGACGCAATGCATAATTATTACTGATGATGGATGGCGGCACACGGCTTAATGCGGGTACAGTAGGATCCGGGCCAACGGTTACTATCACATGATGGTTCTCATTGGCAGCGTTACCACATCCCGCATTTAGATTTGCATCAATGGGATTTGCGTTGGTGGGTTGTATAATACTGTTGAACGGTGTAGTATAATTTGAATTATCGTTAAACACTACTTTGGTATAACCACCACTCCACTCAGCAGGATCAAGAATACCTGATTCAAAATCACCATTACCACAAGGTGAATTCAGATCGGCTGATCGGTCTCTCAATGCTATTGAAAATAATGTGTACTCACTTTGTGCATTGGTGCATATCGGTCGGCCTTCATTATTCAATGCCACAACCCTCCATACATATTTTGAATTTCGCTTTTCAAAATAATTCGGACGCACCGCATACCTTGTTTGTCCATGCACCTCCTGTTCAAGCACCGGCAGGTTATTGTACATGGCTTCTGATGGCATTTGTCCTTCTTCTATTTCCCATACAGTTAATTTATAGGTAACCAAACTGCTATTAAAAGGAACAACCGGCGACCAGGTGAAGATCAACGGTGCGATCACATCTTTATCCTGTAACACTTTATCGTTGGAAGGTCCGATGTTTACAGGTGCAGCACATTCTGTTTGCTGGCCGGTTACAATAAACTCTTTGCAAACCTCACGGCTCACCTCTTTTTTATCCTCGTTATAAAATTGAACACATATAGAGTAAGTGCCGGGCTGCAATGTTGGACATTGCCCTAAATAACCCACCAATTGTGCAGTGGTGAAATTCCTTACGGTGAACTGATCCAGGCTTATTGGATTAGCCGCATTATTGCCACATACTATGCCTGATCCATTTTTTACCTGGATAACAAGGCCCGGATTATAACCAGGTGCCTGTGAATTCTTTTGTACCGTTAATAAAAGACTACCTGGAATATTTATCCAATCATTGATATCGGGGGGTAACTGTGCCTTAACAGTAAAATTGCTGATATTAAAATGAAGAGGTTGCCCCCACGTGGAAGAATGAAAGAGTAATAATAAAACCAGTACAGCAGGAAATGATCTCATTTAACAGAAATAGTTTAAATATTCTGCTCAATTCTCACCGATCGTTTGCACTGCAGTAGATGGAATGTCTGAAACAAAAAATATATCCGGGCATGAAACCAGCTAGCGTGGTAGAATAATCATTGTATTAGCTGAAGCAATATAT
>Ga0247718_1000627_pt1 | contig 10318 bp, 6 predicted proteins | sample 21E_DmetaG_FD_189045 | JGI IMG/M metagenome (GOLD analysis project Ga0247718, IMG submission 189045) | Soil microbial communities from hillslope of Landscape Evolution Observatory, University of Arizona, Oracle, AZ, United States - 2-1-E_D | ecosystem: Engineered > Artificial ecosystem > Mesocosm...
GGGCGGCGCTCCTAGGGGTGCGCTAAAGGAGCGCCCATCTCATGGACTCGGTGCCGCCCGGAGAACCACCGTCCCGTCGTCCGCGAACGGCGGAAGGTGCCGAGCCAGCCAACAGGTCGGACGACGACATCGACCCGCCAAGATCGCTCACGAGGCAGAGTCGGGAGTTCGCGACCGACTCGCGCGAGACGGCCATACCAGCCGGCGTAGCCGTCGAGGACGAGCGCCGCTCGACGATCGGCGCGATCGGTCACCAGGACCGCGGGTTGATCGCTGTCGCCAACGACGGCCGTCATCGCGTGCGCGTAGAGATGGAGGCCATCTGCGTCGCCGGTCCAGGGGCTCAAGGGCGAGCGCGCTCGAAGCACCTCCGCAGCGCGCCGCCACTCGTCGTCGACAACAGGGGCAGGAGAGCGATCCGGCTCGGTCTCAAGACGCGCGCTCAGCATCTGCGAGTAGAGAGGGGAGCACTCCCAGCACCAGGCTGCGAAGAGGTTGAGGCGACTGCCCCACATTCCCTTAATGAGCTGGAACCGAGGGTCCTCCGAGGGCTTGCCGGCGTCGTACCACCGACGAAGGCCAGCGTCGGGGCGCGGCCACCCGAGGGAGAACCAGAGAACGTGCAGTAGCGGTGACCACCACTCGGTCGCCCCTTCAAGGCCCGGACCCTGCGGTGGGTAGACGTGCGAACCCCCCGGGTCAGCCAGCGCCTGCCAGACGGCTGGCACCAACCTGCCCCAGGAAGGCTCGTCTCCCATGGCTAAGACGGATGGCTGCGGCCTGGCCCCCGCCTGCATCGTCAAACCCTCCTGAAACGGCCGGGGCTGGGACTATCCCCAGTGCTCGCCCTGGTAGTCGAGCATGTCGTCGCCGTGAAGCTCCTTCGTCGCGTTTCCGATGCGCACCCAGAAGACCGAGCCCTCGCCCCCGCCCTTCGCTGGCCGGGCGAAGACGGGCTTACCTGATGCGGCGACCGACAGATGGCAGATCTGAGTGCCCTCGATCCGGGGAAACCGGATGCGAACCGTCCCGGCGGTGCTGACCGACAGTCCATTGTCCAGCAGCTGCCGCAGGAAGAGCTCGAAGCCGTCCAGGCTCGCCTTGCTGCCGAGGGTGCCCAGGTCGTTGTCGAGACCCAATGGACGTCCTTCGTCGTCGACACCGATGAACAAGGAGCCGCCCTCGGCGTTGAGGAAGCCGCAGACGGTCTTGACAACCGCCTGCTCCATCCGGGGGTCTTGCGTCTGGGTGTGGAGGTTCCATCGCGCGGTCGACTTGAACTCGGTGGTCTGCGACTCGCCAGCGGCTAGCAGATCGGTGGGCGACACGTCGGGGAGGGCTGGTGTTCCCCAGAGCGTGGCGAACCCTTCCCGCACGATCTTCGCGATCAGACCACGGCGACGCTCGAGGAAGGTGGCGTAGTCCAGCTGCTCCCACCCCACCGGGAGCGCGTGGAGGCGTACCTGACGGGAGAGGCGCTCCTCGGCCAAGCCCTTGGTCATGACGGGCCAGTAGTCGGCCGGTGCCGAGGCGCTCACCTTCGCGTTCTCGGCCCAGTCGAGGAACGCCATGTTGGCGATCGCGTTCACCTGTCGCGTCCCGGTGATCCCGAGGGTCGCGAGGTGCTGGCGCGGGAACAGGTGGTGGCGCTCAATCGATCGCGGTGCGACGGTCTCGGGGTCGAGAAGCTCGCGAACCTTCACGTCGCTGAAGAGAACCTCCGCATCCAGCAGGTTCAGCGCCGCGAGATAGGCGAAGAGCGCTGGGGAGCGCGAAGCCGCCGTGTCGAGGCGGTTCGGAAGGGTGATCTCCCAGTAGTCGTTCGTGAAGTTCGAGGCGACGATCCGATCGAGCTCGGCGGTGAACGCCTCCCTATCGCCGGGGCTCAGCTGGCCGATGCGGCCGAGGTCCGACTCGAAGGCCGATTCAGGGGAGCTGGTGTAGCGACCCGTCGTCTGCGCCATGAAGAACCAGCGGGCGATTACCGCTCTCAGCTCCTGCAGCTCAAGGCCGAAGTCGACCCGTCCGATCAGCCAGAGCCCGTAGCTGAACATCAGCGCGTTCTCGGACGTGATCATCCGCCGGCTGCGAAAGCCCGCCGCACGCACGCACTTCAGGAACTCATGCCAGTTGGTGAGGTTGAGCACCTTCTCCTGGGCCGAGGTCAAGGCGGCGAACTGCTCCGTGCGGCGTTCGGCGCTCACGGCTCCCGTCTCCAGATCCTTTCCGCGAAGCAGGCTGTAGACGTGCTCGAGCCGTGCGCGACGGAAAGCCACCGCCACCCCGACGCGCAGCAGCTGATCCGGGCTCGGATCAATGAACGGGTTGCGCGGACCCGGACCCTTGACCGCAGGATCGACCGCGGCGCGGCAGAAGCCCTCGAGCTGCCGGCGCCCTTCCTCCCAATGAACCGACATGAGCGTGAGGATGAAGTCCGCCTGGTTGAGCGAGACCCCTTCTGAGTTGATGCGGACGAAGATCTCGGCGACCTGCTCCTCGTCGGCGCCGGCGCTCAGCTCAACGACCTGGAAGCGGAAGTCGTCTAGGTCGTGAAGGTGGTTCACCCGCTCTTCGAGCAGATCCTCTTCATCCTCAGCCAGTTCCTCACCGCGTGCCTCCTTCAGTCGCGCCAGGAACCCGCGCACCGTTGCTCGATAGCCGTCCGCCCAGAGGGCCGTGATGTCGGGAATGAACTCCGGGTTCTTCTCGATCGGGGCGTCCCACACTTCGAAGGTCTCGTCCTGAGGCCGAAACGCGATCCGGACCCGCTTCTGCTCGAAGTCCTTCGTCAGGATGGGCTCGCCGGTGAGCACGGCGAAGAGTGAGGTGAGCCGCTGCTGGCCGTCGACGATCAGGAGCTGGGGGGCCCTATCCGCGTTCTGCGTCCCGATCTGACGGGTGCCGACCTCGGAGCCGGTCTCCCAGAGCATGATCGTCCCGACCGGGTAGCCGCGATACATGGAATCGAACAGATCGCGGACCTTGGTCGACGACCAGACGAACGGCCGCTGGATGTCCGGAAGGGCGATCCGCCCGATCCTGATGTCCTCGACGAGATGGGAAAGCGTGTAACCGGTGTCGCGGTAGATCGACGCCAAGCGAGCCTCCTGCGAAGCTGTGCCGTACGGGAAGGCTACGTGATCCTTTGAATCTCGCTTCGGCCATGTTCTCGGTTCCCGAGACGGGACTCCTCGACCCTTCGTCGTTGTACGTCACGATCATCGAGCGACTGGCTGCTCGATTTCGAGTGGTCTCGGCCCGTCGTGTTGCCACTCAGCGAGTTGTTGGTGGTACTCGGACCCATGCGTCGCGGGCGCCGTTCGTGCAAGCGTCGCTCACTCGGAGGGACGTCGCGCCGTCGGGATCGCGCCCCGGCTGTTGCAGCAGCGCGACTCGAAGAACCGCGTTGTCCTTCGCCACCTGCCAAGGTGAGGGCCGCCCTCGCGCGCGGTCGACCATGGCGCAGAGCGCTGCTTTCAGGAGCATGGTCAGCCGCCCGTTCACCTTGCCCTGTCCTAACCGCGGCCCGTGGGTGGTCCCGCACCCCCTCCACATAGCTGACGATCACGCCGGCGCTCCCGCGAGTACCGGGAACCACGGGCACGCCGCGCTCGCCTAGCACTTGGTTGGCCTCCGGCGTCGTCAGCCGGGCTCGCTCCCCGACCACAACAATGGCGCGACGGAGTCGCTCGGCGACCACCGCCGTGATTACCCCGGCGAGGGCCGTCGTTGCGAGGACGTGGCACTCCTTGGTCAGCAGTCGTCGGGATCGATCCCACCTCTACGCCCTCGGAAGTCCGCCAGGCTCCCTGCCTGCCTCGCTGAGGATGCGAGCGTGTTGGCTGCGTCGAGGTGTGCGCCTGAGCGGACCCACACCATCGACGGTGAAGGGTCACCGATCGCCCCTTTTTGGCCTCCACGGGCGTTGCGGCACCGGTCCGGCCGAAGGTAGCGTGACGGCTGATCGGACCGTCTCCGCGCTGGCCCCTCGGCCGAACCGGACCCCCGCCTGTGGCCGCTACAACCGGTCTGCGTTGGCGGGTCGCGCGCCCCTATCGGTCCCTACAACGGATCGACCAGGGGCCAGCGTGCACAGAGTCCCAGGTCGCGAGGACGGAATCGCCCTCGTCTTTTGCACTACGTTTACGGGGATGTGGATACGACGCATGCCGCGCCGCTGGCGCGTGAGACCGCAGTGGGACGGCGACGACGGTAGGCGGGCGGCCGTCTACTACTCCGTCTGCGAGAGCTATCGCGACCAGGCCGGCGTGCCTCGACACCGGACTATCGAGAATCTCGGGGCCGCCTCCTCGCCTGGTGAACTCGCACAAGCGTTGCTCGCGAGGGCCAGCCAGGCGAACCTGATGCTAGAGCGATCGGTGGAGATGGTCGGCCTGCTGGAGGCGAGCCTCGGCCGGCGCAACGGGCACCCCGACCCGGAACTCGATGCGGAGTTTGGGGGATGGGACGAGCAGAACCTTCGGAACTGGCAGTTGGCGGTAGCGGCGTGGAAGGAAGAGGTCGCGAAGCACGCCGAGCGCGCGCTCTTACTTGAGGCCCTTCACCAGCGCACGGTCGATCCGTCCTGGGTTCTCATGGCTACGTTGCCCGCCGACGACGAGCGTCCCGAACCGTCGCTGGGCGCCCGGTCAGACGACCCTCGACGTAGTCGTGACCGGGGAGCACCGCGGATACGCCCGTCATGTACCCCTCGGGATCTTGGGGATTAGGCTTTCTCATGTAGCCAACCGACAGCTCAGCGGTGCAGTGCAACCCGAAAGCCAGTGTAGAACTTCCAAGCGAAGCGGCTCAGACCGAGGAGATCATCGTGACCATTGGAGTGGCCTGGATCAGGGAAGGCGGCCAAGGGGACGAATTGTGGGTGGCCATGGACAGTCGCCTGTCCCGGGGGGACAGGCGTTGGGACACCTGTCCGAAAATTCTTACTCTGGCCCGGCGCGACGCGTTCTTGGCGTTCTCAGGGGCCACAGACGACGCCTACCCGGTCCTGCTGCAGGCCGCGACCTCGATAGCGGTTCGAAGCTTCGCGGCCACCGGCAACCTCGAGTTCTACGGGCTCGTCGCCGACCTTCAAAAGGTCATCGACGGAATGCTGACCGCCGTCGTACGTGATCCGATGCATCGCGGTAAGAAGGCGCCACCACCTCCCTTCGCTGAATCCGGCGACAGCATTGTGTTCGCTGGCTTCTCTCGTAAGGGGGCGGGGTTCGAAATCAGGAAGCTCGGTTTCAATCCATCGAGTGGTTGGCGGTTCGCGCGGATGCCACCTCGCGAAACCTATGGTGGGCGGAAGCGCTTCGTGACCTTCGGTGACGGGTACGCCCGGTCGGCACTGACCTACCGGCTGAAGAACCGGCTTGCGGAGGCGGGCAAACTCGCGAGCGACGAGCCATTTCGGTTTGAACCTCTGGAAGCTCTTTGGAGTCTGCTTCGAGAACCCGAGTACCCGAACGGCCGGCGGCCGCGTTCTTGCGGTGGGGCACCTCAAGTACTCAGAGTCGTGGCGGGAGGTTCTGCCACCCATATCGCCATTCGCTGGCCTGGCGATCAACCGGGAAAGGACTACGTCTGTGGTCGCCCTCTCGGCGCCCAGGAGAGCGTCGATCTCGCTCTTATGACCCAGCAATCGGCCGCGCCGGCCCTCCGCCTGGAACTGCACGCACCCGGAGACTGGCCGACCGCCAGCTTGACCTGAGTTCTGACTGCAGTGAGCGCCCCGCCGCGCGCTTAGGCGCTCTGCGACTCACCTAGCGCTGCCTCGAATGCCTCGAGCACCTTCGCCGCAGCTGCAATGTCTCTCTTTACATCGGCCAGCGTCATAGTTGGTGCCGACTCGAGCTCGTGTGCGACGCCATGCCGCCCAGTGAGCAGGTTGCCCCATGCGGCCACGGCCTCAGGCTGCGCATCGATGGCCCGCTGGAACGCCTGCTTCTCCGTCTCGCCAAAGAATCCGAGAAAGCCGGCCAACTCACCAACCTTGATGCTTCGTACCAGTCTGACCGAGGCCACCTCTGTAAAGCGGTTGATCGGGTCATCCGTCGGATGGCGGCAGCGTTCGGCGATGAGCTGCCGCACTCGACGCTCGTAGGACGCGTAGGCGATAGAAGCGACGTGCGCTGCGAGTACTGTGTCTATCTCTGGGTCGGCCGTGCCGAGGCCGTCCATATGCCGGGTACAAACCTCGATCGCGGCCTCAAGCCGAAGAAACGGTGCCACGATTGGTCACCGCGCAAACAGCGCGTCCTCGGCGAGCGCGATCCTGCCGCGGACCTGCTCTACATCCGTCGTTCCCGACCGGATCATGTCTTGGAAAGCTTCCGAGGAAACTAGTGTCTGGTACCGAACGCGGATATCAGGCGGTATATCGCCTCGATGGCTAGCGAAGGCGACAAAGACTGAGTCAAAGGCGGAGGCGTTGAGGCCGGCCTTCAGATGAAACGGCCGGTCTCCAAGACTGTCGTTAACTGATCGGAGGGTCTGTAAGAACTCCTGCCGGAAGGCGTTGATCTGGTCCGGTGCGGAGTGCGCCTGGCGCCGCATATAGCGGGACATAAAATCCTTCATCGGCTTCTCATATGCACCCAAGGCATGCTTGAGAGAGAAGAACCGCAGAATCAACTCGACATCGCGCATCCGATTGTCCGGGTCAGGCTTTCCGAGGATACGTCGCCATTCCGGCGTGCGATTCAGTTCCAGAAGAAGATCATTGAATGGTCCGGTCGAAACTGCGTTACGTACCTCTTGGTTATGCAGCAGTGTTCCGCCCGTGTTGAGGCGCTCGAAGACGTGAAAAATGCTTGTGTCGTCATTCGGGTCGAGCTGGCGGATTACGAACGCACGTAGGACACTGTTCTTAAGCTTTCGCTGTGAAGACTCCGGAAGATCTTCAAACCGGCGGTTGGCGTACGGGCTATCTTCGCTGAGGCCCTTGAGGCGGAACACGGCGCGACTTCCGCGCCTCCCTTCCTGGCCAAAGAAGCCTTCGAAGTAAAAGAACACGCTCCGGAGTCTCTGCTGTCCGTCGACGACCAGGTACTTCTCCGTGGAACGCTCCGTATAGAGGAAGATCCCAGGGACGGGCAGGCCAACGAGGAATGACTCAATGAGTTTGCTGGCCTGGGCCTGCGACCAGACGTAACCTCGCTGGAACTTCGGAATGACAATGTCTCCGCCCTGCCACTGACTGTACAGGCCGTCGAGGGTGAAATCGGCTGGATACGTCGCAATCTCGTAACTAGGGGGGGACGACTGGCGGTCGGCGAGCTCGCTCGCGACGTTCTCGAATTGCAGGTTGGCATCGGGCACGGCATCAGCCTAACGGTTCGTGGTGCGATCGGTCAGTCGGCCCCAAGAGGCCCACCAGCGGAGACCTTACCGCCGCCAGATCCGCTGGAGCGAAGGAGGAACGCGTCGCGGGACCTTATGCCCGACGCGCTTCGGCTGGTTGCAAACGCGTCGCGGCGGGGAGTCCTCGAGAAGGCGAAACGAGTCACCATGTTGTCGGAGCAGGCGTCGACCAGGAGACAGAGCCACCCTCGGTCGCTCCCGGGGTGGCTCGGGAGGGTGCTTGTGGTGCGAGATTCCGCATGGCGACTGCGACCTCGGTTCGCAGCGTCGTGGCTTCCGCGGTCGTCTGAGAGCGCTTTTCGTGACCCCAGATCGGGCACGTGGGATCACGGTGGGGTCACGGACAGAGGTCGCGCCGCCCGACATGGCACCGAAGCAGCGTCGGCCGCGGCAAGGTTGGGAAGCACGAGCGCAAGGCGATGGTCGCGGCGACGAGCTGACGGGGGCAGGCTCGCGACCGCCACCTCGAGCAACTACCGGCGCTCCGGGGGGCCTTCGGAGGGCCAGTGGTCGTGGCAGTAGACCTCGACCTCGATCTCGGGGAGCGCGCGGGTGCTGTTGTTCATCCTCACCCAGAAGGCCTCCGCCTTGTCGCTCATCCGGGCGGTGACAGGGCGTGACGACTGCGCGACGTCGACCCTGCAGACGTCGACGCCGTCGACGGATTCGATCCTTGCCCGGGTCCGCATCACGGCGGTGTGTGTGAGGGCGTTGATCAGGTGCGTGGTGAGCCAGTTGACGAGGCCGTCCGCGTTCGGCGGCCGCACGAGCGCGGTGTCGTACGAGAGGCCGATTGGCTTCCGCCCGTTGTCGACGCCGATGAAGAGCGTCCCGCCGTGCGTATTCAGGAAGCCCGCGACCGTCTTGACCACGGCGTCCTCCATCCGCTTGTCCTTCCTGCCCTCTTGGACGTTCCAGCGCGCCGTCGACTTGAACTCGACTTCGAACGTCTCGTCGCCGTCGATCAGGTCGCGGCTCGACGCGGCGAAGAAGGCAGCCTTGCCGGCGAGACGCTCTGCGACCTGCTCCGCGAACGCAGGGTCCTCGCGGATCTTGTCCAGGACCGCCGCCGTGACGGTCTCGACGTCGATCTGGGCAGCGGCCGGCGCGACCGCCGCCGACGGTGCGGCGACTTCGATGGCCGGTCCGGCCGCGCCCTCATAGACGCTGGTCCCGTCGTCGTAATAGCTGGCGAAGAGGTGGTTGAAGACGGCGTCGTTCTTGCGCTGCCAGGTGTCCGGGTCATAGGCCTCCGGGAGCTCGTCGAGGATGTCGCGCACGAGGACTCGCGCTGCCTCGCGTGTCTCGGCCTTCCGGCGCCAGTCGAGCACGAGCCGCTCGGTGATGTGGTCCATGAGCTTGCGCGCGATCGCCTTCACCTGCGCCCGCTCTTCCGCTGTCAGGACAGGGTCGGGCCTCGTCAGCAGATCGAAGATGGCCAGCTCGGGCTCGTCGAGTCCCTCCTGCGCGGTGCGCTGCTCATCGTCGGACAGCTCGCGCGACAGCCGCTGCAGCCGCCGCAGCATCTCGTCGACATTCATGCTTCCGGCGTTGTACTCGTCGATGAGGTAGCGAAGCTTTCCGACGAGGTCGAGGCGGGACGGGTTGCGACGGGCGCTCGCCTCCGCTCGCTCCTCGAGCTCGGATGCCAGGCGGAGCGCCCCCGAGCGCTTGCGGCCGGCGAGCCGGGCCGTGAGCGCGTCGAAGTCGATCGTGTTGAGATCGATGACGCCGCGGTCGTCCGCGCCGTCCGCCGCCGCGCGGATGACGTACTCCTCGGCGCCGACTGAGCGGTCGAGCAGCTCGCTTACAGCGCCGGCGACGTGCGTGACGTCGGGCGGCTCGTCCAGCGATCGAATTGTCTCGGCGATGTTGCGGGCGACGCCGACCAGCCGCGCGTGCGGAGCGGCGGCCGGGTCTGGCAGCATCGCCGCGAAGAGGCGCCGCACCCGGTCTGAGCGCTCGAGGTACGCGCGTCGGGTGACCGCGTCGATGAGGAGCGCCTCCACGGATGCGTCCCGGAGCGCGATGAATTCGAAGCCCTCGGCGCGGGCGAGGGCGTCCAGGTCGACGTCCCAGCGGGCGGCGAACTCGACCAGCTCGGCGATTTCGTCCTCGAGGTCCTCGACGAGCGCCGACTTGTCGCGGATCACGTCCCACGCGGCTTCGCCGGGGCGACCGGACGCATAGACCGCGAGGGCCGCTTCGAGGTGCCGGAAGACGCCGACGTAGTCGACGATCAGGCCGGCTTCCTTCTCGGGGAACACCCGGTTCGCCCGCGCGATCGTCTGCATCAACGTGTGGTTGCGCATCGGACGGTCGAGATAGATCGTCGAGCAGGACGGTACGTCGAAACCGGTCATCCACATGGCGCAGACGAAGACGAGGCGGAACGCGTCGTCGGCATCCTTAAACCGCTCGTCCAGGTCCTCCTCGAGCATGCGCTTGCGGTGCGGCGTGATGTCGAGGCCGAGTGCCTGCATGTCGGCGACCTCGTTCTGGGACTGCGAGACGACGACCGCCATGTCGGTGTCGCGCATGAACTCGATCTGCGCGTCGACGCCTGCGCGTTCGAGTGGTGGGAGTCGGGCCGCCAGCTCTTCGAGCTCCGCGAGATGACGAGCCCACTCGTCCTGGACTAGGTCGTACATCCGGACGGCGGTCGCCTTGTCGACGGCGACGAACATCGCCTTGCCGAGGAACCCGCGGCCCACGAAGTGGCGGACGAGGTCCGCGGCGATCCGCTCCAGCCGCGCGGACCGGGTGATGAGCTGGTACTCGGCGCCGAACCGGCGGGAGAGCGCCCGCTCCTGGTCCTCGTCGAGCTCGGCCTGCTCGAGGAGCGCGGTGAGCTCCTCGTCGAAGAGCTCGTTGACGATCTGGAGTTCGGGTATCCGGTTCTCGTAGTAGAGCGGGACGGTCGCGCCGTCCTCGATCGAGTCGCGGAAGT
>Ga0247718_1000628_pt1 | contig 10297 bp, 11 predicted proteins | sample 21E_DmetaG_FD_189045 | JGI IMG/M metagenome (GOLD analysis project Ga0247718, IMG submission 189045) | Soil microbial communities from hillslope of Landscape Evolution Observatory, University of Arizona, Oracle, AZ, United States - 2-1-E_D | ecosystem: Engineered > Artificial ecosystem >...
TCGCCAGCCGCCCCGGCTCACGGAAGAGGCCGAAGTGCCAGAGGAGGAAGATGCTCCAGATGGCCGCCCCCAGCAGCAGGTAGTACGAGCTCTGGATCTGGAACGTGAGGAGCGCGAACCCGATCGCCGCCGCCGCCCCCGCGAAGGGCGCCGGGGAGCCGGTGCGGACCCCCCGGTGGAAGAAGAAGAAGAGCAGCGGGGTGAGCGTCGCCACGATGATGCGCCCCTCGTGCCCCGCGTACACCCACGACATGACGAGCCCGGTGAACTGGAAGGCCAGCCCCGCCACCAGCGCCACCCAGCGCCGCGCCCCCAGCTCCCGCCCCAGGAGGTGCATCCCCAGCCCTGCGAGCCCGAAGTGGATGACGAAGAGCGCCGGCCAGATCTTGGAGACCGGGAAGACCAGGTCCGTGAGGAAGCGGAAAGGGTAGTACGTGCTCCCCGGGTTCGAGAAGAGGGGGAGTCCGCCGTACACGTGTGGCACCCACTTCGGGAGCGACCCCGCCGCGAACCGCTGCGAGATGAACTCGTGGAAGAAGTAGCCGCCCACCAGCCAGTCGGTCCCGTAGATCTGGCGGTCGGGAAGGAAGGCGGGGAAGAAGTAGAGGACCGCGAGGCCGAAGTAGATGGCCGCGGCGAGACCCAGGGACGGACCCGGGGCGGCCGGCGCCTCGGTGCGGGCCGCCGCGAAAGCGGCGGGGGCGGTGGCTGTCTTCATGAGGATCGGTGCGGGCGACCGGAATCGGAGTGGATGTCGTGCAGGAACTCCAGGTGCCTCTCGGCCACGGCGTCCCAGGAAAAGCGCTCGGCAGAGCGCCGCGCGGCGTCGCTCATCGTCTGCCGCCTGCGCGGGTCGGCGAGAAGCGCCTGCGCAGCGTCGGCGAGGGCGCGGGGGTCGTCCGGCTGAACCAGGACCCCCGCCTCGGGCGCGGCGACCACCTCGGGAACGGCGCCGACGGCGGCGGCGATCACCGGCACACCGGCGGCCATCGCCTCGGCCGGGACCATGGGGAGACCCTCCAGGCGGGAGGGCATGAGCAGGGCAAGCGCCCCGGAGAAGAGCTCCAGGACGGTCTCCCTCTCCACGCCGGCCAGGATCCGCGTGCGCTCTTGCACCCCCATCTCCCGCGCGAGTTCCCGCACCCGCTGCTCGTCCTTTCCCCGGCCGGCGAGCCGCAGCTCCAGCTCCGGGTGCCGGGGGGCGAGGGTAGCGAACGCTTCGAGGACGGTGTCGAGCCCCTTCTGGAAGAGGTCGAAGCGCCCGTAGTAAAGCAGGAAGTCCCGCTCCCGCCGCTCCACCCGGAAGAACTCGTCGGGCACTCCGCTCCCGATCAGCGCGATCCGCGCCTCCGGACCAACGAGCCGGCGGATCTGCTCCTCCATCCAGTGCGAGGTGGTGGAGATCCAGCGCGCCTGCCGCAGCAGCCGGCGCTCCAGCGCCACCACGCCGCGCCCCAGGAGCGATCCCCAGCGCGCTCTCGCCGTGGGGCCGTGGAGCATGTGCACCACCAGCCCGACGGGGCGGCTCCGCGGGAGGCGCAGCGGCGTGTACGCCGAGAAGTCGTAGACGGCCACGTCGTACTCCGCGCTCGCCAGGAGGCGGGTGGCCGCGCGGGCGTAGCTCCAGCGGCTCCCCGCGTACGAGGCTGCCGATCCCAGCCGGGCGTACCGCACACCGTCCACAGTCTCGTCGCGAGCCCCGGGGAAGCGCCCCGTGGCCACCGTCACGTCCACGCGCCCGGCAAGGCGGCGGTAGATCTCGAGCACGCGCATCGAGCCCCCGCCTCCCACCCAGGGGTTGGCTGGGTCGTCGTAGATGCAGTGCAGGACGCGGAGCATCAGGGGAGGCGCCGCGCGATGAAGAAGTTGGAGCCCACCGCCACGTCCCACAACGCCCGCATCGCCGGGTTCTCCGTAACCCAGGGCGTCTCCGCCACCCAGCGGGCCAGCCGCCGCTTCCCCCCCGTGGAGATCTCGCCCGGACGGGAGATCTTCTCGCGGAGGTAGTTGATCCACATCTCGCGTGGGGAGACCAGCGAGCGGAAGCCGTGCTCCCGGAGCCGCCGCAGCACCCAGCGCCGCGTGGGGATCCACCCCACCCCGTAGCTCCCCTCGCCGCCGCCGCGCACCCGCTCGAAGTACCACTTCTGCAGCGGCCGCGGGAGGAGGACGAGCCCGGCCATGGAGTAGTGCGGGTCGCTCCAGAGGCTGTAGAGCGCGAAGGGCTTCGGCGTCACCAGGTAGAGGAGGCCGCCCGGGCGGAGGACGCGCCGGATCTCGGCGAGCGTGCGGTCGCGGTCCTGCACGTGCTCCAGCACGTTGTCCAGGACCACCAGGTCGAAGGCGGCGTCGGGAAAGGGGAGGGACTCCGCCACCCCGGTGCGGAGATCTACCCGCACCCCGTGCTCTTCGGCGCGCACCAGGCCGCGCTCCACGCTGCGCTCGTACGGCTCGATCCCCGTGGCCTCCGCCCCCGCCTCCGCGAAGGCGATCAGCACCCCGGCGTCGCCACACCCCACGTCGAGCACCCGCAGGCCGCGCGGATCGAACTCCGGGAGATAGCGCCCGAGCGTCCGCAGGATGAACTGCCCCCGCGGGTACTCGCTGACGTAGTGGCTCTTCCACTTGTCGAAGTTTTCCGACTGCCACCACGTGGCCCGGTCCTGCTCCAGGAGAGCCAGGTACCGCGGCTCCTCCGCCTGCCCGACTTGCTCCGGCATCAGGTCTCCCGCGCCCCCGCGCGGCTCCGCGCGACGCGCCCGTAAAGCGTTGCCAGCCGGTCTACGATCACCGGCCACGAGAACCCCGCCTCCACGTCCTCCCGCCCGGCGGCGCCCATCTCCGCGGCGCGTGCCGCATCGCCGGCCAGCCGGCGGACCGCCTCCGCGAGCGCGTCCGCGTCGCCGGGAGGGACCAGGAACCCGTTCCGGCGGTCACGTACGATGTCCACGATCCCTCCCGCCGCGCTGGCGATCACCGGCTTCCCGTAGCTCATGGCCTCCAGGAGGACCACCCCCAGCCCCTCGGTGTCCCCCTTGGCGTCGACCACCGCGGGGAGCACGAAGGCGTCGCACCCGGCGAAGCGCGCCTCCAGCTCCCCGCGGGAGACGAACCCCTCGAACACCACCCGGTCACCGACGCCGAGCTCCGCGGCGCGCCTCTCCAGCGGCTCGCGCTCGGGCCCGTCCCCCACCACCCGCAGGAGCACGCGCCGCTCCGGCTCCACCCGCGCGAGCGCCTCCAGCAGCACGTGCACCCCCTTCCGCTCCACCAGGCGTCCCACGAACAGCAGCTCGAAGGGGGCGCCGGGGCGTCGTGCCCGGGCCGGAGCGATCTCGCGCGGCTCCACGGTCGCGCCGAAGGGGATGATCGCAGGGTCCGCCCCCGGGACCAGCTTCCGCAGCCGCTCTCCCGTGTAGCTGGAGATCACCGTCACCCCGTCGGAGCCCCGGACGATCCGGCGGAGGACGGGCCCCAGGAAGGGGAGGTCCGACTCCATCCAGGTCAGCTCCACCCCGAAGAAGGTGCACACCAGCGGCACCCCGGAGGCGCGCTTCGCCGCCAGCCCCAGGAGCCCGTGGGGGAGGGGCCAGAAGGCGTGCAGGAGGTCGAACTCCCCGCTCCGCGCCAGCCGTGCCGCCGCCAGCGATCCCGCCGCCACGTACGAGGGGACGAGCCCCAGGAAGAGAGGGCGCTCGCGGATGCGGTCGGGCGCCGTCTGGTCGTGCGTCAGCGTCTCCAGCCGCCGGGGCGCGTAGCGGAAGCGGTGCACCCGGACCCCCTCCACCACCTGCGTCTCCAGCCCGCGATACGACGGCGCCAGCACCTCCACGGTGACCCCGCGCTCCCCCAGGCGGCGGATCGTCTCCACCATCCAGGGGGTGATGACGTCGCCGGGGTGGCGCGGGTACGCCGTCACCAGATACAGGACTTTCACTTGTCGCCCGCCGGAGTGCAGAATATCTTGTTCCGATTCGCCAAGATACCATCCCGGGCCACACCCGTACAAGAATCCGCACCCGTCGTTGAGCGTACAGCGCGCGCTGGTCATCGTCCCCACCTACAACGAACGCGAGAACCTTCCCCGGCTCGTTCCCTCCATCCTGTCGCGCGACGATCGGCTGGAGATCCTGGTCGTGGACGACGGGTCGCCGGACGGCACCGGGCAGATCGCGGACGAGATGGCCGCCGAGGAGCCCCGGCTGCACGTCCTCCACCGGAGCGGGAAGCTGGGGCTGGGGACGGCGTACCTCGCCGGGTTCCGGTGGGGGCTGGAGCGCGGCTACGACGCGCTCTTCGAGATGGACGCCGACTTCTCGCACGACCCGGCGCACCTCCCGCAGTTCCTGGAAGCCATCGAGGTGTACGACGTAGTGCTGGGGTCGCGCTACCTCCACGGGCGGGTGACGGTGGTGAACTGGCCCATCGGCCGCCTCCTCCTCAGCTACTTCGCCAACGTGTACGCCCGCTGGGTGACGGGGCTCCCCATCGCCGATTCCACCGGCGGCTACAAGTGCTTCCGCCGCGAGGTGCTGCAGACCATCCCCTTCGAGCGGGTGGAGTCGAACGGCTACGCCTTCCAGATCGAGATGAGCTTCCGCGCCTGGAAGAAGGGGTTCCGGCTCGGGGAAGTTCCCATCATGTTCGTCGACCGCGACGTGGGCGAGAGCAAGATGTCGGGCCACATCGTCCGGGAGGCCGTGTGGCGCGTCTGGCGCCTCCGCCTCCTCTCGCTGTTCAACCGTCTCTGAGCATGGCCGACGCCCCCGAGAACCGCTTCGTCCGCGCGCTGGCCGCCGGCATCCTGCGCTCCGCCGCCCCCGGCACGCCGGTGGAGCGGGTTGCGCGCGCGGCGCTCGTGGAGGCGCTCGCCGCGCAGAAGAGCCTGGTGCTGGACGTCCAGTTCACCGGGTTCACCCGGCGAGGGGAAGCGGTGGGGGGGGTACACCCCGCGCTCCTGAAGGCGGCCGGCCAGCTCATCATGCTCCGCGTCAACCGCATCGGGGTCACGGCGGACGCGCGGGAGGAGGACCTGGCGCTCCTCTTCGGCGCGCTGGGGAGCCCCCCCGCCGAGCTCCCCCCCGGCGGCGTGGTGGCGCTCCTGGCCGAGACCCGCCCGCACGGCGTGTACGTCAGCACCTCCTCGGGCGAGGTGTACCGTCCCGTCCCACGAGAGACCGGGGCGCCGCCCGCCCCGGCCGCGGAGACCGGACCGCAGGCGCCCGCGCCGCCCGAGCCCGCCGAGGCGTCGCCGCTGGAGCTGGCGGACTTCGAGCTGCTGGATGCGTCGCTCGCGCCGCTCTCGTCCGGCGGGGGAGGGGAGGGAGAGGGGGCCGCTCCCCCCACGCAGGCGGACCCGCCCCCGGGCGACCTCTTCCACTTCTTCCGCGCGAACACCGGTCCGGCGCAGGAGGAGGCGGAGACGCTCGCGGAGCAGCTTCATGCCGTGGAGAACCTCTCCCGGTTCGACGAGCTGACGCAGGCCGCGACTGCCGCCGTCTCCCGCCTCCTGGGCGCACGCGAGGAGCTGCGTGCGATCCTCCTCCTCGAGGCCCTGGTGGAGGAGGCGCAGCGCCCGGACCGCACGCGGACCTTCCGCGACTCGGCGATGCAGGCGCTCCGCCGTGCCTCGTCGGAGCGGGCGCTGGGCCAGCTCGTGGATCTCCTGGCCACCCCCGGCGAGGTACGTCCGCGCCTCCTGCGGGTTCTGGTCTTCCTGGGCGGGGACGCGGTGGTGCGCACCGAGGGAGTCCTCTTCCGCACGCAGGACGCGGGGCTCCGCGCCGACATCTTCCGCGCGCTCCTGCAGACGGACCCCATGAACCAGCGGCTCCTGGTCCGCGCCCTGGAGGACCCGGTACCCGCGCGTACGCGGAGCGTGCTGGAGCTGGCGTCGCTCCCGGGCACCGACCCGGCGCTCACGCTACGCTGGGCGGAGCGCGCGGGGACCCACGCCGACCCGACCGTCCGCATGGACGCCGTCCGGATGGCGGGGAGCGCAGGAGGGAGGGGAGGGCTGCGCGTCCTCCTCGATCTCCTCTCGGACCCGGACCGGCAGGTGCGCCGCACCGTCATCCAGACGCTCGGCCGCATGGGCGACGCGGCCGCCGTCCCGTTCCTGGCACGCACCATCAACGAGGCCGACGACGAGGAGATCCAGCTCGAGGCGGTGACCGCGCTCGGGCGGATCGGCTCGGCGGAGGTGCTTCCGGTGCTCACCGGGGTCCTCAACAAGCGCCAGCTCTTCGGCGGGAGGCGGCTCCTGCGGCTCAAGACCGCCGCCGTGGAGGCGCTGGGCCGCGCCCGGACCCCCGGAGCCCGCGAGATGCTGGTCGCGCTGGCGGGGGGGCGCGACGCCGAGGTCGCGGCCGAGGCGAAGCGGGTTCTCGCCACATCCGAACGCGGCGCCTGAGGACCATCGGCCGAGCCCTCTCCAGGATCCTCCCGGACGCGCGATCCCCACCGCGCGAGACATTCCCCCCGAAAGCGCCTCACCAATCCCGTCCGAGGGCAACCTCCGCTGAAATCCCACTGCACAGGCCCGGAAGGGGCCACCTACAGGAGATTCCCACCCGGCCAAGGGGTTTTCCACAGTTTTCCACGCCGGTTAGTTTACATAATGTATATTATATGCACCAGGGTTTTGTGAACGTTTGGACCTGCAACCTTAACAGGAGCGGCAGATGGAGTGGAGCGAGAAAAACCAGAGAGAGAGCGCCGCATACCATCAGATGGTCGGCTATCTGATTGCCACGCGCACGGATGGCGCGTATCGGAGGTATGGCGCGAAGATGCTCCGGCGGCACTTGGACGGTTTGTGGGCCCTTGTGTGTGAGCTGGACCCGGAGGGGGCCGCGAGATCGGAGGCGCAGGTGATGGAGGTACTTGGCCGGGCGGACCCGTAAAAGCAGAGAGGGGCCAGCGGTGCCACCCGCTGACCCCCTCTAAGTGCCTTGCCTGTGCGGGTATCCGGGCTGCCACACCCCCCGCCAGGTCCAACACCCCTCCCCGTCTCCGTGCAAGGTGCGGGGGAAAGGTGCCATCAATATGTACGCTGCGCATTCTATTGCGCAAGTGCTTCGTGCGCCCGTGGGCAACGGAGCCGACTCCTTGCAAGTCCTGTGCTTGCTGACCGAACACCTCCGTTCGGCCGTCTCCGCTGCCGCAGAAATCGCGGCATCCCTTCCACATACGCCACCGGAGGCGCTTACCGGGCTGGAGCGCGCGCGGAGATCCCTGCGTGACTGCCGGGACGACCTGCGGCGCTCGTGCCCCAGCGCCCTGCCCCACTCCACCAGGTAGGGGGGCACATGGCGATCTACACTCCTCCCGCGCGGCCTCAGCAGTCGCGCGAGGAAACCGCGCGCATCCTCGCGGCGCGTGGCGTGGTCGCGCCCGTGGCCATCCTGGGCGTGCGGGGCTACTACAAGCGCACCGCGGGCGACCCCACCCGGAACGACCGGGGCATCTACGACGATGCCCTCTTCGTCGTCACCCCCAGCACCTACGCCACGTTCAACGCCAACACCGACCCCAGCGCCGACTACCGGCCGGGGCTCGCCTGCCTGCGTCCTGGCCTCTGGTGGTACAAGGTCGGCACGCACGGGCTCTCCCGTCCCCCAGCGCAGCGGTACACGGCGCTTGTGCAGGCCGGGCCGGTGACGGTGGACCGCGACGGCGAGGGCCCCGACACGGGATGGTTCGGAATCAACATCCACCGGGGGGCCACCCGGTCCACCAGCTCGTTAGGGTGCCAGACCATCCCGCCGAGCCAGTGGCCGGAGTTCATCGAGCTGGTGCGCACCGCTGCGGGTAAGCGGGAGATCCCTTACCTCCTCGTAGACGGTGCCAAGTGAGCGCGCTGGAGAAAGCGCGTGTGCTGGCGCGCCTGGCGACGTGGCGCCCGCGAAGCCGCTACGGGTCGGGCGGGCTGCTGGGCGTTCTGGAGTTGTTCCTGGGCGCCCGCGCCACTCCGCTGCAATCCCTCCCGGACTTCATCCCGGAAGTGCCGTGGAAGCTGATCTATCTCAACTGGCCCCCTGGGAGACGGCCCAAGCCGGAGCATCGGTCGTTCGTGTCTCCATACGCGAACGTGGCGCGTGTGGACGTGATGCATATCCGCGGGTGGGGCTTCTGGCGCTACACCTGGGAAGATGGTGACGGGTGGGTTGAGATCCAGGCGCTTGCGCAGAGCCGGGCGCATCCTCACCAGGCGCTCAACTGGGGGAGGTCGGTCCGGCACCCGGCGGTGTTCCGCTACGCGCAAGACGCGCTCGGGGCCTCCTCTCCGCCGCGGTCTGTCGGGTCCCGCAGGGGGCTCCCGTGAAGCGGGCGGCGTTGGAGTGCCCGGTGTGCAGCGCGCCCCTGGTGCGCCTCACCTCCACGGACTACCGCTGCCGGCCGTGCAACATGGTGACGCACCCGGCCGCGCTGGTGGCGTCGTGGCGCGGCTCTGAGCCCCAGACGGCGCCGGTGGCGGCGCAAGGGCGGCTCCTGTGAGAGCGTCGGGTGAGCGGGAGGGCTGGGCGGCCGGGGGGCACTGGCTCGTCAAGACAACCAACATCATCACGGCGGCGCTCGCGATAGCGCAGCTCAACAAGCGCCCGAATCGCAAGCCGAGCGGCTACGTGACCGTTCGCGGGGTGCGCGTCCGGTACAAGCGGTTTACCGGGTGGGGGGCGCTCGATGGCTAAAGACCGCTTCCGCTGGCAACCCAGGCTGCACCAGCTCCAAGAAGTCCCCGCGCTGGTGGAGGATCGGTTAATCCTCTCCCTGTGCGATGCGTCGGGCGTGTGGCCTGAGCCCTACGAGGCGGCGGGCTACCGGGTGGAGTGCATCGACGCCGCGCGTGGGGACGACGTGCGCTTTCTGCGCTACCCTTCCCGGCCGGTGTACGGCATCCTCGCCGCGCCTCCCTGCGAGAAATTCTCGCAGTGGAGCCGGAACATGAACGGGGAGCCGTCGCGCGAGGAGCTGCTACACGCGCTCTCCATCGTGGACGCCTGCCTGCGGCTGGTGGCGGTATGCCGCCCCGTGTTCTGGGCACTGGAGAACCCTTCGGGGAGGCTCCGCGATTACCTGGGGCGCCCCTCGTTCACGTTCGATCCCGCGGATTTCGGCGGCTATCTCCAGGAGGGGGAGGCGCGGAACGGGGTGGAGTTCGACGCCTACCGCAAGCGCACCCTCCTGTGGGGCCGCTTCACCCCTCCCCAGCGGCGCCCGGTCGCCCCCGTTCCGGGTGATTGGACCACCAGGACGCCACCCCACCTTCGGAGCGTTACCCCGCTGGGTTTCGCCCGTGCGTTCATGGAGGCCAACCCTTGAGCGCCGCGCATCTCGCCCCCACGGGGGCGCACGTGCGGACGCCGGCACGCCCCCATTCCCGCCGCGGACGCCCCGCTCCGGACGCCCCCCGCGCTCCCATGCGGCGCGGGGCTCTGATCGAGCGCCCCCGGCTCTCTATCAACGAGCTGACCCTACGCCAGGAAGGCGCCGCGCAGCTCGCCCCCACGGCGCGGACGATCCTGCTCTACCTGGTGGAGAAGATCCTTGCCCGCGGCTCCTACTACGTGGAAGGGCAAGGGGAGATCGCTGCAGCCTGCCGGTGCTCCCGCATGAGCGTTAGCCGGGCTACGGCGAAGTTCCGGGCCCTCAAGCTGATCCTGGCGACCCCCACGAAGCAGCAGGGCGGCGGGACGGACAAGATGTGTTGGCGGCTCGCACCCGCACTTTGGCGAGTGTTTGCGGGCTGTAACACAGAGTTACCCCCTAACCCGAAGGGTAATGCTAACTCCACTTCTAAGGCGCTGCCAGGTGAGGTGGAGTCCGCTGACGCGGACCCGAACGACTTTGCTGGCGCGCTGGCGCGCGCCCTGGGAACTGCGCGCATCGGAGATGCCGACCGGCGGGTGTGCGTGCAGATCGCGGCCTCCTTGCCGCCTGACTGGCGCCCTGCCGCGCTTGCGCTGGCGCGCTGGATCGGCGGGGAGGCCGGGGCCGGGATCGTGGCTCCTGGGGCATTCTTGCGCCAACGTCTCGCGGACCTCTTGCGCATGGCCGGCGTGCCGGTGCCGGAGGCGTGGCGAGTGAAGATATCCCCGCCGGCTGTGGTGGTGCGGGCGGGGGAGCTGGGCATCCCCGGCTTCCGGAAGGGGGACCGGCCGCCGCCGGAACCGCCTGCGCCCACGGCGGCTCCGCCGGTGGCGGCCGTGGCGGTCCCCGCATCGAGCATCGGCGGGAGTGCCGTCGCCAGCTCGACGGCACCAGCGCCCGCAGGGTGGGCCGCGGGAATCGGTGG
>Ga0247718_1000629_pt1 | contig 10287 bp, 10 predicted proteins | sample 21E_DmetaG_FD_189045 | JGI IMG/M metagenome (GOLD analysis project Ga0247718, IMG submission 189045) | Soil microbial communities from hillslope of Landscape Evolution Observatory, University of Arizona, Oracle, AZ, United States - 2-1-E_D | ecosystem: Engineered > Artificial ecosystem >...
GGGGACGCACCGAGATACCCACCACGAACGAGGAGCGGTTTCGATGCACGACTTCCTCAACCCTCCCCGGCCGGCAGGGCCCTACGACTACCTACTTGCCCGGGACCTGCCCACCGCCAAGGCTCAACGCCTCTGGGCACCCACCGGCGGTCGCCTGCCGGCGCTGTTCGTCAGCCACGGCCTCCCGCCGACCCTCGACAACGCCTCCTGGCTGCAAGAACTGTTCGCCTGGGGACAGTCGATGCAAACCCCGCGGCATCGTGGTGGTCTCGGCGCACTGGGAGAACGCGCCACCGGCCATCACCAGCCCGGCCGCCGACACCCCGCTGTACTACGACTTCGGGCCGGCTCGCCCAACTGCTCGTGAATGGCAGACCAGCGGATCGTCACCCGGGCAGGGTAGTCAATCAACCCCGCTGCGTGGCGCCAAGACGCGGTTGATCAACTCGGCGCATGGTACGGCTCCCGGTGGCCAACACCAGGCGCGTGTGAGTCGGCCCAGGCCATCACCTTCGGCGTTCGGTCACCGCATCGGGTAGGCCGCACGCACGTGCAGTTGTCCGCCGACTACGCTGCGCGTTTGCAGTTCTTTGACGTGCACCCAGCACGCCAGCATACGAACACTCAGCCCGTGGTCGAGGGGGCGGAACTCGCGGTTGCGGTTGCACATGCCAAGATTCGCAGGAACGGCTACCGCCGGCCAGTGCTGACCTCAACAGTGGATACCTGTTGAGGTTCAGGCAGGCAGGCACAGGCTTGATCTGGCGAACGTCAGGTCGGAAGCTGCCAGTCGATCATGCCGGGCGATCCCGCCCGGCCCCGCGTACTGCCACTGACCTGCTGCCTTGTTCAGCTTGGTCCCGGTCCGTCACGGGCCGCGCGGGTGATCCCGGCCGGTTTCCTAACAAGATCCGTAACATTCTGGTTCGTCGTTGGTGCCTGATGGAGCGCGGAAAGGCGCGGGTGGGTAGCCCTGCAGGGGGCACGCCGAAGGGACTATGACCGCGCGGCGCAACCGCGCGACGGCTGTCGGTGAGGGCGAGTATCGTCGCTGAGCCGAGCCGGGCTAGAGGGAGCGGCGGTGGTGACCGGGAACGACATCTGTCCCTCGGCCCACCGAACGCTCGGGTGAGCATAGGTTGATCATCGCGGTGGATGGTGCGGCGGTCGCGGGAGGCTTCGTTGCGTGACTCGCCGCGACGGTCCTTAGAGACCGCCGGGTCTACCGGATATACATGATCCGGAAGCTGGTTCGATCGCCGGATATGATCATCCCGGCGTGTCCGGAACAGGCATGGACCTGCCTCCGGCGCGCGGATCGCGGTCGCACGTAGTAGGCAGTAGGAGAGGGAAGCCCGCATGAACCGCCACTCCAGGACGTCGCCGGCGCTTGCGTCGGAGGCCGATGCGGAGCCTGCCGCAGCCCGACCCAACCTTGGGGCTGTATCGGTCACCCAGCTCGAAGACTGGGACCGAGGCCTACTCGCACCTCAGCTCACCTTCACGCCCGGTGACGCTCGCAAGACCGGACTCCCGGACAACTCAGTCGACCTGATTGTCACATCACCGCCGTACTGGAATAAGCGGGACTACGGACACGCGGATCAAATTGGGCAGGAGGCGACACCCGAGGCGTACGTCCACGCCATATTAGAGTGTCTTGAGGAGTGGAAGCGTGTTCTCCGGCCGCACGGCTCAGTCTTCTTGAACGTGGGCGATACGTACTTCAAGAAGTCTCTGCTCGGCATTCCTGGCCGGATTGAGTGGGATGCCATCAATACCGGCGGTTGGCTGGTCCGGAACAGGATCATCTGGGCTAAGGAATCTGGCATGCCTGACCCGGCGAAAAACCGGCTCGCCAACCGCCACGAATATGTAATCCACCTAACCGCAACCCCGGACTATTACTATGACCTTGTCGGCTATTCGGAATCAGTCGGAAATGGCGCCAACCCGGGCGACGTGTGGATGATCAAGCCAGAGCGGAACATGGGTGAGCACCTTGCCCCGTTCCCGCGGGAGATAGTGCGCCGCGCAATAATGCTGGCTGCGCCGCAGCAGGTCTGCGCTACCTGCAATGTGCCGCGCCGCCGAGTCATCGAGCGCACGGCCGACCTCGACCCGGCGCGCCCGCAGGCGAGGCGGGCAATGGAGTTAGCCAAGAAGTACAATTTGACGGACGACCACATCCGCGCCATTCAGGCATTCGGGGTGTCAGATGTTGGCAAGGCCACCAAGTTTCAGAGCGGAACCGGTAGAAACAGCGTCGAGGTGCAGCGGCTCGCAATGGAGGCGAAGGCGGTCCTCGGCGGATACTTCCGTGAATTTACCTTCGCCAAGAAACGCACGGTTGGCTGGACTGACTGCGGACATGACACACCCGCACGCGGCGTCGTCCTTGACCCTTTCGCCGGCACCGGGACGACTCTAAAGACTGCCAATGCGGAAGGACGTGATGCGGTCGGCGTGGATTTGGTGCCCCACATGAATCAGGCCGAGGTAGGCGGCTGAGCTGAAGGGAGCCCGGCGAGGCTAGCCATCGTAGACGCCAGGTCAGCCAATGCTTCGTCGGTGCCGTTGTCCGTAGACAGGTCGAGCCTGTAGTCGTAGACGTCGACAGTGCGTACTCGGCCGACGTAGACGAGCCCTTTGGTGCCCTTGAACCAGGGGTGAATCAACACCGTGAAGCCAAGGCCATAGCGCAGCGCGTAAGTGACGGCTTGCTCGACCTCGTCGCGCTCAGGCAGGACGTCGTCAGCTTTCGCCTTCATGCCGTGAACGGTATTCTTCACTTCGGCTATGAGCCGAAAGGTACCGTCGAGTGCTCGCAGCACGACGTCAGGCTGTGCCTTTCCGGGGTCAACGCTAGCAAGTGCGCTCATCGGCGTTCCGAGGGGCGAAGGCAGAGGGTCGGGCACATCGTATAGATCGACTCGGCCCTCGGTGTTCCCGTCAAGGACTTCTGCGGGCCAATTTTGTATTGCCGCATACTTCGCCAAACTGACACGAACGAAGTTCTCGAACAGCTTGTTGGTGTCAATAAGAAGTGAACCTAATCGGATGTCGGTGCCGCCGAGTTCTAAGGCAATTCCGTTGCCGCGGAGGATCACGACCGATAGGTCAAGCGCAGGCCGATAATAGGCCCGGGAGTCGGGCAATGGTGACTGGCCGAGCACCATTGAGTCTTCGAGGAACCGGTACTCGGCGTCTTGCCCGACGTCCTCGAAGGAGAGTAGCTGTCCAGCGAGTCGGGCGATCTTTGTGCGATCTCCCTTCCGTGGGGCAGCCCTTGACTTCGTCAGATGGGCGTGGACTGCCTCCATCGCGGCCTTGATGCAGCGGTTGGCTGGGGTGTCGACCGTGCGCTCGAACCAGGAATAAGCGGCTTTGTTCCGCACGCCACGCGCGGTGAAGCGCTGCATCGTCTGCGTGAAGGCGATGCGGCCACATGGGAAGTGACCCTCATCTTCGTGGCGTTCGTAATACCGCATCATGCCGGAATCGAGTAACTCGTCCACATACCCAAGCAACGCGTCGGCGTAGACATCCATCACCCATTCATCGGCATTCCCGCGACTAGAGTACTCGCGGAAGGCTGATAGCGCCAGCACCTCATGCCCAGTCTCAACCACCATGCGTGTCAAGTTGGCGATCGGAACGCGAGGCTTCACTCGAACAATAACGCGGTCGTTAAGGGGAATTACGCCGACGTACGAAGTGGCTTGGAGGCGAAGCGCGCCCTTGCGGAAGTTCGCTCGTAGGATGTCGCGTCCGTCGATTTCCGGGTTGATCACTAAGCGGTGGTCGTCATTTAGCCAGAGCGCCGAGTCGATCTCTATACTGTCATGCTCGGCGCATTCTACGATTACAAAATTCCCGACGCTATCTGTCATTGGGGCGGCTGACGTTCAGATGAAGGCTCGTCGGCGGAGGTACTCTCCGCGCCTGTCTTCGGAAAGATGTGAGTCCACGCCGTCTCCAGATCGGCTCGGGTGTTCTCGTCGCGACGGAAGGCTCGTTGCACGAGATACTTGAGCTGGTACTCCCAAATGTCGCGGAGGGAGTCCTCGTCTGTCGCAGCGGAGAAGTAGGCGTGTCCTACTGCGGCGGCAGGGTTCTTCCGCGCCTGCCCGTTGATTCGGCCAAACCAGCGGAGCACCCCCGCCTTGAGATCTTCGTCCATCCCGTTGTCATCGAGCATCTGGGCTAGAACGTCCTTATCTGGATCCATCGAAATCTTGGCGAAGCGCCGCTCGAAGGCGGCATCGACTTCGTCGACCCCCCGGTCAAATGGGTTCATCGTCGCCAGAATGACAAGGTTGGACGGCACCCTAACCTCTTCACCGTTAGCTATGGTGAAGGGCAGTTCCCGCTTGCTACGTTCAACATAAGTCAGGGCCTCACCGAACACTCTCCCGACATCGGCGCGGGACAACTCATCGATTACGAGGACGTAAGTGTTGTCTCGGTCCCGATCCGCAGCCCGCGCAAGATCAAGAAATGGACCCGCCTTAAAACTGAATCCTTCCGTATTGGGAGAAAGCCCGAGCATGAAGTCCTCGTACTGATAACTTGCATGGAACTGGACGAATGCAGTCCGACCCTTCTCGCCGCCGGTAAGCGCCTGCGCCGCAGCATGGGCAAAGAAGGACTTTGAGGTTCCGGGCGGGCCACTTAGAATCACGCCTCCGTATATTGCCGAGAGCCGGGAAATCTCCTGCACGCGGGGATGATCCTTAGTGATCTCTGGCGCGTCCGGAGCGGAGGATGCATGACTGGCTGCCGCCTTCGCCCTTACTCCTATGCCCAGATCGTCGGCGGTAAGGGCCCGAATTCCGGGGACGATTTTCTCAAGCATTGGCCGGTCCCGAGTCAGGCGTCAAAATGGCAGGAGGGGCTAGTTCTGTAAACCATTCGAAGGCGGCGTCCCCTGGCACGTCGGTGTTGAAGAGGGTTGCGAACTCCTCCTCAGTATCGTCGGGATAGTCAAATCTCAACCGAAATGCCGAAATTAGGTCGCTGGGCTCCGGATTGCCGGAGATGATGAAGCCGTCGTTGCGTAAGAAGTAGGCGCCGACGGCCAGCGCCGAGACTGGCGATTCGTACAGCAGCTCTTTAAGTGCACGGTCGACGTGATTCTCCGGCAGCGAATACCCCCCGCTCGAAAGACCCATCCACCCGCCGCCTTTAAGGCGGAAGATCGAGCCAGGGGACCAACTGCCGGGGATGTTCCCCGCACGCCAGAATCTGGGCAGCAGTTCTCCTGGCTTTCGCCTGCCGCGGTCAATCAGAGGGAAGTAGTACGGCTTCGCCGGGTTGCCCGGCATCCGGATTAGCGTGAGCAACTCGTCTGACGACGCAGATGCTTCGGCCAATTTCCCTGCCCGCTGCTGTTTGCGGAGGTAGAGATACATTACGAACGTCGGGTGCAGCCGCTGCGACGCGAGAGTATCAATCCCCCAGCGCACGGCATCGACTGTCAGGACGTGCGTCGGCACGACTTCGCTGTCAGGCACCCGTCGAGCGTAGCGACGCCTTCCCGTCCAGCTACCGCAGGCTCGCCAGGCGCACCTCTGCCGCCGATCCACCGACACGGCTCCGTCGAGCAGAGGTTGATCAATTCCGTATTGGGGAGTGTGGCAGGATATGCGGAGCCGCTGATCACGTTCAGCTTCCCGCCGAGTTCGTAGGTCCTAATCGACCAGGCTTGGGTGATCTGGGTATCTTGGCCCCATCCGTTGATCGCCACGGATCAACGTCAAGGTTCGGGCCTGGTATGCGAGGGAAGCCGCCCGACGTCGAACGGCCAACTCGCCGGCCCCGGGCAGTCAAGCCCAAGAGGCGCTGATGCCGGGACCGTTCAGCACGGCCACCGCCTGCCGAAATCTGGGCACCCTGCGGGCTGCGCTCAACGCCGCCGTCCGCGCCGGGGAGTACCGCGCAACGTCGCGGTGCTCGCGAACTACCAGGGGAGAGCCGGCGACGGGTGAAGCCGTGGACTCCCCGAACAGTTGGGCAGCTGGCTTGACGCGATCGTGGAGAAGCGGCCGTACCCCTGTACCACCTCGGCGCCTTCGCCGGCCTGCGCGTGGCGAGCTGTGAGTCGCCAACTCCCGGTGGCGAGTGGAGGGTGCTGCAGGCGCCCTGGCCTGGGCCACCAGCCGGCCCCACCAGCTCGTCATCGGCCCCCGTTCGCCGGCGGTTGCGCCGCCTTTCGCTGTTCGCTACCGCGGAGGTATCCGCTGCTATGGTGTCGTCGGGCATCGGCGCTTACTTCTTGGTCAGGGGACACACCGTTCGTCCGACCCAGCCGGCGCAACGCACGAACGCCCACATCGACCAAGACCGACGGACCCCCAGTGGGCTGCACGTCACCCGGCCCGCGATCTGTTGGTAGGTTGCCACGGTAGGTAGCCGTTTAGGCCGGTTGCGGTGAGGAGTTTTGGCGGATGCTGCGGCAGGACAGCGCGGCTCGGGTGCCGAATGTGCTGCTTCAGCGGGCGCGGCGCCGGCTCCCCTCGTCGGTACATTCTGGCCGGTGCATGTCCCGCGCGGAGCTGGCTACCGAGGTGAACGCGTGGCTGCACGCCCGCATGATCCTCGACGCTGACATCGACTGCGGGTACGTGGCCAAGTTAGAGGCCGGCAAGCACCGCTGGCCTCGCGAGGAGGGCCGTCGGGCCGCGTTCCGTGCGGTCCTCGGTGTGAGCAGCGACCGGGAGATCGGCTTCAGCAAGACCCGCCGCAGCAGGCGCGACGAGGGCGATCATGCCAGGTCTGCGGTGGGTGATGGGCAGCCATCGGACGCGGTTCGGCAGGTGGGGCATGGCCTGCCGGACGGGCAGCCGCAGCAGCTCACCGAGACGCATTGGCTGCGCCTGCTCGACGCGCTCACGGTGACGGCGGTGACGCACGGCAGCGCCGGGCTGTACCCAATCGCCTTTGCGCAGGTTCGCCTTCTGGAGGCTGATCAGCAGTCCGGGCGGTCGCCGGTCGGGCTCGCGGTCGCCGACGCGCGGTGGTCGGAGTTCATGAGCTGGTTGTGCGACAACGACGGCGCCACGGAGGGCAGTTCGTGGCTGACCCGCGCGTACGCCCGCGCTCTGGAGACCGGCAGCCCACAGCTGACCTCGTACGTGCTGATGAGGAAGAGTCAACGCGCACTGGACCATCACGACGTCCACGCGGCGGTAGAACTGGCGCGGAGGGCGCTCGACGCGCAGCTTCCGTCCCGGACCCGCGCCCTGTGCCTGACTCGCATGGCCGAGGCGTTGGCCGCGGCCGGCGACTCCGACAGCCTGCAGGTTGTCGCTGCGGCACAGCGGCACGCCGGCTCAGCGGTCGAGGACCCTGACGACGCAGTCGCCCAGCACTGCGACGTGCACTACGTGCAGGCCGCCCAGGCCCGGTGCCGTCGCCTGCTGGGCCAGGCACGCACCGCAGCCACGATGCTGGAGGACGTGATCCGGGAAGCCCCGACCGCCCCACCGCTGGACCATGGGATGTGGCTGGCCCAACTCGCCGACTGCTACCGCCACACCGACCCCGAGCGGGCCGCGCACACCGCGACGACCGCCCTGCACTTGCCCGGCGCACGGGAGTCCGCCCGGGTGTGGCGGGCGCTGCTGCCGGTCGCCGTCGACCTGCGTGGTCACGCCACCCTGCCCGCGGTCGGCCGGTTCCTCACCGCGCACCGACGGACCATGCCCGCCCCGGTGGCAGGATGAGCGGCGTGGATCTGATCCCCACCATCACCAGCGGCGACGTGCGAGACACCCCACCGCGGATCGCCCTGCTGCCGATCGGCAGCTTCGAGCAGCACGGCGACCACCTACCCCTGGCCACTGACACCATCGTGGCCGCCGCGATCACCTCCCGCCTCGCCGCCGCCTACGGCGCCGTTGCACTGCCCCCAGTCGCCTTCTCCTGTTCCCAGGAGCACAGCGCGTGGCCCGGCACCGTCAGCCTCACCCACCAGACGCTGTCCGCAGTCGTCGCGGACATCGCCGCGTCCCTGACCCGGCAGGGAATCACCCGACTGGCGTTGATCAACGGTCACGGTGGCAACTACGTCCTGAGCAACCTCGTCCAAACAGCGAACGCCGCCGCCGCCGGCACGATGACCCTGTTCCCCGGCCGGCACGACTGGGAACGAGCCCGCACGGATGCGGGACTGGAGACCAGCGGCCACGACGACATGCACGCCGGTGAGCTGGAGGTGTCGATCCTCGCCCACGTCTGGCCCGCCGCCGTCCGCCCCGGGGTAGCCACCGGCGATCACCACGTCTCGGACCGGCCGATGCTGCTCGTGCACGGCATGGCGGCCTACACCAGCAGTGGCGTCGTCGGCAAACCATCTGCCGGCACCGCCCAGAAAGGCGGCGCCATCTTGGACAGCCTGTGCGCGTCCTTCGCTGACCACCTGACGGCGCTAGGACTCGGCGACACCGGCTGAACCCCCGGCTCGCAACCCCGCCATGCCGTTGTGGCAGGCGAGCGTGTCTCATCAAGCGCCTCCCGGCCGGGCACCGCGCTCGTCACTGTCACCTGTGTCGAGACTGAGGGCCTCGGCAAGTTCGTTGGCGGTCATACGCTGATCGGCGGCGACGCGCCTCGTTGATCAAGTCTCACGCCTTCGACAGGTCTGGGAGCCGATATGGAACATGATGCCCGCCGCCGGTCCGAGTGGCTCACCTCCCTGGCGTTGACCTCGGACCTGGTCGTCCTCGGTTCGGCCGCTGAGATCGACGTCACGGACGCACGGATCGTGCTCCGAACCCCGTCGATTCCCGCGCTCCGCCTGGGGAACGCGGTGCTGTTCCCGCGATCACCGGAACGGGCCGACGTGACGGGATGGAGGGACATCCTGAGAACCGAGGTCGGCTTGCCGCCGGCGGTCGAATGTAGGATCGCGTGGCAGGGCGGGCGACCGTCGGATGAGACGTATGAGGCGTTCCGGGCGCTGGGCCTGGTGCGGTACGACAGCCTCAGCATGGTCGCCTCCAAGATCCGGGGGCCCGCGCCGGCATCCGGCGTAACCGTCCGCGAGTGTGCCGATGCTCGCGACTGGGCAGATTTGCTCCGGTTTCAGAACCTTTCGGTTGGTCCGGGCGGGTCCGGTCGGCAATTTTTGGCTCAGCGCCTGGACCTGTACCGCCACCGCGCGGCCATCGGCGAGGCGGCCTGGTTCGCGGCCTACCGGGACGGTGGGGTCGTCGGCTGCTGCGGGGTGGTCCTCGGCGAGCGGTTCGGGCGGCTGCAGGGTATGGAGACCGCAATCGCGCACCGCCGATTCGGCGTCGGTCGAGCGCTGGTGCTTGCCGCCGGCGGCTGGGCGCTGGACCGGGCGCGGCAGGTCGTCGCCGTAGCCGACCCGGACTACCATGCGGCCCGGCTCTTCGAGTCAGTGGGATTCAGGCCAAACGACCTGGCGTGCGGCCTGGTTCCCGCCGCGACCGTGCCGCCGGCCGGGTAGCCGTGGGCGATTCGCTTGCCACCGCAGCCTCGATCCCTAGCGGTCGAGCACCTCGCGCGGGCCCTCCGCGCTTCGCAGGTCGGCTGCCACGCCTCGGCGGCAGCGAAGCGGCGCCCGAGCCGCGCCGACCGGGGCCGCAAGGCTAATCGATCTGGCCGGTGCGTTCGAGGAGCGCGCGCCGGTAAAGCTCCGACACGATCTCTGGGTCCAGGGCGTCCGTGTCGACCTCCATGATCGAGACAGAGGGCTCACCCTGGACCGCGTGCAGCGCGTGCGGAAGGCACGACCATGCTGGGCCGTTGAGCGGGTGGCGGACTCGCACGAGCCAGGGAGAGCCCTGGCACTCGACTCCGGGATACGAGTCACGGATAGCGCAATGCTCAATCGGAGTGGTGTTCATGATCCTCCTTGGTCGGTCGAGGATGGGTGATGTCGCCGCTGCGGTCGATGTTCAGCGGCAGAGATTCCGCCAAACTGGCGGAACTGGGCCCCACCTCTGGCGGTACCCCGAGATCAACTGAGCTTCCGGGCAAGGGCGGCGAGCTGGGCCGGCTGGCCCGGCGCGCGTCGCCAGGGTTCGCGCAGGGCGTCGCCGACGTAGCGGGGGACCACGTGTAGGTGAAAGTGGAACACGCCCTGCCAGGCCGCCGCGCCCGCTGAGTTGAGTAGGTTCACCCCGTCGGCCCCCATGCGCCTGGTGACGCGCTGCGCCAGCGTCTGGGCGGCTCGGGCGCACGCGGCCAGATCGTCGGGGTCGATCTCGTGGATGTCGGCCACGTGGGCGCGGGGGACAACGAGCGCGTGTCCTGGGG
>Ga0247718_1000630_pt1 | contig 10282 bp, 13 predicted proteins | sample 21E_DmetaG_FD_189045 | JGI IMG/M metagenome (GOLD analysis project Ga0247718, IMG submission 189045) | Soil microbial communities from hillslope of Landscape Evolution Observatory, University of Arizona, Oracle, AZ, United States - 2-1-E_D | ecosystem: Engineered > Artificial ecosystem >...
ACCCCCTACCGCACGACGATCGGCACCGGCGTCGCCGTCGCCCTCTTCGCCGGCTTCGGCACCATCGGCGCCGCCGGCGCGCTCACGAACATCGGCACGCTCTTCGCCTTCGCCATGGTCTGCATCGGCGTCGTCATCCTGCGCTACACGAAGCCCGACCTCGAGCGCCCCTTCCGCGTGCCGCTCAACATCGGCCGCTTCCCCATCCTCGCCGCGCTCGGCGCCGCCCTCTGCTTCGGCCTCATGGCGAGCCTCTCGCGCAGCACCATCATCGAGTTCTTCGGCTGGATGGGCCTCGGCCTGATGATCTACGCCCTCTACGGCATCCGGAAGTCGAAGCTCTTCGGCCACGTCGGCCGCACGCGCCAGCCGCTCCCCGACGGCCAAGCCGAGATCGTCCTCGAAGAGGTCCGCGGCTAGCACACCCCTTCCCCGACAGGAGAAGAGGCGCACCCCAAGCAGCAACTAGGGGACCCAGGTCCCCCCAAAGTATGCACCCCGACGTGCCCCGCGCGAACCTCCGTGGCTTCTCCCACACCGCCGCCATCATGGCCTTCGTCGCCAACAAGCCCACCCACACCGGCGGCGCCTACAAGCTCTGAATCACCCAGGTCCTTGGCCGCGGCGGTCCGGTTCGCTCCCCGCCGCAGCCCTTCCCGCGCAACGGTTCGCACCGCGCGGGTCACCAACATCGTAGGTCCCGCCCGGACGAGCCCTCCTTCGCTGGAGGAGCCGGGCCTTCCCGCGCCTCCCGCGTGGGTCACCAACATCGTAGGTCCGCCCGGACGAGCCCTCCTTCGCTGGAGGAGCCGGGCATCCCGCCGCGCACGCGGCGAGACGGCGCCACCGCGGTCGCGCCGAGCCCCTCCGCCGGGAAGCTCGGGGGGCAGCAGGAGGGCGTGCGGCTTGCGCGCCCTCCGTCCTTTTCTCCGCCGGGCGGTGCACCGTCCGGCCGCTCCGACGCCACCGGGCGGTATACCGCCCGGCGCGCGCCGCGTTCCCGGGTGGCATACCGTCCGGAACGCGACGCTCCGCCTCGCCCGCGCGCCCGCCCCAGCGCCTCCGGGCGGCATACCGCCCGGCCACCGCGGCGGCACCGGGTGCGCGACCGCCCGCCTTGCACGCCCCTTGCCCGACCTGGCAACGCCCGCACCCCAACCGGCATCTAGGGGACCCCGGTCCCCCCAACGCATGCACCCCGACGTGCCCCGCGCGAACCTCCGTGGCTTCTCCCACACCGCCGCCATCATGGCCTTCGTCGCCAACAAGCCCACCCACACGGGCGGCGCCTACAAGCTCTGAATCACCAGGTCCCTGGCCGCGGCGGTCCGGTTCGCTCCCCGCCGCGGTCGTCCCACCTTCGCGTGGGTCACCGCATCGTAGCATCCTCCCGCGCCGCGAGGCGTGGAGCCCGGACGAGCCCTCCTTCGCTGGAGGAGCCGGGCCTTTTCCCGGTGAGGCTTCACCCGTGGCGGGCGCTTCCAGCGACCCCGGCAGACCCTTCTTAAACCAAGCCCGCCCTGGTCGCGCTCGTGCCGCGCAAGCCCGTCGAACCCTCGGCCGGCATCGAAGGCAACCCCTTCCAGCCCATGGCTCCGCCCGCCGCGCCAGCGCCCGCCCCGCTGCGGTCGGAGGGGGCTTCCGTCCAGGGGGTGCTGCGCCTGGAGGACATCCCGGGCATCGACCCGGCGCTGCCGCCCGTGCTGCGCGCGAACGGGTACGGCGACCTGTGGCCGTCGCAGGCGGAGGCGGCGCCCATCGCGGTGGCGGGCGGGAACCTCGTGCTCGCCGTGCCGACGGCGTCAGGCAAGTCGCTCGTGGCGTACCTTGCGCTCCTGTCGAAGGCGCTCAAGAAGACGCACGGGCTGTATCTTGTGCCGCTTCGCGCGCTGGCGTCGGAGAAGTACGAGGACCTCAAGGCGCTCTGCCAGCCGCTCGGGCTGCGCGTGGGCATCGCGACGGGCGACCTCGACGCGGAGGATCCGCATCTTGCGCGCTTCGACATCATCGTGGCGACGTCGGAGAAGGCGGACGCGCTCATGCGCCACAAGGCGAAGTGGCTGACGGACATGGGCTGCATCGTGTCAGACGAGGTGCACCTCATGGGGGACGCTTCGCGTGGCCCCACCCTCGAGGTGCTTCTCGCGCGCTTCCGGCAGCTCAACCCCGCCGCGCAGGTGGTCGCGCTCTCGGCGACGATCCAGAACTCGAAGAAGATCGCCGAGTGGCTCGGCGCGGCGCACGTGAAGACGGAGTGGCGCCCCGTGCAGCTGCGCGAGGGCATCTTCTACGGCGCGGGCATCCAGTTCCTGGACAACGAGAAGGTGCGCGTGGAGTCGGACCTCGAGGACCCGTCGCTCGCGCTCGCGGAGGACGCCGTGAAGGGCGGCGGCAGCACGATCGTCTTCGTCTCCACGCGCAAAAGCACGGAGGCTCTCGCGGAGAAGCTCGCGGGCGCGATCAAGCGCCACCTGCCCGAGGAGAGCAAGGCGGTCCTCAAGGAGGCGGCGGAGTCGCTCAAGGGGCCCGAGGGCACGACGGTCGAGAACCGCCTCGCGAAGTGCCTCCTGGGCGGCGCCGCGTTCCACCACGCGGGGCTGCGCAGCAGCGAGCGCACGCTCGTCGAGCGCCTGTTCAAGCAGGGGCACCTGCGCGCCCTGTCCGCGACGCCGACCCTCGCCGCGGGCGTGAACCTCCCGGCGCGCCGCGTCGTCGTGCGCGACCTGTTCCGCTACGACGTGAACGAAGGCAACATGCCCATCCCCGTCCTCGAGTACAAGCAGATGGCGGGGCGCGCGGGCCGTCCGCGCTTCGACAAGGTGGGCGAGGCCATCACCATCGCGAAGACGCAGGAGCAGAAGAGCGAGATCCTGCTGAACTTCCTCCTTGCCGAGACGGAGCGCGTGGAGTCGAAGCTCGGCACGGAGACCGCGCTTCGCACGCACATCCTCTCCTCCATCGCGAGCGAGTTCGTGACGAACGAGCGCGAGCTCGACGCGTTCATGAAGGGCACGTTCTACGCGCACAACAGCGACACGTGGGTGCTCAAGGAGCGCATCACGCGCGTCATCGACTTCCTTCTCGAGAACGACCTCGTGAAGGCGGAGGGGGACGAGTTCCGCGCGACGCGCTTCGGCAAGCGCGTGAGCGAGCTCTACATCGACCCGATGTCGGCGGTGAAGATCCGCGAGGCGCTGACGCGCGTGGACAGCGTGAAGCGCCTCTCCGAGATGAGCTTCCTGCACACGGTGTGCGCGACGCCCGACATGATCCCCATCTACATGCGGAAGGGGGACGAGTGGATCATCGGCGTCGCCGACGAGCGCGAGGACGAGATCCTTCTGCAGCACTCCTCGGGCGCCGACTACGAGTTCTATCTCGCCGAGCTCAAGACCGCCTCGCTCCTTCTCGACTGGATCAACGAGTCGACGGACGAGGAGGTCCTCAAGAAGTACGGCGCCTACCCCGGCGACGTCAACAACAAGGTCGACACCGCGCGCTGGCTCATGTACGCCGTCGAGGAGATCGCGCGCATCTTCCAGAAGAAGGCGACGAAGCCCGCCGCGGAGCTCCAGGCGCGCCTGCAGTTCGGCGCGAAGCAGGAGCTTCTCCCGCTCCTCGAGCTGAAGGGCGTGGGGCGCTACCGCGCGCGCCAGCTCTTCAACGCGGGCTACCGCTCGAAGAAGGAGCTCGCCGCCGCGAAGCTCGCGGACCTCACGCGTGTCCCCGGCATCGGCCCGACGCTCGCGATGAGCATCCTGCGCGAGGTGCGCGGCAACGCCGGCCCCGTCGAGGTGGAGGCCGCGCCCACGCCCGCGCCTACGCCCGCGCCTACGCCCGAGCCCGTGCCCGAGCCGCCGCGCAAGGCGCAGCGCGACCTCTCGGACTTCTCGTGACCGCGGCGCGGCAGGTTGAAGCCGCGCGCGCCGCCTCGCGCGCCGTGGACCCGGTCGTGCGCGGCTACCGCGGCGAGGTGCGCGACGTCAAGGCGCTCGTCGAGCGCGCGCGCGGCAAGCCGCTCGCCCTCTTCCGCGCGGACCGCGTCTACGGCGCGCCGCACCTCCTCCACGCCGCGGCGCTCGCCCGGCGCGCGTTCGATGAGGGGCGCGCGCGGACGTCCGACCTCCCGACGGAGACGCTTGTCTACGCGGCCGGCGAGCGGCAGGTGCACAAGGCGCTCGCGCTCCTGGGCGTCACGGTCGTGACGCGCGAGCTCGCCGCCGTCGCGTGGGACGCCGCCGCGCTCGACGCGCTCGCGCTCGAGCTGGGATGGGAGCGCGACGACGAGGTGCTCGCGGGCGACGAGCGCGCGCTCGACGCGCTGGGCGTCACGCGGGAGGAGCGCGCGATGCTGCCGCGCGCGCGGTGGGGCGAGCTCGTGCTCGAGCGGGTCGCGCTCTCCGACGTCCTCAAGGCCTGACGCGTCGGGCGAGGCGCGCGGCGACGGCCGCGGCCGCGACGAGACCGAGCGCCCCGACGCCTGGCGTGGGGCTCGACTCGTTCGGCGGCTCGCCCGACCCGTTGTCGACCGGTGGCGAAGGCGTCGGCGTCGGCGCACGCGTCGGCGTGTGCGTCGGCGTCGGCGTCGGGCTCGTGGGCGGCACGCTCGGCGTCGGCGTCGGCGTCGTCGGGCGCGGCGGCTCGAGCCGTGGCGGGAGCGGGCGCTCAAGCGTGAAGCTGTCGAGCGTCGAGTTGTCCGGGCGGATCGCCGTGATGTTCAGGCGCGTCGGTGTGGCCTCGATGAGGACGTAGTGGAACTCGGAGGCGCGCTTCGCGACCCACGGCTCCTCCTCGCTCCAGTTCTCGTAGAGCACGCGGCCGCCGCCGCCGCTCGTGAGGAACGTCGTGTTGTTCAGCGGGTGCGAGCGCTCGTAGGCGTGCAGATGCGCCTGGAGCACGAGGGGCGCGCGGCCCAGAAGAAGCGGCTCGAGCGCCTCGCGCGCCTCCGGGCTCGCCATGTTCGGCCGCGCGTTGGTGGTCCGCAGCGGGCGATGGTACATCACGATGTCCCACCGGTCCTCGTCCGCCTCCAGCGACTCGTCGAGGAACGCCTCCTGCTCGCGCTTGTCCGTGAAGGGATCGCCCGCCGCGTACGCTTCGGTGTCGAGAACGGTCACGCGGACGGGTCCCCAGTCGAACGCGTAGTAGAGCTTCTCCCCGTTCGGGAGCGGGAAGTGCGCGTGCCATCCGTTGGCCTCCGGGCCGCAGTGGTGGATGCGATCGTTCCGGGTGCAGTAGTCCTCGTGGTTCCCGTACGCCGGCATCACGGGGATGTTCGCGGCGAGCGGCTCCATGAGCTCGAACCATCGGTCCCAGATGCGCGGGTCGCCGTCGGCGTACGAGAGGTCGCCGCCGATGAGGATCAGGTCGGGGGCGGCGTGCGCGATGCTCCGGATGACGCGCCGCGCGTTCGCGTCGACGCCGATGTCGGCGACGTAGACGATGCGCGTCGAGCCGTTCACGAGGGGCGGCTCGGGAAGCGTGAAGGTGCGCCCTTCGACGGTGTACGAGAGCGCCTGCGCGGGAAGGTCGGCGCGCCAGAGCGGGTCGTCGTCCCCCGAGGGCGCCTCGACGCGCGTCGCGAGCGTCTCCCCGTCAGGCCATGTGACGGGCACGCGCTCGGTCGCGTTGCTCACGAACGTGACGGCGTACGTCTCGCCGAGGTAGGTGACGTGCACCTGGGACGCGGCGAGAGCGGTGGGCGCAAGGAGCACCAGAAGCGTGAGCGCGACGGACGGGCGCACGGCCGCGACCGCACGCGAGCCGACTTAACGCCTGTCGGACGGTCTCAGAATAGCAGGATGTCCGGGTTCGCGGACTCCTGGCAGACGTCCGGAGGGCTCCGGAGGAGCGGATTGCCGCACCCGCCGCGCTGGAGGCCGGGCTCGCCGTTCGACTCGAGGTAGACATAGACGTGGCCCGGCTCGTTCGGCATGACGACGACGTAGCCCATGCCCGCAAGGTCGGTCACGTCGCCCGCGCACGCATCCGCCGAGGTCGCGGCCGTTCCAAGGCACGCCGCGGCGACGGGGAGGACGAGCGTCAGCGCCAGGAGGGTCCACAGGATCGTGCGCCCGCGCATGTGCCTTGGACGGCGCGGGCGGTGCAAAAGCGCTTGGGGCGTCAGTTCTCGATGATCCACGGGTTGTCGCGGAGGACGCGCTGGTACTCGGCGAGAAGGAAGTGGACGACCTTGCGGCGCTTCTCGGCGACGTCGGGGTCGTCGCTCCCGCGCAGGTGCTGCAGGACGGCGTGGAGCTCCGCGAGGCGCTCCGTCCCCGCCTGCTCCCCGGCGATCTCCTCGGAGTGGAAAAAGAAGAACTGACGCAGCTCGGCGTCCCCCTTCACCTCGTCGTACGAGGCGCTCAGGAGGCGCGCGCGGATCTCGCGGCGCTCGCCGGCGCTCAGCTCTTCGTACCAGGCGACCCAGTCGCGCTTCGTGGCCTGGACCGCCACGGCCTGCGACGGCGCCGCGTGGGCGAGCTGCATGAGGCCGGGTTCGGCTTCAGCCCATATATATCCAGCGTCGCCGGCACCTGGCCAACGGCGCGCCCCGCCGGGCCGTGGCCACAGGCGGAACGCCTGCCGAGCCAGGGCTCGCGCCCGGGGGAAGAAGCATGGTTCCGCGCGCCAGGGGGCGCCGGGAAAAGGAACGTGAGGTTTCGGTCTCTCGGCCGGGTCCCACGCGCAAGGCGCGGGACCCGGCCGGAGCCGAGGATCGTGCTTACTTAGTACCAGCCGAAGTCGGGGTTCTCGGACTCCTGACAGACGTCAGGGTTGCCGTGGACCATGATGCCGCCGCGCTGGAGGCCGTCCTCACCGTTGGTCTCGAGGTAGCCCCACGCGTGGTCCGGCGTGTCGCCGGTGATCACGTAGTAGACGGGGCCGATCGTGATGATCTCACCGCTGCAGTCGCCGTGGGCGCCGGGCTCACCGTTGTGGTCGGCGTTCACAGGGCTCAGGGCGAAGGTGGCAGCCAGAAGGCCGCAAACGAGGATTGCTCGATTCATGGGCATTTGCCTCCAGACCGACAGAGCGAGGCCAGCGGCTTAAGGTTCCTCGTGAATTCGGCTTCGCTTCGGGTTCCACCGGCGCGAAGCGGCGCTGGAATCACGACTGGCTAGTGGACAGGTCCGTCGGCGACACGTTGCGCAGGTAGAACACGATCGGATGGAGGTGCCGCGCGACGACCTGGCCGCGCGCCGAGAGCGTGTACGTGACCGCGCGGGCCTCCTCGCGTCGCGCCACGAACCCGTCCTCCACGAGCGCGCGGAGCTTGTCCGTGAGCACGCGCGACGAGATGCCCTCCAGCGCGCGCTTGAGCGCGAGGAAGCGCGTCGGCCCGTGCATGTAGAGGAGGAAGAGGATCTCGACGTTCCAGGGCCCCGCGAGCGGCTTGAGCACGCCCACCGTGCTCCCGAGCTCGCGCGTGAAGCGCGTGGTGCGGCGGCAGCGCCCTTCGCGCAGCGCCGTCGTGAACTCCTCCGTCGCGCGGTCGTGCTCGCGGAACGCCGCGAGGTCCGTCATGGTGCGCCAGCGCTCACTGTCGCCTTGATGCGTTTTCCGCACCATGGCTCGTCCGATGCCCTCCCCGCGCATGAAGGTCGCCCTCCTGCTCGCGGCCGCGCTCGCGCTCGCCGGCGCCGCCGTCGCGCTGGCGCTCGAGCGCGCGGACGAGGCGCCACCGGCCGCGCGCGACGCGTCGTCGCACGCGATGGAGGCGGACGCGCGGTGCGCGCACATGCCCGAGCACTGCGCGCGCGGGGGTGCCGCGCGTGGCTGAGGCGCGCAGCTGGCTCGCGGCCGCGGGCGCCTTCGCCGTCGCGCTCGCCGCGACGTCGCACCACTGGCTCCACATGCTCCTGCTCTCGATGGGCGTGGGCGTCGGCTTCTCCGCGCTCCTCTTCGATCCGACCTCGCGCCGCATCATGCTCGCCGTGTCGGTCGCGATGACGGCGCTTGTCGCGTGGTGGATGCTGCGCCGCCCGGAGCGCCGCCTCGCGGAGACGCTGGGCCTCGCGGCAAGCGTCGCGCTCTCGCTCGGGCTCGTCGCGTACGCGGTGGTGAGCCATGGCTGGTAGCCCGCTCCCGCGCTGGGCGGAGGTGTGGGCGCGCCAGGAAAAGCGCGCGAGCCTCGCGCAGGACTACTGGGACCTCGCGCGGGGGCGCCCCGGCATGCGCGTCGCCGACGTCGGCTGCGGACCAGGCTACTTCGCGCTCCGCTTCGCCGCGCTCACCGGCCCCACGGGGCACGTGCACGCGGTCGACGTCTCCGCGGAGGCGCTCGAGCACCTGCGCTCGCGGCTCGACCCCGTGCACCACGCGCACGTCACGACGGAGGTCCTCGACGTGGAGACGGCGCCCCTCCCGGACCTCCACTTCCACGCCGTGTTCTGCACGGACGTGCTGCACCACGCGGACGACCCTCGCGCGCTCCTGCGCAACCTCCGCGCGACAAGAGCGCGCCTCGTCGTCGCCGAGTTCGACCCCGCGGGCGCGGGCGACATCGGGCCGCCGCTCGAGCATCGCCTCGCGCCGGCGGCGCTGGTGGAGGCGCTGCGCGAGGCGGGGTGGACGCCCGAGGCGCCGCGCGCGCTCGCGCACGAGCATTACGCCGTCGTCGCGCGCTAGCTACGGAAGAAGCGGGGCCACGCGCCGCGCGTGCCCGAGAGCGCTGTCGCAGACGCCGGGGGACCAGAGGACGCTGGGCGTGCAGAAGAACGCATCCGCGTAGGGGCCCGCGGGGCTTGCGCCCACGTAGACGTCGAGCGCGCCCGCCGTGAGGACGCCGTAGCCGTGCGCGGCCGCGCCGGCGCCCGACGGGCTCGCCACGAGATGCGCCGAGCGCCAGTCGGCGAAGGTGCCGACGAAGACGTCCGCCGCGACGGCGTTGCCGGCCTCCGCGTTCGCGCATACGAGGCCCCAGCCGAACGGGATGCACGCGCCCGCGGCCGCGGCGCCCGGCGTCGCGAACAGGGCGACGGCAAGAACGAGCGGCAGCGCGCGCATCACCACGACTCGCGGTCGCGGCGGCATAACCGCGCGGTTGTCACCGCCGGGGCGGAAGCGCACCGACTCTTCGGGACGCGTGCGCGGTCCCGACGCGCCTAACCCTCGGGACGTTGTTTGAGAAGGCGCGTCGTGACCTCCACGAGCGGGTGCTGGCCGAAATCGTTCACGTCGATGTCGGAGAGGCTGTGGAGGCCGCTCGCGCGCGCGTTGCGCTCGAGGCCCAGCTCGATGTCCTTGTCGAGCTTGAGGACGTACGCCTCCAGCTTCTGGATGCCCATCTGGCGCGCCGCCATCACGCGGTGGTGCCCGTCGACGAGGATGGGCTGCGGCTTCTTCGCGATGACCATGATGGGCTCCGCGAGGCCCCGCTGGATCTCCTTTTTGCGCCCCTGCAGCTCGTCCGCGTAGATGCGCTTCTGCGTCGGGAGCAGGTGCTCGATCTCGATGAACTCGCGCTCGACGTCGATCTTCACGTCGTAGAGCGTCTCGAGCGTCTCCTTGAGCTTGAGCATCTTGCGCGGTGTGACGCGCTCGATGTGCGAGCGGATGATGTCGGTCGTCGAGATGATGCCGACCATCGTTCCCTCGTCGTCGACGACCGGGAGCTCCTTCACGCCCATGCGGAACAGGATGCGCGCGGCGTCCTCGATGTCCATCTCGGGGTGCGCGACGACGGTGCCCTGCGCGATGATGTCGCGGATGCGACGCTCCGGATGGTTCAGGTTGCGCAGAAGCTCCTTGGGCGTGAGGAAGCCGAGCAGCCGGCGCCCGTCGGCCACCGGCAGGCCCACGTGCCCCTCCTTCACGATCCGCTCGACGGCCTCCTTCACGTTGAGGTCCGGGTGAAGGGTCACGACCTCGCGGGTCATGTAATCCTTCACGAGCGGCTTCTTCATCGAAGCGCGGAACCCGGCGCCAGCCTAAAAGTCCTGCTGGCTGACCCTCTCTTGCTCCTCGGCCCACTTCTCGCGCCGCTGCTCGACCTTGCCGACCGCGCCCTTCCCCTCGAGCTCCTTCCCCTCGTCGCCCACCACCGACTCGCCGTAGCCGCGCTTCTGCGCCAGCATGTACTCGCGCTCGCGCTCCTGCTCGGTCGGCTCCGGGTTCTTGCGTCCAGGCATGCGCGCCCCTCTCGCGCCGCCGCACAAAGGCGGTGTGGCCCGCGCGTCGATGCGCGCCTACAGCAGCATGAGCCGCGCGTTGTCCAAGGATTCGAGCAGCGCCTCGCGCGCGTTCCCCAGCACCGGCTCCATGTGGCCCGGATACATGT
>Ga0247718_1000631_pt1 | contig 10280 bp, 6 predicted proteins | sample 21E_DmetaG_FD_189045 | JGI IMG/M metagenome (GOLD analysis project Ga0247718, IMG submission 189045) | Soil microbial communities from hillslope of Landscape Evolution Observatory, University of Arizona, Oracle, AZ, United States - 2-1-E_D | ecosystem: Engineered > Artificial ecosystem > Mesocosm...
GTCGAAAAACTCCGAATACCATCGGAATATTTCCGTGTTGAAAAGCAGAACAAAGTGACTTGGAAGGATATTCACACCTTCGTTCGAATCATTTTTGTTCATTTCCAGCAAGAATCTTTTATAAATCTCTTTCGATGTCATTATAATTTGTCAACCTCTTTTTTAAGAGAGACCAATTCTGCTGAATTTTCAGGGGACATCAGGTATTCCAACGCCTCATCGTAGTTGTTACCCAGGATAATGTCACCTCTGCGGTATATGTTACCCCTGCTTGTCACAATGCGTTTTTTAATGGCTTTGTCCAGGGTCAACTTTGTGTTCAGTTCATCCGGCTTCAATTCCAAAGCTGCCAGGACTTTCGAAATGTTCTGAGTAAGAGCATTCTTCTCAGTAACATCCAGAAGTTCCTTAATTTTGACGTATGCCTGTGATGGCGATACTTCAGTTTTCGCATCGTATCCGAACAGGTAAGAGTAAATCTTCACCAGTCTGTCAGGATGGTCTTCACTTAGTGTGAATAATTTGGCAACAGCCTTGTCTTTTCTTTTAGAGCTTCTTGCACTCTTATCAACTTCTTCTGTTTCACGGAAGAAGAAAAACAAACAGTTTGCAAAATCCTCATCTTCTTCAATAGCTTCCTCTGTCGGAGCTACTTTATGATTAGCAATCAGGAACTTTTCAGTAAGCCTGTGCATCGGGTTTGTAGGGTCTAAAATAGTACCATCTTCAACTGTTACAAAGAATTCATCCCAAAATTCAGATGAAATATCAAGCTCACGGCCCAACATGCGTTCAAGTTCTTCACGCTCTTTCTTAACAGCAGCTTGTTTCTTTTTGCGCTCTGCAGAATCCTCGATACGAGCAATTGCAAGTGCATTTTCGTCCAAACCTGTTATGATTTTGCCATCTTCGGCTGTACCGGCAGAGACATAATCTTTTGCACCCACGTATTTCAATGAAAGCTGTGGATTTTCAGGGTTTGGAACGGCTTTGATGATTACCTTTTCCATTGTTGTTTTTTGTTGGTTTAATATGAGGTCGGCAGCGATTTACCGCCGACCTTTATAGAGAATTATCTTACTCTGCTTCAATCAACAGGGTACGAGATGGGTCTTTTACCCAAACGTTACCGAAGTTGTAGGCGAAGATACCGTAACCGTTACGGCCAGGGATGTGACCTGTGCTTCCTTTCGTGCTTTTCAGACCGAATGGACTTACAGTACCCATGTAGTAACCCCAGTAATCTTCAGATGCGGCCTGTGGCTTCACCAGGTAAACATTACTGTCCTTGTTCAAGTCAGTAAGGTTCTTAACATCAGCTTCTTTGAACTTCTGAGCAGCGTTTGTTGAACGGCTGTCAGTTACGTCAATAATCATCGCTGAGTAGCTGTAGTCAGGGAACTGACCATACAGACCGTCAGTGTTACGCAGACCGTATTCGTTATCGAGCGCAGCGTTGTAACGGAAGTTAACACGACCGGCGTTCGGGAATCGGTAAGAAGTGAATCTGTAACCGAAACCTAAGTTCATCGGGTCTTTACCACTCACAATACCAAGCTGGTCAGAGTTGATGATACCGATGTTCTTGCTTGTAGCCTTCAACTCAATCAGCTTGCTGATTTCATTCAAGAATCCGCTACCGCAATCAATTGTAGTTTCACGGTTTTCAACCGGGATACCAGTACCACGATATAAGTTTGCAATCGCAGCATCAATCAGGTCCAGATTCAGTTTACCTTTACTGTAAGGGATACGGTTACCAGAACGCAACTGTTCGTAAAGACCAAGACCAAGCTTGACTTTCTTACGGCCCGATACGCTTACTTCACCACCCTTACCCCACATGAAGGACATTTCCTGCATGTTGAAAAGTTCAGCAAGAACCGCACCGTCAATCGCTGGCAACCATGCACCAGAACCGGCAACAGTTTTCTTACCCACTTTATTATAGAACATCAAAACTGAATCAGCTTTGTTCAGGTCGTATGAGCGGTTGATTTTGTCTTTCAACTTGTCATTTGCCGCCATAGCCAACACCGATGCGTGCATTGTCACCCAGTGTTCAACCTTTCTTTCACCAGAACCCAGGTTTGCTTCCAGGTCCATCCATCCAAGACGCATAGAGCTAAGACTTGAACCCTGTGTAGAGTATTCATCAATAGCGTGGTCAATCTTGATGTACTGAGAACCAGGCTTCAGGTACTTCTTAGGATAAGAAGTATGCTTCTTGTTCTGGCTTGCGATTTCCACAGTGTGAACCCAACCGTCCTGTTCGTAAATAACTTCATCCTCGGTAACTACCAGGGAAGGAGCATTACGAAGGTCAGTTGTGATAACATCACCATTCGTGTAAGCTTCGCTTAGCTTAATTTTGAATCTCGAACCAGCACGACCCGGTTGTTCGAGCGTATTTGTATAGAACGTGTCCACAATGTATGGAAGACCACGTTTGAACGGCTGGCTGAAACGGAACTTTCCTTCCAGGTTGTTCAAATACATTGTAGATTTCTTCACATTCAACATGTCCAGGATAGGTGTGTTTACCAAACCATACTGGTTAAAAGGCGTAACAAGACCTAAGTGGTCAATGAATGCGTTTTGGCCCAATGCGTTATACAGGTGATTCGAGTCAGTGAATTGACCCCAGTCCATTTTGTGACGTGCAATCACGGTATAACCTTGTTGACCGGCAACACTTGGGAGAGCGAAAGTTGACATAGCTTTTCTGCTTTAAATTGTAGTTATTATTTTACATCAGTTGGAATCCTGTTCCTTTCTTTTTGGAACGGTCGCCACCAACTTCTGAGGAAGGCTTAACCTTTTTCTTTGATTGTGAACCTCTTGCAAGCTTAAATGATTTTTCTGCTTCTGCAGTTTTACCATCATTCTTGAGAGATTTCATGAATCGTTCCGGGTTATTAACGAAACGAACCATTTGAATGTATTTCTTCAAATCTTTACGGAAATCCGCAAGTTTGAAATAGAAATCATTCACTTTCGAACCATTCGGCAACTCATGTCTGAATGAAGTCAGAAGTTTAATCACTTCTTTCTTTTCTTCAGCCGGGATGCCAGCATCATCATTGATGAGCTTAGTAACATCGTCAGAGAATTTCTTCTGATTGGCCTTCGTTTGCAATTCGAAGTTTTTCTTCGCTTGCTCTTGGTCGGCCTTCATGTTATCCGCTTGTTCTTTCAGATGAGATTCAATCGTTTCCTTTGCTTCCTTAGCGTCATCTTCCAGCATCTTATCAGCGATAAGACGCTCGATTTCCTTATTAGCACGCTGAGGGGAACGCTTGAGTACCTGCGTCTGGTATTGGAAGACTATTTCTTTCTGACCGTCTTCGGTCGAAATGTCAATAGCTTTTACTTGTTGTTGTTCTTTGAAGATGTCAATAAGGTCTTCAGGATTACCGCCGTTCGCTGCATATTCAGCGATGTCACGTCCATAAGGCCCGAAAGTATCGAGCAGTTCCTCTTTCATAGAGTCTTTTGCCCAGGCCCTCTGCTGAAGTTCGATTTCTTCGAACGTTTCCTCATCCCATTCAATTTCATCCGGTTTCTTTCCATCAAACTCGAATGGTTTCCATTCACCTTTGCTCAAAAGCAGATTTACTCGTGCTTTAAGGAAGTCGGAAACTTCAATGGGAGAATCATCATCGTTCTCACCGTCATTGTCGTCATCTTCATCTTTATCATCTTGGTTATCATCATCGGCATTCTCGTCATCAGAATCATCGCTGTTGTCATCATCGTCATCAGCTTCTTCTTCAGCCTTTTTTACCGATTTCTTACCAGACTTTTTCTTGTCGTTCTTGTCTTCATTATCATCCGTATCATCCTGGTCATCGTCATTGTTGTCATCATTATCATCGTCATCATCTTCCTGTCCAGGAAAGGCAGTTTTTAAGTCATCGTTATCCAATGCAGCAACCACAGGCTTTGCAGAAGAAGTACCAGTTTTGGATGTACCTGACTTAGAGGTTTTTACGTCTGATTTTTTACCAGAAGTGCCACCTGCACCTTCATCGGATGATTTTTTACCAGCACTCTTGCCCTTTGATTTATCATCGGCAGGGTCGCCGCCCATTGCGGCCAAAACATCTTCTTCCGAAGCGTTTTCAACACTGGTGTTTAAATTGTCGAACATGTTGTGGTTTTTTTAAAGTGATTGAAATGCAAAGCTATGGAAAAAAAAATAATAACAGAAATTTGTGATAAAATCTGCTACTTACATAGCGTTTTACTTATTTGTCGTATTTGTTTTTGTTTCGAGTAGCCACTTTGACATCAGCTTTGTACTTTTTTTGCTTAACTTTCAGGTCCTTTTCTTTAATGTCCAACTCTCTATTTTTCAATTGTTTGTTGGTAGCATTTTGTTCACGCTTGATGTCATTTGCTTCTCTTTGAACGTTTACTTTTTCCGCATCATTAGTCGTTTTAGCTGAAAACTTGTCATATTCAAACACATCCGGTGTACCGGAAGTATCGCTATCACCCAAGTTATTAGGCTGACGATTAAACGTTTGAATGTAAGCCACTTCCTTCTTAGTCTGGTTGGTAGCAGCAAGACGGGCATCTTCACGGTCTTCATGCTGAGTGGCAAGCTGAGCAGTTTGGTCAATTTGTTGCTGCTGCTGTTCAACCTGGTGCTGTTGAGCCTCATCTGTTTTCTCGATGGCTTCTTTCAGCTTAGCTTTGATAGCTGCCGGACTGTTAGAAGTAATTACTTCTACAATATCCAGCGCAGTAACAGCCAGGGTGTTGTTATTCACGAAATAGCTCTTAATTTGCTCCAATTGACGCAATAAAGCCTGAGAATTAACAACATATACGTGCATGTTACGAAGAAGAAGATTTGTTCCATTCATGCGTATAAATACACGGCTGGCATCCGACTTCGTGTACATGATTGTCACGTCACGGTTATTCGATTGAGCATATTGTGCAATATCCAGGTTCATAGTGAGACAACGCTGCTTATACTCCATGAAATCAGTATAATAACGCTGCACATTAAGTGTAGCCTGGCTAACGGCTGTGTTAATGCCTGTAGCAGTCTCAGTAGCCTTCACCTCAGACATCAGTTGAGGACTTATACCCAACTGGGCCATTGCACGGTTCTCAAAGAATTCGGCCATTTTAGCACGGCTCATCATTTGAGAGGTAAGCTCCATATCCACCTCACGAGGGAATGTATTATTCTGGTTAGCACCCTTCATATTTTGAGGACTTGTATCCCCGAATACGTGGCCTAACTCTTTGGCAATCATTGCAATTTTTTCCCATGAATCTTCACCACCCCAATCCTTCATCGTATTGAAGAAATTGGCATCCCATACCACAAATTTACCAATCTCTTTTTCAAGAAGTTGATATAACTGATTCATACACACGTTATGGCCAATCTGGTGAGGTTTCATCAGGTCAACGAGTGACATTGATGAAGCATTTCGATTATTAAACGTGCGACCGCACACCGGGAGTTGTGCGCCGTATGGATTTATGTCAGATTTGAATTGGAAATCGCAAGGGCCGAGGTCCAGGTAAATCGCTTCAGTATCATTCAATGTAAAGCAAAGTTTGATACCTTTCCAGGTTTCGTTTATCCACGTCCAATAGACAGTATTAAGCTTGTTACCAGTAGAATAGTCACCATAAACTTCCTTGAAGCCTTCGGGTACAACGAATGTTTCATCCACTGTTTCCGAAACCTTCTGGCCGGTTGTAGGGTCTTCAAACACTACTTTACCGTACTTTTTCTGGCTCATCCAGTAAACCTCTGTAACACGGTATAAACCGTTGTGACGCTCGTAATAAGGCAGACGATTAGGGCTGGTAAGAGCCGTCACCATGTCATCGCCGACCAGGGGAAGATTGTTAATAGGGTCGTAGCCGGTGTGACGGCGAATCATATCGTATGATTTGAAATCCTCGAACGGAACATACGCTTTGTATGGGAAGCCAGTCATATCAACTGCTTCATTTTCATCGTTATCGAGGGTTTCCAGTTGTTTCAATTCCTTTTGGGTCATTTTCCACCCGTAACGGTCAATTATTTGGGCCTTTGTAAGATAGAAAATACGTCCAACGTAATCACCTTCCTCGGTCCATCTCACTTCCGGGGAAGTGTGATAGAAAGTATTTACCGGATTCCAGGTTTCCTGGTTATATCCATCTGCAGTCAAATAAAAATGACGGAAACATCTGTCAGTAACCAACATATCACGAAATTCAACACGTTCAAGCTCAGCAAGTTTGAAACGCTGGCGGTCCACCTCAAGCTGGTGAGTACCCCAAATTTCACCCTGGCCCTGCCAGTCAGTTTTCATGTACCTGTCAATTTGTTCAGGTGTCATGGCCTGTTGCATCTGTTGAACTTCTTTGAAATACTGCATGGCCTCATCTTCGGATTCAAAATCCTGCTTCGATGGGTCAAGACCGGCAGCAACCAGTCGGGCATTTATTTCGTTCATAATTTCAGCCTTAACTGACTGTTGCATCAATTCAGTCTGAGTACGAACAAATTCGTTTGTTTCATCATCCTCGTAAATTTCTTCCACACGGAAGACATCCGGGAATTCTGCCAATTTTTCAGTCAAATTGTTCAGAACTTTACCGATTATGTCATAATGGCGCAAAGTTGTAGGAACTTCAAACTCACGAGTAAGCATTGTAAGCCAATCCTTATAACCAAGTTCATCGGTGTAATGACTCATGATAAATTGTCCATTGACCATTTTGTAGTTCTCCACAAAACGCATATTATCATAGTATTGCACACGACCCAGGTTCTCGAAAGCATCCACGCAATCTTTTCCCCATTGTTTTTTCTTAGCAAACTTTTCCTTCAGCGTTTTCATCTGAGCAGGAACAGTCGAAAGAGGTGAGGTATAGGAAGACATCATAATTTTCTGTTATAAACTTTGCAAATTACAACAAAGTTGGGACATAGCGGAATTTATCACCAAAATCGGTGATATTTATAATCAAAACTGATTACGTTTCATTCTGAATGGTCCAGAACTCTTTTTTGTAAATGCACCGCCACTGTGCATATTGAACGGAGTTTTAGGGGCTTGCGGCTTCTTTTTCTCAACTTTTTGAGGGTCGGTCTGAGCCTTCACCCTGGCAACCGGGAAGAATTTATCCTTCACACCGGCCAGAATCAGCGCATGTCGAGAAGCCACGATACGGTCAACGTTTAATCCCGCCTTATGAGCAATTATTTCTTTCAGAAGACCTTTAGATTTTATACGAACGATACCGTACTTTATGATATTGTCACCGTTGGTATCCTGGCCAACAATGATTTCCTCCATGCAATAAGCCTTCAGCTTACCGTTACCAAAACGAATATTGGCGGTAGCAGCCGACAGACCTTTGTTACGCTTAACCTTCGTATTCGGGTTGATTTCACGGGCCAGGTCAAGACCATCCTCAAGCCAGTGTATTTTATGCTTTTTGTCGAAATGGCGAATAAATTCAGCATCTTCGTTTTCCGGCAGACAGGTAGCCTGGTAATACTCCATCAATAGTTCACATTGCTCACGCCATTTACCGATTTTCGGTGGACGGGCCGTGTACTCGGCCACAAATGTTTCCTGCGCCCTACCATTTACCGGGTCGTAGGTACGGCGATACACAAAGAATGAACCAAGTGATTGAGACGTTGGAGCTTCGTCCTGGTTATAAGGGTCAGCCCCGGATATGTGAAGTACACCGTATTCTTGCCCTGGGATAGGTTTTTCCCAAATAATAATAGGTGCATCGAAATCAATTTTTGGCTTATCTTCGTCCTTTATAGGGAAATCAGTAATAGGAAACTTGTTTGGCCCGGCAGGGAGTGCCACCACTTCGCCTGTTTTTGAAGAACGGGACATGAACACATATTCTTCTTCTACATCAATGCTTTCAAGATAAGCCAGGTGTTGTTTAGCCAATTCTTTTACGTCAGCGAAAATATCATCGGCATCGTTTGTCAAGAACAAATCCTCATCCAAAATAGGGTGATACATTTGTTCCTTTTTTGACAACACAATTTCCCCTACATTTTTCAAGTCATCAATTTCTTTTTTAATTTTGGCTTCAGCACCTTCCTGACTTCTAACCATGTAAAGTGGAGTAATGTCAAGCTCACTTCCACGAGGAACATGCAAATAATCCGATAAACGAACCTTTTTACGTTCAGAAGCAGAGCGCATCCATCCTGGAATGAACTTTCTTTTCACACCACGCACTTCATCTTTCACCTCTATACAAAGGAAATTGAAAGTATCGAGCTTTGAATAGAAGTTCTGCAGGTCTTCTGATTTATCAAAAGAACCGGATGTTCCGGTAAAGATTGGAGAACAACGCCATCCCCAGGGAGTAAGTAGGGCTGGCTTGGCCGCAATAAACGCTTCCAGGAAATCACCTTTACCTACCTCATCGAGCAGTAATGCCGAGGTGGTAGGACCGGCCAGGTTTTCTGTACTCTTACCTTCTTCCAAGTTACGGATGAGAATTTCAGAATACTTCTCAGGATTACCTTTCTTATCCTTGTAACCGAGAATAACCTCTTTTGACCAGTTATTTTTAATACGAAGTTGGGGAGCAAAATATTCGTGCAGGTTTTTGAATCCTCTGTCAATTTTAGATGTCAACAGGGTCAAGTCATAAGTAGAGAGACCTGCTACAATGTTCTGTGTATTTTTGAATCCAATGGCCCGGCGACCCATGTATGATGCGCCAAATTCAGACTTACCAAGCTGGCGAGAACCAATAATTAACAAACCTTTGTGCTGCTGCTCGGCCTTATGTATGTATTCACCAATGAGCCATTCGTTATCACGCATATAAGGACGCATAGTTTTACGCTCACTATATCCGGTAATAGGGTCTGGTTCTTGGTCAATATCAATTATCCAGTGGTTTGTATGCCAATATAACCATCCCGGAATATAAACTCCGTTGATGGTTACACCTTGTTTTACTTTTCGCTTTTCTTCTTTCCAAAATGCTTTATAATCCTTCGAATCTTTCGTAGGAATATCCTTCATGTTTATGAAAAGCTCACGACTTGTACTTATACTCATGGGTCTTCAAAATCTCCATCATCGTCATTGTTGTCATCATCGTCTTCGAATGCCGAAGTGTTGGGGGCAGGGAGAGCTTTTGGAGATTCTTTTTTAGGTTTTGAACTTCCCTTTTGCTTTACAGGTTCAACCGGCTGCTGTTCGTCTTCCTCATCGTCTTCCATAAATCCAGGAATATCGTGGTTACCACGAACATTTGTTTCACCAGTATCTTCTTCTTCAGCAAGCTTACGAAGACGGTTTATTTCCATCAACATATTGGGAAGTTCTTTAAGAGTATCCCGTAAGCATTTCACCTGAGTTTCCTCAGATGCTATAACTTTGATAATTGGATTACCACGAGTTGATTCCAAAACCTCGATACGGTCTGTTATACCATTCTCAAGTTTGTCCTCAACCCACTTCTGTAATTGCTTGCATTTCTTTTCAAGCCATTTCAGTTCGTAACCAATATAGTTCGTTTTTTTCTTAGCTGTTGCCATAATTTACAATGAGGCCGTAGGCAGACTTGCACTGCCGCATAGGGGTTTTGCAGACCCCCGCATTGCTATCTTTGCTATACGGCCCGGTTTTATAATTTTGCGAGATTTTTCCAATTGTAATCAAAGATGCAATCAGCGAGACCAAGTTCAACCGTTTCCTCGGCTGTCAAAAACACATCTTCTTTTTTATCCATTTGATAACGAAGATATTTCTTTATTTTTGACACGCCTGTTCCAGCTTTCGAACCTTTCCTGTTCATTTGCTCAGCATAAATGTTAAGCATTTCAACATCGTTTTTCTTATCGAATTCGACATTGGAACGAACAGTTTTCACTGTACCTTCGATTCCATAATATCCATCGTGATACATAAACGATGAATGAGGCATCATTACTCGTTTATCTGCAGCCTGGAAAATAAGCGAAGACATTGACCTGGCGTGCGTGTAATTCAAAATTATTACTTTTGAACGACAGGATTTTATCGCATCGTAAATAGCCATACCTTCTTCCCACAATCCACCACATGTTTTCATGTGAATAACAATCGGTTTTGCAGGACTGGTACGCATACAGAGGTTTATATTTTTGATAAACCTGTTTGCCATGACATATTCTACGCCAGGCTCATCTACACCGCCTACGACTTCGTAACCCCTGTCCACACCCATCAGATAAATGTGGTTACTTTTTAAATCAATATCAAAAGTATGAAGGT
>Ga0247718_1000632_pt1 | contig 10273 bp, 8 predicted proteins | sample 21E_DmetaG_FD_189045 | JGI IMG/M metagenome (GOLD analysis project Ga0247718, IMG submission 189045) | Soil microbial communities from hillslope of Landscape Evolution Observatory, University of Arizona, Oracle, AZ, United States - 2-1-E_D | ecosystem: Engineered > Artificial ecosystem > Mesocosm...
GGTGGGGCCCGGACGGCGGTAGGTGCAGCATCTGCTCACCAGAACATGAAGACCTGCCGTGGACACGGCAGGTCTTCTTCCATCGGGTAAACTGGCTGCTACGCTCAGGATGGACGTATTCTGACTCCAAGTGTGCCAAGCGACCCCAGCACCTGAATCGAAGGCCAAATATACCCCCTACCTACGAATTGAACTAGGCACACGGGAGATCCACCTGGAATACTCACTGTCTGATCAAGTTCGCGGGCCTCTCGGGCTTGGTGTTACCAAGATTCCACTGGAAATTCACCAGCGCCAGCAGCGATTGTCGCTCGTCGGCGTTGAAGTCTCTCCCCACTGTGACAGTAAGCCATGTCTTGGGTGTGACCTCCAGATCGAAGATCCCACTGATCCGGACGAGATTGCTGCCGGTATCGCCGCCATTGAGTCGACGAACGATGGCTTCACCGGAGATGATCCACCTTTCCATTGCGCGAATTCCGCGCAATCCCGCATCGTACGTAGTAGTCGACTCTTCTAGGTCGAGATCCTGCCACTGCGCGCGGAGCACTCCCGCGAGTCCACCGTGCCGAGTCAGGTACGCCGGAGTCGCCCAGATCCCGAACGATCCGAAGTCCGCATTCTCCGCCCGAGCGCCCTCGAAGTGCAGCCCCGTTCCAGCCGCGAGGTCTAGAACGAATCCCTGTCTGACGCGTAGCTCCGCGGCACATTGGGCTACACTCTCGTCCGATATCAGGACGCTGTCGGGTCCTAGGACCTCAGCCACGGCTTCCTCGTACAGCTGATCGAGAAGCGTCGAGTCCACAGAGATCCTTGAACGGTTCTCGGGCTGGTTGATCAGGTCTACCCACTTGGCCGTTGCAGGACGGCGCACGTTGGCCAGGCGTGTGACCAGCGTGTCTACGCACGCGGGCGCTCGCTGTGTTCCGGTTAGGAGGGGGACCCTGACGCCGATGCCCATTCTGCGGAAGCCGTCCGGTGCCTCCCGACCCGCCGGAGCGGAGTCGGTGACGGCGAAAGACACCGTCAGGTCCTGATAGAGGCTTTTCAGGCCTCGGTTCTGGTACGCCTCGAATGTTAGCTTGGGATGTCTCACCCACCAGAAGGGGGCGGTCTCCAGTGCGAAGTTGTCGCCTTCATCACCAGGGGCTCCGATCCCGTTCAGGAACGAAACGGCGAATGCCGATGGAGTCCCCGGATGCTCGACCTGCGCGGGTGTGATGCCCAGAATGGTGAATGCTGGCGAGGTGGGTGTTCTTAATTCCTCGAATTTCGGGGGCCCCGCCTGTCCGCTGACCCGCCCGATCATGCAAGTGATGGCGAGTACGACACCCAGCGCTACTTGCGTGCTTTTCATTGGTGGCTCCCCATTATATGAATTCGATCACGGTGAGGAAATTCACCGAGGTGAAGGGGCTCCCGTCCTTGCTCTGGGTGACGTTGGTTTCGACAGGGCCATCGTGGAGCACGATGGTCACACTTGCCTTGTCCGTCTCGCGGAGGTCCAGGACATCTGTGGAGATCGCGAGCAGCTTTCCGCGCAAATTCGCCCCTTTGCCCAGATCGAGCCCCTTCACGTTCATGCCCGACTTTCCGGGCTCCGTGTGGGCGATCTCGTTCGTCCCGAGAAAAACCGTAGTACCGCCCGGCTGGGCTTCGCCAATCAGCACATCCAGCACGATCGAACTGTCATCCGTGACGGTATACTTCTCGAACCTGCTCGGCATAGGGCCTCCATGGTGGGCAGCGGGCGGCACGCCTCCGTGGGCGCAGCGGAACACGCCTTTCGAGCGCAACCTGCCGTATTCGCAACTCGGGTGCCGGAAAGTACGCCAATCCGAAGTTGTTTACTATCAATAGGAACTATATTTCCTGGGTGGGGAATGCGATTGCAGGGTGGGACTCGGGTGGTATAGCGATGGGGCATCCATGCCCCATCGTGCAGGATCAGACGGGGGTGGGGACTGTTCCCGGAAGGGCGAGCAGCGCGGACTGGGTACTGGAGTAGATGGCCCTGACACCAGGGTGCAGCCCCGTCTACTTTCATGTGGCCGCCAAGACCGCGAATGGCGACGCGTCGGCGCTGGGCGACCACGTCGACGTGCGAACCTACACCTCCCCGCCGCGGCGCTGACGGCCCGGGTCCGCCTCACCCCTCCTTCGACTCGTACTCTCCCTTGAGCCGCGCCACCACGTTGGGGTCCGCCAGCGTCGTCGTGTCGCCCAACGCGCGCCCCTCGGCGATGTCCTTCAGCAGCCTGCGCATGATCTTCCCCGAGCGCGTCTTGGGCAGGTCCCCCGCGAACAATATCGCGTCCGGCCGCGCGATGGCGCCGATCTTCCGCACCACGTGGTCCGAGATCTCCTTCTTCAGCGCGTCCGTGGGCTCCCGCCCCTCCTTGAGCGTGACGAAGGCCGCCACCGCCTGCCCCTTCAGCTCGTGCGCCTTCCCCACCACCGCCGCCTCCGCCACGGCGGGGTGGTCCACTAGCGCGCTCTCCACCTCCATGGTGCCGATGCGGTGCCCGGCCACGTTCAGCACGTCGTCGATGCGCCCGATCACCCAGAAGTAGCCGCGCTCGTCGCGCTTGGCCCCGTCGCCGGGGAAGTAGACGCTCTCCCCGGGCTGCGCCTCCCCCTCGGGGTCCACCGCCATCCCCGCCCACTTCGAGAAGTAGGTGTTCACGAAGCGCTCCGGATCGCCCCAGATCCCCCGCAGCATGGAGGGCCAGGGGCGCCGGATGGCCAGGAAGCCGCCCCCGGTCCCGATGCACTTCCCGTCGAGGGTGAGGATGTCCGCCCGGATGCCGGGGAAGGCGGTGGTCGCGGAGCCCGGCACGGTGGTGGTGACCCCCGGGAGCGGGGTGATCATGATGGCCCCCGTCTCCGTCTGCCACCAGGTGTCCACGACGGGGCAGCGCTCTCCCCCGATGAACTTGTGGTACCAGATCCACGCCTCGGGGTTGATGGGCTCGCCCACGCTCCCCAGCAGCCGCAGCGAAGAGAGGTCGTTCCCCTCCGGGTACTCCGTCCCCCACTTCATGAAGGCGCGGATGGCCGTGGGCGCGGTGTAGAAGATGGTGACGCGGTAGTCCTGGATCATCTTCCAGAAGCGCCCCCGGTCCGGCCAGTCGGGCGCTCCCTCGTACATGAGCGCGGTGGCCCCGTTCGCCAGCGGCCCGTAGACGATGTACGAGTGGCCGGTGACCCACCCCACGTCGGCCGTGCACCAGTAGACGTCGTCGTCGCGCAGGTCGAAGACCCACTTGGTGGTGGCGTACGCCTGCGTCAGGTAGCCCCCGGTGGTGTGCATGATCCCCTTGGGCTTCCCCGTGGTCCCCGAGGTGTAGAGGATATAGAGGAGGTCCTCCGCGTCCATCTCCTCGGCGGGGCAGTCGGCGCTCGCCCCCTCCACCGCCTCGTGCCACCACACGTCGCGCCCGTCGCGCATCGCGGCGTCGCCCAGCGTCTCCCCCTCGGCGCCGTGGCGGCGGACCACCAGCACCTTGCGGATGGTGGGGCACCCGCCCTCCTCCTCGATGGCCTGGTCGGAGCTCTGCTTGAGCGCCACCACGCCGCCGCGCCGGTACCCGCCGTCCGCGGTGATGAGCACCTTGGCCTCGGCGTCGCGGATGCGGTCGCGCAGGCTCTCGGCCGAGAAGCCGCCGAAGACCACGGAGTGCGCCGCCCCAATGCGGGCGCAGGCCAGCATGGCGATGGCCGCCTCGGGGATCATGGGGAGGTAGATGGCTACGCGGTCGCCCTTCTCCACCCCCAGTGACTTCAGCGCGTTGGCGGCGCGGGAGACCTCGCGGTGCAGCTCCTCGTAGGTGTAGGTGCGCCGGTCGCCGGGCTCCCCCTCCCAGAGGAGCGCCGTCTTGGTGCGGCGGGGGCCGTCCAGGTGGCGGTCCAGGCAGTTGTAGGCAGCGTTCAGCGTCCCGCCCGTGAACCACTTCGCGTAGGGGGGATTCCACTCCAGCACCCGGTCCCACTTCCGGAACCAGTGGAGCTCCTCCGCCCACCCGGCCCAGTACGCCTCGGGGTCCGCCTCGGCGCGCCGGTACACCTCCGGGTCGGAGACGTGGGCCCGGCTCGCGAACTCCGGCGGGGGCGGGAAGCTACGGTCCTCCTGGAGCAGGGTGTCCAGCGTGGGCTCGGACGCAGACATCAACGGCCTCCTGGGGCGAGAAGAGCGGCGCGGTCGCGGTGCAGTGACGGCGCGGAAAATTCCGGGTGGGAGCCCCGCGCCGCAAGAGTGCTGCCAGCGATCACCCTCCGCGCGCCCGCCTCCCGGCGCGGCGCATCCACCCCGCCAGGCGCGCCGCGACCAGCGCAGCCACCGCCAGCACCGCGAGCGCCGCGCTCAGCTCCGGCGTCCACCCCGTCTCCCACACGGTGCGGGGAAGCTCCGGCGGCTCCGCTCCCATCTGCAGCACCGCCGCGGAGTTGTTGGCGGCGTGGAGGAGCACCCCCGCCCAGATGGAGCGGGTAGCCCACACCGCGAACCCGAACGCCGCCCCCAGGAAGAGGTAGAGCGGGAGGAGGGTGGGGAGCCAGTGCAGGGCCGCGAAGATGCTCGCGGTGAGGAGGATGGCCGGGAGCGGGCCGCGGCGCCGCTCCAGCGCGCCCTGCACCAGCCCCCGGAAGACGAATTCCTCCAGGAGCGGGGCCGCCACCACCGCCACCAGCGCGAGCGCCAGGCGCCCCTCCGGAGTCCCGGTGAGAAAATCGAACGGGTCCAGCGACTCGGCGGGGACCGGGACCAGGCGCACCCAGACCGCGAGCCCCGCCCACGAGAGCACCATCACCACCGGCACGGCCGCCAGCGTGGCCCGGAGCGCCTCGCCGCGGAGCGGACGCAGGCGCAGCTCCGCCCACCGCCGCGGCGTCCAGGGGCGCAGCAGGTAGCCGCAGAGAAAGAGCGCGAGGAGCACCGCCAGCACCGCGATGGCACCCGCGGGCGGGAGCGCCTGGAGCGCTACGCCGGCCGCGACCATCCAGAGCATGAACACGGCGAGGGGGAGAAGGACCTTCCTGGTCACGGCCGTCTTGTGTTGCGGCGTTGCGTCGATATCTTGCGGGAAAAGGTATCCACGAGCCCACAACCCGCAACCCGCCGCAAGTCGTGGCGGGGTCCATGCGCGACCCGCGAGGGCAAAGCTATGGCGCGCGCGGACGATTCGGCGTATAGTGGTGGCATACCCCCTTTTTGGTCGCAAAGAGCACTCCCCGGCCCTTCGGAGCCCCCATGCGCAAGCCCCGCCTGAGGCCCCCGGTGCGGCGCACCCGCCGCCGCTGGCGCGTTCCTCCCGCCATCACGCACGGGAGCGAGGCGTTCGAGGGCGCGGGAATCCTGGAGGAGATCCCCGGAAAGCTGGGGCTCCTCCTCTGGCAGTCGGTCCGGGACGTCACCCTCTGGGCCGGTACCCCGGACGAGGCGCGCGAGGGGCTCTTCACCCCGGGCGCGGAACAGCAGCGGCGTACAGCGCTGCGGGCGGCCGCCGCGGACCCGGTGCTGGAGCCCGCCCTGGCCGAGATGGCGGAGATCCTGAGCCGGCCGCGCGCCACCACCGGCGAGCTGATGGCGCGCGCCTGCCGCCGGGTGGCGGAATGGGCGGACGAGAGGGAGCTGACGGCCACTGCCATCGCCTTCGTGCAGGCCGCGGCGCTGGCGGCCCCCCTCGACGCCGACACCGCCTACGCGGTGGCGCGCCTGGCGCGCCGCCGGGCCGAGCACGCGCGGGCGGAGACGTGGTACCGCCGGGCCATCGCCCTGGCGCGGCAGAGCGGCGACTGGTCCGCGTACTCCCTGGCCTTCCTGGGGCTCGGGAACCTGTACATGCAGCGCGGCAGCTTTCCCCCGGCGCGCCGCCTCTACGTGCGGGCGCTCCGGGCGGCGCGGCGGCACTCGCTGCACGCGGTGGCGGGGATGATCTTCCACGACCTCTTCGTGCTGGCGGTGGCCTCGGGACGGCCGCAGGAGGCGGAGCGCGCCGCCCGCGAAGCGCACGGAGAGTACGGGGACGACCACCCGCGCCTCTGCGCGCTGGCCCACGACGTCGCCTACTTCTGGATGGACCAGGGATACTCCGCGCGCGCCCTCTCCGTCTTCGAGGCCCTCCTCCCGCACATCACGCGCCCGGCGGAGCGCCTGGCCGCGATGGCGAACCTGGCGCGGGCGGCCGCGGGGACCGGCGCGCGGACGCGCTTCGAGGAGGGGTGGCGGAGCGTGTGGGAGGGCGCGGCCGAAGCGGACGTGCAGGAGGGCGCGTCCGAGGCCTTCGTGGAGCTGGCCTACGGTGCCACGGAGATCGGCGACTGGACGCGCGCCCGCGACGCGGCCGAGCGCGCGATGCGGCTCGCCGCGGAGCGCGAGGAGCCGCGGACCCTTCCGCGCGCCGAGCGCGTGCTGGAGGCGGTGCGCCAGCGGCGGAGCGCCCAGGCCCCTCCGGCGCAGGTGGAGGACACCGCCGCGCGCGAGGCGGATGCCTTCGCGGAGGCGCTGGTGCGCTCCCTCAACGCAGCCGCGCTGGCGGAGTGAGTCCGCGGGGTGCTCGGCTCAGGCGCCCGAGCCGAGCATCCCGCGGCGAGATGATGGAAACCTCAGCCCGGAAGCCGCCCCCGCCCCGGCGGCGCTCCGGTACGACCGATCACACACCCACAGGCCGATCATGAAGATTGCAGCCCGACCCCTGGTGGTCATGCACTGGGACGAAGCGTTCCGGGAGCGCATCCGCCGTATCTCCGAGCGTGAGTACGTGTTCCGGGCGGTCCCCGACTGGGAGTCGCTCCGCGAAGCGGTCCGCGAGTCTCCCCCGTCGGCCCTGATCGTGGTCGATCCGTACTCGGAGACGAGCGAGCGCAGCGGACCGTCACCTGCGCTCCGCTCCATCCTGGCGGAGTTCCCGTCCAGCGCCATCTTCGCCGCGCTCAAGGTGACCCCGGCGCGCTTCGACGACCTGCGGACCATGGGGAAGTGGGGCGTGGTGCAGGTGATCTCGCTGGAGCACGACGACAGCCCGCTGGCGCTGCTGCAGCGCTTCCGCGAGTCGCACGGACGGCCGCTCCGGGCGCTCCTGGAGCAGGTGCTTCCCCCGGAGACCCCGGGGCGCGCGCGCGCCATCGTGGACGCGGCGGCGGAGGTGGTGGCCATGGGCGGGCACGGGCGCGACCTGGCGAAGGCGCTCTACCTCTCGCGCCGCACGCTGCTGCGCTGGTGCGAGCGCGCGGAGCTCCCCCCGCCGCGGAAGCTGCTGGCGTGGATGCGCATCCTGCTGGCGGCGGAGCTCCTGGACGACCCGGGGCGCACGGTGCTGAGCGTGGCGCACGCCTGCGGCTACTCGTCCGACAGCGGGCTGCGCCGGGTGACGCAGAAGTTCCTGGGGTCCAGCCCCACCACGCTGCGCGAGAAGGGGGCGTTCGGGCGGGCCTCGACGGCGTTCCTCAAGGTGCTGGCCAAGTACCGCAAGAGCAACGTCATCGGGATCTGAGCGGGTCCCCGGCGGAGCGGATGCGGGAGGGGGCCGCGGCAGCACGCCGCGGCCCCCTCCCGCATAGAGGCTCGACCCCCGCCCGCTACGGCTCCACCCGCGTCCACTCCACCCGCCGGAACCGCGTCTCCGCGAAGGCTTCGCGCAGCCGCCGCAGCGCCTCGCGCCGGGCCTCCTCCGGGGTGGGCGCCTCCACCCGCACCGTCGCCTCCACCCGGTACGCCACCGCGAACTCCTCCACGATGCGGGCGCTCCCGGCGCGGGTGATCTCCAGCACTTCGGCGCGGGCCCCGGGCCAGGCGCGCAGCAGCTCCTTCTCCACCTGGTGCTCGGCGTCGGCGAGCCCGTAGGCGGGGACCTCCACCCGTCCACGCCCCTCGGCGCGGACGGTGTGGGCGGGGATCTCTCCGCTCACCCCTCCGGTGGGATGCGGAGGGTGTCGCGGGGAGCGGGGCGTGCCGTGCGCGCGGGCGGCGGTCCGAGCTGAAGGGTGTCGCGAGGGGCGCCCGGGACGGTGTCTACCGCGGGCGGCGCCGGGGTGGTGTCCGGCACCACCGGGTCCGGCACCGCGGTGAGCCCCAGGATCTGCTGCAGGAGCGCCTCCGCCTCCTGGCGCCCCGGCTCGTACTGGCTCCTGCGGATGTACTCCTCCAGCGCCTGCATGGCCCCGGCGGTGTCCCCCCGCGCCAGCTCGGTGGTGGCCAGGTGGCGGAACGCGGCCACGTGGCGGTCGGGCTCCGTGCGTGCCACCCTGCGGAAGTGCTCCGCCGCCTCGGCGTGCTCTCCCATACGGAGGAGCGCGTATCCCAGGTTGAAGCGGTACTTGGCGTTCGCGGGGTCCACCCGGAGCGCCTGGCGGAAGCGCTGCAGCGCCTCCGCGTACTGGCCGTTCTCCATCATCCCCTCCCCCTCGTCGTTCTGCCGGGCGGCATAGAGGGGGCTCATGGTGTCCACGGCCATGCTGTCCGCGGCGAGCGTGTCGGCCAGGTCCGAGAGGGGACGGCTGCCGTCGCCGCGGCTCCCGCCCACCGTGAGCCAGGCGAAGAGGCCGCCTGCCACCACGAGGAGCGCGACGAGCGCCCAGACGAAGCCGCTGCTGCCCCCGCGCTCCGCCGGGCGTCTCCGGGGCGGCGGGGGAGCCTGCCGCACGGGCGGGGCCGGCTCCGGATGCCCTGCCGGGCGCGGCTCCGGCGCCAGGAGGGTCCGGTCGTCGTCGGCCATGCGGGTGGGGCCGCCGGCCGGGGGACGCCCCGCTGCGCCGGCTCCGGCCGCTGCGCCGGCGGCACCCGCGGCCGCCCCGCCCGCGCCGGTGGGCGGCGGGGGGAGCTCGTCCGGATTGCGGCGGGCGCGGTCCAGCGCCTCGGCGAAGGCCCCCGCGTGCGGGTAGCGCTCTGCCGGGTCGTGCGCCAGCGCGCGCTGCACCACCGCCTCCAGCGCGGGGGAGACGGCCGCCGCGCGGGTGCGGAGCGAGGGGACGGGGACGGGGAGCCCGATCCCCATCCGGCTCCGGTCCGCGTCGGTGAAGGGGCGCTCCCCGGTGAGGAGCTGGAAGGCCACCGCCCCCAGCGAGAAGACGTCGGAGGCGGGGGTCAGCCGCGCCTCTGCGCGGAGCTGCTCGGGCGAGGCGTAGGCGGGGGAGAGGGGAGCGCGCCCGTCCTGCGTGAGCTGCGTGAAGGTGTCCTCCTCGGCCACCATCTTGGCGATGCCGAAGTCCAGCACCCGCACCTGCAGCTCCTCGGGGTCGTCGGGGTGGACCAGGAAGACGTTCCCGGGCTTCACGTCGCGGTGGATCACCCCCGCGCGGTGTCCCACGGCGAGCCCCCGCGCCGCCTGGTAGAGGATCTCCGCTCCCGTCTCCGGCGGCGGGGGGCCCAGGCGCTGGAGGCGCGTCGCCAGGTCCTCTCCGCGCAGGAGCTCCATGACGATGAAGTCCAGCTCCAGCGCCGGATCGGTCCCGTAGTCGTAGACCGGGACCACGTTGGGGTGGTGCGGGAGGCGGGCGGCGGCGGCGGCCTCGTGGCGGAAGCGCGCGCGGATGCGCTCGCGCGCCTCCGGGTCCGCCCCGCCCATGGCCGTGATGACCTTCACGGCCACCGCGCGGCCCAGCCGCTCGTCGATGGCGCGGTACACCGCGCCCATCCCGCCGCGGCCGATCACCGCCTCTATGCGGTAGCGGTCCACCAGGACCCGCCCCGTCAGCAGCGCTTCAAACCCCGTCATGGCTCATCCGAGGGCCAGCTTTCCGGCATGCCTTTCTCCGCGGGGCGTGCCCGCACCCGGGCCAGCACCCGCTCCGCGTCGGCGCGGACGCCGCGGGGAGGCTCCAGGGAGAGGAGATGCTCCAGCGTCGCGACCGCCTGCGCGGTGTCCCCGGCCAGGAGGTAGGCACCCGCCAGGTTCCCGTAGGCCACGTAGCGGTCCGGGTGCGCCGCCACCACCTCCTCCAGCACCCCGACGGCAGCGTCTCCGCGCCCCATGCGGAGGAGCGCGTACCCCACGTTGTTGCGGTACTCGGGGTGGCCGGGGTTGAGCTCGGCGGCGCGGCGGAAGTGCCGGAGCGCCTCGTCGTGGCTCCCCGCGCGGAAGGCGTGTAGCCCGGCGTCGTTCGCGGCCAGCGCCTCCCCGGCGGGGGTGAGGCGCACCTCCGCCACCGCAGGCTGCGGAGACGCGGCCCCGCCCGCGAGCTGCGCCACCATGGAGCCCCCCATGGCCACGATCCCTATCCCCACCACGGCCGCCGCGGCGCGCGCGGGGAGGCTCCGCCTCCGCCGCTCCGGCACGGG